>Ga0247805_1000933_pt1 | contig 14431 bp, 14 predicted proteins | sample UWRJL044104R1_FD_180930 | JGI IMG/M metagenome (GOLD analysis project Ga0247805, IMG submission 180930) | Plant litter microbial communities from Arlington Agricultural Research Station in Wisconsin, United States - UWRJ-L044-104R-1 | ecosystem: Environmental > Terrestrial > Plant litter >... | reverse complement strand
GGCGGCTCGCGCGCATTTCCGTTGTGCAGGACGCCGGTCCTGTCGGCGTAGGGAGGCGGCTCGCGCGCATTTCCGTTGTGCAGGACGCCGGTCCTGTCGGCGTAGGGAGGCGGCTCCCGCCCACTTCCGTTGTGCAGGACGCCCGCCGGCTGTCCTGCAGAACGGAAGTGCGCAGGGTGAGGGTGGGGGTGTGCTGTCCTGCAGAACGGAAGTGCGCAGGGTGGGGGTGGGGGAGCTGCTGTCCTGCAGAACGGAATCGTCGCGGACGACACCCCTCAACCCTGCGCGGCGCTAAGGGGAATCGCTCCGCGCGGAGACCGGCTCCCGCGGCTCGTCCAGCAGCGCAGCAGCCAGCTCGTTCGGCCGGGCCAGCGGCAGCCCGAGCGCGCCCGCGAGATCGCGTGCCAGGTCTCCGCGGTCGACGACCTCGATCGAGTCGAGCCCCTGCCAGTCGCGCGCCGACTCGAGCAGCGGCACGATGCGCTGCTCGATCCCCGCCGGAGCGTGCTCCTCCCGCCACGCCGACTGCACCCGAAGCACCCGGTTCTGCCGGTCGTTCTTCAGGTCGATGCGCCCCACGACCCTGTCGTCGACCAGCACGGGGAGGCTGTAGTAGCCGAAGACCCGCTTCTCGGCGGGTGTGTAGATCTCGATCCGGTAGTGGAAGTCGAACATCCGTTCCGCGCGCGGCCTCGCCCAGACCACCGGGTCGAAGGGGGAGAGCAGGGCCGCCGCCGACATCGCCCGAGGGATGCGCGCGTCGCGGTGCAGCCAGGCCTGCTGCTTCCACCCGGCGACACTCACCGGCAGCAGCTCGCCGCTGTCGACGAGGTCGTTCACGGCCGCTTTCGCCGGGGCCTGCTTGATGCGGTAGTAGTCGGCGAGGTCTCCCAGCGTGCCGATGCCGTGGGCACGCGCCGAGAGGCTCATCAGCTCGCGCACGGCATCGGCCTGCGCGACCCTGGTCTCCAGTACCTCGGCGGGCACCCGCTGCTCGGCGAGGGCATAGCTGCGCTCGAAGCGGGTGCGACCGTCAGAGACCACCTCGCCGAGGGCGAACAGAACCTCCAGGCCGCGCTTCACGTCCGACCACTCCCACCAGCTGCCGCGGCGCTTGTTCGCGTCGTGCTCGATCCTGCTGGCGGGCAGCGGGCCCTTCTCGGCCAGTTCGGCACGCAGCCAGTCGAGCATCCCGCGATTCGCGTGCACCCAGTGCCCGGGGTCGGCCTCGTAGCGGGCGCGGAACGCGTCCATGCGCCACTGGAACAACGGTCGCCTGCTCATCGGGATGATCGCGGCCTCGTGCGCCCAGTACTCGGTGTACCTCGCCCGCGGCGCGAAGGTGAGGCGGTCGAGCTGCGCCTTGTCGAAGTGACCGAGCCGGGCGAAGACGGGCAGGTAGTGGCTGCGCTCGTAGACGTTCACCGAGTCGAGCTGCAGCAGCCCGAGCCGGTCGATCAAGGCGCCGAGCTGGCGGATGCCCGTGGCCGTTCGCGGGGGACGGCCGAAGCCCTGCGCCGCCAGACCGATGCGGCGGGCTTGACTCGGGGATACACTCTCAACCATCGTTCTCACCATAGCGATAGGCGACGACAACTCATCGTCGAGCATTCGCCTGCTGTTCATTTACGGGATACCGAAGCTGCGTTTAGCGTCCGTAGCGTATGCGGGGGTCAGCGCGGGTACCCCACTGCCCGCTCACAGCGCGGGCGGCCTGCACGAACCAATGGAGGATCTCTTGTTCAAGAAGCGTCACCTCGCGTCAGTCGCGATTTTCGCAGCAGCAGCAATCACACTGAGCGCGTGCGCGGGCTCCGACGCCCCCGCCGAGGGCGACGTCGATGCCAAGGCCGCGACCAGCGCCGAGGACTTCGGCGGGCTCGACGCCCTGATCGAGGCCGCACAGGCCGAGGGCCAGCTCAACGTCATCGCGCTCCCCGACGACTGGGCCAACTACGGCGAGATCAAGGCGGCGTTCGAGGACAAGTACGACATCACCGTCAACTCGGCAGACCCCGGCGTCTCCAGCGCCGAGGAGATCACCGCGGCGGAGAACCTCAAGGGCCAGGACACCGCCCCCGACGTCTTCGACCTCGGCTCGGCCGTGGCCCTCAGCTCCACCGACGTCTTCGCTCCCTACCAGGTGGCCAACTGGGACGAGATCCCCGACGCCAACAAGGAGGAGACCGGCCTCTGGGTCAACGACTACACCGGCAGCATGTCGATCGGCTACAACTCCAACGAGGTTCCCGAGCCCGAGTCCCTCGACGACCTGCTCGGCAGCGACTACAAGGGCGCCGTCGCCATCAACGGCGACCCGACCCAGGCCGGCGCGGCATTCGCGGCCGTGGGCCTCGCCACCGTGCTCAACGGCGGAACGCTCGACGACTTCACCCCCGGCATCGAGTACTTCGGCGAGCTGAAGAAGGCGGGTAACTTCCTCCCCGTCGACCCGACCCCCGCCACCATCGCGAGCGGCGAGACCAAGGTCGTCCTCGACTGGAGCTACAACAACCTGGCCGCGGCGTCGACCGTCGACGGCTGGGAAGTCACCACGCTGCCCGGCACGGTCTACACCAGCTACTACAACCAGGCCATCAACGCCGACGCTCCGCACCCCGCCGCCGCCCGCCTCTGGCAGGAGTTCATCTACAGCGCCGAGGGACAGAACATGTTCATCACCGGTGGCGCCTACCCCGTCACGCTGGAGGCCATGAACGAGGCCGGCACGACGGATGAGGACGCGATCTCCAAGATCGGAAACCTCGAGGGCGACATCGTCACCCCGACCGAGGAGCAGTCGACCGCGGCATCCGCTCTTCTCGCAGAAAAGTGGGCTGCGGCCATCGGCTAGCAGCACCCCGATGACTGTCGCAAACGCGCCAGTCCTGGTCAGCGATGCCGCCGAGTCCTCGACTCGGCGGCACTCGCCGTCTGGACCGGCCACACGCCGCCCCCTCCGTGGGCTGGTCAAATACCTCGGGCTCACGCCCTTCGCCGTCTATGTGATCCTGTTCCTCGCGATCCCCACCACGATCGCGGTGGTGAGCGGGTTCTTCACCGACGACGGCGCCTTCACCTTCGACAACGTTCTCGGCCTGTTCGCCCCGAACGTTCTCGCCACCTTCGGCAGCTCCTTCTGGGTGTCCGCGGTGACCGCGATCGTCGGCGCCGTGGTCGGGGCGCTCGTCTGCTATGCCCTCCTCGGCACGCGTGCCGACGGACCGCTGCGCTCCTTCATCGACTCCGCCTCCAGCGTTCTCGCCCAGTTCGGCGGTGTGATGCTCGCCTTCGCGTTCATCGCCGCCATCGGCAGCCAGGGTCTCATCACGCTGCTGCTCAAAGACCAGTTCGGCATCGACATCTTCGCGAACGGCGTCTGGCTCTACCAGGTGCAGGGTCTGCTGCCCGTCTACATCTACTTCCAGGTGCCCCTGATGATCATCACCTTCATGCCGGCACTGTCCGGCCTCAAACTGCAGTGGGCGGAGGCGAACGCCACCCTCGGCGGCACGCGCTTCACCTACTGGACGAAGATCGCCTTCCCGGTGCTCGCGCCCTCGTTCTTCGGCAGCCTGCTGCTGCTGTTCGCGAACGCGTTCTCGTCGTACGCCACCGCCGCCGCACTGATCAGCCAGGGTGCGCAGATCGTGCCCCTGCAGATCCGAGCGGCCCTGGTGAGCGAGACGGTGCTCGGCCGCGAGAACATGGCGGGCGCCCTCGCGCTCGGCATGGTGATCGTGATGGTCGTGGTGATGTGGGGCTACTCGGTGCTGCAGAACCGCACCTCGAGGTGGCAGAAATGAGCCGGCCCGGGGCGAGCGACAACAGCGTCGCGGTGCGAATGGGCACGGAGCCCTCCCGCACGGTGCGCTGGATCATCCTCGGCGTCGTCGGCCTGGTGTTCTGCATCCCCATCGTGGCGATGCTGCTCTTCAGCTTCAAAGCGGGACTGGCTGGCGGCCTCACGCTCGACCACTGGGCCGGGCTGTTCGACGAGGACGCCGCGCGCACCTACCGCAACCTGTTCACGGGCATCGGCAACTCGCTGCTGCTCGCCGTGGTCACTGTGGGCATCGTGCTGGTGGTGCTGCTGCCGACGATGATCCTCGTGCACCTGCAGTTCCCGAAGCTGCAACGCACGCTCGAGTTCATCTGCATCATCCCGATCACGGTTCCCGCCATCGTGCTGGTCGTGGGCCTGGCACCGGTCTACTCGATCGTGGTCAGGATCGCGGGCGGATCGGTCTGGACGCTCGCCTTCGCGTACGGCATCACCGTGCTGCCCTATGCCTATCGCGCCATCCAGTCCAACCTCGACGCGGTCGACGTGGTCACCCTCAGCGAGGCGGGCCGCACCCTCTCCGCGAACTGGGGCAGGATCCTCTGGTTCGTGCTGCTACCGAACCTGAAGCGCGGAGTTCTCGCCGCGTCCTTCATCTCGGTGGCCGTGGTGCTGGGCGAGTTCACCATCGCGAGCCTGCTCAACCGCACCAACCTGCAGACCGCACTGCTCCAGGTGTCGCAGTCCGACCCCTACGTCGCGGTGATCTTCGCGCTGCTCGCACTGGCGTTCGCCTTCATCCTCCTCATCTCCATCGGCCGCATCGGCCGCACCAGGACTGGAACCTCCTCATGAGCCTCACCGCACCCACCCGCACGATGACCGCCGAACCGGGCAGCGGCGCGACCGTCGTTCTGAAAGACGTCATCAAGTTCTACGGCAGCATGCAGGCGCTCACCGGCATCGACCTCACCATCGCACCGGGGGAGTTCATCGCCCTGCTCGGCCCCTCCGGCTGCGGCAAGACCACCGCCCTGCGGGCCCTCTCCGGCCTGGAGCGGATCGACGGCGGCACCATCGTGATCGACGGCGTCAACGTGGAGTCGGTTCCGACCAACAAGCGCGACATCGGAATGGTCTTCCAGTCCTACTCGCTGTTCCCGCACATGACCGTGCTCGAGAACGTCGAGTTCGGTCTGCGGATGCGCAAGGTCGCCAAGGCCGACCGCCGCACGAGAGCGACCGAGGCACTCGAGATGGTCGGCCTCGGCGTGCACGGCGAGCGTTTCGCCCACCAGCTCTCCGGCGGTCAGCAGCAGCGCGTGGCGCTCGCCCGCGCCCTCGTCACGCGTCCGCGCGTGCTCCTGCTCGACGAGCCGCTCAGCGCCCTGGACGCCAAGGTGCGCGTGCAGCTCCGCGAGGAGATCCGCCGCATCACGACCGACCTCGGCATCACCACCGTCTTCGTCACCCACGACCAGGAGGAGGCCCTCGCGGTCGCCGACCGGGTCGCGGTGATGCGCGCCGGCCGGATCGAGCAGATCGGCACCCCCGAGGAGCTCTACGCCACGCCGATCAACACCTTCGTCGCGGACTTCGTGGGCCTCACCAGCCGCATACCTGCCGACCTGGTCGACGGCGCGGTGCTCGTTCACGGTGTGCGCCTGCCGCTGCTGGGCGCGGCACAGCCGGACGGGCCCGTGCTCGCCTACATCCGCCCGGAAGACGTGGCACTCGCCGCCCGGGGGGACTCCGGCGCGATCGAGGCGACGGTCGTCTCGTCGAGCTTCCTCGGGTCGCTGCGCCGCACGGTCTTCATGCTGTCCGACGGGTCCCTCATCTCGGTGCAGCACGCCGTCGACGAGCACCCGGCGGTCGGTGCACAGTCCTGGCTGCGACTCAAGGCCTCGGCGGTAGCGGCCAGTCCTCGCCCCTAGCGAGCCCGAGTCCCTAGAATCGGAAAATGCTCTTTCGCTCCCGCCGGCCAGCCGAGTCGGCCCCCGGTAAAACAGTCACGATCAGTTCCGGTGCCGACGCAGGGTCCGAGTCGCTGCCGGACGGCATGAAGATCGCCGGTGCGTGGTCGTGGCGCGTCCTCGCCGTCGTCGGGGTGATCGTGGTCTTCGGGCTGCTGGTCATCCAGCTGAAGGAGATCGTCATCCCGTTCATGGTGGCGATCCTGGTCTCCGCCCTGCTCGTGCCGATCGCGCAGTTCCTGGTGCGCCACCGCTGGCCGAAGGCGCTCGCCGTCGCCGTGACCATGCTCGGGGCGCTGGCCGTCATCGCGGGGCTCATCTCGCTGATCATCTGGCAGATCCGCGAGGGCTCGACCGACATCCAGAACCGGTCGATCTCCGCCTACGAGGACTTCCAGAAGTGGCTCGACGTCACCTTCAACATCAACACGGACGAGTTCAACGACTACCTCGGCCAGGCCTGGTCGGCGATCCAGGACGACAGTGCATCCCTCTGGTCGGGCGCGCTCTCGGTCGGCTCCACCGCCGGGCACTTCCTCACCGGCTTCCTGCTGGTGGTCTTCGCGACGCTCTTCATCCTGATCGACGGCAAGGGCATCTGGAACTGGTTCGTGCGCGTCGCCCCGAAGAAGGCGCGCCCCGCCGTCGACGGCTCGGGCCACGCCGGCTGGATCACGCTGACCACCTTCGTGAAGGTGCAGATCTTCGTGGCCTTCGTCGACGCGGTGGGCATCGGTCTGGGCGCCTTCATCCTCGGACTCCCATTCGGCGGCTTCCCCCTCGTCATCCCGATCACGATCGCCGTCTTCCTCGGCTCGTTCATCCCGGTGGTCGGCGCCGTGGTCACCGGAACCGTCGCGGTCTTCGTCGCCCTCGTCTACCTCGGCCCGGTGCAGGCGCTCGTGATGCTCGGCATCGTGCTGCTCGTGCAGCAGGTGGAGGGCCACGTCCTGCAGCCGCTCGTGATGGGCACCGCGGTCAAGGTGCACCCGCTCGCGGTCGTCTTCGCGGTCGCCGCGGGATCGTACGTCGCGGGAATCCCCGGGGCGCTCTTCGCTGTACCGTTAGTGGCAACGCTCAACGTCATGGTGACCTATATTGCGAGCGGGAAATGGCGCGAAACCACGCGTCCCCAGCTGAAAGAAGCGCTCAAGCAATGACCGAAACCTCCCTCATCGGGCCGACACTGGCCGAATTTGAGGGGGCGCGCAGCATCGTCTCCCGCGTGGCGGATGTCACGCCGCTCGAGACCGCGCGCTTCATGTCGGAGATCCTCGGGTCTCCGGTGTTCCTCAAGTGCGAGAACCTCCAGCGCACCGGCTCCTACAAGATCCGCGGAGCCTACAACCGTCTCGCCGGCCTCAGCGACGACGAGAAGGCCAGGGGAGTCGTTGCGGCCTCGGCAGGCAACCACGCCCAGGGCGTCGCCTTCGCGGCGCGCGAGCTCGGCATCGCGGCGACCATCTTCATGCCGGTCGGCGTTCCCCAGCCCAAGCTCGCCGCCACGCGCGGCTACGGCGCCGAGGTCGTGCTGCGCGGCACGACCGTCGAGGAGCCGCTGCGCGCGGCCGCCGAGTTCGCCGAGAAGACCGGCGCGGTGCTCATCCCGCCCTTCGACCACATCGACGTGGTGACCGGGCAGGGAACCCTCGGGCTCGAGATCCTCGACCAGATAGCGGATGTGGACACCTTCATCATCCCGATCGGTGGCGGAGGGCTCGCCTCGGGCGTGGCCAGCGTGGTCAAGCAGCGTGCCGCCCTCGAGGGACGCACGGTGCGCGTCATCGGCGTGCAGGCGTCCAATGCCGCCCCGTACCCGCTCTCCCTGCAGAACGGGTACATCACCGAGATCAAGACCCTCCCCACCATCGCCGACGGCATCAACGTGGCGCGTCCCGGTGTGCTCAATTTCGCGATGATCAGCCAGTACGTCGACGAGGTCGTCACCGTCGACGACAACCTCATCGCCCGGGCGATGCTGCTGCTGCTCGAGCGCGCGAAGCTCGTGGTGGAGCCGGCGGGTGCCGTCGGCGTCGCCGCCATCCTCTCCGGCCAGGTGAAGGACGCCGGTCGCACCGTGGTGATCCTCAGCGGCGGCAACATCGACCCGATGATGATGGAGCGGGTGATCAGCCACGGTCTCGCGGCGTCCGCGCGCTACCTCAAGCTGCGCATCCCGCTTCCCGATCGTCCCGGTCAGCTGGCGCGGATCGCCGCCCTCGTGGCCGAGGCGAACGCGAACGTCGTCGAGGTGCTGCACACGCGCCACAACGACGGGCTGCAGATCAGCCAGGTGGAGCTGGAGCTGCACATCGAGACCCGCGGGCCCGAGCACGCGCAGGTCATCCTGACGCACCTGCGCGACGAGGGCTACGAGCCCCGCGTCGACTTCTAGGCGTGTCGCCCGCTTCGGCCCCGAATGTCACGCAGAACGGGGCCGGAGCGGGCGAAACGACGGGTCTCTACGCGACGTACGTCTCCACCGCGACGATCTCCACCGAGATCGACTTGCCGTTGGGGGCGGTGTAGCTCGTCGAGTCGCCGACCTTCATACCCATGATGGCGATGCCGAGCGGGCTGCCCTCGCTGTAGACGTCGAGATCGGCGTCGCCGACGATCTCGCGGCTGCCGAGCAGGAAGACGCTCTTGTCGCCGAGGATGTTCGCGGTGATCACCGTTCCGGGCTGCACAACGCCGGTGCTGGCGGGGGCCTCTCCGACGGTGGCGTGGCGCAGGAGCTCGGTGAGAACGCGGATGCGCGCCTCGATCTTGCCCTGCTCCTCCTTGGCGGCGTGGTAGCCGCCGTTCTCCTTCAGGTCGCCCTCTTCGCGCGCGATCTCGATCTTCTTCGCGATCTCGAGACGGCCCTCGCCCGAGAGCTGCTCGAGTTCCGCAGTGCGGCGGTCAAACGCCTCCTGGGTCAACCAGGTGACAGAAGTGTCGTTAGCCACAATGCTCTCCTAACAGATGAAAGACCGGTCGAAGAGACCGGTCTTGTGAGCGAATCGCTCAAGACTAGGTGAGCCAGCAGCGGTATATCAACCCGGTGACAGGGCGTTCCGTCGTACGCACGTCGACGCCGAGCGTGCGCGTGCGCCGATCGGACGCCGGGATATCGACGATATTCCAGCCGATGATGCTGAACGTCGAGTTGAGAGCCTGCGCGGCGCAGCTCGCGGTCTGCCCCGGATCGAGGCTCAGCTCGTAGCGCACCTGCACGAGAGTGTCGTCGACGATCTCGTATCCGGCGTCGATCGGGTCGACCTTGGAGGCGTCGGCGATCCCGCTGCCCCAGACCACCCAGGCGACCAGCACCACGGCGAAGGCCGCGGCGGCGCCCCAGATCAGGCGGGTGCGGCGCTTCGCGCTGCCGGGGGAGCGCCCGTACCGCGCGTCGAGGTCGGCGTCCGCGGAGGGCACGCGGCCCTGCTCTGTGGTGGACACGGAGAACTCCTGAGCTGAGGATAGTCTTGACGAGAAGGTTCTGATTCCTTCAAGGGTATTCGATCACGGCGAGGAGTTCGGTGACACTGCGATTGCTTGCGGTTCACGCCCATCCCGACGACGAGTCGAGCAAGGGCGCTGCGACCTACGCGTACTACCGCTCCCTCGGCGCCGAAGTGATGGTCGTCAGCTGCACGGGCGGCGAACGAGGCGACATCCAGAACGACTCTCTCGTCGCATCCGCTATGGCCGACCGCGACATGGGCGGTCTGCGTCGCATCGAGATGGCCCGCGCCCAGGCGACGATGGGCATCCAGCACCGCTGGCTCGGCTACATGGACTCCGGCCTGCCGGAGAACGGCGAGGCACTGCAGCCGCAGAGCTTCGCGATGATCCCGCTCGAGATCTCCGGCGTTCCGCTGGTCAAGGTGATCCGCGAATTCCGACCGCATGTGGTCGTCACCTACGACGAGAACGGCGGCTACCCGCACCCCGACCACATCCGCACCCACGCGGTCGCGATGTGGGCGATCGCGGCGGCCGCCGATCCGGCGCAGCTCCCGGAGTGGGGCGACGCCTGGCAGGTGCAGAAGGTCTACTACGACCGCATCATCAATCCCGAGCGCTTCACCGCCGTCTACGAGGCGATCCTCGAGGCGCAGCCGCAGCATCCGCTGCTGCCGGCCCTCGAGGAGATGCGCGGCTGGATGGGCGACCGGGTCAGCCCCACCGTCACCAGCCGGGTGCCCGTCGCGGACTTCTTCGACGTGCGCGACGAGGCGCTCCGCGCCCACTCCAGCCAGGTGCCGCACGACAGCCCCTTCTTCTTCTGGCCGAACGAGATCCAGCGGGCCGCCTGGCCCACTGAAGACTTCGAGCTCGCCAGTTCCCTGGTCGACACGACTCTGCCCGAGTCCGACCTGTTCGCCGGAATCACCGATGAGGACCAATCATGACCTTTCTGACCGACGCCCTCCTCTCCGCGGGGGTGTGGGTGACCGAGGTCACGCCGAGCCCGTCGCCCACCTTCGGCGCCTACACCGGTGACGAAGACCTCATCACGCCCGGCGTGATCGGCTTCGTCATCACCTTCCTCGTGGCCCTCGCCACCGTCTTCCTCCTCGTCGACATGAACCGTCGTGTGCGACGCACCCGCTACACGCAGGAGATCCGCCAGAAGCTCGAGGCCGAGGCCGCCGCAGAGGACGCCGCGGCCGACGGCGCTCCCGGCACTGCGGGAGACGTTCCGCCCCGCAGCACGCAATAAGCGACACCCGCGGAATAAATCCGCGCCGCACGGGCTTGATCTGCAATGCGGCGACACACAATTGGCTGATTCGCGCGCGCGAACCGAAAATGAGCAGATCATGACCTCTCCCTCCACCTCCCTGTCGCAAGCGGATGCGCCCGCCGAATACGCGACCTGGCGTGCCTCGCGACTCGGCACCGTCGCATCCGCCACCGGCAACCTCGCGCTCGTCGAGACCCGCTGGCTGCCCGCCGGGGTCTCCTCCGCCGACGCCCTCGCGGCCCTCGACGAGCAGCCCGCCACGGTCACCGTCACCGAGCTGAAGCGCAGCAACCTCGACACCGGCGAGCCGGAGGAGGGACTGCGCTTCTGGGACGCCGCCTCGCCGGCGATCGCCGCCTTCGACACCGTCTCTGCCTTCGACTACGACCCGGACTGGGTGATCGACGCGCAGTTCACCCCCGTGTCGGGCGACCGCACCGTGCCCTTCGAGCACATACGCGACAACGGCGGCAGCCGCGAGCTCGTCGTGCCCGGAGACATCCGCTTCACCCGCGACGGCGTCGACTACACGCTCAACGCCTTCGACGACGACGGGACGCTGCTTCTCGTGTTCGGCGACACGACCAACCGCGCCACCGACGAGACCGCGACCTACTCCTCCGGCCGGTTCCTGTTCGTGCAGCGCGCGGACGGCGCGGGCTTCGGCGACGCCGGACAGGTGACGCTCGACTTCAACCGGGCGTTCGTTCCGCCCTGCGGCTTCTCGGTGCAGTACAACTGCCCGCTGCCTCCCGCGCAGAACCGCTTCGCCGTGCCCGTCGAGGCCGGAGAGCGCCAGGTGCTCTTCACCGGCGGCTTCGACATCTACGCGGCCCTCTCGAACTAGACCCTTCACCATCCACAGCAGGAGAATCATGAAGAAACCCATCGCGTTCGTCGCGCTCTCACTGGCCGCGACCCTCTCGCTCGCCGGCTGCGCCACGGCAGGCTCGGGCGGATCGTCGTCGGACGCCGCCATCGAGATCGGCTCGCTCTACGAGCCGCAGAACCTGAGCAACTACGGCGGCGGCGGCCAGGGCGTCACCGAGGCCTTCAACGGCAACGTCTACGAGGGCCTGTTCCGCCTCACCGACGACGGCGACGTCGAGCCGCTGCTCGCCGAGAGCAACACCGTGAGCGAGGACGGCCTCACCTACACCTTCACCCTCCGGGACGGCGTGGCCTTCCACTCGGGAGAGGCGCTCACCTCCGCCGACGTGAAGTCGAGCATCGAGGCGGTGCTGTCCGAGGACTCGCAGAGCGCCCGCAAGAGCAGCTTCGGCGTGGTCTCCTCGATCGAGACCCCCGACGACGCGACCGTCGTGGTCACGCTCGCCGAGCGCTCCATCTCGTTCATCTACAACCTCAGCTACATCTGGATCGTCGGCGGCGGCGCCGGCGACATCACCACCAGCGAGGACGGCACCGGCCCGTACACCCTCGGCGAGTGGAAGCGCGGCAGCTCGCTCAGCCTCGAGGCCTTCGGCGACTACTGGGGCGACGCGCCCGCGAGCGACGAGGTGGTCTTCAGCTACTTCACCGACGCGACCGCGCTCAGCAACGCACTGCTCACCGGGCAGGTCGACATCGTCACCAGCGTGCAGAGCCCGGACGCGCTCACCCAGTTCACCGACAACCCCGACTTCACGGTCAGCGACGGCGAGTCGACCACCAAGGAGGTCCTGGCCTTCAACGACCGGGTGGCCCCCTTCGACAACGTCGACATCCGCAAGGCGCTGTACTCGGCGATCGACACCGAGAAGCTGCTCAACTCCATCTGGGGCGACTACGGAACGCTCATCGGCTCGATGGTTCCGCCGAGCGACCCCTGGTACGAGGACCTCACCCAGACCAACCCCTACGACCTCGACCTCGCGAAGCAGCTGCTCGCCTCGGGCGGACAGCCGGACGGCTTCGAGTTCACCCTCGATACCCCGAGCTACGACCCGCACCCCGCGGTCGCCGAGTTCGTGAAGAGCGAGCTCGCCAAGATCGGCGTCACCGTCACCATCAACACGATCAGCTCCGACGAGTGGTACACCAAGGTGTTCAAGGAGCAGGACTTCACGGCCACGCTGCAGGAGCACGTGAACGACCGCGACGTGGTCTGGTACGGCAACCCCGACTTCTACTGGGGCTACAACAACCCGGAGGTCACCGCCCTGGTCGCCGAGGCCGAGGCCGCGACGACCACCGACGAGCAGACCGCCAAGCTCAAGCAGGTGAACGAGCAGATCGCCGAGGACGCCGCGAGCGTCTGGCTGTACCTGTACCCGCAGATCGTGGTCTCGGCGAGCGACGTCTCCGGCTACCCGGTGAACGGGCTCAACTCGCAGTTCTACGTCTACGACATCGTCGCGGAGTAGCTCAGAACCGCCGACCACCCGGGGCCGCGTCCCGCACGCGGCCTAGGGTGGTTAGCCTTGGGATCGCATGACTGTCTATCTGCTGCGACGATCCGCGTTCCTCGTGGTCTCGCTCCTGCTCGCCCTGGTGGCGATCTTCGTGCTGCTCCGGCTGCTGCCCGGCGACCCCGCGAACGCCCTGCTCTCGGCGAGTGCGACCCCGGAGCAGATCGCTGCCGCCCAGGCCCAGGTCGGCTCCGACCAGCCGCTGCTCGTGCAGTTCGGCGACTGGTTCGGCGCCCTCGCCCACTTCGACCTGGGCGAGTCCTTCATCAGCTCCCTGCCGGTCTGGCCCGAGATCGCCTCCCGTCTCGTTGTGACCGTGCCGCTCACCCTGCTCGCCTTCGTGCTGGCAGTGGCCGTCTCGCTGGTGGCCGGCTTCGTCGCCGCCAGCCGCTCCGACCGCTGGTACGGCATCCTGCTCTCCGGTCTGTCCCAGCTCGGAGTGGCGGTACCGGTGTTCTGGGTCGGCATCCTGCTGGTGAGCGTCTTCGCGGTGAACCTCCGGCTCTTCCCCTCCAGCGGCTTCCCCCGCGACGACTGGGCCGACCCCGTCGCCGCCCTCACATCGCTGACCCTGCCGGTGATCACCGTCGCCATCGTGATGAGCGCGTCGCTCACCCGCTATGTGCGGTCGGCGACCCTCGACGTGATCGGGAGCGACTACATCCGCTCGGCCCGGGCACAGGGTTCCGGCTACGTGGAGGCGCTCTGGCGGCACGGTCTGCGCAACGGCGCGGTGCCGGTCATCTCCATTCTCGGCATCGAGCTGGCCACAACCTTCCTCGGCGCGGTCGTCGTCGAGAGCGTCTTCGGGCTGCCCGGTCTCGGCAGCATGCTGCTGCGCGCCATCGAGCAGCACGACTACCCGAACATCCAGGGGGTGCTGCTGGTGAGCACGCTCGTCGTTCTCGTGATCGGTTTTATAGCGGATGTCTCGCAGCGCCTCGTCGACCCGCGTCTGCGGCTGAGCATCTCGGGCAACCGGTGAGCGCGGTCGTCGACACGGTCGTGCGGGCGCCGCGTACCCGCCGCCGGTCCTGGACCCTCGTCACCGGCCTGGTGCTGGTCGGCATCATCGCCGCCATCGCCCTGGTCTCCCTGGTCTGGCTGCCCTACCCGCCGGCCGACACCTCCGGCACCCGGCTCGAGGGCCCGAGCGGGGCGCACCTGCTCGGCACGGACAAGCTCGGTCGCGACCTCGCGACGCAGCTGATGATCGGAGCGCGGATCGCGCTCACGGTCGGGCTCGGATCCGTCGCGGTGGGCGCCGTCGTCGGTATCGTCGTCGGACTCGTCGCCGCCTTCGCCGTGTCGTGGATCGACGACACCATCTCCGCCGCGCTCGACGTAGTGATCGCCTTCCCCGTGCTGCTGCTGGCCATGCTCATCGTGGCCGCGCAGGGCGCCTCGCTGGTGTCCGTGATCCTCGCGATCGGGCTCGCGATGTCGGCCGTGATCGCCCGGCTCACCCGCATCGTTGCGCGCCGGGTGCTCGGCGAGCAGTTCGTCACCGCCGCGCGTACCTCGG
>Ga0247805_1000932_pt1 | contig 14433 bp, 9 predicted proteins | sample UWRJL044104R1_FD_180930 | JGI IMG/M metagenome (GOLD analysis project Ga0247805, IMG submission 180930) | Plant litter microbial communities from Arlington Agricultural Research Station in Wisconsin, United States - UWRJ-L044-104R-1 | ecosystem: Environmental > Terrestrial > Plant litter >... | reverse complement strand
CGCCGTCGTCTTGTTGGGTACAACCCAGTTCTCTCAGCTATTTATTACCGAGGCCGGGAAACTCGTCGATATCGTTGCTGTGGTGGATGACTTCAAGGCCAAGGACAACAATCTGTTCCATGGCGTCCCTGTCATCACCTCGGCAGCCTTTCTGGAGCTCGCACGCGCCAAGCCGCTGGTCAGCATCAACGGGTGCCGATATGACTATTCCCGCCGCTATTTCAAGAACCTCACCCTGCCCCACGGCATCCCCATGCTCAATTTCGAACAAGGGATGCGTTGGCTCTCCATTAATCCCTGCTCGGACCATCGCATCGATGACTGGGGGCCGTATATCGCGGCTAACGCTGCGCGTTTTATTGCCCTCTCGAACCGCCTCGATGATGACTATTCAAAGTTCACCCTGTTCAGTGTGCTGTTGACTCAGTTGACCTGCGATCCTGAATGGATCCTCAATGCTGCCAAACCCTACCTGACGCTGTATTTCCGCTCAGGCCTGTGGACTCCGGGCAGCAACGAGCGTTTCGCCGACTGCGGGGCCTCGATTGCCGAATCAGCTAAAGCATTCATTGACGCCACCAACGGTAAATTCCAGAAAATCTGGATGATCGAGCCGGATGAAATCAATCAGAAAACCATCGCGTCGTTCATTACTGAATACGAGCGGAACTGCTCGATAGAGGGTTCCGGTTCGATCCAGTTGCTCAACTACGCCCTGGGAGATCAGAACACCGACATGCCATTTCTGCATTCAGGGGGACACGGCGGTCACTTGCTGACATCGGCCAGTGACAACGCAATGTGCAGGAATGTGGCAGTGCGGCGGCTGGACGACATTCTGGATGACACGCCAACCCTGATCAAAATGGATATCGAAGGCGCCGAACTGGCCACGCTGAAGGGGGCCAGCAGCCACATCACGCAAGGCAAACCGAAGATGGCAATATCGGCCTATCACCGCAGTTCTGACTTGCTCGACCTTACCGACTTCGTTGAGACCCTCAGAAGCGACTACAAAATCGGTATTCGTCATCACACAGAAGAGCGCTGGGATACCTGCCTGTATTTCTATTGATTCCTGACTCGCCCCAGACATTGTCGCGCTCAAGGTAACCGATCCCCCTGCCATCCAGCCTGGCAGGCGGGCGGCTGCGTGGGGCAGATCTCAGCGATGTTTCAACTTCTCGTAACCCGGAAACCGAATGAACCCTTCAAGACTGGTCAGCATTGTCATCCCGACCTACAAAGCCGATTACTTTGAAGCCAGTCTGACCAGCGCTCTTCAGCAGACTCATGACGACATTGAAATCGTGATCTGTGATGACTGCCCAACCGATGCGATCAAGGTCATTGTCGACAGGCTATCCGTCGGCAGCCCCTGGCCCGTGCGTTACTTTCGCAACGAGCGTGCTCAGGGAGAAGCGTTAAACCTTGTCCGATGTGTCGAAGAAGCCAAAGGCAGCTACGTCAAATTCCTGTATGACGACGACATCCTTGACCCCGATTGCGTCAGGCTTTTGTTCAACGTGATGGAGGCCAATCCCCACGTCACGGTTGCCACTTCGCGCCGCCGCCGGATCGATGAGTTAAACAACGTCCTGCCCGAAATCGCTATGACTCGCCCGCTGTTTTCTCAAGATGTGGTGATTCACGGCACAGAGCTGGCGTCGTTTCTCGGCGAGTACGTCTACAACTTCATCGGCGAGCCCAGCGTCGTGATGTGCCGTCACAAGGACCTGTTGAGTTTCAAGATCTATCTGTGTGCGTTTGCCGGGCAGTCAGTGTTTGGCCTGGGGGATATAGCGCTGCATACCAAGCTGCTACGGCGCGGCAATCTGGCGATGCTCGCCCGCCCGTTAAGCAGTTTTCGAGTTTCGGCCCAGCAATACAGCCATACCGCTCGCCAGGACGTGCAGACCAATCGGGATATGGTGAAATTATTTCGCAGCATCGCTCGGGACCTGGGCTGGATCCGCACCCACACAGACAACACCCACGTGAAAGTCGCTCCGCTATCAGCCCCGGAAAACTTCGTCGAGTTTGATCTGCATAACCAGTTTGCCCGGCAGTCCCAAGGCAACCGCAAGGTGTCCCGATGGCTTGATCAGCGGACTCCAGATATCACCCAGCAAACGCTGATCAATCGCTATCTGGAGGACAATCACCGTGGTCCATCCATATTGATCGTCATCACCGACCTGCAAAACCAGCCGCAGCGGGTTCAGGCAACGCTGGACAGCCTGGATCGCAGCAGCCCGATTTACCCTCAGTTGAGCGTGGTGGTTCTTACAGCGCAACCGCCTCAGGCCGAGGACGATGCTGACCGCTCGGTGCAATGGATCGAGGCCAGCGAAAGCAGCCGGCCTCAAATTCTTGGACGCCTGCTGCAAGAGCATCAGGCGGACTGGTTCATGCTAGTGGAGGCTGGCGCTACGTTTACGCCCGCCGGTTTGCTGCGGGTCAGCGTCGAACTGATGGGCCGGCCCGCGTGCCGGGCCATTTATGCCGATGAAATCCATCAGCAGGCGGATGGCCAGACCGGTGTGGCGCTGCGCCCGGATTTCAACCTCGACTATCTGCTCAGCCTGCCCATGGCCATGAGCGGTCACTGGCTGTTCAATCGTCACTCGGCCCTGGAGGTAGGCGGCCTGCATGCTGCATTTGCCGGGGCCATGGAGCTGGATCTGATCCTGCGCCTGATCGAAGACGGTGGCCTCGAAGGACTGGAACATGTAGCAGAGCCGCTGCTGACCTGCCGGGCGCAGACGCTGGACGACAACCCCGATGAAGTCCGCACCCTACAGCGGCACCTTGAGGCTCGTGGATATCCTTACGCCCAGGTCCATGAAACGCATAACCGCCACTATCAACTGCGTTATGGCCATCAACATCGTCCGCTGATTTCCATCCTCATACCCACCCGCGACCGCCTGGCGTTTCTGCAGCGCTGTGTGGAAAGTATTCTGGAAAAAACCAGCTATCCGGAATACGAAATCCTGATCGTCGACAACCATAGCCAGGATGCCGAAGCCGTCGAATGGCTGGCGGCGGTCGAGTCCATGGGCGATGACAAAATCCGGGTACTGCGCTACCCCTATCCGTTCAACTTCTCCGCCATCAACAACCGCGCCGCTGAACAAGCCCGGGGTGAATACCTGGTTTTGCTCAACGACGATACCGCCATTCTGCAAGCCGACTGGCTGGACAACTTGCTCAACCATGCTTTGCGTCCAGAAGTGGGTGTGGTCGGCGCGAAACTGTTTCACCCCGACGGCACCGTGCAGCACGCGGGCATGGTGTTAGGCCTCAACGGCACGGCGTCCCATGTCTTCAGTGGCGAGCCAGCAACCGCCAATGGCTACATGCAGCGCCTGATTGTTGATCAGAATTACAGCGCGGTGACGGCGGCTTGCCTGATGGTGCGTAAATCGCTTTACGACAGTGTCGGCGGGCTGGATGAGTCACTCGCACTGACGCTCAACGATGTGGATTTCTGCCTGAAGGTATCAGCAACCGGGCATCTGATTGTCTGGACCCCGCATGTTGTGGTGTTGCATGAAACCCACCCAGATATACAGCTCGACAGCGCTAGCGAGCAGCAGCAAGCCAGTGAGCGCCAGTCGCTGTATGGAAAATGGCTTGCGCGTCTGGCGCGCGACCCGGCCTATAACCCTGATTTCGCCCTCACCGGCGCAGCGTTCGAACTTGCTGCTGATAACCCGATGGCCTGGCAGCCATTACCGTGGCGACCGTTGCCAGTGGTCGTAGCCCACAGCCTGAAAGATTCGTCCCTGACGTATTGCAGGGTGACTGCTCCTCTGCGAACCCTGCGCGAAGCCTTGATAGTCGATGGTGTGGTCAGCAAAACAGGCCTCAGCGCTATCGCCATTGAGCGCTTGCAGCCTGATTCAATCGTGCTGCACGGGGCGGCGACGCTTGAGGATCTTTCATCCTTGCGCTGCAGCGTCGCCGATTCCAAAGCCTTCAAGGTTCTGGATCTTGTTCAGTATCCAGCGGGTTCTGATGTGGATTCTCTGCGCAAGGCGCTGAGCTTTATTGATCGCTTGGTCGTCCCCTCGCAAGGATTGGCGGACGCGCTTCATGGTGCTCATCAAGACATTCGAGTTGTGGAAAACCGGCTATCAGCGCAATGGCGCAAACCCAGCGTTCTGAGGCGTGCGGGCTCCAAGCCAAGGGTTGGCTGGGCGGCGACCGCTGCAACCCGACCCGCAGACTGGAGCGTTATCAGCGAGGTGGTCAGAACCCTGGCTGACGAGGTTCACTGGATCGTCATGGGTTCATGCCCTGCCGAGCTCAAACCCTGCCTCTTCGAACTGCGAAGTGAGGTAGAAGGCGAGCTGTATCCTTCTGCGGTAGCCGGTCTCTGGCTGGATGTAGCCGTGGCGCCAGGGCCCCATTCAGTCGTGATCGAGGGCGCCGAACACCTGCAAATACTGGAATATGGCGCCTGCGGTTTTCCGGTAATAGTCAGCGATACCAACAGCGCACCCGAGGCATTGTCAGTGACCCGGGTCAAACCCGAGGCGCAGGCGTGGATCGACGCCATTCGCGCCCACATCGCCGACCTGGATGTAGCGGCACAGATGGGTGATGAATTGCAGCGTCAGGTTCGCAAAGACTGGATGCTGGAAGGAGAACATCTGCAAGCCTGGCAGGTGGCTTGGCTGGGCGACTGAATGCGCCGTACTTATATCAATCTGTAGGATTTGCCGAAGGCTGCGAATCGCGGAGTGTCAGACAAACCGCATTCGTCGCCGTCGTGACCTCCGACAACTCCTACAGGAAAAGCATTCCAATTCTGGAATCACGCTGCCTTTATATTGATCGACACTTGTAATCCCAACGGACCGGGCCTATCGCAGATCAACGTCATAGCGTCGATCGGGTGAGACTCCAACAGTTGAAGCAGTTGCTTAGGGCGCAGGCCTACTCGTACATGGGCCAGCAACTCGCGAGTCTGGCCAGCCAGGGCTTGTAGTATCGGCGCTGGATCATCGACCTGCAGGCGCAGCCATTTACGCGCCGCCGCCATATCCGGCAAATCAAACCCGGCGATGGCGTTCTGGCGCAGCTCCCCGCCTTCAATTTGCAGGCACGAAGCTGCAGGTGAGATACCCAGCCCCTGCAACAGCAATTTAAGTCTGGCAGCACCTTTACCGGCGTCATCGGCACTCATGGAGGAGAACGCGTAACTGACACGATTGCGCGCAGCTTGCAGTACCACTTGTTCAACGAAAGCGGTGCGCGTCGGTGCGATCTCCCAAACCAGTGTGCTCTCAGTCTCGCAGGGCAGCATGGACTGTCTTTGAGCCTGGGCCTGATAAAACGGGTGTTCACCTAATGGCTGCATGATCTCGAACAGCCGTGTCGTCAAACCGCTTTCAAGAAAACTCAAGTAAGCCTCAAATGTCCGGTTAGACTTTGCGTCCGGCCATCCCCCGCGATAAACCTTGAGCGCTTCATACGCCATCGGGTCGAACGCCTGCGGCAGTATCATCGGCCCCAGATCCCGGGATTGACCGCTATCGCTCAGCGAAGCGGCGTAGTCCATCAACAATTCGCCCTGGTCGACCCACTGAATGCCGTGGTCACGCCCGCGGCGCTGCCAGATGCTGCGCTGCTGCTCTTCCCGGGAACAGAGCATGGCGATTGTCTCTCCCGGGACGCATTGCGCGAGAAAGTCTTCAGTGGTCATCAACTTAATGCCGTCGACAGCATCCACCAGGACCTTGTCGTGCACCAATGCCACCGGCTCCCAGGGGAAGTTCTGATCCTGCAATGCGCGCTTGAAGGGCAATGAACGCGGGGTGCTGTAATCCCAACCGATGAAGTAGAGTTTTTTACGAACAGTCATGCCGGGCCCACTGGTTTTTGGAAGTAAAAGGTCTGAGTGTCGCCTAAATGGCCTTCGGCCAAAGCTCCGCTGCGAGGGCTGTAATAATTACCCGCAACCACCTTTCCACCCGGCTCGATCAACGTGCAGTCGGCGCCCAGCCACGTCATCAGGGTCAATCCATGCTGCTCGCCAAGACTTAGAAACTCTTCGACGGTGTAATGTTTGTAGTGCCACTCGTAAGGATTTTTGTCCAGGTCTATCACCTGAGAATTGGGCGCGGAAATGATCAACCTGCCGCCTGGTTTTAACGCATGGACCAACAGCCCGAAGAACGCTTCACCTTGCTCGACGTGCTCAATGGACTCTATCGAAACGATAAAATCAAAATGATCGGCTGGCAGCGAAAAGGGGAAAAACTTCTGGCTGAAGAGCACATTCAAGTCGACATAACTACGGTTAGCCATATCAATTGACTCGGCCGAGCCGTCGATACCGTGTATGAAACACGGCAGAGATTGCGCCAGCAGATGAGTGCCATAACCATTGCCGCAAAAAATATCAGCGCCAACCAGCGGCCCCGGTAAATCGGCGAGGACCTCGCAAGCGAAGGTATAACGAGCGATGGCATCGGGCGGCAGTCTATCTACCTGCAGCTCGACCAAACGCTCACCACTGGCCAAGGTGAAATCCCTATCAAACAACCCCATAAAAGCCTCTGCATCAGCGCCCGGCACTTCAGGCACTGTTAATTGAATACTTGGCTTTCGTCGGATAACTGCCGTGCAATTAAAGGTCCGGCAACCATTCGCAACGCAAGCCCACTAACGTGACGGGCCAAGCCGCACGGGTCAAGCCCAGCATCAGGTTTCTCATCAAACGGCGCGTCACTGAGTGGACACAGAAGGTTTATGCGGGACAGGATGAATCCGCCCCGCAGGTCCCTTTAGCCATTCGAATCAGATTCGGAAATACCCGACACAAGAGTCAAACGGCAGACGTTTGAGTTCAACCTTGTTCAGGTCCAGCACTTCACGCAGGGCGCTGGTCTCGCCCGGGAAGTTGCGGTAAGCCACTTCATCGAGCACAACGATCGCGCCTTTGGGCATGAAGGGCAGGAAGGTTTCCAGCGCCACTTTGGTCGACGAATACAGGTCGGTGTCGAGAATCAACATGGCCACGACCAGATCCGGACGAGTCTTGGGGAACGCCGGAACGGTCTCCATGATGTCGCCCTTGATGATCTCGCAACGGGGGATGCGGTTGACCGGGCGCACCAAATCGTTGGCATCGATCATGTCTTGAATGATTGACTCGTCGGTATCGGAGAACATGGTCTCGTTGATATCCGAAGGGTCTTCTTCAGCGTCGATACTGGCGAAACCGGAGAAGGTATCGAACCCGATGATGGAACGGTTGATCGCATAGGGCTCGAGAATCATCGACAACTGCATATACAGCATCAACGAATTACCCTTGTAGACGCCGCACTCAATGATGGCGCCGGGGATGTCCTGAACCATCTTGAACAGCTCGATACGCGACAGCGCTGCGGTCACGGCGATGCGGTTGGCGAAGACGAACGGGGCATCTGCCACGTATTGGGAATCGACGCGTTTCAGTACATCGGCACGCTTCTCGTTGTACTCGGCCTCGGGCCCCGTCTGGCGGCGCTTGGTCATTGGTTGACTCCCTGGAAAGACGAAAAATCGCTGACATGAAAGAGGTCTTTGAATCCGACCTCAGAATCCCTTACACCATTGTCGACATTGTTGGCGCCACGGCCTGCAAGCAGGTCCTGGATATGCACCAGCCTGAAGTCGATGCTGAAACGCGTCTGCTCGGTGAAATTGGCAACCGTGCCGTGCAGGTGTGAGCCTGAGAAGGTGATGATCTCGCCGGCATTGGCTGCGATACGCACCTCGGAGGTTGTGGATATCTCTTCCAGTGGAACCGGATGCACGCGGACTTCCTCAGTCACATTGTCTTTGGCCGCCGGACGCTGCACATTGATCCAGTTTTCGAGGTTCCAGTCAGGGGAGGTATTTCTCACCGGCGTCGAGAAATAAGCCGGGTTGATCATCATCGTCTGATCCGGCTGAATCGTGTAGACCGGCATCCAGGTGTTGATCTGCGCTTGCGAACCGCCATACCAGGTATCGCGATGAGGTTTGTAGGCGTAGCTGACGCCCGCGTGCAGGTAGTTGTAATTGGGTACGACTCTGATGCGCGGGACATCGAACAGATAGTCCTGAGGGTCAGCACCAATCTCCAGAACAAAGCTGCGGATCATTTCTTTGACGTCCAGGCAGTTCGTAAACTGCCCTTTCAAACGCGTCACCAGCTTCACGAACTCTTCAACCGGCATCATGCTGTGCAGCGCTTGATGGTTGGTTTCGCCATCAAAAGCAGCCGTGATGCTCTGCCTGGCGAAGGCACATAGCTGGGCCGGTGCCTGCAAATCAGTGTTCAGAAAAATATCGCCGGAATAGACAGCGTCCCGGAAGTCACGTTTCTTCTGCAACTGGTTGATGTACAAATTCACGGTTCAGCTCCTGAAATTTTTAGCTGACCTAATAATCGGCTGAGCCGCTGCAAACTGAAGCGTAGCGACGGGCCATCATCGATAAACAACAGGTCGCTTCAGGGCAGATAGAGGCTGAACATTCCTCCACCCAACTTCCCGCCATTGGCCAGCTCGATCCGTCCACACACACCGTTGCGCTGATGCCGTTCGGCAATCTGCGCGGCGAAGTACAGGCCAAGCCCGGTGCTGCCGCTGACGTGATTGATGCCCTGAACGTAGTCGGACTGGAATTCGATCATGTTGGGTGGGTAGCCGGGGCCGTCATCGTTGATCACGATGACCACCTGCCCTTCTTCTTCACGGACGGTGATCAGGATCGAATGACGGGCGAAGCGGATGGCATTGATGATGACGTTGGCAACTACCGAGCCGATCAACTCGCGATCAAAGAAACCCAATGGGCAGAGGCTGTCCACTTCACAGGTCGCAACGATACCGCGACTGCTCAGGACTTCTTCATGCCAGGCCAGCTGCGCCTCGATGAAGTCATCCAGTTCATGGTACTCAGGCCGAAGCGGAAGCTGATTGACCTCCAGCTTATAGAGCCCAAGCAGCTGCACCATCATGCCGTTGAGGCTGGCGAACTCGTAATCGATGACGCCGCGCTCGGGGGTGTTTTTCTGCTCCTCGCTCAAGCGGCCCTGCCACTCCCCGTGAGCCTGCATCAGAGCTGCCAACGAGTTCTTCATGTCATGCACGGTTGAGGCAATGACCATGGAGAAGTCCAGACCCGCATCCTTTTCGCTCATGCACCAAACGCCTTGCTCTGTAATTTCTGGAATCGCTCGAATCGCGGATCGTCACTCGGCATCTTGCCGATCATTTTCAGACAGGCCCGACACTCCTCAAGCTTCGCCGCATCCGGAGCGCTCGCCATCGAATGCAGCAAGGCCTGTGCCAGATTCAGCGCGATACTGATGTTCTTCGCTTGCAGCCCGAGTGCTTTGCGGAAAAGGTCCTGAGCCTCGGCCAAATTACCGCCCTTGTAGCTGCGCACACCTTGAATGTTGAGATCGATCGCCACTTTGTTGGCGCCCAGGATCGACGGATCATCGGTCTGTTTGGCGATCCCTTGCATGACTGCCGGATCATCACCGTAAATCTCGGCACAGGTTTTCAGCACGCCTGCTCCGGCGTCCGCGTGGCCAAGTTTTTCCAGCTGGGCCGCGACTGCCAGCGCTGCATTGGCGCTGAGGAACTGATCCATGTCTTGTAACCGGCCCATTGCGTCCGCAGTGAGCTTGGCTGCCATCTCGGGATCGGAGTGCTGCACGCTGGCGGCCTTCATCAGCCGCGCCCGGACTTGTACGCCCTGGTCATCGCCGTTGTCTTTGGAGACCTCACCCAGTGTCTGATTGATCTCGACACGGGTTCTGGCGTCGAGCCCCTGGTCACCACCGCGTGAAATGAGCGCCTGGGCGAATCCGAGGTTGGTCTCCGGATTCTTGAACCGCGAGAACTGCCCTTGGGAAACTGCCTGGCGATAGGCCCGAGAAGCGCCGTCAAAATCCTGATTGTCCAGCGCCAGCTTGCCCAGCAGGGTTTGCCGGCGCACCGCCAGCGGAGAGATCCGTACGGCGTCTTCAAGCACTTTCTGGGCGCGCACAGTGTCGCCCCGGGCGACCAACGCCTCGGCCAGGCCATCGTAGAGAATCGGCATGCCGGAGAACGCTTTGACGGCGGCTTCAAAAACCGTCTGAGCCTCGGCAGCCTTGTTGCGCTTGAGCAGCAAATTGCCCAGTGCCGCGAAGGCCCAGGGCGCCGGCCGGTCAGCGAGGATGGATTTCAGGAAAGCTTCCAGCGGCTCATATTGTTTCAAGTCACGCAGCGCATCGGCCTTGTAGCGCAGGCACAAGGGTGCGTAACGCGGATCCTTGTTGGTCAATGCAACACAGGCGGCCAGCACCTCGGAAGGCTTGCCACGATCCAGCGCCTGCAGGATCGGCTTGAGCATGGTCTTGCGCTGTACCAGCTTCTCGAGCCGCTGCGCCAGACCGGCGCGGTTGAAAGGCTTGGTCAGGTAAGCATCGGGCTCCCACTCCAACGCGCTCATCACCATGGCTTGACTGTTCTCGGCCGTGACCATGATGAACACCGCTTCATGGCTCAACAGCCGGTCGACCATCAGGTCTTCAAGAACATGTTGGCCGTTCTTTTTCCCGTCACCCAGATTGAAATCATGCAGAACAAAATCGTAACGCTTTTGCGCGCACATCTTCAGCGCCTGCTCGCCGGTGTCAGCCGTATCGACCTCCTTCACCCCCAGCTCGCGCAGCATGGAGCGCACCGAACTGCGGAAGTCGGAGAAGTCATCGACGATAAGAAACTTTTTTTGGTTGTACGCCAGCATCAGGGGTCCAGTAAGGAGGAAAGAAGATAAGCCCAAGGGCAAGCAGATTGACGGGTCGAGCTTTGCCGTCTGTTTGTAGCGCGCAACACCAATTGATGGCACTACGACATCACCGGATTCTACACCAAAGCCCCAATTCTGGGTTCTGGCTCTGGACGGCAACCGCCCCCACAGCGACTTACAAGGTTCGCAATATAGGTAGGTTATCGGCGTGACGCCATTTTTCTGGAGCCGGAAAAATGACGAGGGATCGGGAATATTTTCTCGCCGGGATGGCGGTATCGCACTGTCGCGCAGCAAACGCGATCCCTGTAGGAGCGCACGAGCACCGCGAGGCCGCGGTAGCGGTGTATCAGGCACACCGCTATCGCTGCCTCGCGGTGCTCGTGAGCATCTACAGAAAATCTCATACATTCAGATAGTTCTTAGAAGCGCTCGCTTATCCACCCTTGAGCCCAGCCCGGCGCTTGGGAAAACGACACCTGAAATAAACTGCATGAGCCCTGTCCCCTTTTTTTGCCTCACCGGTCATTGCAGGTATGTGAACAAACTATGAGACCTTACCTCTATGCCTCCAGCCTCGCCTTATCATCTGCGCCCCCTGCTACGCTTCAGCCTTTTGCTGACGTTGAGTGCCAGCCCGCTGTTCATCTCTCCCAGCTGGGCCGAGAGCACCGACCGACGCACCTATGAAGTGCCCGCTGGCAGCCTGGGTGCTGCTCTGACACGGTTTGCCGGTCTGGCTGGCGTCAACCTGTCGCTGGATCCGGCACTGGTGAGCGGTCGTAACAGCGCGGGACTGTCCGGAGATTTCGCTGTTGAAGAAGGTTTCTCGCGCTTGCTGCAAGGCTCGGGCCTGCAACTGGTGTCCGTGGCAGACCACGCTTACACCCTGATTCCCGCACCCGAGGGCAGCAGTCTGCAACTGGCACCCACTTCGATTCTCGGCGCCAGCGGCACGACCGATGGCCAGGCGTATGCGGGCGGCCAGGTCGCACGCCGTGGCTCGCAAGGCTTGCTGGGCTCGCGGGATTTCATGGACACGCCATTCAGCATGACCACTTACACCGCCCAGACGGTGAAGGATCAGCAGGCCCGAACCCTGGGCGACCTCATCGCCAGCGACCCTTCAGTGCGTGCAACCAACCCGGCGGGCGGGCGTTATGAGCAGTTCACCATCCGTGGCCTGAGCCTGTTCAACAGTGATGTTTCCTATAACGGTCTTTACGGCATCCTGCCGACCTACACGATCGATATGGAAATGGCCGACCGTGTGGACATCCTGAAAGGCCCGAGCCAGTTGATCAACGGCATCTCGCCGCGGGGCAGTGTCGGCGGCGGCATCAACGTGGTGCCTAAACGGGCGACCGACAAGGACATCACCGAATTCACCGGCAGCTACGCCTCCAATAATCAGCTGGGGACCGCAGTGGATGTCGGTCGCAGGTTCGGCGACGAAGGCAAGTTCGGGGTGCGCTTCAACGGCGTGAAACAATCAGGCGATACGGAATGGGACCACCAGAGCGTCGACCGCGAAATGGCGGTGCTGGGCCTGGATTTCCGCGGTGAGCGCCTGCGACTCTCCACCGATATCGGACACACCGAACGCAACACCGACGCCCCTCAGGAACGTGTTCAGATCGGCGCCAACGCAAAAGTGCCCAGCGCCAATGATGTGCACCGCAACTATGCGCAACCCTGGAGCCAGGCTCGCACTGAGGACACCTTTGGCGCCGTGAACGCCGAGTATGACGTCAACGATTCGGTGATGCTGTATGGCGGCGTGGGTGCCCGTAAAAGTAACCATGACTTCCTGCGCCACGGGGTTCCCATCACCAACAATGCGGGTGATTTCAGCGTTCAGCCGCGGGACTTCACCCGTGACGAAAATGTGCGCACCGGCACCGCCGGGGTTCGCAACTGGTTCCACACGGGTCCGGTAAGCCATGAGATCAATCTGGCCGCCAGCTACTTCTATATGGACTTCGAGAACGGCGGCGCTCGCTATGCGGCCTCGCCCAGCAACCTGTACAACCCCGTCACGTCCCCCACCCCCGCCAACCCGACTCGCCAGGACTCCAAGGTCTACACCGAGAACCGTTTTAGCGGGGTGGCGTTGTCCGACACCCTCGGCTTCTTCGATGATCGCTTGTTGCTGACCCTGGGCGCACGCTGGCAGCGGGTCAAGGTCGATGACTGGTCAGACGGCGTCAAAGGCGACACAGCCTACGACGAGGAAAAAGTCTCGCCCTCGGGCGGCATTCTGTACAAGGTGACCGACCAGCTGTCGGTGTACGCCAACTACATGGAAGGCCTGAGCCAAGGCAAGATCGCGCCCTCCACCTCTGTGAACGAGGACGAGATTTTTCCGCCGTTCATCAGCCGCCAGGTCGAGGTCGGAAGCAAATATGACCTGGGCTCATTCGCGCTCACCGCCAGCGTATTCCGTATCAAGCAACCGGCCTACGAGACCAACGCCACCACACGTGTGTTCGGCCCGAACGGCAAGCGCGAAAACAACGGCGTGGAGCTGACCATGTTCGGTGAGCCACTCAAAGGCGTGCGTCTGCTTGGGGGCGTGATGTACATCGATAGCGAATTGACCGACACCCTCAACGGCAGCTTCGACGGCAAGCGCGCGCCCGCTACCCCGGAATACAACGTCAACCTGGGTGCAGAATGGGATGTACCCAACGTTAACGGGCTGACTCTGACGGGACGCGGCATCTATTCCAGCTCGCAGTATCTGGATCAGGCCAATAGCAAGGAAATCGACTCATGGGAGCGCTTCGATGTGGGCGCACGTTATGCCTTCAAAGTCGACGGCAAGGCTGTCACCCTGCGCGCCAATGTCGAAAACGTGCTGGATAAACGCTACTGGAGTTCCGCCGGCGCTTCGGATGACAGCGAGCCTGGCTTGACGCTCTCAACCCCGAGAACCTATCTGGTTTCGGCAACCATCGGTTTCTGATTTGATCTGAGCACCTGCGCGGCGGGCGCAGGTGTTTGCCTGGAACCTCAACTTGTGACGGATCAGAGATCAACCAGCGCCCCGATCCGGGGCGCTGGACTCACCCATCAGAACTTGACGCTGGCAGTCAGACGCGCAGTTCTGAGCGCTCCCTCTTCCACCTGAAGCATGCTGCTGCCAGTGGTCGACGGGTAATACTCTTTGTTGAACAGGTTGTCGATGTTGAGCTGCAGGCTGGTCTTGTAGTCGTGAGTTGGCAGATCCCAACGCACAAAAGCATCCGCCAGAGTGTAGCTGTCCATCCAGAAACTGTTCGCATCATCACCCGGCCGCTCGCCCACGTATCGAGCACCTGCACCGACATGCCACTGGCCGGTTTCGGCAGGTAGCGCAAGATGGTGGGTGACGTAGAGGCTCGCAGTATGCATCGGCGCATTAGGCAGACGATTGCCCTCCTGCGCTGGCGATTCATCGTTTTTCAGCACTTCGGTCTGGTTGTAGGCATAAGTGCCGATAACGCTCCAATTGCGCGTGATCTCACCGGTAACATCCAGCTCTACGCCGCGCGAGCGGGCTTTGCCGACGGCTTCATCAATGCTGTTGCCATTGCTTTGCAGCACACTGTTGACCAGGTTTTTCTTGACGATGTCGTACACCGCCAGATTCACGTT
>Ga0247805_1000931_pt1 | contig 14435 bp, 15 predicted proteins | sample UWRJL044104R1_FD_180930 | JGI IMG/M metagenome (GOLD analysis project Ga0247805, IMG submission 180930) | Plant litter microbial communities from Arlington Agricultural Research Station in Wisconsin, United States - UWRJ-L044-104R-1 | ecosystem: Environmental > Terrestrial > Plant litter >... | reverse complement strand
ATTATTTGAAATCAATGCGCCACCTCCAGAGGTAGTAATGATTTTATTCCCGTTAAATGAAAGTATTCCCATCAATCCATAAGTACCAGCTGCATAATCTCCAATTTTTGATCCAAGAGCCTCAGCAGCATCCTCAATGACAGGAATTTCATAACGATCGGCAATAATCATGATCTTATCCATTTGGGCGGGCATTCCGTAAAGATGCACTGAAATTATGGCCTTTGGCATTTTGCCTTTTGCAACCCTATCCTTTATTGCCTCTTCTAATTTATCTGGACACATGTTCCACGTAAGCTCTTCGCTATCAATAAATACGGGTATTGCTCCGCAGTAGGCAATGGGATTAGCACTAGCTGAAAAAGTCATAGATTGACAGATCACTTCATCTCCCGGCTTCACTCCTAACATAATCAAAGCAAGATGAATTGCACTTGTCCCTGAACTTAAGGCAGCTACGTACTTAACTTTGGTATAATCGGCTAAGTCCTTCTCAAAGCCGTCAACATCAGGGCCAAGTGGCGCGATCCAATTAGCTTCCATTGCTTCGTTCACGTATTTCTGCTCATTACCACTCATATGGGGTGACGATAGCCATATTTTATTATTAACACTCATTTTATTCTTGTAAAATTATTATACTTTAAGATATCAAAAAAACATTAGTTTTGTACTTTAATAACATATATTGAATCTAAGCAAATGATATCTTTAGTATCAAAAAACCCAGACGAAACTGAAACTTTAATCGAAATCCACCCAGATCAAGGTTCAAGTTTAATGGAGTTATTAGTAAATAATAACTATCCAGTCCTAGCAACTTGTGGTGGAATGGCCTTATGCGGCACATGTTGTATTGACATTATCGAAAATTCACAACCTCTTCCAAGTCCAGAAGATGACGAGATCATTATGTTAGATAGCCTCCCACATTCAAACAAGAATTCCCGGTTAAGTTGCCAATTAAAACTAACACAAGACCTAGACGGCTTAATCTTTCGCTTAAATTCTCAAGATTAGTCATTCGCTTTCAGAATAATTCCAGCCCAAGAATAACCCACACCAAAACCAGCCAATAATATATTCCCAAAAACTTTCCCTTCTTTCTTTGCTTCAGATAATGCTATTGGAATCGTGGAAGAGACTGTATTTCCACAATTTTCAAGAAAATAATAAAATCTATCTTCAGAAATGTTGATCTTTTTCCTTAAATGATTCAACATAAATTTATTTGCTTGATGGAAAACAAATAAATCTATACTATTTTGATCTAAATTGTTTTTTAATAATGTACTCTTAACAAGCAATGGTACCATCTCTGATGTAAAATTAAATATTTCGCTTCCGTTCATCAGGAGGTAATTCTCATTTCTAGCATTACCATATTCATCAATTATTATATCTTCGTTCGAGTTCTTTTCAAAGCGAAGCCCCCCTCTTTTTACAATCAGATTTTCAGCGCCATTCCCATCAGTACCTACGCAGCTTCGACAGATCTCAGCAAACCCACTACTAGATACTAAAGTCGCTGATGCACCATCGCCAAAAATAGTTCTATTACTTTTATCTTTGGGATGAATAAACTTGCTATAAGTTTCCGCAGTAATCAGTAACACATTTGTTGCATCCTCAGCCAGAATAAGCCCTTTAGCTAAACCTAAACCATAAACATAACCAGAACATCCTAAATTAAAATCAAGTGCACCTGCAGAAGTTGGAATCCCCAATCTAGCTTGAAGCAAACACGCTGTTGTCGGCAAGAAATAATCAGGACTTTGGGTACAGAAAAGTAAATAATCAATATCTGCGGGAGAAATAGAATGCTCTTCGAATAGTTTTTCAGCAGCAAGAACACCTAAATCAGAAGAATAAACATTTTTTTCCGCAATTCTTCTATTATAAATCCCTGTTTTCGAAGAGATTTTATCTACAGACCATTCTGGAAACAATAAATTGATCCCTTCATTATCTAACTCTACAGGTGGCAAATAATATGATATAGCCTTTATATACGCTTTCATTCTGAACTTAAATTAAACATGTTCTCCCACCATCAAGGACGATAGTTTGTCCTGTAATCCATTTACTAGCGGATGAAAGTAAAAAAGCAACTGGGTTAGCTACATCCTGAGGATCTCCGTATCCTAAAGGATATTTTGCTTCATCAATAGCAACCACTTCTGCTGAAAGCTGGTTAATTGTTTCTTCAGTAATTGCAGTTTTAACCATACCTGGTGCCACACAATTTACTCTTATCCTCTGAGCAGAAAGTTCGTTAGCAAAAACTCTAGTGGCTGAAATAAGAGCTCCCTTTGTTCCAGCATACATTCCATTTCCTTTCATCCCGAATAAACCTGCCACGGAAGAAACAAAAACTATTGATGCACCTTTGTTTATTTTTTTTTGCTTCAAAATAGTCTGTAATAACAGCACTATTGATTTATAGTTCACATTATAAATAGTATCCATCACATCCTCCTTTATGAATTTCAAAGGAGCTAGCATCACAATTCCAGCAGAATGAACCAGGCCATCAATAGAAGGCATGCACGCTACGATATTCTGTCTATCTGAATCAGAAGTAAGATCCCCTTGAATAAACTTATGTTTATCCGAACCCAATTCATTAATTAAGGCATGAAGATTAGCCTCATTTCTTGCCGTTGCAATCACATTTCCACCCAATGAGGCTATTACTTTACAAGTTTCAAGACCAATTCCAGAGGAGCCGCCGGTTACTAAGATATTTTTATTTTCTAAAGAAAAGATATTTTTCATTAATTCTTGATAATGCTTTTATATTTTTCAAAGAAGTATTTTATTCTTACTTCTTCGTCGTTTATGATTCCGGTACCATTTGCCTTTTGAATACCTTTTTGAATATTCTCCAAAATGAATTTATCTTCTTCAAGAATCTCATAGCCTAATTTTACTGATTCCTCCGCCAAAATATCCCTTAAAGCTTCGTTGACATTTTCATAATTTAGTTTAGGCTCCAAAAAGCGAACTTTTAATTCTGTTTCCCCTGCAGCAAGCGGAAACAATTGCCCCACATAAAAACTAGCACCCTCAGTTGAAGATACAACAAGATTAGGGAAGATAAATATATGGTAGAATGAATCATGTATAAAGGACCTTGTGTCAAGAAAACTTAATATCTTTTTTTTCTTCTCATCTGACTTTCTAGCAACCTTAGGAAAATGACAACTTGAGTGAGCATCCGAAAATTCGATATCGGTAATTGGCAAATTTCCAATCCCTAATTTCCCATACAAAGATTCTTTATGCACAACTGAGCAATGGTAGCATTCTAAAACATTTTCAATTAAAATTTTCCAGTTCGCTTGATGTTTTAATCCTCCAAAATGGATCTTTTTTCCCATATGTGAAGAAATCTCTACCATTTTATCGTAGTGATTACCTAAATAGTCCTTCAACTCAACTTCTTTCGTTTCTGATAATAAGATAAATACAAAATTCCCACAAATTTCAAGATGAAATCTTTCCAAGCAGAACTCATTTCTTACAAATTCATCATTTTTAAATTCTTGAAACAACTCCTTCTTAGGTATAAAAGAAGGATATCCATCTTTATCAAAAGACCAACAATGATAACCACAAGTTAGTGCCCTTCTACCAAAATCTTCAATTTGGATTTTATTAAATCTATGACTGCAAACATTCTTAAAGGCTCTTAACTCTCCTTTAAAATTTTGTATAACTACAGGAATCTTAGCAATATCAAGCGTAACAAACTCATTATTCCCTTGAACCTCTTCTAAAAGACAAGCAAACACCCAATTTTTAGAAAAAACCAGATCGTTTTCTATTTCAAAATGACCTGGATTATAATAATAGGCTTTATCTAACATATTGATAATTTAAACTTCCTTAATTTTTGGAACAACCAAATTTTCCAAATCCAAAATACAAGTACCCCAGGAAAGTCCCACACCAAACCCACAACATAAAATTTCAGTTTTAGAGTTTGACACTTGCGCGTGTAATTCTGATACAATAGTTAAAGGAATAGTTGCAGAACTTGTATTGCCATACTTGCTGAGAGAATAAGGAACTTTTTCTACTGGAATTTTAAGTTTTTTAACTATTTTATTGTTCATGAACATGTTCGCTTGATGAAAAACAAAAAAATCTATATCATCAATATTCTTTTCGCTGTAGGTCAATAATTCTTTAACATTAGCAGGCGCTTTGGATATCCCGAAAGAAAAAACGTCCATACCATCCATTACCAGTGAACATTGGTTACGAATTATTCCTTCTTCCACTTTAACAAATTCCATGGCTTTTTCGTCTACCCTATTTCTAGAACCTCCAGCAGGAATGATAATAGCCTTGTGGCCAGATCCGTCCGTACCTAAACTGAATGGAATGGGTTTTGCAGAAGGGTCAAAAATAAAAGCAGAAGCAGTCCCCGCATCACCAAAAAGAGGTTCAGTACTCTTATCGAATGGAGAAACTACCTTCGAATTTGTCTCACCAACTAATAAGAGACCTTTTTTTAGCGTTCCTAAACTTAACAAAGCCGCAATAGTTGAAATACCGTAAACATAACCAGAACATCCTAATGGAATATCCATAGCCATACATGTTGTCGGTAATCCTAATCTATCTTGCAAAATTGCAGACGTAACAGGCAGCTTATAATCAGCAGTCTGTGTTACCACAATTAGAATATCTATCTCCGATTTTTCCCAAGATAACGCTTTTATAAGATCCTCAGCGGCCTCATAACAGAAGTCAGAGGTTGATTGAGTTTCCTCAGCAACTCTTCTTTCATTTACACCTGTACTATTCACAAATGAAGCCATCATTTCAGAAGAGAAATAAGGGTGGTCTAAGTTAGATATGATCTTTTTCGGCACGCAAGCAGATATTCCGACCAATTTAACATTAGGGACGCTAAAAGAAGCCATATTAATTAGTTCTTGATTTCACTAAATTAAAAAGATCATTTATGGTTTCCGATTGTCTAAAATCTTCACCAGTTAATTTCGCTCCGTATTCTTCATCAACCATAGCAATTATTGACAATGACGTTAAAGAATCCCATTCTTCAATATCTCTGAATTTTGTATCTGCTGTAACAGTGGATACGTCCGTATCATCTAATTGGTCCGAGAAATTTCTTACAAATTCATTTATTTCCATATTATTTATTATTTAAAAAGTTTGTTTCATTGCTGGAACCCCAAAGTAAATTCCTCCGTTCGCTATATTTCTAATTATCACTGAATTCATATTTATGGTATTTTTATCACCAATGGATTTCTGCTGCAGAACTGAAGAATTCATTGCAAAGATATTAAAATCACCAATTGTAACTTCTCCTGCTATAAATGCATTTGGTCCGAATAGATTATAACTACCAATTTTCACATCGTGACCTATTCCCACTTTTCCATTAAAAATATTAAAGTCTCCTATATCAATATTACAAGTTAAATTCATTCCATGGCATAAGATATTCCCTATTCCCATAGAGTTTGTGTCATCCCAGTAAATAGCGGGATGAATAAGGTTACAAAAAGAAAGTCGAGGGTTTTGATTGATTTTATTTACAACATCATCTTTAAAAGGACCAATCAGAGCTACTGCAACTAAAACTGACGTATTAAAGTCAATTAAAGTACTAATATCTCCAAGCACAGGAATACCATTAACATTTTTCCCTACGAGGTTAGGATCATCGTCAATAAATCCTAACACATTATACTTCAGGTTTTCTTTATTAATTTGTTTAATTAACACGTAAACCTCTCGTCCGAAACCCCCGGCACCATAAATAATAATATCTTCCATACTAATTTTCTCCTGTAAAAGCCTCCATTGTGGTAACTTCCGAGGAATTCACTCCCTCGCTTTTTAATACCTTAACAAAGGTAAGATAAAGGATTCTTATATCTAATTTAAAAGAATAGTGATTAACATAATAAATATCAAAATTAAATTTTTCGGTCCAACTTATTGCATTTCGCCCATTTACCTGAGCCCAGCCAGTAATCCCAGGCTTAACGTTATGTCTAGTTTTTTGTTCTGAACTATAAAGTTCTAAATACTGCGGGAGTAGTGGTCTTGGTCCGATTAAACTCATATCTCCCTTAATAACATTTATTAATTGAGGAATTTCGTCCAAAGACTTTTCACGAACAAACCGACCTAATTTAGTTAAACGACGAGCATCATCAAGTAAAACCCCATTTGCATCCGTTTTATTATTCATAGTTTTGAACTTTATTATTTTAAAAATCTCACCTTTTTTTCCAGGTCGGGATTGAAAAAAAAAAGGATTGCCTCGATTACATATTAGCAGTAAAAGTCCGACAACAAAAAACACAGGTGACAGTACAATAAACCCTATACTGGAAATTATGAAATCAAGGAGCCTTTTTATAAAAGATCTATACATTAGCCATTCTCCTAATAATTTTATTATATGAAAAATCAACAAGATAATTATTTTTCATATAATTATATCCATTATTTCCCATAATACTTCTTAAGCTAAAATCATTGATTAATTCTTCCAAATGCTTATTAAAAGCAATTAGCAATCCACTTTCAACCCATAAACCAAATCCATTATCAACAAGAATCTCTCCAAGATCTGTGCTTAGGTCCGTAGCGGCTAATATTGGCTTTTTCGTTTCCATATAAGATAAAATTCTAGACGGAAAATTTGGAATAGTGAATCTCCTATCTAAAAAAATTAATCCGACGTCGCAAGACTGAAGTAATAAATCATACTCTGCCTTAGGTAAACCGTCTATTAACAATACATTGTGTGGTTGATTAGCATTCATCCAAGATTGAAGTTTACTAAGCTCCGTTCCCTTGCCCACTATCACAAAGAACCTATCATTCAAAGACATATTAGCATTTAAAACCTCAATGAGGAAGTCTATACCCTGCGGTTTACCTAAATTCCCCCCATATATAAACGCAACAACATCTTTCGGAATTGAATACTTATTCCGAATCGAATCTCTCATCTCTGAATCAATATCATTTAAAGAGAGATCCATACTATTAGGATTTACTTCTATTTTTCTTACATCGACATTACTGTTATTGTTTAGTATATACCTTACGTTTGCTTCAGACATACATCCAATAAAATCTGAGACATTGTAAAGTGCACTTTCCTTTTTTAAGAAATAACGATGTATTAGTGATTTTTTTTTAATAAAGCCCAAATCTACAGCATTTTGAGGAAAAATATCTTTTAATAAAAGATAAGATTTTGCGTCAAATTTTCTCTTAACATATTTAACAATCTTCGTAAAAGTAATTGGCGGAGTTGAATATACAACAAGATCAAATTTGACACCAGAAAAGTTTGATTTAATAGCATTTAGAAACTGATACTCCAATAATATAGTTCCAATTCCTTTTTCGATCAGATTAGTTTTTTGCAAATTTAAAGTCTTCACACTTAAAATTCTAACCCCATCTTTTTCTATCAAATTTGTACTTTGATGGAATCTTCGTTCTACTGGAGAAGCGATATATACAGAATGCCCTTCGTCTCTAAATTTACGCATTAGATCTGTATATATGCCGCTGTCGGAAATACAATTAATGCTGCTAATCGTTAAGAATAGTATATTCATTAAATTTGATTTTCACTCCAAACAACCCTTTTGATATAATCTACATAGCTAAGAATGATCCGTACTACTTTATCAGAAACATTCGGCATAGTATAATCACCAACTGATCTAAAATTTCTATCGGCCCCTGTTTTCTGGTATTGCAATTGGATTAATGCTTGCATAATACGTTCAGGGTTCATACCGACCATCATAACAGAAGCTTCTTCCATGGCCTCCGGACGTTCATGCGCATCTCTCAAGTTCAAAGCAGGGAAATTCAATGTTGATGACTCTTCGGATATCGTACCACTATCAGACAACACTGCATATGACTTCATTTGCAAGGCATTATAATCATTAAAACCCATTGGTTTAAGAAACCTAATCTCTGGCCGCATTAATATATTCTTTTCCTCAATCATATTCCTTGTTCGTGGATGAGTACTGACAATGATCGGATATCCATATTTCTCTGCAATAAGATTTAAACTTTTCATAAGATTTGTAAAGTTACGCTCGCTGCTGATGTTTTCTTCTCTGTGAGAGGAAACAACAAAATATTTTTGTTCTTCTAAGTTTAAACGGGTCAAAATATCTGAGCCTTTTATTTGAGGCAAATAATGATGAAGCACCTCAAACATAGGAGAACCTGTTTTAATAATCCTATCCGCAGGAAGACCTTCTCGGAGCAGGTATTCCCGTGCTATATCGCTATAAGTAAGATTTACATCTGAGATATGATCAACAATCTTTCTATTGGTTTCTTCTGGAACACGTTGATCAAAACAACGATTTCCAGCTTCCATATGAAATATAGGAATGTGTCGCTTTTTTGCAGGAATTGCGCACAGACAAGAATTTGTATCACCCAACACCAAAAAAGCATCAGGTTCTTCCGATTCCAAAAGTGGATCGATCTTAATCAGAATTTGTCCTATTGTTTCTGTAGCCGTTTTACCTGCAGCATTTAAAAAGAAATCCGGTTTACGGATAGCCAAGTCATCAAAAAAAATTTGATTTAATTCATAATCATAATTCTGTCCTGTATGAACAATAATGTGTTCTATAGCATCAGATGAATCTAATGCTGCCATCACCCTTGCCAACCTGATAATCTCCGGTCTGGTACCTACAACCGTCATTACTTTTAATTTCTCTCTCATCAATTTTATTAGCTAAACTTCTTCAAAATAAGTATCTGGATCATTCGCGTCATAAAACTCATTAATCCAAAAATTAGTGTATAATTCTTCTTCCCCTATATTTTTAATATTATGGGTGTACCATATCGGCATATCTACATAAGCGGGCTCATTTCCATCAAGGAAAAAATCCAAAACCTTATCGGTTCCGATTTTTCTTAATTGAATTAATGCTTTACCTTTGATTACAGCAAATCTTTCAATTTTACGGGTGTGGTAATGATTACCTCTGGTAATGCCAGGAATCGTAGTTGAGAAAGAAACCTGGCCGCCAACATTCAGTCTTATAATTTCAACAAATTTACCTCTAGGGTCTGTATGCTGAATAAATTTAACTGGGTTATGAGATTTAATATCAATATAACACCTAAAAGTATTAAATAGGTTAAGTTCAAATACTGTCTTTAATTCGGGAATTATACCCAATTCGAAATAGTGTTTTTTATATTCTTCAAGCAATGCCAATATCGTTGAAACTTTATTAACAGACGTATGAGGAATTACAAATAGTGAGTTACCTGCTTTACTTCTAATTTCGTTTATGATAATTTCAACAAGCTCATTAACATAAATCAGTTTAACCTCACCGTCAACTTCAATTTTCGGCAATTCACCATGTGTTAATTGATGAGAAAATGTCGCTATAAATGAATTATAGTAGGGATGCCCAAAAGGACCAAATACATTAGGAATTACCAAACCTGTAAAAATGCCACCAGCTAATATTGCCCATTTAGCAAGCAATTCCCGTCCCTCCTTTTTACTTTTACCATATAGGTTATCCCGCTCTTCTTGAGATGAAGAAGAGAATAATACATGAGCTTTACTTTCAGTGTTTTCAAGAGCATTAATCAACTGCCTCACTAAGCCGATATTAGTCTGGTAAAGCACTTCAGGATCATTATGTCTATTCATAGCTGCCAAGTGGACAATTACATCACATTGACATACAAAAGCTTCTAGCTTTTCTTCCTCTTTAAAGAAATCTATATGATAAGGAATTCTTTCAAACTCCTCGGGAAATAAACCAATGGTATTGAATAGATGTTGTCCAACAAACCCTTCCTGACCCGTAATGCCTATTTTAATTTTCATCTATTAGTTTTTAATTCTTAAAATAATCCACTGGATACAAATAATCGTCTTTACTTGCATGATCAATAGCATAATCCGCAAAAACAATTATTTCAGAATTTACTGAGAGTGCTGTTAAACTAGTTGCAATACCTTCAGGAATATGTAAAATAATGTCTTCCTCTGCTTGTAATATCATTGAGGTAGCCTTTAAAAATGGATTAGGTGCTTCCCAATTATCTATTCTTACTAGTTTAATTTCAAAACTACCCCTGTAAACATGAAACCATCGTTGCTCAATTTTATGTCCTCGCCAGCCCCTAATTGCAGAAGTATTATGATGTTTTATCCGATAAAAACGTCTTACTACAGTCATATCGAAATCGTTGAAAAAAAAAATTGTCCCTCGAACATCTTTGTGTTGCTCGCCTTTTATAATCTGACCTTGCTTTTCCATTACCCAGGGTATTGTTTTGCTGTTAAATCCCCAAATACTTCCTTCTTTATTAATGGAAGTCCAGATAATAATTTTTTCATTCCTTCTACACCTTGTTGCTCAGTATTATGAGAATGGTAATCTTCTATTTTGGAGATGTCAATCTCCCCCTCTGAAAAATATTGAGCATAATTTAAATCACGATTATCTGCTGGGATACGGTAGAAGTCCCCCATATCTTCTGCTTTAACCATTTCCTCGCGGGTGCATAATGTTTCATAAAGCTTTTCACCATGCCTTGTCCCTATAACTTTAATCTCATTATCCGCTTTGCAAAGTTCCTTTAAAGCTTGGGCTAAATCACCAATAGTACCCGCTGGAGCTTTATTTACAAATAAATCGCCAGGATTAGCATGTTCAAAAGCAAATAGTACTAAATCGACAGCATCTTCTAAAGACATTAAAAACCGAGTCATATTAGGGTCGGTAATTGTTAAAGGTTGTCCCGATTGTATTTGTTTCAAAAACAATGGAATTACAGACCCCCTAGAAGCCATAACGTTACCGTACCGAGTCAAGCAAACCGTAGTATGTTCTAAATTTCTCGAAGCAGCAATAGCTACTTTTTCCATTAGTGCTTTTGAAATACCCATAGCATTTATAGGATAAGCAGCTTTATCTGTACTTAAACAAATTACCTTCTTTACCTTATTTGCAACTGCTGCGTCAATTACATTTTGAGTACCAAATACATTTGTTTTAGTTGCTTCAATAGGAAAGAACTCGCACGATGGTACTTGCTTTAAAGCAGCTGCATGAAAAACATAGTCAACACCTTTCATAGCCCTCTCGACACTACCGAGGTCTCGCACATCGCCAATATAGAATTTCAACTTATTATTCTTAAGATGATTTCTCATATCATCCTGCTTCTTCTCATCCCTGGAAAAAATCCTAATCTCTTTAAAATGATCCGAGAATAAGAATCTATTTAATACAGCGTTCCCAAATGATCCTGTTCCACCAGTTATCAGTAAGACTTTACCTTTTAACATCATCGTCTATGATTAATTTTCTAAAATAATTTATTCTTGCCTCCCTAGAAAACTGATCTATTATAAATTTTCTATTTTCTTCAAGCAAATCACAGTAATCGTTATAATTATTACTAATCGTAAAAAACACCTCCAAAGAATCAAAATAGTCCCTACGGTCCTCTACGACATATCCCCTTTCTCCAACAGTATCCTTCAAACCACCAACTGCAGTATGAAAAATGTAATTTCTTAACATCATTGCTTCGACAACAGCAATGCCAAACCCCTCATAAGTTGATAATTGTAGATAAAACTTACTCCTATCCAAGTAAGAAATCTTCTGCTCTTCACTAATTTCTCCTGTAAAAAAAACTGATTTTTCAATACCATATTCAGAGATTAATTCTTTCAAATAATCAGAACCAGCACCCTGAGTACCTATAATATAAAGTTTATACTCACTATTTCTTTCAAGTACTTTCTTAAAGAAAGCTAATGTCCGATCAACACCCTTTCGCTTGACATTTCCAACAGAAGCCATCCAGCAAATTGTCGTAATAATATTCTCTTTACTAGTACCCTCAGCCTCCATATATCCAACGGTATCGATTGAGTGTGGAAAATAAGACAATTTCGCATTTGACATTTTTGGAAAATTATTAAGACATAATTTTGCATTCTCCATATCAGTCTTAGAAACAATATTACAAAATGTAGACAATAAATAGTTTAGCTTAAAAAGTAATTGAAACTTGATTCTATCTCTTCGTTTAGCAATAATTCCTGGACAGAGTTCATCTATTCCACCGGTATAAATAACTTTTTTAAATGCCAAGCGAGCTAAAAGCGCAGGTATAAATGAAATCTTATAAAAATATAGAAAGGCTATATCATAATTCCATATTTTAAAAAAATCAGAAATTTTATTAGTACTCTTAACTTTGTAACCAACATTCTCAAGAACCTTTATATCTTCAACATAGAAGCCAGTCAATCCAAAAAGCTTTACATCTTTTACACTCGAAAAAAACAACACTGTCTTCATTTTTTAAGTTTAATCTTGTTAAAAAAATAACCTAGCTCCACTCTATAGAAAATAAACGATAATGATAGGGAGCTGAACATATATGCTGTGAAAGATAAGTAGATGTTCATTCCAGAGCTTAATAATAGCAAAAAAACAACCAAATTAACTCCACAATAAACAATGTCCTGAATCGTAAAGTTCAAAAAATCATTTTTCCTACTAAAGTACCATAAAGCGAAATACAATGAGACAACAGATGCCAAACTAATTAAAACCATTGATCTAAAAATATAGAATACCATAATATTTAAAGATATGGAGATCAAAGCAACAACCAATAAATCTAATACATATCGCTTTCCAAGACTATTAATTTTATAGTAGTTTACGCATATAACAGCAATAAGCGATATGGCAGGGAGTCCTAATACCATATATCTTAAAATTTCAATAGAATCAACATACTTCTTAAAAAAAAGATGAATAAAAATGAACGCAATGAAATATGTCATTAAACCCAAAACCGAAAAAATCAACGTAATGATCTTAAGATAACTAATGTTTTTTAATGTATAGGCTGCAACCAAAGTTGGATAAAGAGCCATAGAAACACTTGTGATTAATGAAATGACAATTCCTACAATAGAACCAGAAAAAGCATAATAAGCAAACATCTTAGTTGGAAAGAAAAAATTGACAATCCATTTATCTGAATTAATAACATACAGAAACAATAAATTCCCCATCAAAATGAATCCTCCTAAAAAAAACATATTTTTTATCTGAACTTTAATTGATAAGTCCAAGCTCCTTTCCTCTTCCAATTTGATGTGTTTATGATAAAAGAATTCATACAAAACACTTCCAAAAAAATAGGATAGGATAATAGAATAAATTAAATAATGGTAGTCTTTAAGTTTCAGAACAAAAAATATAAAAAATATACACAACCCCAAAATTAAATTTACTAGGAAATTGACTAAACTGAAAATTTTAAACTCATTAATTGATTGATAAAAGTAATTACCATAATTATAAACATTTATAAATAAAGCCGCTACAGCGAAATAATACAATATAGGATTATTTAGAATTATACCGACAATAAAAAAACAAAAACAAATAACTAACTGAAAAACGATAAAGAATAACCGATATTTATTAAAAATACTGCGTTCAATATTAATTAAACCTTTTCCCGCAAAGAAAAGATAAATGCCATCAATAAATCCAAGATGCATAATTCCTGTAAAAGATATATACAGCATAAATTTTCTAAAAAGTCCAAAATCCTCAACCGAAATAAAGTATGGAGCAATAAAATTCAACCCGACATTAACCGCAAGAATCCAAATATTTGTAAAAACACTAAAAAATATATTCTTAATTGGTGTCATTTGAAGCTACGCTAAAACTAATTCCTAACAAAAACCAAAAAAGAAACCCACACATATATAAATCAAATACGTTCGTTCCATACGCCTGCAGGCAATAAAGTAAAATTACTATAATAATTGTGTATTCCTTTTTATAATACAGCTTAATTACTGCAATAACTATTATGAACAAGAATGAAATTAACCCAAATACACCTAGTTCGCCACCAATTCGATAATAATTACCGTCTGGAATAGCATATACAAACCCCAAGTCAGCAGATTTATGGGATAGCAATCCAAATCCAATACCTAGTGGATAAGATTTAATTAAAGTAAAAAAGCTATCCTTCTGATCTGCCCGTTCTGACGCAGCTTCAGAAAAAGAAGCTATTTTATTTAGCATATCTGTATTTATTGTTTCTAATAATTGAGATCCTAATATATCAAACCTCGTCATAGAGAGGCCAAATACAATAAAAACACCCAGCAAAAATAACACAAAAGCATATTTCACGGTTCTAATAACAGTTAAAATCGGCCGATGAAAAAAAGCTATAATAAAAAATAGAGATAAACCAATTGCCATAGATGCCCATGCTCCTCTTTGCAAAGAAAAAACAACGCATAAAGAAAAAGCAATAAATGAAATAAATTTAATTGATAT
>Ga0247805_1000929_pt1 | contig 14468 bp, 9 predicted proteins | sample UWRJL044104R1_FD_180930 | JGI IMG/M metagenome (GOLD analysis project Ga0247805, IMG submission 180930) | Plant litter microbial communities from Arlington Agricultural Research Station in Wisconsin, United States - UWRJ-L044-104R-1 | ecosystem: Environmental > Terrestrial > Plant litter >... | reverse complement strand
AGCTTGGATCTCCTCCCGGAGTTCCTGGAGGCACGCCTCCTCCTTTTACATTCTTCATTTCAGCTTTGCTGAGCATGTTTACTTTTTTCATCGTGATTAGTTAAGGTTTGTATTTATAAAAGTATTTTATTGCCTTTATAATTAAATTGGCTTGCTAATAGTTAAGGAAAACTTTTAACATTCTATTGTTAACATAGGATCTGGCCCAATTGATAAGAAGATGGCCGCTCAACAGCCGCCATCTCAAATTTTAAGATTCAATAAACGGAAACACACATGTGTGTGTATGACCTGCGGGACAGAAGGCTGCAGCATCCGCTAAACTTGTACAACAGGCATAAAAATATGATTGTACGGGACCCATAGCACCTTCTCCCAAACAAACTACATATCCCTTTGTACCACAATAACGCGGATCTCCCCCTGGAGTAGTTGGTGGTAGGCCACCACCTTTTACATTTTTCATTTCAGCTTTGCTGAGTTTGTTTTCTTTTTTCATTTTGTTGGTTGGTTAAAGGTTAATAAATAACATACAGTTACGCCTGCACAATCCGCGACACCAATAAATAATGGCATTCTTTTAATATCTTAGTTTAATAAGTATCTTATATCTTCCAAATGATAAATAGAAGGGAGTTTATAGCCATTGATGAGAATTGTAGGAGTAACTGTTATATCCGCCATCTCGCACCATTCCTTTTGATTTTGTGTTACAACGTCAGCCGCTCCGTCTATGACCACCGGGAAATTTGAAGCCCAAACTTTATAATCTTTATTAGCAGCTTTATACCATTTATTTAGTGCATGCTCTACGATTGTTTTATCTTGCAGTCTACTTAAAGAACTTAAATGTTTAGCGATTTCGGTATTAGGATCATTAGGATGATTTGCTGTAGAAAAAACTATTTTAACTTGAATATCCTCGTTGTACCTGAGCAAATCATCCATTACCTGATGTGCTTTAGCACATGGTCCACAAAATGGACTACTTACCATTGTAATAATCGTTTTAGCTTCAGGATCGCCTAATATTATTGGCATCAGCTCTTTTCCTACTGCGAAGCGAGGCTGACTTTTTAGAGCCTGATCAAAAATATCGAAGTTATATTTAAAAATATTCAATTGCTTTACCAGCGTATCTGATTGGTTTGCTTTCAGAAAGTAAGGCTTAAGAAATGCCCATCCGAAAATAAAAAAGCCGAAACTGAAGGCTAGAGCAAGTACCAGGTCAACCGTAAATACAGGAAATAAAAATCCGGTGGTAAATGCACTTATTAAAAATTCGACCCATAATAAAACCTGCACAGTGCAACATAAAAAACACCAGTTTTTTGTTTTAAACTGATAACCTATAGAATAAAAAGTATATGGTATAGCTAAGATATTAAGCCAAATTAAGAGAGAGACTGACTGTGGAAATAACATCAATGAAAGAAATGATCCGGCGAAATAGAAAAACCCTACTTCACTCCAGCTGAGCCATGGTGTAATTTTAGCAGCAGCGGAGTTTAAAACGGCATTACAATCACTTTTACCGACTAAGCTACAAAGGTTTTTAACAAATGGATTAATTGAATTCAGACTTTGAATAAGTAATAAAAGGCTAACACTGACCCCTGCTAGCTTAGCAATACCTAATAATAAAATAGAGGTATTGAAAACCTGTATTTCAAAGCCTAAATATAAAGCACAAATCAGTACAAATATACCTGCCGGAAACAGCAGATCATTCAGGATAGATTGTATTTTGTTCTGCTTATAATTTAGTTCTCCACTTTCCGCAGAAGCTTCAGCATATAATGTAATACCGTCCCATCTGGTGATAAAGTCTTTCTCTGACATACTCCCGTTCTGATCTGACTCATCTGAATAGTATATAATCCCACCTTCAGATGAATTTACCAAAATGAAATGCCCATCATTCTCAGGTAAATGTGCAATAAAGGGAAATAGTATATCTTCTCGATAACTATTCTTATTTGCTTTAAATGATTGGTTGTTAATTTTCCATTCTGTAAGACAATTACTGACAGCTAGCAGGCTTGGATATTCTGGATGATCAACTAAACATTTATTAATAGTGCATTTATTAACTTTTACATTTAATTTTCTGACCAGATCGTTTAAAACCGCTCCCGTATTTGATTTATTCATATTAAAAAGCACCTGAAAAATTATTTACTATTCTTAAAACCAAATTAATAGTTTAAGCTTTTAAATCATTCCAACCACCCAATAAACCCTTTTATTTGACTTGAAAACAAATATTAATTTAACAAAAACAGCTCACACTATAAAAAAATGAAATAAATGAATATTCACTACCGCAAATGAACATTGTGATCTGTAAAATAGCAATATTTTAGCATTAAAATCAAAATATTGTCCATAATTGCATTTATTTTTAAAAGGCATAAAAAATAGCATTAAAAAGGACTCAAATCAACTTAAATGGTCTGTCTTTTTTGAAAAACCATGTTAATGTGGTATTGCAAGTATTAATAAGTTTCAAATTAGATAAGAATAACACTAAGGTATATAAGTATAATTGATGTGCTATTTTGCCAATGATTAAGCGTCATTGAATATAAAAATATATAAATAATAGCTGACTTCTGCAATTTTAAACAACCTGCCATCGGATGTGCAAATAAAAATAGCGCAAACTTATTTGACAGCACGTAGATAATATCACTAGTTGTTGTTATCTTTAGCTATACTCTAGTTGAATGTATTGGTACGAAGATGAAGTCACAGGTCTTGAAAAAGACAATTTAAAATTAGGATACGATCCCGAAGTAATATTTTATGGCAGCTCATCCATCCGGTTATGGGGTAGTCTAAAAGAAGATTTTCCAGAAAAAAAAGTACTTAACCTTGGTTTTGGAGGCTCTACCCTTGCTGCATGTACCTGGTTTTTTGAAAGGATTATGGCTCCTTATCAGCCCAAGGCAATAGTTGTCTATGCTGGAGATAATGATCTTGGCGATGGAAGGCATCCGGAAGAAGTATTTATCTTTTTTCAACAGCTAACTACAAATGTAAAAAGGAGATACGGCGACTTACCCTGCTATTTTATTTCGCTAAAGCCAAGCCCAAGCCGTTGGGATTTAGTTCATCAGTTTGAATACACAAATCAGCTGATTGAAGATGAGATAGGTAAATATGATAACTGGAGTTTCATAGATATTTTTACTAAAATGCTGGATGGATCCGGCAAGCCCCGGACCGATCTGTACATAGAAGACGGATTACATCTGAGCAAGAAAGGATATCAGCTTTGGAAAGAGATTGTTAACTCCTTCTTAATTTCAAGGTAACATGTAACAGTGATATTCCCTTTACAATAAACACAAGATGAACAGAGAATATCACAAATGGTTTAGCCCGGTTTTACAGCGGGATATGGAACTTTTAATATTCGGGCATGCAGGACGTGCCGTACTGTTTTTTCCTACACGTACAGCCAGGTTTTACGATTATGAGAACTGGGGTATAATCAATGCCATGAAACCGCAAATTGATAGCGGGGAAGTGCAGCTCTTTTGTGTGGACAGTATTGATTCAGAAAGCTTTTACAATGCTAACATAGACCCTTTTACCCGTATCCAGAGACACCTGCAATATGAACAATACCTGCTTCTCGAAGTAATCCCATTGATGCGATTGAAAAATGAAGGCAGTTATCTTGAAACTGCCGGCTGTAGTATGGGCGCGTATCATGCAATAAACTTTGCGATGAAATACCCGTGGATGTTTAAAAAAGCGGTAGGTATAAGCGGCAGATATGATCTGACCAAAACGCCTGGCGACTTCAGGGATCTTTTGGATGGATTTAATGATGAGTCTGTTTATTATAATATGCCAAGTCAGTATATGTCTAACCTGACTGATGAATATCTTTTAACAGCAGTACGTAAGCTGGAAATTATAATAGCGATCGGCGAAACAGATCCTTTTATGTCTGGCAATATGGAATTTAGTCAGCTCCTGTGGGACCGTGCCATTCCTAACCAGTTTTACCTTTGGGAAAATAATGCGCACCGACCAAGTTACTGGAGAAAGATGACTCCCCTGTATATATAATTTCAATTAACAGGGTAAATGGTTAGCCACGACCAGGGGAGAAGCTGATTTTGTATAGTCGAACAAGTTCATATAACCCTGGATAGAGGAGCGGTCTGCTGCGACCAATCCAACGGCACTCTCCTCATTATTACCGTAATAACTGTTGCCTTCATCAGTTTTGCCTCCAGGTAATAAGCGCCAAGGTCACCCCTGTAAGCAAATAAGGGGGATAATGGTAAAATGAAAGGGTGATTTAGTATTATCTTGGCAAAGTAGCACGCTCATTCACATGATAGCTCTGATTAAAAGTTATTCTGTATTTGCGGATGTAGGCAGAGGGTATATAACCAAACAATTTATTGAACTGTTCCCTGAAATATTTAACGTCACTGAAGCCTACTTCGAAGGCTACCTCATTTACATTATGAGTGGTACGGATAAAAAGTTCAGCCGCCGTCCGTAAGCGGATGAATCTGATAAAGGCAGATATGGACTGCCCGGAGATAAACTTAACTTGTTTATAAAGACTGGAATGGCTCATACCTAACTCAGCTGCCAGAACACTAATATTAAACTCATGATCTGTCAGCCGTTGCTCAACTATAGTTATGCACCGGTCTAAAAATTCCTTATGAACCGCAGAGATCTTCATTTGGTCTGGCTTAAGAGTAATCCGGTTGAAGAAATATTGCTGAAGGTCCTGTTGTCTTTTTAAGATACCATTAACCCGTGTAATCAACATATCATTTTCAAAGGGCTTAGTTATATAATCATCCGCCCCCTCTGCAAAAGCTTTCATTTTGATATTTGCCGAACCAGTTCCTGTGAGAAAAATCACTGGGATATGACTCAAGGTCTTATCTTTTTTGACCAGCCCGCAAAATGCTACACCATTCATGCCAGGCATCATTACATCACAAATAATAAGATCAGGCACCGTATCTTTTAACAAAGCAAGAGCATTGACCGCATTCTCGGCTTCGTATAACCTGAATGTATCTGTAAGCAACATTTTAAGGTAATCCCGGATCTCTTTGTTATCATCAATGAGCAGGATCGCCTGTTTATCCGAAACCACTGCAAGTTCTTGTTCAGGAAAATTCACCTTAGGGAAATGTATCGGTTCCGTATCCGCCAGTAACTCACTGAATAAATAAGATGATTGCGCAGCATCAACGGAAATTGATAAACCAGGAAAATGCGTTGCGCCTTTTTTAAAATTAACCATAAATGAAGTTTGAGAAAGATTACTTTCATAACTTACCGCAGCATGGTGACGCTCCGCAAAATTTTTGACCAGATATAACCCGATACCAAAACCACTTTTTAAAGCACTGTCATCTTTCCTCACCTGATAAAACTTGGTAAATAGTTTGGTTCCTGTCCCATTCGGTATTTCCGGCCCGTTATTACTAACCTGTACAGTTACATTTTGTAATAGCTCTTTAACTGACACCTTTACATATCCTGATTGAGGAGCAAATTTCAATGCGTTAGAAATCAGATTAAAAAGGATAATCTCTATCTTTTCCCTATCGCCAAAAACAACTATATCCTCCTGACCACATTCGAATTCATAACAGACCTGTTTAGATTTAGCCTGTTGTACAAAACAGAGGAATACTTCCCTGCAAAGGGATACGAAATTAAGTTGGGCGATATTTAGCTCATCTTCCATACTTTCTGTCCGTGTAAATAAAAGCAACTGGTCTACCAGGCTCAGCAAGCGCTTTGCATTGCGGTAAACAATGTTCAATTGCCCGGGTTCAGTCAATTTTTCTTTACCCTCTATAAAATCTTTTATCGGATTAACGATCAGTGTTAAAGGAGACCTGAATTCATGAGAAACATTGGTAAAAAAAGCGAGCTTTCTTTCCTGTATTTCTTTTTCTTTTTCTGCCTGATACTTCGTCATTTTGATTTGATAAAGTAATGCCGCCTGCCTGGATTTATAATGCAGGAATCCATAGATCAGCCCCGCCCCTGCCAGTGCATATAGCAGATAGGCCCACCAAGTCCTGAACCATGGAGGTAATACTGTGATAAGTATTGTTTTTTCAGTAGTACTCCAAACCCCATCTGTATTGGTTGATTTTATTCTGAGTGTATAATTCCCTTCCTCCAGCCTGGAGTAATTTGCCATTCTTGCTTTACCGACATAATTCCAGTCCTGGTCCCAGCCCTCCAGAAAGTAAGCGTATTCTATATTCTCCTTTGCCGCATAATCCAACGCAAGGAAATCAATAGAAAGCATAGTTTTATCATAAGGCAGTACAATGTATTTTAAATCATTAACAGCGGTGCGATTACTTTTATCTTCATAAATCTTATTATTTATCTTGATTTCGCTTACCAATAGTTTAGGCATAAGCACAGTCCCCTTTAAACTGTCAGGGTGAAAAGCAGTGAAACCTTTTATCCCCCCAAACAACAGCTTGCCAGTGGTTGAGGATAAAGCTGCGTTGTAGTTAAACTGATTACTTTGCAAGCCATCAGCTTCGTAATAATTTTTTATTTTATTGTTCAGCGGATCAAACCTGGTTAGCCCATTAAAGGTACTTAGCCACAACATGCCGCTTTTATCTTCAAGGATATTTAATACGGAATTGCTGGAAAGACCATTATCAGTCGTATATGCTTTGAATTTGTTTGACCGTGTATTGAATTGTAAAAAACCGCCTCCCTCTGTTCCTATCCACAGCTGATTATTTTTATCTTCATGTATAGCCCTTACAGGATACGTTGTTTTAAACAGTTGATTATTTTTATGTCCCGGATCAACTTTTATAAGGCCAGCAAAAGTTCCGGCCCATAAATTCCCTTTAGCGTCTTCACCCAAACTGATTACATTCATTAACGAGTTATCATATACCTCGAATTTATTTGTTGACCGGTTCAGATAGTAAACCGCCCCGTCAACCGTACCAGCAAGCAGGTTATTGTGTTTATCTTTATATAACAGCCAAACGTTATTATTCAAATACTTATAAATACTATTATAACAATCAAACCGCTCGAAATTATCAGTTTTGGAATTGTAACGGCAAATCCCGCCACCATAGGTACTGATCCAGATTCTGTTCTCCCCATCTTCAAGGATACTGGTCACGTTATCATTTACCAGGGAATTTTTATCATTAGCAACATGTTTGTAATTGCTGTATTTATTCTTTTTTTTATCCCAGAAACTCAATCCTGCGCCATCTGTACCGATCCATAAATTGCCGGCACTGGTTTCGCAGAAAGAGAGTACAAAATTATTAATCAGCGAATTCGGATTCAGCGGATCGTGTGCTACCGTTTCAAATTTTAGTTTATGCGGATCTACGATATTGATACCGCCCCTCAATGTACCAATCCATTTCCTTGAATTTTTATCTTCATAAATAGCATATACAGCAGCACTTTTTAACTGCCCCTTTCTTTCCCCATCCTGAATAAAACAAACTTTACCTGTTTGTGCTGTAAGTACCGCAACTCCGGATCCATCAGTAGCGATCCACAATTGATTACTCTTATCCATTGTGAGTCCTACAACCTTTGATCCACCGCTTAATCCTTTTGCAACAATCGTCTGGTAAACAAACGTGTTTTGCTGAATATTATACTTGTATAACCCCCTATCAGTACCGAGCCAAAGATTTCCTGTTTGATCTGCTTCCAATACATTCCCCATCGAAACAGTACTGTTGACCAGTTTTAAGTCATTACTATTTTTATCTAATATATACAGACCAAATCCCTGGATAAAGGCCCAAACCCGTTGTTGTTTATCAACTTTGACAGACTGGATATGGGTATTCCCCGGCACGTGGCCTTGTGTCCGAACTTTTAATTGGCTTGCATATTCAGCTCCTTTTTTATACAACAACAGGCCCTTTCCAGCTGTCGCAATATAGATTTCACCCTTTTGGCCAACATCCAGATCATTAATTGTGAAGTCTATTTTTTTGAGTTCATGGCCGTTATTCATCTGGTAACTTAAATCAGTAAAAACAGACTTCACCGGGTTGTAAATACTAAGTCCCATTTTTGTACCTATCCAGATCCTGTTTTCTGCATCTTCGGTAATAGCAACAATTCTATTGTGAATTAAAGAGCTGGGGACATTCAGTTGGTTACGAAAAACTTTAAATTCATAGCCGTTGTACCGGTTTAGACCATCATAAGTACCAAACCACATCAAACCATAATGATCCTGAAAAATACAGGTTACGGCGTTATTAGATAATCCGTTTTCGATACCAAGATAAGTTACTGCTTTTGGCTGCGCACTGATTTTAGAAAAAGATAAAAATAACAGTAATGCCAGCAAACTGAGTTTAAGAAATCGGTTCATCATATCAAGATATTACGAGGCTAAATAATGGCTTAAAAAGCGTCACAATTTTGGTTTATATTGGTATTAGTTGTAAGAAATATCAATATATTAATATTACCTTGAAAAGTATTTCATACTATGAATAAGGCTAATATTTGTAAAGAAGTGGCGAATATATGGGGCTTATACTTCTCCGTAATCTAAAATTCAGAGATTATCAAATCCTTTTGATAATACAATCGGATCTGATATCATTCTTAAATGATATTAAGATTGGTGCCGGCAGACCGCTAAAAGAATGAATATAATTAATTTACTAAAGCTTAGAGCTCATTTTCTTTGATATAGCAACAAATACTGTGTTCGTGACTGGAATTTAAACGTTTAGCAAGAACTGGGATTTTTGAAAATCACTTAACTTTCAGAATGTAACCAAGCCCATACACATTTTCGATGGTAACATTGTCAGATTGCTTAAAAAGTCGCCTTAACCTTGAAATGAACACCTCCAGGCTCTTCCCATTAAAATAGTCATCATTTCCCCATAAAGCCAAGAGAAGATCCTTTTTTTTGACCACTTGATTAATATTTGATGCGAGATGTTCTAATACTTCTGATTCCCTAACTGTTAGAGATATCTCTTCATTGTCTGGCATGAGAACAAACAACTGATCTTTTCGGTACCTGATATCACCTATGTTGATCAGCACTGAATGGCCTGTTTCTAATATTATTGGTTTGCTTCCAAATTTGTTGATGATATTTCCAATTCTCAATACCAATTCTTCTATCTCAAAAGGCTTTGAAATATAATCAATAGCTCCAATCTTCAAGCCTCGCAACCGGTCCTGTTTTTCATTGTGTGCGGTAAGAAAGAAAAAAGGCTGGTTCGGATTGATTTTTACGATTTCACCAGCCAGCTCAAACCCGTTCATATCGGGCAATTGTATATCAATAATGACCAGTTTATTTACTAACTGATTCTCTTTGTAGTAAGCTAATGCCTCTCCCGCAGTTTTAAACCAAATAATGCTAAAGCCACGCAGTTTCAGGTATTCCGAAATCACATTGCCTAAATCTACTTCATCTTCTATTATTACTATATCGTAATTCATACGCACGTTTATGGATAAGGTTATTTGCTATTCAGCCTATTACTTCGGCATATTTACTTGAAATTCTGTGCCTTTTCCCATTTCTGTTTTTAGTGTGATGTCCCATCCATGGATCTCCAGACACTGCCTCACATAATATAATCCCAAACCTAATCCAGGAACTGTGGTTTGCCTATCTGCACGGAAGAACTTATCAAATATTTTTTCCTTAAGAGTCTCATCCACACCTTTTCCATTATCTATAATATGAAGAACATAATCTCCATTGTGCTCGGTAATAAAGAGTACCGTCTTTTTAACCTCGCTATGATTATGTTTAAAGGAGTTATCTAAAATATTCTGCAGCATTGTCGTAAATACAAATGCGTCGATCATCATTAGTATCTCAGAATCAAAGGGATCAAAAGTAATGCTGTCCGGCTGCTGTACCTTGATCTTGTAATCGTTTACTACTGTTAAAACCGCATAATTCAGGTCTGTTTCCGCTAAATTGATGTTCTTGTTGATTTCCGAAACTTCCAGCATTTGATTGATGTGAGACTGTAGTCTTCTTGCTTGCCTTTCAACCATATTGACAAGAGCTTTTACCCGGGCTCTATCATTAAGCACTTCTTCCTCATCAAGGCTTTTACTTGCTACAAGGATAGTGGTTATTGGTGTATTAAATTCGTGTTTTATGCTGTTTAGAAAATCAGACTTCACATCTGTCTCTTTCTTTTGCCGCATCCAGTTGATATAAGTATAATAATTTATACCCACAATAATGATGATGCATAAAGCAACAAGGGAAAATGTTGGAAGCATTTGATAAGCTATCCTCATCGGACGACCAGGAGCATCAACAAAAAGATTAAAGGTAATTCTGTAATCATAAACCAACTTCCCACTTATGGAAAGATTTGTTACCCTGTTGCGACTATCCGGATCGTTGAGCGTTCCATCAATAATAAAACCGAACGGTGTCTTTTCATTAGCCTTGAACAAGGTGTCTTGTCTTATGTCAAAGATATAGATGTCACCAATTCTGGTATCAAAATTAATTTGAATTGACTCGAAAGTGAGCAGGTATCTTAGGTTGGTATCTAAGCCATTTATTTTTACTATCGAATGAAAAATACTATCCATTGAGCTTTCCTGACGCAATGTTGTTAATATTTTACGGCTTATTCTTTCAGAAAGTTTTCCAAACGATGGTTTATCTGTTAGATATTCTCTTTTAAGGGCGGGCATATTACTCGAAAGAATAGAATCAATAATCTTTGCGCCACCCTTGTAAACCTTATCATCAGAAATACTACGGCCATATTCATCATTAAGCAGTTTTTTTTCCTTAAGGCTGTAATCCCTGTCCCTTAAAACATAGGTATTATAGGTTAAGCTTAGTTGTACGAAGAGCAGGATCAGAAAACTGACCAATACAACGGACTTATATATGCGATCTTTCATCTTGTAACCTAAAATTAACGCTATTATTTCATAAAAGTAGTGGTGTTATGGTTTTGTTAAGCTTCTGTTACGCTTTTATTCGATAAATAAGGCCAATGTTGACTGTAGCTTTGGATTATTGAAAATTGAAGTCATTATTGAATCCATAGCTCTCTATTGATATCGCCACGAATAAGCATCTAGTAACAAACAACCATATAACCTACTAAATTTTAAACAATGACCATCAAAAGGATTGTAGCCTTGCTACTTATCATTTTAGGGGCAAACTCCCTACAACACGCAACTGCTCAGCAGAAAGCTACCAATAAACCACTTCCCGAACTTCAACAAGACTTCGTTGACCTTGGTTTTGGAATGTTTATCCATTATGGAATGCCAACTTTTATGGATCAGGACTGGTCAGATCCTGATGCACCACTATCGCTGTTTCAATCATCTAAACTAGATGCCGATCAATGGGCAAAAGCAGCAAAATCTGCGAATATGACCTATGGTTGTCTGACAACTAAACATCACAGCGGATTCCCGATATGGAATACCAAAACAACAGCCTATAATGTCATGAACACACCGCTTAAACGTGATGTCGTAAAGGAGTATGCGAATGCATTCAGAAAGAACGGATTAAAAGTGATGTTATACTATTCGATACTGGATACCCACCACGGTATCCGTCCGAACCAGATTACTCCTGCAAGCGTTAAGATGATTAAGGATCAAATCACTGAGTTGCTGACCAATTACGGAGAAATTACAGCACTTATTATTGACGGATGGGATGCGCCATGGTCAAGAATATCGTATGATGATGTACCATTTGAGGATATTTACAACCTGATAAAATCCCTGCAGCCAAACTGCCTGGTGATGGACCTTAATGCCGCAAAATATCCAGCAGAGGCCCTTTTCTACACGGATATTAAATCTTATGAACAGGGGGCCGGGCAATTTATCTCCAAAGAAACCAATAAACTTCCTGCACTTGCCTGTCTGCCGCTTCAGCAAAACTGGTTCTGGAAAACCTCATTTCCTACAACCCCTGTAAAAAACGTAACAGAGCTTGTCAACAAATTCATTATTCCTTACAATGGTGCGTATTGCAACTTTATTCTCAACGTTGCGCCAAACAAGAATGGGCTTATAGATGACAATGCGATTGTGGCACTTAAACAAATGGGCGAGCTTTATAAAAAAAATACAAATCCACCTAAAATTCCTGCGTATGCGGCACCAATCATTTCCAGTAATATTGCTAAGCATGTAGTCAGTAATAGCAGCTGGAGCGATGATATGAACCTTATGGATTTTGCAAATGATGATAGCTTCAGATCTAGTTGGTCATCCAATCCTACCGTAAGAGCACCTTGGTACGAATTAACATTTGATAAGGCTGAGCCATGTAATATGGTTGTCTTAACGGCTGGCAATTCATCAGCAGCTACTTATCAACTCCAATACTTTGCAAATGGCAAATGGACTTCTATTGAAGCGAAAAATGAGGGTGAAAAAAAAGTGAGCGTTTTCAGGTTTGAGAGAATCTGGTGCGAGAAGTTAAAAGTAACCATAACTGATTTTACCAGCCCACCATCTATAGCAGAATTCGGTGTCTACAATGAACGAATATAGAATTCAAAGTTGAATATCAGTGAGGTATCTTTCTGGAATAAATAAAAAGTTAGCATATTACTGAAACTAATGATCTGTAAGGTGGTCAACTTTATTAATTAACATAGGGTTGATCATCTTTACTCCAAGTCTCATTGACTTAATTATAGCAAACACGGGATATTTTTCTCATCCTGTTTTATTCAACAATTCTCCATAATGGAGATCCTATGAATTGATAAGCAATTAGCTTATTGTTTATTAGGCGACAATATTATCATGAACAATAGAATTACAAAAACACTACTTTATTCGCTGGTTACCATTTTGGTATTTGGACTTTTTTCAAAAGTTCGTGCTCAGAGCACGAATCAGCAACGTACAGATAAAACCATATCAGCTCCCGACTCAATCTGGAAAGAGCACTGGTTTGAACATAACAAAACTTTAAAATTTGTAGGTGGCAACCGGGATGTGGCTGCTTTTTATGATGAAAATATGCCACCTGAAGTTCAATGGCCAATTGCTATAATGGGCAAATGCTGGGCTTATGTAAAGCGTAATTATGGCGATTTCGGTCAGGATCCAAGACTTTATGTGATCCTGCACCGTTCCTCTGGAAAAGATTATGCTGGTGGGCACCCATCCCCTTTCTTTGATAAAAGCCACGACTATCGAAACGTTATTGATTGTGGATTGCAACAATGGGATAATCCAACCGGTGAACAGATTGGCATGCCAATTCATGAAATGGGACATATTGTGACCAGTGCAAGCCATGCATCAAAAGGCTCTCCATCAGATGCATTATGGGGTGACAGCAAATTTATGGAGATCTTTAATTACGATGTGCTCCTAAACATCGGAATGGAAAAAGAAGCACAAAAAGTTCATATACAAATGCAGACTCAGTATGATGATTTTCCCAGGTCAGGGACTCAATGGTTCAAGAACTGGTTCTTTCCAATCTACGATAGACACGGTCAGGGAAAGGTATTAAACAAGTACTTTGAGCTGCTGGCACTAAACTTTCCAAAAAACAGAAATGGGCGTTTTATGCGTGATATCAATTTCGGAGAGTTTGTACACTTCTGGAGTGGCGCAGCCGGAACAGACTTAAAGGATACTGCAGAAAAAGCTTTTGGTTGGTCACCAGAATATGAACTTCAATTAAGACAGGCACAAAAAGACTTCCCTACACTGCCCTATAAAATGGGTGCTTTAGGAAAGTGATTTTTAAGTCATCCGGGCGACATTTAAGTAATAAGATATAAAGCTGTGAATATATTAGCAGGATCAACCATCAAATGAACTGTCTGCATTGGTCACAAGGCTCTATGAGAAAATTTGATTTACTTAAATGAATACTATCGTGATAAAATAATTGGATTCAAAAATACTATCGCATACGATTGGTTAAACGTCAAGATATATATCATCTGATTAGCTATTATCTAGTATCAAATAAAATACATGACGCATATAAAATTGATTTAAAATTAAACCATGTTAGTGTAATATATTTATTTGTACGACAATTGATTTTTGAATCTGTGAGAACTGAATATTTCAAAGTGCTCAAGTTAGGGGGTACGAGTAAAAACTAACAAAAAGAGGCTGATCATGATTGATGATACAGCCTCTTTGTGGTCCCGACGAGAATCGAACTCATATCTAAAGTTTAGGAAACTTCTATTCTATCCGTTGAACTACGGGACCAATGTACTACCTCACAACGCTTCCATTTGCATGGTTTTTTGAAGGTGCCACAAAAGTAAGTTTTCCATCTGAATTTTCAGACATTAAAATCATTCCTTGTGATAAAATTCCTTTTATTTCTCTCGGGGCAAGGTTAGCTAGCAAACTCACCTGTTGTCCAATCACCTCTTCTACAGTAAAATATTCCGCAA
>Ga0247805_1000928_pt1 | contig 14469 bp, 12 predicted proteins | sample UWRJL044104R1_FD_180930 | JGI IMG/M metagenome (GOLD analysis project Ga0247805, IMG submission 180930) | Plant litter microbial communities from Arlington Agricultural Research Station in Wisconsin, United States - UWRJ-L044-104R-1 | ecosystem: Environmental > Terrestrial > Plant litter >... | reverse complement strand
ATAGCTTACTGGCGACATTACGCTCCACCATTAGCAGCAAAATAACCAATGAGCTGAAAGTACAGCATCTATATACATTCCAGGCAAGTACGCAAAATGACGAGCTTAAATACGCTATTCCAAGAGCAGTAGTCGGAAACGTTCAGTCAACATTATCGGATGGTACGGCAGCAAATACAGCAATTCAAATAGGCGGACACCGTTTTGGTCAGGAAGGTTTTACCAATAACGTTTTCCAGTTAGTCGATAACTTCTATTATAACACAGATAAAGTCAAATACACATTTGGTGTAGATGTAATGTATACTAATGCTAAATCACTTTATGGTAGTGAGGTAAACGGCAGGTTTGAATATACCAACACAACTGCCGGCTCTTCCCTGGATAACTTTAGAAACCTGGTTCCAAACAGATTTTATCGTGAAGTACCTTTAGTTGCAGACCCAACAGTTAAAGCCGGAATCTGGAATACAGCACTTTACGGTCAGATGCAAACGAAATTAGCGAGAGGCCTTGACTTCGTTGGAGGTTTACGCCTTGATTATAGCTCTTATCCAAAATCACCGTTAAACGAAACCTTGTTTAGCGAGCTGGGTGTTAGAACTGATCATGAATTAAAGCAGTTTTTAATTCAGCCACGAATTCAGTTCAACTGGGATATTAATGAGAACAGAACTGATTTTCTTCGCTTTGGGGCAGGAATTTTTGGCTCAGATGTAAACAACTATGTGACGATTAACAACTTAACTTTTGACGGTAAACATCTCGCCACTGTAGATGTATTTAATAAAGACGTTCCTACTCCTAATTTCCCGGGATACAGAGATGGTTCGGTTTCTGCTCCTACGTTAACTGCTTTACAATTACCAACGATCAATACTTATGCCGCAGATGCAAAAATACCAGTGGTATATAAAGCTAACTTATCATATAGCAGACTAATTAGCGATAACTTAAAAGTTGGAATTACAGGTTATGCAACATTAGGGCGCAACAATTATATGTATGTCGACAGGAATATGTCTGCCGATCCGTACTTTACGTTACCTAACGAAGATAACCGCGGCGTTTTCGTACCTGAAATGCCAAGCAACGGTTCTCCGGACTGGAAAACCGGCCGTATCAGCAATAAATTCGGCCGTGTCCTGGAATTGAACAGTCAGGGTAAAGTAAATCAGTTTGCAGTAGTTTTAGATGCAACGTGGAAGTATTTCAGAGATGGTGAAATATCTGCAAGTTATACTTGGAATGACGCAAAGGATAATACCTCTTACAACGGTAACGTAGCAAATTCTGCCACTTTATCTTTACTGGTAAAAGATGACCCGAGAAACTTGAGCAACATGACTTATTCTGATAATCAGTTCAGAAAAAAGATCGTTATCTATGGTACGCTTCCAACTTTCTACGGTGTGACAGTTGGGGTGCGTTATTCTGGAATTGGCGGTACGCGTTATAGCTTGCTATCGGGTACTAACAACAACGGTGATTTTGTAGCCACCAATGACCTGGCTTTCGTCTTTGATAAAAACAATTCTTCTATACCACAGAATGTCCGCAATGGTTTACAAGCAATCTTAGACAATCCTAATGCAAGTCAAAGCTTGAAAGAATATATCAACAAATATTCGGGACAAATTGCGCAACGTAATGGTGGCGTGAATGATTTCTTTGGTATTGTAGATTTAAGAGTCAGTAAGAAATTCAAACTATACAAAAACCATAACCTGGAAGTTTCTGGAGATATCTTCAACTTTGCAAACTTACTGAACAAAAAATGGGGCGTAAATGAATCTTTAGGCACCCAGGCACTATATGCTTTAAATGGTAGCGCTGAGAAGCCAGCAACAGCTACTTCTCCAGCAGTGCCCGCAGTTCCAAATTACGATGCAACAACTAAGTCATTCAATTACAGAGTAAACAATGCTGGTATTGTTAATCCTTCAGGTAATCCTTATCAATTTCAAATTGGTTTGAGATACGGGTTTTAACCTTTGGGTTGGTGCTTAATATACTTAAGGGGGATCTGGACGGATCCCCCTTTTTTTATCGAAATTTATTTTGCAATTTCTAATTCTGTGTTAGCAAAAACACATAATTAACCTTTAGTTAACGCTTAGTTATGTGCTTGTGTAGTCCACAATCAATTCAAAGTTCCTTCATTGTTCGTTCATGTTAGAAAAATAGTTTCCTGAAACTACAACAAACAGACCAGGGGATACAGTTCAAATGTTTCATTTATTCAAAAGACTTATTATTCGTTTAAGATTAAAAGTAACACGATAAATACAGTTTCAGTTGGAAGAACCACAACTCTTAATTCTATATTGTATTATCCAAAATATATTTACTGATCAGACTGTATGAAAAAAGTTTTAATCCTGTTACTTATAACTAGTGTCTTTGCCGGCTGTAGTTCACAAGATGATTTAATTGCAGAACCCGAAGCGGTAATAAAGGAACTTTCCCTTTCAATTAAACCGGGACATATTTACACCAGTAATATAGACTTCGAATTTGAAATTCTGGACGGGAATGGAGGCTATACCGTAAGTGTATCCGACGATGAGGATGCCAGAGCGACAGTCGAAGGAAATAAGGTAAAAGTAAATCTGCTCAAAAATACAGCGAGCATCACAGTCACAGATAAAGACAATCAAAGTGCATCGGTTGTAATCAATTCGTCTGCAAAATCTCTCACCCCATCAGCATATGGGATATTCATTGATAATGGAACTTCATATACAATGAAGGATATCAACTTTGGAGAGGGAGGATACACTATTGAAAAAATAAAAGGCACCTCTGCCGAGGTAATAGTCGTTGAGAATGACGAACTGAAAGTTAATGCATTAAAGCCAGGAAATTCTTATTATAAAATAGTAGATAAAAGAGGTGCTAAAGCGAAGTTTGAAGTCTATGTGACTACTGCTTATGATTTCTACGGTAGAACCCTTGAAATAACAGCGATAAATGATCAAATCATCTCTGTCATCATTAAGCAGGGAGCTGGTGAGTGGAAAATAGTTGGGGAACAATCATCTCCTATTTTCAATAAACTCACTATGATAGCAAAAGGCGACAAGGACAAAAAATACGACATTTTAAATATAGCCACATCGGAAAATGAGTCTAAAGGCATATTTACTATTCCATTACAAGACAAAGCCGGCAACAAGGCTTATGTAACTGTAAATGTGAAATAGGGATTCATTTACAGTCCTAAGATCTTTACAAAATATAAAAAGATTCAGAAACCGCGGGCGCAGTATTCACTTCTTCGTTCAGTAAGTTTTTGATATTAATTTCAATGGTATTACAGATCGTCGTCATTGGAGTATCGGTAGGCAAATTACTGAACGGATTTTCAAGGTGGCTTGCGGTCTTCTCCAGCAGAAAAAAAGCTGCAGAAATCACCAGCAAAAGTGGTATTTCAAAATAGCTTTTAATATCGCGGAGCGAGATAGAAAGTGTAATCAAAAAGAGGTAGATAATTAAATGTAAAAAATACCTGTAAGTAGAGGGAAACACAGTGCTTTTAATCCGCTCTGCCATTCCCATAGCATTAGAAAAATTAACCATGGAATTGTTTATCTGAACATGATTAAAAACATGGAGCTTATCACGCTCTTTTAGATCTGCGACATGTTGCGCATTCAACTGGAGAATAGCTAAATGCTTATTGTGATGCTTTTCCAAGCTGTTTACGTCTTCAACGGATAAATATTCATTCAGATTTGCAGCACCGTCCTGGCCTCTTAATGATTGACTCAGGCTATAACACCATGCAATATGTCTGTATGCAATTTTCTTTATATCTTCTGCATTAGGCTTGATAACAAATGACTGCAACTGCAGTATAAAACTTCTGCTATCATTTACAATACTCCCCCATATCTTCCTCGCTTCCCACCATCTGTCATAGGATTGATTGAGCTTAAAGGAAAGTATAACCGATATCGCCGTACCCAGAAATGCAGGAATACCTAAGGGCATCACCGGAATAAATTCTCTGAATTTGGTCGTAAGATAATAGACAACAAGTCCAATGATTAGTACATGAAATAATTCGAGTTTTACCTTATTGAAGATATAACTAAAAGGAATCCGCTTTTTAAGTAACATATATCGTTTTTTACAGCTTAGCAAATCTGAATCCATTATGGACCAAGTCGTTTAATTTATTTGCTATAGCACCTGTAAATGTCTGACTGGCAGACATCTGTAATTATACGACCATGATGATATTACTGCCTATTTTTTACCGCAAAATCGGAAAATTGAAGATTCTTCCCTCCATCTTTTTCCATCGATTCCAAAAAGCGGGCGTGTCATCTTATGTGACACGCCCGCTTTAAGCATTTAATACGTTGATTTAGTAAGACTTAGTGAAATACAGTCAGATCAGGAAAGAAGATCTTACTAAAATCTACTGTAACGCCGTCTCCACCGTATTTTATTTTCTTAACTAAAGCACCAGTCGAAGCATTATAAATTAACAGGTAATTAACTGTTGAAGCAGCGCCGTAGCCCTGAATTCCATTAACAACAATATAATCTTTGTTTCTATCATACCGGATAGCGCCATAAACCATAAATGGATCTTCAGTAATGGTAATAAAAGGCTTAGCCAATGTAGATACATTACCGTCAATATACTTATAGATTGATTTGCCAGAATGATAAAAAACAGCATTCTCTTTCGTTGAAGCGGTTATTCTTGTAGGTGCATCTAAACCAGATGACCCCAGACTTACTGGAATAGCCACTCCTACAGTATCCAATTTACTATCGATTGCAATTAAGCGGCTACCTGTCGAGGCCCATACTTTACCATTTGGCGTCTCTGCAAAACCACGGCTCAGGTTAGAAAAACTTTTCACGAATGAATAGTTACTGGCAGACAAGATTTTAGCACCGTTACTTTGCAATACATAAACATAATCACCATTTTTCAACATGTCACCTGTGTTTAACGCACTTACGTTAATCAATTTGTTCTGAACAGCAAGATTATTTAAATCAATTTGGTAAACACCATCACCCGCACTTAAAAGTCCGCGGTTTCCGTCTACCTGAATAATACTTCTCCAATTACTGGTTTCCTGAACATATCTGGCTTCTTCTTTTAAAGTCGACGCGCTTACTTTAACAATCGGCCCGTTCATTTTGCTAATCAAGTAAATGCTGTTATTAATTACCGAAGCAAATTGCAGCGTACTGCTTTGCGAATTATTTGCTAGTATTTTACCTGGATTTTCTTTTTCATAAGCCCTTATGCTCAACGTATCATCCCCGTATCTGTAGAAATTAATTGCTCCGGCATTTCTTGCATATGAACCTTCTCCGATAACGAAAAACCCATTGTCGTATTTGGCCCCTGAGGGATCAATTTCCGGACTATCAACATTGTCTTTTTTACAAGAGTATAAGCTTGTAGTGACAATTAATGCAGCAAAAAGTAGTTGTCTGATGTTAAATTGTTTCATTGTATAGTTTGTTGTTTATTTCTTTAGTAATTTGAGGTCTGCGGCGCCCGCAAATTCTGTTGATATTTCGCCGACAAAACGGGACCTCGGATTATCATTATCAGGGCTAAAAGGATTTCCATTACTGTTCTGTCCTGTATAAACCTTAACAAAATCGATCGCATCTAACGCAACTTTCTTTCCATTGCTATCTACAGCCCATTCGATGTCAAAAGTATTGTAACCGCGTCCAAACTGCTCCTGCAGGCTTAAATATTCACTCGATCCATTATCCGAGTATCCGATACCCAAAGGTTTATTTGTGATAATAGATCCTGGCGTTAATGTGTTACGAACTAAGGTACCGGTAAAAGATATTTCATCGGTAGTTGCCCAGCCCGGGTAATAATCCTGTTTATGAAACTGATTTCTCAGCACCAGACCGTCCTTACCCTGATTGTCAGTCCAACGGATATCATCAGTCAGGCTTGCTGGTTTGTAGTAAGTGATCTTATAATTTTTAATGGTTGTTGACGCATTATAATCACTTCCCGCCAGCTCAAACCATTCATCATCTGGTAAGCCATTTTTATTTTTGTCCTGCATCACGCTCACTATGCCAGGTTCCGAAAACTCCATCCCTAACCCAATTAAGGGGTTGCCATGAATCCCCAGATCAACACCAGGTCCATTCGTAACAGCGTGATCGAAACCAAAGACGATATAACCACCATAACCTCCTAATGATACCAGCCCATTGCCCACAGCACCTACAAGAATATCTGTTTTGGCAAGGTCATTATTACCTCCCTCGTTAGTAAATTGTCCGGGAGCGGGTCTAAACTCATAAATTTTGTTTAGATAAGGTGATTGGTTTACCACAGGAGGTAATTCTCTCTCTCCTTCCGTTTGTTCTTTCTTACAGGAAAAAGTAACGATTGATAGCACAAAGAGCGCTGGAATTAATTTTATTCTCATAGGAAGCGAAAGTATTATCCCTGACGAAATGCAAATATGAGTTGCAACCCCACAGCAAACAGTTAAACAAGGAAATGAAATACAATATTTTAAGTCTCATCCTAGCTTCAATCCCCGGAAGCTATGAAATCATATTGCTAAAGGCAGGTCTCCTGACTCACGCCCGACTTTCAAGCCTTCCCATTCTGTCGAAGCAGAAAAGTGGCTAGATTAGAAAATCGTTATGGCGCTTACAGTTGCGGGACAGTTACAGATTTTCACTGTATTCCCTTTTAATCCTGGGCGTTATTCCTGGACCCAAAAGCGCCGCAAATGTAATGAAATAATGTAGAAAAAAAACTGATATGTTTGTCTGATAAAAAAGATGCTCGTTATCAGTAAATTAGGTGAGTATTATCATTTTCATATCGTAATAACACAGTAACTTTAATAACTCAACTAATCAAACCAATTCTATGAGTGATCAAGATCTTAAAACTATAATTGTGTTGACCGATTTCAGCAGTTGTGCACGAAATGCAGCTGAATATTCTTTGGTATTAGCCGGTAAGTTTCAGGCTAACCTGTTGCTGTTCCACTCCTATTTCATACCAGTTTCTACCTTTGACAACTGGCCTGACACTGATTACCCTGCACTCCGGGAAAATAGCCTGTCCAAATTGAAAAGGGAAGCAGAACGCCTTAATCAACTTACAGCTGCATCAGAGAATGTATATCAACCAAAGATAGAATGTCTTGTCGAAGGAGGGTCGCTTGCAGACAATATTACCAATCTGATTACCGAAAGAGAAAATATTTTGATGGTCGTTATGGGAGGTTACCGTGCACGTAACAATGATGATTTCCAGTATGGAACGGTCATCAGCGACATACTTGGTAACGCTAGATGTCCGGCAGTCATTGTACCCGAATTTGCATTTTTAACAGATTAATCAATATGGATTAGCTATCGTTCAAAATGTCTTAGATTACACTCCAGCTCCTTGTCCCAGTTCCCTGTAATAGCCGCGGCTTTATAAGTTGATACCAGAAACTGCATTAGTAATTCCTCGGGATTTCCTGAGCGCTGCACTACATCATAAGTAAGGAAAAATTCGCCCATTTCTTCACTATAAAATGCTTCGGCGGGCTGTACAGATTGCTTTCCAAACTCTTCAGGAGTCGGATAACAATAAGAATAAAATGCCGGTGACGGAGACAGCTCACTACCTGGCCAAAAGCCACAACTACTGACCTCATGGGAATATGCTTCCTGCATGACCCTATCTGGCATATTTGGTGCTCCGCCCTGATGGATTGGCGCCTCCCTACCGGAAAAACGGGTCACAGCCAAATCAAAGGCACCCCAAAAAAAATGCACAGGGCTTACCTTCCCCGTGAAACCGGCCCGAAACCTGGTGAAGACTTTTTCTATTTTAACTAGAGCCATCCAAAGTAAGTTCATTTGAACGGCGTCATAACTTTTATGTATTTCGTCCTGCATAAAAGGAATTGCAGGGTCAACCTCATTGGGAGAAGCATAAATGGCTACTTCAATTCCCATGAGTTCAAGTTTACTTAAAAGCTCCTTATAAAAACTAGCTACAGTGCGCGGATAAAGCAATATGATCTCTCGCTGGCCGTCACTCGAAGAAACGATCAACTCATGCGATATGAAATCAAGATCCAATTGAAATATACCATTGGAATAAGGAATGCTTCCGGTAGTGAGGCCTCTCGAAGAGACATAGAGTGTTACATGCCAGGAGTGATTGACCCAGGGAGAATTTGACAGCCTGATTTTACCAACAATCTGTGTCCATAAATGGACTGTTGCGAGTGTATTATTATACTTTTCGTAATCTAGTACCGGCCAGGATTGAGTGGTAGTTTTCATGATCGAATTATCTGAGGTTCAGATACAAGATAAGCAATGCTCAACGGAATTTAAATAATAAGACAAAGTTAAAATCAGATGAATAATGCATCAATGGCTTTTTGGAAGTATAAAATGGAAAGTAGTACCGGAACCTTCCACACTTTCACACCAAATAGTTCCACCATGCCAACCGACAATGGTTTTAACTATTGACAAGCCGAGTCCTAAAGTAGGCTCGCCATTCAGGCCAGGCCTGCGTGAGGCAGTAAATTCCTCAAAGATTTCGTCTAGCTGATTTTCAGGAATACCTATACCGTTATCAGAAAAGCTAAATTGAACCTGATCTCCAGCATCTATCACTTCTAAAATGATTTCTCCAGGTGGCCGGGTAAATTTCAATGAATTGGAAATCAGATTATTTATAATCTGCATGAATTTTGCATCATCCAGTTCAATAAATATTTCCTCATTTGATCTCAGCAATCTGAAACTGAGTTTGGCAAGATCTTCCGATCGTCTGCATTCCTCCAGGTATTCATTGAGTTTACATACGATGTCTACTTTTTTCTTAACTAAAACCACTTCGGTGGTTTCCAGAAACTCTCTGTTCAATAAGTCTGCTATCAGATCAATTGCCTGCTGAAGAATCCCTGCGATGTATTGCGTTTTTTTCTGTATTTGGGGTTCCTCTATTTCACCATCTATTAGCTTGGTAACCGACTTGGCGATATTCAGTGGTCCCCGCAGGTCATGGGCAAGCATATGTAATATTGAGTTCTTCTTATTTGTATAACGGGCAATAATCTCATGATTAGCAACTTCATCTGTAATCTCGGTTATGCTTCCCAGTAAAATAAGATTTCCATGCTGACTGGCTATAAACGGGCAGATCTGGAGCCAACGAAACCCCAGGGGCGTATCAAACTTTATTTTCACGCTGCCGCTGAATGTTCCTCCAATGACTTTGTCAAAAACATTTTTTAATTCTGCCCAATCATCGGGGTGAATGGCGGACATCAGTACATCATGCAGTTTCAGATTAGCTTGCTGATCAATAACCCAATGAAAATCAGGATGCAGATATAGAAGTTCGGCAGTGACGACCTGATAAGCAAAATGAACATTTGAACCAAAAGGGTAAGTGGCAGATGATTGTAATTCGATTTCCATTTAAGTATAAAATAAGCAGTAGCAAACGAATAAAATATTTTATAACAGGGCTATTATTTTAGCTTCCAGATCATTCATATCAAATGGTTTTGCGATGTAATCAGAGGCACCTGATTTCTCTGCAATGATATGCCCTTCTGCACTGGCAGAGTACATAATTACCGGTAAAGATGAAAACTTAGGCTCCGCTTTAATCGTCTTTAAAACCTGGTCTCCAGAAAGAACAGGCATCCATATATCCAATAATAACAGATCAGGTTTTTCTGACTCCAGCCGTTTTAAAACATTTACACTATTTGCTTCTGTAAACACCTCGAAACCAAACTCTTCAATGATCATTTCCATCATTTCCAATATCCCGTTATCATCGTCACAAATCATAATTTTCTTAACCATTGCTCGCCTCTCCCGTATAATCCTTTATTGGTAAAGTAAAACTAAAAACAGAGCCCTCTCCTATTTTGCTTTCAGCCCATAACGTACCTCCATGGTTTTTAACGATCTGATCACAGATATATAAACCAATTCCCATACCAGGATAGCGTTTTTGTATCTCACCAACGCGGTAGAACCGCTCGAATATTTTTTTCAATTCACCTTCTTTAATCCCCATACCTTTATCCTTTACGGAGACTTTAACAAAGTTACTTACTTTAGATACGTAGACCTCGACCTCATGTGATTCAGGCGAATATTTAATTGCGTTACTGATTAAATTGGTCAGAACCTGGACTAAGTGCATTTCGTCGCCATTAAAAACGGCTTCGACTTTACCTTTTAAAATTATGTTATAACCCGGTGTCGCAGCCTTTAGCCCGTCAATAGTATCAATGACCATCTTATCGAAATCAAAAGATTCCATATGTAATTCCAGATTACCGGTTTGTATCCGGGACACATCGAGCAGTTCCGCCAATAATTGGTTCAACCTGTCTACATAAACCCCAGTCTTATCGACCACTGATCTGAACTTATCACTCACAGTATCGGGCATCAGGCGTTGCATCATTTGTACGTAGCCAAGCACGGTAGTCAAAGGGGTTTTCAGTTCGTGGCTCGCAATAGACAGGAAATCATCTTTGCGCTGTTCTATAGCTTTACGCTCAGTAATATCTTCAATAGCCAGTAGAATTCTATCCTTAAACTGCCCCTCCAGTTCAATCCGATGTGCATTCAGCAACATCAGCTTCTTTCCGATATGAGGAAATTCATGCTCCACTTCATAATCCAGTACAGGGTTGTTTGTAGGAAGAATTTCCAGCATCATCTTTCTAAGTTCAGGGATGTCCCATTGTCCGTTTCCTAATTCATACAGCAATTTACCCTTAGTTTCACTAATAGATACTTTAAATGTATTCAAGAAATGACTATTTGCACTCAGAATATGGTAATCCTTATCCATCACCAGTAAGCTCTCTCTTATAGTTTCTACAATACTGGACAGGTATTCTTCATTCTCTTTCAACATCCGGGTTCGCTCTACGACTTTACGGTCTGTCTCATTATAATATAATTGTAAAGCCTGTTCAGCTTTTCTTCTGTCAGTGATATCATTCTGGATTCCAATAAAATTGGTTACGCATCCTTTATCATCCTTCACGGCAGAGAGATATAGTTCATTATAAAATAGCTCACCACTCTTATTGTAGTTTCTAAATTCAACCATACAGCTCTCTCCTCTGGCGATTGCTTCACGCACCGTTTTTCGGGATTCCTGTTTGCGATCCTGATTTTGCAAAAAACGGCAATTATGCCCAATGATCTCTTCACGGCTATAACCAGAAAGCCGTTCGAATGCCGGATTGCAATAAATGATAGGATTATCAGGCAATAGATTATCGGTAATTACTATCCCGGTATTCGCTGCTTCCACTACTTTTTCCAGAAGCACCTGATCAGTTAAATTGGGTTTGATATTTGAATTCATTAAAATACACTACATTATAAAGCTCATTTTGTTTATATCATTTGTAAAAACAATTGTATGCCTATATTAATTAATTGTTTACATACGATCTTTTTCTCAATTTGGATTAGAGATATTGACTAAATAAAATGATATAAAAATATAACGTCTCCTGTATAGGCAGGCTTGGCGTGATCTTTTATGATAAGTGTGGCTTCAATAATCACTTTAGTGGTACCTCTAAGATTTACTATCGACTTAAGCTTAGCTTTTAACTGCACTTCACTATCTACTACTACAGCCTGACCGAATTTAAACTGTTCAATCCCGTAATTTATTTCCATCTTAATATTCTGAACATCAGCAATTTGTTTCCATAAATATGGAATGAGTGATAAGGTTAAGTATCCATGTGCAATAGTCGCACTAAATGGCCCCTCTTTTTCAGCTCTTTCTTTATCTACATGAATCCATTGATGATCGAGAGTCGCATCGGCAAACTTATTTATTTGGTGTTGATCTATTTTATGCCATTTCGAAACCCCTATTTCTTTGCCTAAATAAGATTTATACTCTTCAAAATTTCTAATAACTAACATATTTATATTCCTTTTTTATCGATTTAAGTTGTTTCAGTTCCCATTTGCTACACGCCAAATCCGTGCCGTGATAGTATCATAATATAGCAATTGAAATTGATGTCCCAAATCATCTGGTCACAAATTTCTGTGCGGCATAAAAATTCATTAAAGTATACCGTTTAGTTTAAAGAATACTCGACCTACTTCCTTAAAATCTTCTCCATTCCCCTACCCTTCGCCAATTCGTCAATCAGCTTATCCAGATAGCGTATCTTTTGCATTATCGGGTCTTCAATTTCTTCGACACGGTAGCCACAGATTACACCAGTGATTTTTGAAGTATTAGGATTTATCTGTGGTGCTTGCTCAAAAAAGGTTTCAACATCTATTCTGCTATCTAGTTTTTGTTGCAATGTTTGTGCATCATATCCCGTAAGCCAAAATATAATCTCGTCTACTTCATCTTTTGTACGTCCTTTTTTTTCCGCTTTTTGAATGTAATGCGGGTAAACCCCAGCGAAGGGCATTTTAAATACTCGGGTATTTTCCATATCCCATCCTAAAGATTAAGGGTAATCTTTTTATTCGTTTTAACCGCCAGGTAGATCGCGTCAATGATTTTTAAATCTTTCAAAGCTTCTTCGCCATCTACAGGCACAACTGGGGGGTTTCCTTCTAGAATGATCCCAGCCATTTCTTCCATCTGTACGGTTTGATGAGTGGTTACAGGCTGGGTTAATTCACCTTTATTTGTACGGCCTTTAATTGGACCATAACCGGTAGAGGGCTGCAGTTCTGCAAATCCTTTATCGCCATTCAGGAAAAACCGGTCCAGATTATTCATGTTATATGTTGATAAGCAAGAAGCTGTCGCGCCGCTGGGAAACCCAAATTGAAATTGAATAGTTTCATCAACCCCCTCTTTAAATAGTACAGGATCTGTTTTGGTTTCTTGTGCGGTGACCCATACAGGTTCTTCACCAACCATATAACGCGCACCGTTGATAGCGTATATTCCAATATCCATAAGCGCTCCACCACCAGCCATTTGTTTATTCAATCGCCATTGTTTAGGATCACCAATTTTAAAACCACACAAGCCCTGAAAGAATGTAATTTTCCCAAAATCTCCATTCTTTCTCATTTTAATAATTTCAAGTGTTTTGGGTTCAAAATGCATACGGTAGCCAACCAGCAGTTTAACGTTTGCTTTTCTACAGGCGTCAATCATTTCCTGTCCTTCTCTTGCATTCAAAGCCATTGGCTTTTCGCAAATTACATGTTTACCCGCTTTAGCTACACGTATTACGTGGTCATGATGTAAAGCATTAGGCGTTATCACATATACGGCATCAATATCAGGGTTTTCGATGATTCTGTCAAAATTCTCATAATTGTAACAGTTCTTCTCTAAAATCCCATACTTGCTTTGCCAGTCTTTGACTTTCGAAGGCGTACCGCTAATCACACCGACAAGTTTAGCTTTAACACATGATTGCATCGCTTCGGCAACACGGCTACCGTACCCGCCCAAACCCATTATCGCTACCCGCAAAACTGGCCCGTCATAAAGTTCATTATATTCATTCTTACCGGCAGCCCAACTATTAACGGATGCCAGATGTAAGGCCAGGGCGGATCCGCCTAACTTTTGTAAAAAATCCCGACGTGAATTCATAAGTTTAAATGTATTTAGTCTGTAATATAAGTTTTATCAAGAACAAATATCACTCCGTACAGTTTCAACTAATTATAGTACAACACAATACAGGAAAAAATTAAACAAACACGTCAGCCTGCCTGCCGCTAAAGTTTTTCCGTGATTATCTCTACTTTACCTCCGTTTTTAAACAGATCGTGAGAGATAAAATAGCCTTTATTTTTTTCTCCATTAACTTTTATTTCGGTAATAGCCCTTCCCTTTTCAGGTTTTGTGATCGTTAGTACCTTCCCATTTGGCGTTGTCCATTTAACCTCGTCAAATAGTGGGGCAGTCACGATATACTCGGCATCGGTGGCCGAAAATGGATAAAAACCTAATGCAGTAAATACATACCAGGAGGACAATTCTCCAGCATCATCCATACCACAAAGTGCTAAACCATGCTCACCTATACCATATAAATTATTCAGGATGTTATCAATTACTTTCTGGGACTTCTCAGGTTTTCCAATAAAATGATAAGAAAATGGTGCTTCATGATCGGGCTGATTACCGTGGCAATACTGCCCGATCATACTTTCCACATTTCTGGCTATATACTTTGGATTCCATGGCAGGGTAAATAACGAATCCAGCTTGGACTCAAAGCCTTTCTCTCCTCCGTATAACGCAATCAGGCCTTTCATATCATGAGGTGCGTAAAATGATACTTGCCAGGCATTAGCCTCACGATACATGTACTCATAGTAGGGATATTGTGGATTAAAAGGTGTGATCCAGTCTCCATTTTCCAGTCTGCCCCTCATAAACCGTGTAGAAGGATCAAACATATTTTTATAATTATT
>Ga0247805_1000927_pt1 | contig 14498 bp, 13 predicted proteins | sample UWRJL044104R1_FD_180930 | JGI IMG/M metagenome (GOLD analysis project Ga0247805, IMG submission 180930) | Plant litter microbial communities from Arlington Agricultural Research Station in Wisconsin, United States - UWRJ-L044-104R-1 | ecosystem: Environmental > Terrestrial > Plant litter >... | reverse complement strand
ATTGTTTTCTTAATTTTACTCTCTTAAAAAATTACAGATGAAATTTCTTTCTTTATTTCTTTTCGCCTTATTAACACTAATGGGCAGTTGTTCAACTTCTCAAAAGCTCGCAACTTTAAAACCAGAACCTGACGATGCAAGTCCATTAATTTACGAAAGTAATCCTTCTTTTATCAATTTACCGATTTCTGTCAAACTTAAAGACATTGAAAATCAAACCAATGCATTTCTAAACGGATTAATTTACGAGGACACCAATATTGAAGATGATGATATTGAAATAAAGATCTGGAAACAAGCACCAATACAAATACAAAACGATGATTCAAATCCGGACAAGAAAATAAAAACCATTTTACCGCTAAAAGCTTTTATAAAATATCGAATAGGTACAAAAAAGCTCGGTGTCGAACTTTACGATATTAGGGAATTTAATTTAAATGGAGTCATAACTTTATCCAGTGAAGTTGCCCTGACCAATTGGAAATTAAATACTAAAACCGAATTTAAATCATTGAACTGGAAAGAAAGTCCAACGATGAGTATTTTAGGCAAAAATATGCCCATAACTTATTTGGTTAATCCTGCCATTTCTATTTTTAAATCCAAATTTGAAAAAAAAATAGACGAGTCAATTGAAAAATCAATGGATTTTAAACCTAATGTTTTATCGGCACTAGAGAAAATTTGCACACCATTTCAAATGAGTGATACTTATGAAAGCTGGCTAAGAATTGTACCTATAGAAGTATATTCCACTGCTGCAAAACTTAAAAAAGATCAGTTTTTACTGGATATGGGAATGAAATGCAATATGGAAACCATAATTGGAAAACAGCCGGAATCAAAATTTAACGCCAATAAGATAGTTTTAAAACCTGTAGCCAAAATTCCGAATCAGATTACTTCCAATATCGCAGCCATTTCAACATATCTTGATGCTTCAAAAATCATGACTAAAAATTTTGCGGGCCAGGAATTTGGATCAGGAAGCAAAAAAGTTACGGTAAAAAATGTTGAAATCTGGCATAAGGATGGAAAAATGGTAATTGCCCTGGATGTCTTAGGCTCAGTAAACGGAACATTATATTTAAACGGATTTCCCCAATACAACCCTCAATCTAAAGAAATTTATTTTGACAAGCTTGATTATGTACTAGATACAAAGAGCAAATTGATGCGGACTGCAAGCTGGCTGGCCCAAGGTTTAATCCTAAAAAAAATGCAGGAGAGCTGTCGTTATTCCATACAGGCTAATCTGGAAGAAGGTAAAAAAAGTATGGCCTCGTATCTTAAAAATTATTCTCCTATGCCAGGAGTTTTTGTTAACGGAAAAATGGAAGATATACAATTTGATAAAATCCAATTAACAAATCAAGCTATAATTGCTTTTATAAAAATAAACGGGACTGTAAATGTTTCAGTTGACGGATTAAAATAAAATGCATTCTTAAAAAGGTCAAATAAAATTTATTCGGCCTTTTTCTTTTTAGATTGGTACATTTTATAAATTAGAAATCCAATAATCGCCACAAGCAAATAAGGAACCACCATTAAATAGACAATTCCGTCATTTACAGCTTCAGCTTTTTTGATATTTGATTCTCCGGCCAAAGCAGCACGACACATCGCACATTGTGCATTTGCAGTCATTCCGATGAAGAAAAAACAGATTCCAAATACTATAATTTGGATTTTGGATTTAGAGATTTGCATTTTATTTTTAATTAGCATAATAAGGAGAAATCATTAGGTAAACCACTACCCCTGTTACAGCAACATACAGCCAAAGCGGAAATGTTATTCTGGCAATCTTTCTATGCCTGTCAAATTGTTCACCAATAGCCCTTACATAACTAATTAGTACTAAAGGAATAATTGCAATTGACAACAAGATGTGTGTCAGCAAAATAAAATAATACAAAAATCTAATGCCTCCAATCTTTGCCTTTTCAATTTCATCAAGAATTCCGTCATTATTTAAATCACCAAACTTTACCGAATCAGCTGTCATATGATAAGCTACGTACATAACCAAAAAAGCCAATGACAATGAAATTGCAAAAGTCATTAACCTTTCGTGTACTTTACGATTACCATTTTTAATCGCCAATACCGCAGAAATTAAAACAACGGCTGTTATGCCATTTATAGTGGCATAAATTGGCGGCAAAAATGATAACGGTTCTACATTTATACCGAAATCTTTTAATTTAACTGCGAATAAAACAGCAACCACCGTAGGAATTACAATTGAAACTGCAATGATATACTTATTGTACTTTTTTTCTAATGAATTCTCTTCCATCCTTATTCTTCTAATAATATTTTTATGTCCTGCTGAATATCCCTAACTCCTTTTTTATCCAGACCGTCATAATACAGGATTGGGTTTCCAAAATCATCTTTACGGCAACGGATATTACCATCTTTATCAATTAGGGCAAACAATCCTGAATGTTCAAAACCACCGCTTACTTTGGCATTTTCACCAGCATATAGATTAAACCCTTTGTTAGATAAGTTCATAATAGTTGCTTTATCACCTGTTAGAAAATTCCATGTTGATGATTTTACTCCTAATGCCTTAGCATGATCTTTTAAAACCTGAGGTGTATCATGAGCAGGGTCTATGGTTATGGAAACAATTCCAAAATTAGGATTTCCGAAAAAAGTTTTCTCAATTTCCAGCATACTCATGTTCATTTTTGGACAAATAGAAGGGCATGTGGTAAAGAAAAATTCCAACACATACACTTTTCCTTTATAATCTTCATTTGAAATATTGACATTATCCTGATTGATAAGTTCAAATTTTGGAGCCGGACCAATTGTTATTAATTTTGCTGCGGAATCTTTTCCTTTCAAACCAACATTATCCAAACGATTGCCCTTAACAACATCATCATTTTTTATTCTCTCTACAATTTTTGGAATAGCGTAGATTCCAAAAATTAAAACAATGAACGATATTCCTATGTATGATTTATTTTTAAACATGTTAGTTGAGATTAAAGTTTTTTGGAAGCGTTATGGTTCTTTTTAAGGGCTGCACGATATTCATATAAAATGATTTTAAAATCATCCAGCATTTCATTACTTAACTCAGATGGATGAAAAGTATCGTAACCTTCTTTGTATTCCTGCTTTTGATCTTTATTCTCTCCTTTTCTTCCACGTAGATTTCGTTTTTTATCAACTATATAAACATACGAAGTCCCTAAATTTTCATTCAGTTTCCCTTTTAACTGTAATTGATTGTAAAATGAATTTATTTCTTCAGGAGATGCAAAAACAAAATTCCATCCTGAAACGTCGGTAAACGGAGACAAGGCATCAATTACTTTCTGAGCTTCTTTTTCTGTTCCTATTGGAGAGAGAATTACAAATTGAAGATCTTCAAATCCGTGATAACGCTTATAAATCTTTTCATTTAAGTTAAAATAATTACCCCGATTCTTTAAAATTTCAGAACCTGAAAAACCTAACACTGTTATCTTTTCATCCAAAGTTACTTTTTTACCATTTAAGGATTTCCAATTACCAAAATTTTGAATTTTTGGAGTAATTACAGGAAGTGTAGTGAAACTATTTACTCCAGAGGCAAAAAATAAATAGGCTACAATTGGCAGAACAAAAAGCACAAAAAGAACTATATTTTTTTTCATTATTGTATGAGAAATTATTGAAGTACAAAAATAAAAAAAGCTCCGTTAAACGGAGCCTCTTTTCGAATTAATATGATGTTAAAAATTCCATTTAATTGTAGAATCTTTAAAAACCCCATAAATATAATGCCCTTCTGTAAGAAGAATAAATAATAAATATAAAACCAGGAAAATAACTGTTGATACAACAGACCATCTCAAACCACTTGTTTCGCCTTCCATATGCATGAATGCCCACACAATATAATATGCTTTAACCAGTGTAAGGATGTAAAAAATCCAATTTAACAGATTCAAACCAATGAAAAAAGTAAATTCTAAACTTTCAGGTTTGTAAATACCAAGGATTACTTCTACTACGGTTATCAGAGATAATAATCCGAAAACAAACCAGATTCTTTTTGTATTTGATACGTGCTCGTGTGACATAATAATAAATCTAAAAAATTAAACTAAGTAGAAAACTGTGAATACAAATACCCAAACCAAATCTACGAAGTGCCAGTACAAACCAACTTTCTCTACCATTTCGTAACTTTTTCTTTTTTCGTAAGTCCCTAACAATACATTAAAGAATATAATAATATTGATGATCACTCCCGAAAAAACGTGGAATCCGTGGAATCCTGTAATAAAGAAAAAGAAATCAGCAAATAGTTTACTTCCGTATTCGTTTCTTACCAGATTTGCACCTTCTACTACATATTTAGCCTGCCCAAGACGAGTTTCTGAGTCCTCTCTTGACAATATTGTTTTCTTCTTTTTTGCAGTTAAAACTTCTGTTCTGATCAATAAATCAGGACGTGCTTTGAAACCAGCCTGAACTTCAGCAACCGTATAAGGTGGTAAAGACTGAGCATCTTCCATAAACCATGATGTTTTACTTCTGCTCAAAGCTTCTCTTTGCTCCGGTAATTTCACAGCGAAATCAGCAATAGCAACACGATGACCTTCTTTATCAACAAATTGCAACAAACTTCCTCCTGTTGTTTCAACAGCTCCATATTCACCTTTAATGAAATTCTTCCATTCCCAAGCCTGAGAACCAACGAAGATCAAACCTCCAATGATGGTTAAAAACATGTAAACAGCAACTTTTGTTTTTTTCATATGATGCCCTGCATCAACAGCCAAAACCATTGTTACAGATGAAAAAATCAAAATAAAAGTCATTAAAGCCACATATAACATTGGCTGCGGACTTCCGTGCATAAAAGGAAAGTGAGTAAACACTTCATCAGCTATTGGCCAGGTTTCAATAAATTTAAATCTAGAAAAACCATAAGCCGCTAAAAATCCGGAGAAAGTTAAGGCATCTGATACGATAAAAAACCACATCATCATTTTACCATAACTTGCTTTTAATGGCTCATTGCCGCCTCCCCAAGTTTTTTCTTCATTATTTGCAGTAGTAACTGTCGCTTCCATAAAAGATATTCGTTAAAAAGTTCCCAAATTTACGTTTTTTTCTTATTTAAAGAAATATAAAAATAAAAATAAATAAACCCACAATATGTCTAGAAAGTGCCAATACATTGCACCTAGTTCTATACCAAGAGTTTGAGTCGAATTGTATTTTTGTTTAAAATGATTATAAATTACAATTAAAAGCGAAATTACTCCGCCTGCCAGGTGTAATAAGTGTGTAACGGTTACAACATATAGGAAAGTAGTGGTTATCGAACTACCTTGTCCGGTGAAATAATAGCCTTGATCCACAATTTGTCCGAACCCGACAAACTGCAAAGCCACGAACAAAATTCCTAATGCCAAAGTCGCCAAAAGCAAACCTGTTGTTGCATTTCGATTATTTTTTTGAATAGCTTTTTTCGCCAGGTAAAAAGTAACACTGCACCCAATAATAACTACCGTACTTAAATAAAAAGCGGTTGGCAATTCAAAATTCTTCAACCAGTCTGCCCTGGATTTACTTACTACAAAAGCACTTGTAAGACCGGCAAACATCATGGTCATACTTACCATGGCGAATAACAAAATCAGTTTTGCTGACTTAGCTTTTCTTAACTGTTCTTCCCCTTTTGTCATTGTCATTTCCATAAATAACTATCTTAAAAATTTATCAACTATAAATACTATCTGAAGCAATGATATATACGAAACGCTTACCAACATTAAGGTTCGGGCGGATTTCGCAGTTCTTAACTGATATAAACGGACTGCATAAAACAACATCCATAATCCCAATAAAAAAACTAAAATTGCAGCAATTGGAGTAATATACAACTGACCTGTATATCCTAAAGCAGGCAACAATGAAGCTCCGATAAGCCAGACTGTATATAAAATAACCTGCAATGCAGTACCATTATCTTTTTTTCCTGTTGGAAGCATAAAAATTCCGGCTTTTTCGTAATCTTCATATAAAAACCAGCCGATTGACCAAAAATGCGGAAACTGCCAGAAAAACTGAATCAAAAATAAAGTTCCGGCTTCTATGCCAAAATCTCCTGTTGCAGCAACCCATCCTAACATAAAAGGAATTGCACCCGGAAAAGCACCCACAAAAACTGACAACGAAGTTACCGTTTTTAAAGGAGTATAAACACTAGTATATAAAAATATTGAAACTGCAGCAAACATGGCTGACTTTGGATTGATTGTATAAAGTAATACAATACCCGTAATTGTAAGCAAACTCGCGACCAACAAAGCCATTTTTGGCGACATTCGACCTGAAGGAACCGGACGGTTTTTTGTTCGGTCCATCAACGCATCAATATCCTTTTCTATCACCTGATTAAAAGCATTTGAAGCTCCCACCATACAATAACCACCAATTGACAAAACCAACAGAACACTCCAGCTAAAAGGATTTTCATCATTCACCCCCAACAAATAACCCGCAATAGAAGAAAACAAAACACTAATCGCCAGACCAGCCTTAGTAATTTCCTTAAAGTCGAGAAATATGGATTTTAACGAAAATGTATTTTCTGTAGCCTTCAATACGATTGTTATTAGTCTGTTTTTTTTAAGTGGTGCAAATGTACAAATTAGATTGTAGAATTTAAACCTATAAATTTAGATTTTTTCAAATAATACCTTATAAAATAAGGACTTTACAAATCTCAGACTATAATATTTCGAAAAATCTTATTAAATAAACTAATAATCAAAATACCAGTTAAAAATATCAGCACGAAATCCAAGATTAAACCACGTTGTATTCTGTTTAAAAGTAGTAGCCGTATTTTGTGTCGGATTAAAGTTTCTGTAAATAAAACTTCCAAATAATTTTAGATTCGTTGCCGGATTTATCAGGTACCCTGCCTGTACATCTGCAATAAAAATACTGGTTTTATTACCTTGTCCTGCCTTTACGCCTGTATCAGCAAAACGCTCTTCATCATAATCACGGTAAATATTACCTCCGTAATTAGATTTTGCACCAGAAGTACTAAAATCTAAACCACGAGTTCCAGTAGTAAATTTGGCATCGGCAAAGTAACGTCCTTTATGATATCGCCCAATTACAACCAGCTCTTTAAAATTACCTCCCCATTGATGACCTATACTCTGGTTATTGTGACCGTAATTTGTAATCACAGCACTATGAGAATAGACATAAGGACGAACATGATTATATTCTAACTGCAGTAGTAAATTATCAATTTTAAAAGCATTATAATATTTAGCGCCTAACTGATAACCAAACTTATTTTTCCAACTGTTATCTCCGGCTTTAACATCTCCAAATGAAAATTCATCAATCAATAACTGCCCGTATACATTGATCTGATTGTCCCATTTGTATTTTGCCGACATTCCCAAAAGAGCATTTCCGCTACGGGAAGAAGAAGCAAACTCCACGGATCGATAAAAAATAATCGGATTCACAAAATTCACATCAAATCCTCTATTATTTGTGTCGGTCCATACCACTGATTCAAAAAATCCCAAATTTAACCTGTTTGAAACATTCCAGCTCAAATAATGATTGGCCATATATTTTGAAGCATAAGTTCTTTCCACTGTAACATCCGGACGAACATCTTTAAGCCACATATAAGTGTTGGTATATTTAATTTTCCAAAAAGTGGTATTGATCTTAAAATACGGATAAGGACTTGCCCCATCGCTTTCTAAAAGAGAACGGTATCCATCACCGATAAAATTTCTTCCATAACCCAACTGCAGATCAAAAAATTTACTTGGAGCATACGTTATATTAGCCTCAGCCAAAGGAAAATCATAAGAATCAGTTTTAAATCTCTTTGCAATCCCCATACCCGGAATTATGGCGGGATTACCTCCTGAAGGAGGAATTGATTCTGCATACTCATTAAAGTAACCTGCAAATCTTCCCTGGCTTTCAAAAATTGTAGTAGTAAAATTAATTTGTTTCCCCAATCCACCTCTAAAATTGACTGCTCTTGTATTGACATAAGTGTATGATGCATCGATATCTGATGCTTTACCCAGCTGTAAGTCAACAATTGGATTTAAAGACAGCCAGTAATCTTCACCCTGTATCTGAACCATGTTTTCATTCCAGAATTTTCTTCCCAACCAGCTTGAAGTATTTTTTTGAAGTGATTCATTGACCGCTTTCAGATTATAATATTTTGAAACCTCAGCGTACGTGTAAGGCTTTGAAGCAGTATGATTGTTACTGCCAACCTGATTCATTGCATCATCAAACTGCGCATAATAACTATGTGAAAACGGAATATTTAAATGACTTTCGAATTCAGGATTATTGTATTTTTTATACACCAGACTATCCAGCTCTGTCATTGGCTTTTCTATTGGTCTTAAAATTTCGGCTGCAGCCAGAGCTTCAGAAGCGATTTGTTCAGCACTCTTTAAAGGCAGCTCAATAGATATCGTATACTTGGAATAGGTAGGTTTACCATTGTAAGTTGAAGGTTTTATTTTTGGAAATTTACCAAAAACACGTTTAGTTTCTTCAGATAATTCATCATTAATGGCATTGATGTAGATAATTTTAAATTCGCCGTTTGCATCCACTTCAAAAAGAACTTTTACTTCTCCTTTATAATTAGTCTGTTTTAAATTTTCCGGAATTTGAAAATTATGGTAAACGAAATCCTGTACTTCCTTGTAAAAACAATTTTCTAAATTTTTAGCTTCCAGATTTTCACAAGAAGGAAAAACAGGAAACTGCTCAGAAGTAAAACCAGGTTTAACTAACGTTTTATTAGCTTCTTGTGAAAAGACATACACAGAAGATAATGCAATGCTCAAAGTCAAAAAACTTTTTAAAATAATTTGGGCTCTCATTTAATATTGATTTGTAGTATTTTCTCCGTTTGCAATTTTTTTAGCAGCCGAAGTTCCGATACGTTTAATACCTAAACGAATCATTTCAATTGCTTCTTTATAGGATTTAATTCCTCCAGCCGCTTTTACCGGCAAAGGTGATGCATTTTCCAGCATCATAATAATAGTAGGAGTTGTAGCGCCGTTCGAAAGGTTGTTTTGTGTTTCATAAAATCCTGTTGATGATTTCACAAATACAGAAGCATAGTCTTCTTCCTTAAAATTAGAAATCACGATATTTTTTATCAAAGCAGAAAGCTGGATAATTTCCTTATCGCTCAAAGCTGGCACTTCAATTATCCACTTTACAGTTTTATTACTGGCTAAGCCAATTTGTGTCGCTATCAGAATTTCTTCTTTAACCAGATCAATTTCCCCGTTTTTAAATGCATTATAGTTGCATACGAAATCAAGATCATCAGCTCCGTTTTCAATCGCTTCGTTGGCCTCTTTGAGTTTGGTTTCAATTTCAGAGTTCCCATCCGGAAAATCAATAACAGTTCCAACAAGTAAGCTGGACTTGGCCTTTAAGATTAGTTCTTTTGCCAAAGCCACTTTTTCCGGCCGAATCATGACTAATTTAAAACCTTCGCTGATTGCCTCAGCAATAGTATTTTTTACCACAATATTATTTTCTTCTTCAGAAATACCTGCCTGGCTTGCTGTTTTTAAATAAGTGGAATCTAAATATTGTTTGATATTCATGATTATAGATATATCTGGTTCCGGCAAAAATACATTTTAAAATCTAAAAACCAGAAACTTAAAACCGTTGATTTTATTGCAATAAAAAACCCACCTGAGTGGGAATTTATATTATTATATTTTATCTATTTGTTTTTTTAAAGCAATAGCCGTAAATAATGCAACAGTTGCACCAATTGTGTTGGCCAGAATGTCTGTCACATCAGATGCTCTTGTTAGCGTCAAAACTCCCTGAAGAATTTCTATCGTGATTCCAAAAAAAACAGAAAATATAAAAGAAATCAGATATGCTTTAGAGTCATCTGGTGCTTTTCCCTTCAATTCTTTTTTAAAAAACACAATCCAGGAAATTGTAAATCCGAAATGAAAACAAAAATGAACAATTTTATCTATGCTGGGAAAATTTACAGCTGGAATATTACTGGAATCCGTCAAACAGAAATAGGTAATAATTCCGGAACAAATAAGAGCCCAAATTAAGAGCAGTTGTTTAGGCACCGATTAGTTCTTTATAAGCTTCATCAGATAATAAAGAATCTATTTCTGATGCATCTGCAATTTTTATTTTAATCATCCAGCCGGCACCATAAGGATCAGAATTAACAGTTTCAGGCGTGCTTTCCAAACTCTCATTGAATTCAATAATTTCGCCTGTTAAAGGTAAAAACAAATCCGAAACCGTTTTTACCGCTTCAACTGTTCCAAAAACCTCGTCTTTTTCTAGTTTCTGATCTAAAGTTTCTACTTCAACATATACGATATCGCCTAATTCTTTCTGTGCAAAATGAGTAATTCCAACAGTTGCAACATCTCCTTCGATGCTAACCCATTCGTGATCTTTTGTGTACTTTAAATTTGCCGGTATGCTCATAATACTATATTTGAAAATTGATAATTGAATTTTTAAGCCACAAATGTAACAATCTTCTAATGAAATTTAGTTTAGAATCTAAAAAATTAATTCCCAAAATTATAACGGAGTGTAAATCCGGAACGTAAGTTAGTTAAAGGGAATGATGTTGAAATAACTGCTTTTGAAAACGAGTGATCGTAATAAAATATAGCGGTTAGATTTTTACTGAATGAGTAATCTGCTGTAAGCTTTACAGACCAGATATTTTGTCCCGCAGCCAGCTGGTTGTTGTCATAATCCAGATAGCGAACCAATGTCTGGTTATTTCTATATGAAAAATCTGTTTTGATATTGATATCACTTTTTATAATACCTGTAGGATTGTCAGCCAAACGTGATGAAAAAATAACATCTTTAAAACGATATCCTAAACCTACCACATACTCAAGACCTTTAACTTCTGTCAACAGGTTATTATCAAAACTCATAGACAAAGCCCTGTCTTTTTTAACTTCTGTCAGTACTCTTAGCGAACCTTTCAGCTCAAAATCCATACGTATAAGCGGACTAAACTGTTCTACCAAATTGACATTTGACATGATTGTCTTATTGTAAAAATTGTTGTTTACATCCTGTCCGTCAGGATTTTCATTATAGTCAAAATTAGACCTGAATTGGTTTATGGTATAAGATGCTCTGTAATTGTGCTGTAATGAAAAACGCTTGAATTTGTCTTTAAAAAACTTATAACGCATCAGCCCGTTATATTTTATACTCCAGTTTGGAATTGGGAAACTTTTAAAAATTCCTGTCGAAGCATCAGAAGCGTCACTACCTGAATACGCCGCTAAAAAAGCCGGAAGTAAAACCGCCTGATTGCTTTTTCCGTATCCTATAGGATAACCATCGTTAGAAATGATTCTTTTTCTTTCTGCATTATTGGGATTGGCTACATCTCCTAAATCTGCTCCGGGATTTTCTGCCGGAAGCGAAGAAGCATCATACCTTGGAATTACTGCACCATAACGTTCTTCTGCAAGACGATTGGCAATTACCAGCCTGTTGTCCCTAAAATCCTCAAAAGCGGCCGATACATTTTCATCACTTGCAGAAAATGCTGTTTTGACTAATATGGTAGAAATTGAAAACATTCCATAAGAGTATGGAGATAATGACTGATATCCTGTAATCGGATCAGCATTATACTGTTCTGAATAATTTTCAGAATAAGATCTGTCCATATTCAAATCAATTTTAAAATCAGGAAATAAGTCCAGATTGGCAGTCATCTTTAATATCTTATTATTTACCTGTGTGAAATTTTGATTGAAATTATCATAAGTGGTCAGCCAGCCATTCTTGGCAGCTTCATAACGCACATCATCCTGGCTTCCAAAAACAAATCCCAATGAAGGTCTTGATGTCCCTAAGAAACCAACGCTTGGCGTATATCCAGGCAAAACTGTTCCGCTGTTTTCAGTGTAATTGATCTGAATGTTTTTTACACTGGTCAAAACACCAATCACAGCATCAAAAAACGGTCTGTTTTTAGGCGCAGCATTATTGGTATTTACGATTTTCTCTCCTGGTTTTGGCGGACCAGCAGGCTTAGGTTTAGCAGCCGTTTTGGAACCAGGGGTTAAGCCAAGGTATTTATAGAGCAAATTCATATTAAACGTGGTACTTAACGTATTTGAATTTGCATTTTGTATCGTATTCCCTAAGTCGTATGCTATACCTTCAATTTCAATATTATCAAAAGCAGATGATGAACGCTGCCAGTTGTAATCAGCCGTATAAGAATAATTTGCTTTAACAAAACTAAAAATCGGTAATTTATCAAGCGGAATATCATAGTTTAAAATCAGTTGCTGGGTGTGCTGATTTGGGGTTCCGATATCAAAATAATCATCCCAGATATTAAAATCTTCTTTAGGAGAATTATCATCATTCAGGAAATTTTTCACAATATTGTTTGACGCTGCCGTATAATTCAATTTTAAGGATTTTGTCAAATTGAATCCAAATCCGTATTGATAATTATAAGCAAAATTCCTTCTGTAAAGCGCGTCAAGTCCAATTCCGGGAACATCCTGAACCTGTCTGAACTGCTGACGATTACTTTGTCTTAAAATATTTGTATTGAAAGAAATATTAGAAGGCAGGTAATTAAAATTAAAATCACTCAGCAATTTCCAGTAATTGCTTTTTTTCATGAATTTGGTCTGCTTAAACGGAACGACCTCTTTAGGCTGAAACGTGTACGCATAGTTTACGGTTGAACTGGATTGCTCATCTTCGTAATCCTCAATTTCATAATCATGACGTTCTACCTGATTATAGGATTGTGAAAAAGTAAAGTTTTCAACATCATACACATGTGATTTTTGTTCAGGAGCCCTGTCTTTTCTAACACCAATAAAATTAATACTTCTTCGTTTCGTATAATCGATAGCTCTGTTTTTGTAATTGTCCCTTATCTCTTTGTCTGTAGTTTCGTCCAGTAATTGCTTCAATCTGATATCCTGATTAAACGGATCATATTCCGGAGTTATTATTTCTTCACCAATCGCATAATTAAATGGCAAATTGATTCCCCACTTTTGAGGTAATAGTTTACCTAAATTTAAATTAGTCACAATATTGTATTGTTGAACATCCTCTCTGTCTCTCTCGTTTGCTCCTTGCTCAAGCGCACCAAAACCAATAGTACTTTTACGGCCCGTAGCTGAAACAGTTGCAAAATCGGCCATATTGGTATCGATATTTAATATGGCAGCCATACCCCCTTTATTTTCCATATCGGCCAGACGAAGTTCGTTAAACCACACTTCTCCTTTTACTCTTTTAGTATCAGTATTACTTTTGATACCTACCATTAAATTTCGAACCAGACCAAAATTAGGATTACCTTTTATACCGAGAGTTAATTTACCATCGCCATCGCCATCTGCAGCATCAGGATCATTATCCGGATAATAAATACCGTTACTATCCCTTTTTCCTGAATCAATTGGAATGGTCATTGCCTTAATTTTCATTCTGGTCAATAAATCAAGAACCAGATTCATCTCGTTATCTTCAGGCCAGACAAGATCCGGATTTATATTACAAGCTCCTCCTGACTGTGTTACTTTTAAGGGAATTTCTACCTGATAAAAGTTTTGTGTAAAGTCATTTCCAAAACGTATAAAAGCAATCATTTCATCATTTTCCAACTGAACTTCATCTTTTAATGATTCAGCATGCAAAAACATTTTAAGTTTTTTATACTGACGCATATCAAGACTTACATTTTTGAAAACAGCTCTGGAATCAAAATATTCCAATCCTGCACCTGCAGCTCTTAACGCTAAGGACTGTTCGTTTTGATTAATTATAGTATTATTATTATACAACTGCTCTCTTTGTACACCAGGAGGAACAACGTAATTTACAGGGCATTTTGTGTTATTCTCCTGAAGATTCACTGCCAGCACGTCAAAATCTGTCCCGTCATTTTTCGGATCCGTATCTGTTATATCCAGACTGCTTTCATATCTTCTCCATTCTCCCCTTACCAAGTCCAATGCTCCAAAACGCAACGTTACTTCTTCGCTAAATCCAGTCATAAACATTCGCATAAAGCGGATTGACCTAAAGTCAGAAATATTTCCAATAACATTCTGTGGTTGTGATACCGGTATTTTAAACTGAATCCATCTTGCATTTGTAGTACCTCCATTTGGCAAATCCACATTACTTACATTCCTAATATCAGTAATATAGTTTTGCCCAATTTCCATGTCTGGAGACATTTCGATGCTATATTCATAATAAGCATTAATGGTGTTCATTGTATTATCACGATTGATATCTTCAACATCTGGTAAAGTCGTAGATGCCCTGTTTGGATCATTGATATCCACTGCCGAGTTCCCTTCTAATCCATTATATTTTTTATATCGTTCTACAACACCACCTTCTGT
>Ga0247805_1000924_pt1 | contig 14528 bp, 10 predicted proteins | sample UWRJL044104R1_FD_180930 | JGI IMG/M metagenome (GOLD analysis project Ga0247805, IMG submission 180930) | Plant litter microbial communities from Arlington Agricultural Research Station in Wisconsin, United States - UWRJ-L044-104R-1 | ecosystem: Environmental > Terrestrial > Plant litter >... | reverse complement strand
CCGATCACCTTGTACGGCGGGCTCGAGACCGTGATGATCTGGCCCTCGGTGATGAGCATTGCGATTCCGCGGCCGGCAGTCATCAGGATGAGCGTCGCGATGATCGGTTGGATGCCGAACACCGACACCAGCAGGCCGTTCCACGAGCCGAGCACGAGTGAGAACAGGATCGACACGGTCACCGCAAAGAGCACGGTGCCGACGTTGGTCGGGTCGGCGGAGTCGGCGATGATCGTGCAGGCGAGAGCGCCGGAGATCGCGACGACCGCGCCGACCGAGAGGTCGATTCCGCGGGTGGCGATGACGAGGGTCATTCCGAGGGCGACGAGGATCGTCGGTGCCCCGTTGCGCAGGATGTCGACGATCGATCCGAACAGGTGACCGTCCTGGATCCGTACCGCGAAGAACGAGGGCGAGACCGCAAAGTTCAGGATGAACAGTGCGAGCAGGGTCACAACCGGCCAGAACAACCGGTGCCGGGGAAGATCCCGGATGACGAGAGACGCGCTCATTCGATTGCCTCGCTGTTCTGGTGGAGAGGTCGGCGGGGTCGGCTTGGGGGCGAGTGCGGTCATGAGTCGGCTCCGCTCGCGATGAGGCTCATAATCTGGCCGACGCTGACGTCTTCGTTGGGCAGGTCGGCGACCTTGCGGCGGTCCCGCATCACGGCGATGCGGTGGCTGAGCCGAAGGACTTCTTCGAGTTCGGCGGAGATGAAGATCACCGACATCCCCTCTTCGGCGAGGTTCGACACGAGTTTCTGGATCTCGGCCTTGGCGCCGACGTCGATGCCGCGGGTCGGTTCATCCAGCACCAGCAGCCGGGGTGCGACCGCGAGCCAGCGAGCGAGGAGCACCTTCTGCTGGTTTCCTCCGCTGAGGTTCTTGACGAGAGCGTCCGGATTCGCCGGGCGAATGTTGAGGGCCGAGATGTAGCTCTGGGCGAGTTCGTCCTGGCGTTTTTTCGAGATGCGTTTGAGCCATCCGCGGTCCGACTGCAGCGCGAGCACGATGTTGTCCCGAACGCTCAGGTCGTCGACGATGCCCTCGCGCTTGCGGTCTTCTGACGAGTACGCAATGCGTTCCTTGAGCGCGAGTCGCGGGGTGCGGAGTTTGCGACGGATGCCGCCGATGAACGTTTCGCCGGAGTCGGCTCGGTCGGCACCGACGAGTAGCCGCGCGAGCTCCGTGCGCCCGGAGCCGAGCAGGCCCGCGAGACCCACGACCTCGCCCTCGTTGATCGACAGGTCGAACGGCTCGATCGAACCCTTGCGGCCGAGGCCGGTCGCCCGAAGGTACGGAACTTCCTCGCTCTCGGCGGAGGTGGTCGCCTTGACCCGGCCCTCGAGGTCATCGAGCACGGCGAGTTCCTTGCCGATCATCTTGTGGACGAGCTCGATCCGCAGGATCTCCCGCGTGAGGTATTCCCCGACGAGTGCACCGTTGCGCAGCACAGTGAGGCGGTCGGAGATCGCGTAGACCTGGTCGAGAAAGTGCGAGACGAAGAGGATGGCGACGCCGTCATCCTTGAGGCGACGGATGACCCGGAACAGTTCGGCGACTTCGTCGGTGTCGAGGCTCGACGTCGGTTCGTCGAGGATGAGCACCTTCGCGTCGACGTCGGTCGCCCGTGCGATCGCAACGAGCTGCTGCACGGCGAGGCTGTGCGAGTTCAGCGGTGACGCCGGGTCGATGTCGAGGTGCAGGCGTTCGAGGAGTTCGGCGGCCCGTGCGCGGGTCGCGCGCCAGTCGATGACTCCGAACCGCCGCGGTTCGCGGCCGAGCATGATGTTCTCGGCGACCGAGAGGTTGGTGAGGAGGTTGACCTCCTGGTAGACGGTCGAGATCCCCGCGGCCTGGGCCTGGGCCGGGCCGCTGATCGACAGCGTGGTTCCGGCGAGGGTGATCGTGCCGCTGTCGATCGAGTAGACACCGGTAAGTGCTTTGATGAGCGTCGACTTGCCCGCGCCGTTCTCGCCCATGAGCGAGTGGACCTCTCCGGGAAACATCCTGAAGTCGACCGAGTCGAGCGCCTTCACGCCCGGGAACGAGATCGAGATGTTCGACATCTCGATGATCGGTACGGCGGTTTCGGCTGTGCGTGCCGCCGCCGGCGTCGCGGTGGGAATCGTCATGCCCGGGGGCTCCTCTTCATTGAGTGCTCTGCTGTTCAGGTGCTCTGCTGAGCGGTGCCGGCCGGGCTACCCGAGAGGGCGGCCCGACCGGCGATGGTGCGGATGCTCGACGTGCGATGGAGCCTAGTACTGACGGTCCGGGAGCGCGGCGGTCGCCTGCTCCTGGTCGAAGGTCGTCTCTTCGGTCACGATGCGCTTGTCGACGGTTTCACCGGCGGCAACCTTCGTGGCGATGTCGACGAGCTGCGGGCCAAGCAGGGGCGAGCACTCAACGATGAAGTTGATCTTGCCTTCTGACAGGGCCGTCATGCCGTCCTTGACCGCGTCGACGGTGACGATCTTGATGTCTTCACCGGGAACGAGACCAGCAGCTTCGATTGCCTCGATGGCACCCAGCCCCATGTCGTCGTTGTGGGCGTAGACGAGATCGATGTCGGGGTTGGCCTTGAGGAACGCCTCCATGACCTGCTTGCCGCCGGCACGCGTGAAGTCACCGGTCTGGCTCGCAATGATTTCGAACTTCGGGTCGGTCACCTTGTTCCGGAAGCCCTCGGCACGGTCGTTGGCCGGAGCCGCTCCCGTGGTGCCCTGCAGCTCGACGATGTTGACCTTGTCGGCATCCGCGAACTCGGTGTTGACCCAGTCGCCAGCCTTCTCACCCTCGAGAATGAAGTCCGAACCGAGGAACGATTCGTACAGGGTGTCGTCGGTCGAGTCGACCGAGCGGTCGGTCAGGACGACCGGGATCCCGGCATCCTTGGCTTCCTTGAGAACCGTGTCCCAGCCGGACTCGACGACCGGCGAGAAGGCGATGACATCGACCTGCTGCTGGATGTACGAGCGGATGGCCTTGATCTGGTTCTCCTGCTTGCCCTGGGCGTCAGAGAACTTCAGGTCGATTCCCGCGTCCTTGAACGCGCCCTGGATCGAGATGGTGTTCGCTGTGCGCCAGCCGCTTTCCGCGCCGACCTGCGAGAAGCCAACGACGAGATCGCCGGTTCCTCCGTCGCCGGCGTCTCCGCCTGCAGCGCCGGCACAACCGGTGAGTGCAATGAGCATCGCGCCAATGGCTGCGGCTCCAATGAATTTCTTCATCGAACTAAACCTCCTTGTTCAGTGTTCCGGGTTCGCGGTGATTGCATTCGCGACACGTGGGTCCGGCCGGCCAGGTCATTCTGGCCTGACTGGATGTTAGCGCTCACAATTCCCGCGCGACAAGCGGCTAATATCTCGGTTTGGTAACGGACTGCCTGAATCGCCAGTGATTCGCTGCCCTTTCCCACCGCCAACAGCGCTTGCGTCCACCAATCAGAGCCCGCAGCATCCGCAAATGTGAACCCTCTCACTCGAAGAAAACACGCCGGGAACGACGGCGGCCCCGCTCATCAGGGGATGAACGGGGCCGCCGGGGTGCTTCGAGGGTCAGCGACCGCCGGAGCGACGCTTGTTGAACACGTCGAAAGCGACGGCGAGAAGCAGCACGAGGCCCTTGACCGCCTGCTGCCATTCGATACCGATACCGAGGATCGACATACCGTTGTTGAGAACACCGATGATGAGACCACCGATGATGGCTCCACCGATCGTTCCGACACCACCCTGGACGGCCGCTCCACCGATGAAGGCCGCGGAGATCGCCTCGAGCTCGAAACCGTCACCGGCCTTCGGTCCAGCCAGGTTGAGGCGGGCGGTGAAGACGAGTCCGGCGAGCGCCGCGAGGAAGCCCATGTTCACGAAGATGAAGAAGTCGACCTTGCGCGTCTTTACACCGCTCAGCTCGGCCGCGTGACGGTTTCCGCCGATCGCGTAGATGTGGCGACCGAAGACGCTGCGGTTGGTGACGACACCGTAGACGAGCACGAGGATCGCGAGCACGATGAGCGTGATCGGGATGCCCTTGAACGTCGCGAGGGCGAAGGCGAACAGGCCGACTCCGACGGTGACGAGCACGAGCTTCGCGACGAACCAGACCAGCGGTTCGACATCCTGGCCGTACGACTGGCGGCCGCGGCGCGTGCGCACCTGCTGAAGGATGAGCAGGATGATCGCGATGACGCCAACGCCCGCCGTCACCGGGTCGACCTGGAATTCACCGAGCAGGTCGGTTAAGAATCCGTTACCGAGTGCGCGGTACTCCTCGGGGAACGATCCGATGTTCGAGTTGCCGAGTACGACGAGAGCGAGACCGCGGAAGATGAGCATGCCGGCGAGCGTCACGATGAACGCCGGTATGCCAACGTAGGCGATCCAGAACCCCTGCCAGGCTCCCACCAGGGCTCCGACGGCGAGGGACAGGATGATGGCGAGCCACCACGGCATATCCATCTTCACCGCGAAGACACCGGAAACGGCACCGACGAACGCTGCAACCGATCCGACCGACAGGTCGATGTGACCGGCGACGATCACCATGACCATTCCGATCGCGAGGATCAGGATGTAGCCGTTCTGCACGATGAGGTTCGAGATGTTCTGCGGGCGAAGCAGGATGCCGTTGGTCAGAATCGCAAACAGCGCAACGACGGCGATGAGAGCGAGGAAGATACCGTTCTTGCCGAGGTCGGTGATGACGTGGCTGAGGGCGGAGCCGATCCTGGAGGACGGCGGTGGCCCGACCGGTTCGGTCTGCGGGCGAGTGGTTGTTTCAGACATTGCTTGTCAGTCTCCTTGTACGTGCGCGCGCCGGCGCTAGCGCGGCTTTTCCATGGTCATGAGCGTGAGTAGTGCTTCGGGGGTTGCCTCGGCGATGGGCAGTTCGCCCGTGATGCGGCCCTCGGAGATCGCGTAGATCCGGTCGCAAATACCGAGGAGTTCCGGCAGTTCGGAGGAGATGACGATGACGCCCTTCCCCTCGGACGCGAGCCGGTTGATGATCGTGTAGATCTCGTACTTGGCACCGACGTCGATGCCGCGGGTGGGTTCGTCGAGAATCAGCACGTCAGGGTCTGAGTAGATCCACTTACTCAGCACGACCTTCTGCTGGTTACCACCGCTGAGCTTTCCGGTCTTGACGAGCACCGTCGGAGCCTTGATGTTCATGCTCTTGCGGTACTCGTTCGCGACCTTGAACTCTTCGTTGTCGTTGACGAGTCCGCCGCTTGCCACCTTGTCGAGGGCGGCAGCGCTGATGTTGCGCTTGATGTCCTCGATCAGGTTCAGGCCGTACTGCTTGCGGTCCTCCGTGGCGTAGGCGAGACCGTTCTCGATCGCCTCGGCAACGCTGCGGGTCTTGATCTCTTTGCCGTTCTTGAAGACCGAGCCGGAGATCCGGGTTCCGTAGCTCTTGCCGAACAGGCTCATCGCGAACTCGGTGCGGCCGGCGCCCATGAGCCCGGCAATACCGACGATCTCGCCGCGCCTCACGTTGAGGTTGACGTTGTCGACCATGACGCGGGAGGGGTCCTGCGGATGATGCGCCGTCCAGTTTTCGACGCGCAGGATCTCGTCACCGATGTTGGGGGTGTGATCGGGGTACCGGTGCTCGAGGTCGCGGCCGACCATGTCCTTGATGATGCGTTCTTCGCTCACTTCGGACTTGCTGATCGTCTCGATCGTCTTGCCGTCGCGGATGACCGTGACGGAGTCAGCGATCTTCTTGATCTCGTTGAGCTTGTGGCTGATGATGATCGACGTGATGCCCTGCTCCTTGAGGTGCAGGATCAGGTCGAGCAGGTGATCGGAGTCTTCGTCGTTGAGAGCGGCGGTCGGCTCATCGAGGATGAGCAGCTTCACTCGCTTCGACAGCGCTTTCGCAATCTCGACGAGCTGCTGCTTGCCGACACCGAGATCCATGATCTTGGTCGTGGGGTTCTCGCGAAGGCCGACCCGGGCGAGCAGCTTTGCCGCTTCCGAGTTGCTCTTGTTCCAGTCGATGAGGCCGAACGCGCCCTTGACCTCGTTGTTGAGGAAGATGTTCTCGGCGATCGACAGGTACGGGCTGAGCGCGAGTTCCTGGTGGATGATGACGATTCCGAGTGCTTCAGAATCGCGGATGTCGCGGAACGCGACGGTTTCGTTCTCGAAGACGATGTCTCCGTCGTAGCTCCCGATCGGGTACACGCCGGACAACACCTTCATGAGGGTCGATTTACCTGCGCCATTTTCGCCGCAGATGGCGTGGATCGCGCCGCGGGCCACCTCGAGGGTGACGTCCTGCAACGCCTTCACGCCGGGAAAGGTCTTGGTGATCGACCGCATTTCCAGGATGTTCGTTGTCACGTGTAGTCCGGCTTCCTTGCCTAAAGTGTGGGGGTGAAACGGGGTGCTGGTGCCGGGGAGTTGCCTCCCCGGCACCAGCGTGGCTGTGATCGTCAGATCAGCAGACCGAGTGGATGCCTACGGCTTAGCCGTTGACCTCTTCTTCGGTCCAGTAACCGGTGTCGATCAGTTCCTTCTGGATGCTGTCCTTGACGACGGTGATCGGCTGCAGCAGGTACGACGGAACGTCCTTGACGTTGTTGTTGTACGTGCTGTCGTCGTTCGTCTCGACGGTGTCACCGTTGAGGGCTGCGATCGACATTGCTGCCGCCTTCTTCGCGAGCTCGCGGGTGTCCTTGAAGATCGTGGCGTACTGCTCGCCCGAGTTGATTGCCTTGACCGAGTCGATCTCAGCATCCTGGCCCGAGATGATCGGCCATTCTGCACCGACCGAGTAACCGGCGTCCGAGAGGGCGCCGATGATTCCACGGGAGATGCCGTCGTACGGCGAGAGAACAGCGTTGACCTTCGAGCCGTCAGAGTAGTTCGCAGTGAGGAGGTCCTCCATGCGGCTCTGTGCGGTCTCGCCGTCCCAGCGAAGCGTTGCCGCCTGCTCGATCGTGGTCTGGCCGCTCTTCACAACGAGCGTTCCGTCGTCGATGAAGGGCTGCAGGACATCAAGCGCTCCGTTGAAGAAGAAGAACGCGTTGTTGTCGTCGAGCGATCCGGCGAAGAGCTCGATGTTGAACGGGCCGGCAGGCGCGCCCTCGATCGGGGTTCCGTCGAGTTCGGTGAGGCCGAGTCCGTTGAGGAGCGACCAGGCCTGCTGGTTTCCGACGAGCTCGTTGTCGAACGTTGCGTAGTAGTCGACGTTCTCGGTGTCCATCAGCAGACGGTCGTAAGCGATAACCGGGATGTCGGCTGCAGCAGCATCCGCGAGGATGTTGGTGAGCGTGGTTCCGTCGATCGAGGCGATGATCAGGGCTTCTGCACCCTTGGTGATCATGTTTTCGATCTGGCTGACCTGGGTGGGGATGTCGTCTTCCGCGTACTGGAGGTCGACGGTGTAGCCCTCAGCCTCGAGGGCTTCCTTGACTGAGTTTCCGTCGGCGATCCAACGCTCGGATGACTTCGTCGGCATGGCGACACCGATGATTCCGCCATCGCCTTCGCCGCCACCACCCTCGGATGCCTGGGGGGCGCAAGCCGCGAGGCCTGCAACCATTGCGCTTGCGGCGACAAGCGACAGAAGTGCTCTCTTCTTCACTGTGTTTCCTTTCGATTGATGGACGTCATTGTCTGGTGCTACCCAACCCGGATTCGTCCATGAAAGCCGGGTCCATGCCGCGGGCCGAAAGGCCGACCCTGGCAAGTCTTGAATTGTGTTGTTCGGTAGTGCGGTGTTACAGCCCCTGTGCCAGTCGGTAGTAGGCGGCGTTCCACTTCACCTCGCGGGTGAACCCGCGTGATGTTGTGTCTTCATCGATGACGAGAAGCTCCGTCTGGGAGATCTCGGCAAAGTCCTGCCAGGCCTCGACACCGAGTGCTGTGGAGAGCACGGTGTGGTGCGCGGCGCCGGCTGTGAGCCAGGCACCGGCCGAGGTGGCCAAATCGGGGGCCGGCTTCCACACCGCGCGAGCGACGGGAAGGTGCGGCAGTGGAGCGGGAAGGTCGATGACTTCGACGACGTTCGCGACGAGCCGGAAGCGGTCGCGCATGTCCGAGAGCGCGACGACGACGCCGGGTCCGGCATCCGTGTCGAAGACCAGGCGAACCGGGTCTTCGCGTCCGCCGATACCGAGCGCGTGGATCTCCAGGCTCGGGCGCTTCGTCGTGAGTGACGGGCAGATCTCGAGCATGTGCGCTCCGAGGATCGACTCTTCGCCCGGGGTGAGGTTGTAGGTGTAGTCCTCCATGAGCGATGCACCACCGGGGAGACCGGCGCCCATCACCTTTGCCGCGCGGATGAGAACGGCGGTCTTCCAGTCGCCCTCACCGCCGAAGCCGTAGCCGTCGGCCATCAGTCGCTGCACGGCGAGGCCGGGAAGCTGGCGCAGGCCGCCGAGGTCTTCGAAGCTCGTCGTGAACGCGCTGAATCCGCCCTCTTCGAGGAAGCTGCGGAGGCCCAGTTCGATTTTCGCGCCGTAGCGGAGGGAATCGTGACGGGCGCCACCGACCTTCAGTTCAGGGGCGATGTCGTAAAGCTCGTCGTACTCGGCGATGAGCGAGTCGACGTCGGTCTCGCTTGCGGCATCCACTCTCTCGACGAGTTCGTTGACACCCCAGGTGTTGACGCTCACACCGAAGCGGATCTCGGCCTCGGTCTTGTCGCCCTCGGTGACGGCGACGCCCCGCATGTTGTCGCCGAAGCGGGCCAGGCGCAGGTTGCGAATCGCGGCCGCGCCGGATGCTGCACGCGACCAGATTCCGATCTGCGAGGTCACGGCGGGGTTCGACGCGTGACCGACAACGGTCTTGCGGGCGATGCCCATCCGGCTCGCGATGTACCCGAACTCGCGATCGCCGTGCGCGGCCTGGTTGAGGTTCATGAAGTCGAAGTCGATCTCGGCCCACGGCAGCTCGACGTTCGCCTGCGTGTGCAGGTGCAGGAACGGCTTCTCGAGGGCGTCGAGGCCGCGGATCCACATCTTGGCCGGGCTGAACGTGTGCATCCACGCGATCACTCCGACGACGGTGTCATCGGAATTCGCGTCGAGCATCGCACGACGTATCGCATCGGAACCCTTGAGCACCGGCTTCCAGACGATCGTGACCGGGATGTCGCTCGACGCGTTCAGCGCGTCGACAACACCCTGCGACTGCTCCGCGACCTGGCGGAGGGTGTCGTCGCCGTAGAGGTCCTGGCTTCCGGTGAGGAACCAGATCTCATTGGCGGCGAGGTCGGGGACGATTGACGTGCTCAATTGAGGGCTCCTGCGGGGTTCTGTCCGTAGACGTTCTGGTACCGGTCGAAAAGCGAATCGATCGAGGCCTGCGGGATGGGGATGAGTTCCCCGCCCTGCCTGGCGATGTGGACGGTGCGGGCGACATCCTCGGTCATGACGGCGGCCTTGACGGCATCCTTTGCGTCCTTGCCGATCGTGAAGACGCCGTGATTCTGCATGAGTACCGCGCGCGAGCGGTGGCCGGCGAGGGTCTCGACAATGCCATGCCCGATGGAGTCGTCGCCGATGATCGCGAACGGTCCGACCGGGATCTCCCCGCCGAACTCATCGGCCATCGCGGTGATGACGCACGGGATCGCTTCGCCACGAGCAGCCCAGGCGGTGGCGTAGGTGGAGTGCGTGTGAACGACTCCCCCCACCTCGGGCATATTGCGGTAGACGTAAGCGTGGGCGGCGGTGTCGCTCGAGGGGCTGCGGTCCCAGCCGGGGGTATCCGGGATGACGTTGCCATCGAGGTCGCAGAGAATCTGGTTCTCGGGGCTGAGGTCGTCGTAGCTCACGCCGCTCGGCTTGATGACGAACAGGTCGGCGCCCGGAACACGACCGGAGATGTTTCCACCTGTCCAGATCACGAGGCCGTAGCGAACGAGCTCGGCGTGCAGGTTCGCGACGTCGTCGCGGGTGCGTGCGATCGCAACCTCGATTTCGGGAGAGAAGCCGCTCACTTTGCCACCCCCGTAAGAGCTCCGCGCTTGAGTGCCTTCAGCCGGTGCATGACGTTGTTTCCGCCCTTGCCGAAGTAGTCGTGCAGGAACGTGTACTCGGAGTACAGCGCGTCATAGGCGTCAGCCGAATCGGCGTTCGGCGTGTAGACGGCACGGTTGAGCTTGCCCATCGCCTTTCCGGCAGCGCGAACGTCCGGGTAGGCGCCCGCGGCGACGGCGGCGTGGATTGCCGAACCGAGGGCCGGACCCTGGTCGCTGGCGATCGTCGAGATCGGCATGCGCAGGATGTCGCTGTAGGTCTGCATGAGGAACGCATTCTTCAGCAGGCCGCCGGCGACGATGAACTCGGTGACCGGAACGCCGCTCGCGTTGAAGGTTTCGATGATGCGGCGGGCGCCGAACGCGGTCGCCTCGAACAGCGCGCGGTAGATCTCTTCCGCGCGGGTCGTGAGCGTCGAGCCGAAAACGACGCCGGAGAGGTTCGTGTCGACGAGTACCGAGCGGTTGCCGTTGTGCCAGTCGAGCGCAACGAGCCCGTGACCGCCAACCGGCTGGTGCTCGATGAGGCTCGTGAGGTGCTCGTGGATCGAGACGCCGGCTTCCGCCGCGGCCTCGTAGTAGCGGGCGGGCACCTGGTTCTTGACGTACCAGGCGAAGATGTCTCCGACGCCGGACTGGCCGGCCTCGTAGCCGTAGAGCCCGGAGACAATGCCGCCGTCGACGACGCCGCACATTCCGGGCACCTCGACCAGGACATCCGAGTTCATCACGTGGCAGGTCGACGTTCCCATGATGGCGAGCATCTGGCCGGGTTCGACCGCCTGGGCCGCCGGGGCAGTGACGTGCGCGTCGACGTTGCCGACCGCGACCGCGATGCCTTCCGGCAGTCCGGTCCACGCTGCTGCCTCGGCCGTGAGAGTTCCGGCGAGGGCGCCGAGCTGGCCGATTTCGTGCGCGACCTTATCGTCGGCGAAGCTCGCGAAGTCGGGGTTGAGGCTGCCGAGGAACTCGCGGGTCGGGTACTGGCCATCCTGCAGGATTCCCTTGTAACCGGCGGTGCAGGCGTTGCGGATGTAGGTGCCCGACAGCTGCCAGACGATCCAGTCGGCCGCTTCGATCCAGTGGTCCATCCGGTCGTAGACCTGGCGGTCTTCTTCGAGCAGCTGCAGTCCCTTGGCGAATTCCCACTCGCTCGAGATGAACCCGCCGTAGCGGGGAAGCCAGGATTCGTTCCGCTCGGTTGCCGCCTGGTTGATGCGGTCGGCCTGGCCCTGTGCCGCGTGGTGCTTCCACAGCTTGACGTAGGCGTGCGGGCGGTCGGCGAACTCGGGAAGCTCGTTCAACGGAGTTCCGTCGGCGAGAACCGGAAGAGGAGTGGATGCCGTGAAATCGGTTCCGATTCCGATTACGCGTGCCGGGTCGATACCCGCCGCGGCGATCGCAGCCGGAACGGCACTCTTGAGAACGTCGACATAGTCGGAGGCAACCTGCAGCGCCCACTCGGGCGGCAGGGTTGCGCCGCTCGAGGCGAGGGTCGTGTCCATCACCGCGTGCGGGTAGTCGAGGGTTACCGTGCCGAGTTCGGCTCCATCGGAGACTCGGACGACAACGGCGCGACCGGAGAGTGTGCCGTAGTCAACACCGATAACAAAGGTGTCTTCCGGGGACGATACGGCACTGCTCACTTCGATGACCTCATTGTCTTGACTGCGTTGTCGGTGATGCTGGTCTTACGTTCTGAAACTGTTGCGAACCCCGGCCATGTGACCGTTCACATTCGCTGCCGCCATGTTACAGGCGAAACGGTCACATCTGTCAACGCCTTGTCGGTTACAGATCGGTAACTGCCCGCAAATTCGCGGCTATTGCCGGATTCGCGCCGCCGACGATCGCACGATGAGCTCCGGCTGGATGGCCGCATGGGTGCCGTGCTCCGTACCGCCGAGTTCGGCGAGCAGAAAATCGACGGCCCGACGGCCGACCTCGACGAAGTTCTGGCGAACGGTAGTCAGGGGCGGATAGAAGTGGGCCGCTTCCGGGATGTCGTCGAAACCGACGACGCTGACGTCCCCGGGCACGTCGAGCCCGACGTCGCGGCAGGCATGGATGAAGCCGAGGGCCATCTGGTCGTTGCCAGCGAATACGGCCGTGAAGTCCCGGAACTTCAGCAGCTCGAGTCCCGCGTAGTACCCGAAGTGCGCGCTCCAGTCACCGAGGATCGGCGCGCGGGTGCGCAGGTCGGCCTGGTTGATCTCGTGAAGGAAGCCCTGCATCCGCGCTTCGGCTTCGATCCAGTCCTGTGGTCCGGAGATGTGCATGAGCTCGGTATGGCCGAGGTCGATGAGGTGTTTGGTTGCGAGGCGCGCGCCGGCGAACTGGTCGACGGACAGGTTGTGGCCGGGGTTGCGGCCGGTCGCTTCGAGCGTGACGAATGGCACGTTGATCGACAGGTCGTTGATGACGTCGAAGACGCGCACCTGTGGGGCGATGACAACGAGCGCTTCGACGGACTGGCTGAGCAGGTAGTCGAGGCCGGACTTGATCGACGCGTAGTCGCCGGTGTTGATGTTGGTAATGCTGAGGCGGTAGCCAGCCTCACGAGCGGCCTGCTCGATCGAGTTGATCGCGGTGGTCGGCCCGTACAGTGCGCTGTTCTGGGCTGACAGCACTCCGATCGTGCGGGAGCGCGAAGTGACGAGGGCGCGAGCGGCCTGGTTGGGACGGTAGCCGAGCTCGGCGATGACGTCGAGTACTCGCTGCCGCGTGGTCGGCTTGATGCTCGGGCTGTCGTTGAGTACGCGCGAAACGGTCTGGTACGAGACTCCCGCGCGCGCGGCAACGTCGCGGATGTTCGGAGCACGAACCTTCTCTGGTTCTAGTGTCACTCTCGGTACCTGACTCACTGCAACGGCCTGTGGTGGTGCGCCTCGATGTGTACGTTCACACCGGGGTTCGTTCCCCATTATGCCTTTGCGCGGTCCCCCGAACGACAGAACGACCGGCCGGGCAATGCCCGACCGGTCGTTCTGCGTGGTGGATCTGTCGATCTACTCGTTACTCAGTAATCGAAATTACTTGGTGAGTGCGAGGAGGTCGGGGTTCTCGGCGTACGCCTCAGCAGCGTTGTCCTTGGTGACGATGACCGGGGTCAGCAGGTCAGCCGGAACAACCTTGACACCGTTGTTGTACGACTCGGTGTCGTTGACGGTGGGGGTGTCGCCAGCCTGGAGGGACTGAGCCATCTTGATTGCCTCTGCAACGAGTGCGCGGGTGTCCTTGTAGATGGTGGAGTACTGCTCGCCCGACATGATCAGCGGGATGGAAGCGGCCTCAGAGTCCTGACCGGTGACGATCGGGAGGTCAGACTGTCCGGCATCCTTCACCGAGGTGATGATGGCACGGGCAAGGGTGTCGTTCGGCGAAAGGACGCCGTCAACGGTGTCGCCACTGTTGTACGTACCCTGCATGAGGGTGTCCATGCGCTTCTGGGCGTTCTCCGGCTTCCAGCCATCGGTTGCCGTCTGCTTGATGTCCGTCTGTCCGGAAACTACGACGAGCGTTCCGTCGTCGATCTTCGGCTGGAGGACGTCCATTGCACCGTTGAAGAAGACCGGAGCGTTCGAGTCATCCGACGAGCCCGAGAAGAGCTCGATGTTGTAGGACTTCTTGTCCGGGAACTTCGCGGCGAGACCGTCGAGAAGTGCCTGGCCCTGGAGCTGGCCGACCTTGAAGTTGTCGAACGCGACGTAGTAGTCGACGTCTTCCGTGTTCAGGATGAGGCGGTCGTAAGCGATAACGATCGCGCCGGCAGCCTTGGCTTCTGCAACCTGGGTTCCGAGCTGGGCGCCATCCTTGGCACCGATGATGATGACCTTGGCACCGTTGGTGACCATGGTCGACACCTGCTGCTGCTGGTCGGCTACTGCGTTGCTTGCACCGGCGTACTGGACGTCGCTTTCGAAGCCAGCTTCCTTGAGGCCATCGGTGAAGAGGTCTCCGGCGAGAACCCAGTTCTCACTGGTCTTGTCGGGAAGCGCTACGCCGATGAGCGAGTCAGCAGCGAAGCCGGCTTCAGTGGCGTCTCCGGTGTCAGTGCCACGACCGGAGTCGGAGCAGCCCGTGAGGGCGAACGCAGCGACTGCAACCATTGCGGTCGTTGCAAGAAGGATCTTCTTCATTGGATCTCTTTCTTTCTATTCTGTGGTGGTGCGTTGGGTTGGAGCTGATTCTCCGGTGATTATCAGTGCGATAAAACTGGGGGACGTCTACTTGGAGACGTCGGCCGGGGTTGCCGTGTCGGGCGTTCCGCCGCCGGGCGTTACCTCGTTCGAGGTTGCGTCGTCGGAGGTCGTCGTGACGGCTTCGCCCTTGTTCTTGCGGGTCATCAGGCCGATGATCGACGGGCGTCCCTGGGTCTTGTTGTAGACGTCGACGCCGACCGCGATCAGCAGCACGAGGCCCTTGATGATCTGGACGAGGTCGGACTGGATGCCCTTGAGCGCGAGTCCGTTAGAGAGCACGGCCATGACGAGTCCACCGATGATGGAGCCGGCGACGGTTCCGATA
>Ga0247805_1000923_pt1 | contig 14567 bp, 14 predicted proteins | sample UWRJL044104R1_FD_180930 | JGI IMG/M metagenome (GOLD analysis project Ga0247805, IMG submission 180930) | Plant litter microbial communities from Arlington Agricultural Research Station in Wisconsin, United States - UWRJ-L044-104R-1 | ecosystem: Environmental > Terrestrial > Plant litter >... | reverse complement strand
ACACACGCCCGGCTCAAGCCGCCCTGCCCGACCCGCCCGTTGAGTGGCGCTGGCCCGGGAGATGCGTTGCGTGTCGAGGCGCGTCATGCCGCTGCCGGGATCGAAACGCGGCACCCGCGCCAGCCCTGCGTCGATGACCACCCGCACGCCATCGATGGTCAGGCTGGTCTCGGCGATATTGGTGGCCAGCACGACTTTGCGTTTGCCCTTGGGCGCAGGTTCAATCGCCGCGCGCTGGGCGTTCAGGTCGAGCTCGCCGTGCAGCGGGCACAGCAGCACGTCGCTGCGATCGCCAATGGCATCGACCAACTGTTGATTGACCCGACGGATCTCGGCCTGGCCCGGCAGGAATACCAGCACGCTGCCGGACTCGGTGCCCAGCGCGTCGAGCACGGTTTGCACCACCCGCGGCTCGATGAATTCCCCCGGCTGAAACGGCCGCCCCCACTGCATCGACACCGGGAACATGCGCCCTTCGCTGCTGATAACCGGCGCATCATTAAGCAAGCTCGACAGCCGCGCACCTTCAAGCGTCGCCGACATCAGCAAGATCTTCAGCGGCTGCTCGTCACGAAACAGCGCGCGGCCGTTGAGGCTCAAGGCCAGCGCGAGATCAGCGTCGAGGCTCCGTTGATGATCTTGACCGATTGCACCATCCTGTCAAAATACCAGAAACGCCCGAGATAGAGCGTCATCAGCGACATTTTAAGAGCATGTAGAAATTGACAATCATCAAAAAAACCGCATCGCTGGCTAACTATCCTTTCAAGGCCCTAGCGCCTGAAGTCGTAGAGTTGCTGGAAAGGACAGCCAAGAGGGTTAGCGGCACCAGTGGCTACAGCACTGCCCTTAAGCTACTCGAATGCTATTGTGACCTGCAGAATGCTCAGGTCACCTACCTTGATCTCTCCAGCCCCAAATACCTGGATTTGGTCAAAGGGTTGATGGGTGCCGTGATGAGTGACGACTTTGTTGAGATGCACTCCTCCACGCGCCGTGCCGTTGCTCGCCTCATGGCTGTTATCCATCAGAGCCTTTGCAACGAAATCCCTGCAATGGAGCGAGTGGAACACGACCCGGCAAGCATGGCCCTATGCGATGCTATCTGGCAGGAGCATCGCTCGGAGCTGTGCCCAGTGCGAATGCAGTATTGGAATGGCTGGATTGTCGAATCTTCCAAAGGCCAACATTTTTACCTGGCCTTGCAACCCATTTGGACGAGCCATGGACAGGAGTTCGCTGAGGATTTTTTTCTTCAGTGGAAACTGCATTTCAAGAAACAAGCAAGGCCCGCATACTCCTTAGTCAACAAGATGGTAGGTTTTCTGTCAGCCAATTGTGAAGACTGGCCTGCTGTGACGTTCCAGCACCCACAGATGGTAAAAGGATTTTTTCTTGCGTTCATGAAAGATTACTTTCTGGATGTCTATAAGCGCGGATTGAAAATTGACTCCCAAATTATTACTTGGGTTAATTTCATGGTGACCTGCGAACAGATTTTCATTGAGACAGGTAAGTGGGCCACGCCCTATCAAGGTGGCTTACCTAAGCCAAAGGTGAACCATAACATTGGCTATGCGAGCAGGAAGAAGATGGGCGATGACGGCGTAGTCGTCCATGAAAAACTAATCACACCGATTCCATTGCACCTCACAGATGAGGAAGCAATTGAGATCATATTCAGCAGGATTCTCACTGACATTTCAATTGTTAAGTCTTGGGCTTTTGCACAGCGTTCAAAAATCATTAACAGCGTTAACCAGCGAAAAGAACTGGCAAAAACAGGCACACCAATTAACTCAGGGATGTCGGGAAAAACCATCGCTGAAGTCGGGCCAGAGAATATCTGTGCCACATTTGAGAGAGACGGCTATCAACGTAATGTAGATTACGTACTATCGCACTTCGGTTATGCCAGCTTCAAAAAAATAGCTGAGTTATTGGGCCTACCAATAGCTTATAGCCTCCACCCCTTTCAATTCCTTCTGGTTTCCGAGCACCCGGAAATCACACCTTCATTTCTATATAAACTCAAACTTCATAACGACAACGGAGATTATATAGGCTACATAAAGTCAGACAGAGGCGCAAAGCTAATAGGTTATAAAGATCGAAGAGGCAAAGGTCACAGCGAGCAAATTATTGAGCTTACTGTAGATTCCCAGCGATGGATTGAAGAGATTATAGAAATCACAGCGCCGCTGAGAGATGCTCTTCGGAAAGAGGGAAACCCCATCTGGAAAGAGCTTTTCATCACTTGCGGCAAAGGATTCGGCCCGCCATCAAGTCCAAAGCTTCCTATATGGAATCGCTCTACATTTGAGTCGAAGGCTCCGCTACGCGAGAGCTTGCTAGAGCAATTTGCTCCATATGAACACATGATGCCTTGCGGAACCCTGGCTTATCTAGAAAGGGTTTCTCTATCTTCCTTGAGATCTTCATGCGGCGTTGAAGTGTACCTTCGCACAAAGAACGTCACGGAAATGGCCAAAGCTCTGGGGCATGCTACTTACAAAACCAATCTGCTGAGACGATACCTACCTGATGCAATCCTCTCCTTTTTTCAAACAAGGTGGATCCGAATATTTCAGCGGAGCATTATCTGCGAGGCGATGAAGGATAGTCCATATCTGCTAGAAGCCACATGCTTTGAGAGTATGGACGAACTGCATTCCTTCCTTAAAAATCACGCTCTCAAAGACATCCCTCATCATCTGAGAAACCCTGAGAACAAGCCAGACGATGAAAAGGCCACGTCACAAAAAGGTCATGTCTACATATCAATTGATGTAGGAATCATGACGGCACTTATTTCCTTGGAAGCTGCCGTTAAAGCCTCCGACAGGAAACAACAAATTTGCGGCAGAGCTAGGTATTGGGCTGAAGTATCAAAAACCGTCAGTAAAGAGATCGAGCGTGGTCATGACAGTTTACTGAAAGAGCACCTTAGCGTCGCAAAATCTCATTGCAACCCAAGCCAAATGGAAAAGGTTATCTATGCAACTGCCGCCTGAACTCGACTTCCTAGACCAGTTTTTCATTGATCCTAGCATTGCTCTGAGACAGGCTGATTGGTTGCTCAGCGATTTTGATGACAACTACTGGGCGTACAGCTTTAGCTTCAAAAAGCCTAAAGTTATTGACTGGAATGTGGAGATTGATGATGGCAGCCGCCTCATCGACCCTAAAAACAGGGAGCTTCTGGATGGATTCAAATATTTCATCACGGGAGTAACCAACTCTACTTCCCAGACTGTAACCCGCACAAGTGCAACCTCAACGCGAGCACTCGATTTCAATCGCGCCTTGCATATTGTGGACTTCCTGCTGCTCAACGCCAAAAATTTTCAACTAGCGAAGCATGGCCTTGCCGGCCTTGGAAGGGATGCCTTAAAGCTTACTCTAGCAGAGCTTTGCTCCAATAGATCCACCGCCGAAGCTGTATATGGCTGGTCGAAGCGCCTATCGCTCTACTGCTTAAATCTTACTCTCCAGACAAGTGCTAGCGATATTGATTCTGCACTGAAAGATTTTCCAGATCTCAACAAAATAAGCTCAGATCAAATTGAGAACAATACGCTGGAGATTCCATTGGAAGTTATCCCTCGCGTTCGCGCGGCCTTATACTTGAATGATATATATAGGCGCTCTGAAAAAGGCTACACGCCCAACTCCGTAAAAATCTCGAACTTAATTTACCGGAACACATTGAAGGGCCGCCTCGAAATCAAGCCAACAGTCGACATACTCTCCACTAGAAAATATGACTATTTTACTCGAGAGCTTCTCCCCATCGCCGTGACCACTGGCAATCTGGAGTCAATAGGAATGGTTGACTTCTACCAATTCAGAAGAACGCTTTATAGCCTTGGCACCCTCCATGAAGTGGGATTACCTGCGCCTTCTGTAGAAGACCTTGGCGCGACTAGAAAACTCGTCTTGGAAACGGGCAAGCAAGGTAGATTTAGGACTCTCCCTTCGAAAGTCGTTTTCGGCGCCGTGAGGAATGCAATTGAGTTCCATATCAAACATGGAAAATCGTTGATCGACGGAATCTGCAAGGTGGCCCTGCACTGCAAACTTAAGGGCATTCCCACGAGCGAACTGACAGACGATGTAGTACGCGAAATTATCGGTGAAGACCTCCGCAAGCTTGGAGTTGAAAGTCTTGGCCTGTCTCGCCGGGTAATCGGTACTGCCCACCTTGAACCCACCAAGGGATCGACCTTGGAGTATTACTCTGATTTACGGGCTAACAAGGGACTTCTTGAGCTTGTTAAGGTATATTTCGGCAGTACCCAAATTATTGTAGGCGCTTTAATGGGCCGTCGCGTTGGGGAGCTTAAAGATCTTCATGCATCCAATTGCCTTGATGTTTCAGAGCAATGGCTTGTATTCCTAAATCGAAAAAGCAGCCGTAACCTTTTCGGCATTCGCCAGATCGAGGCTAGGCCTATTGAGCCCATTGCGGTTAAAATGATCAAAAGCCTTGTTCGGATGCAGAAAATCCTTAAACGCTTGGGCTACGTTGGTGAGCTCACGACATTATTCAGCAGCCCCTCGATCAGTGGCGATTTGTCACTCGCCAACGCGAACTCATATAACTACAACCAGAACCTCGACTTCTTCTGCGACTACTTTGAAACCGAAACCAATGAAGATGGCAAGCGTTACTATATTCGGCAACATCAACTGAGGCGCTTCTTTGCGTTGTTATTCTTTTACTCCAGCAGTTTCGGCGGCCTCGAAACCTTGCAGTGGATGCTTGGGCACACTGACACAGAGCACGTATGGCATTACATTACTGAAGCAATGGACGGAGCGACGCTTGCAGGCGCCAAAGTCCAATATGTGGCTGAGGCCTTGCACAGTGGCGACATTGAAAGCTTCGAGAGCCTTGCTTCATTGGTTACCGCTCGGTACGGCACTGAAAACTTCACGCTTGCTGATACAAACGAACTGGAAGACTACCTCGCAGACCTGATGGAAGAAGGTGCAATTACCATCGAGCCGGAATTTTTCGAAGACGGCGACGGTCAACGTTTTAAAGTAATCGCAAAAGTAATTGGGGTTGACGCATGAAGAAGGTTGATGCCCGAGTAGAGCGAACCACCTTGGCATTTAGTACACTTATGGAGTTTCTTCATCAAGTCCATAAGTCACCCGATAGTTTCAAAGACAATAAAGAGCTGATCCAGGCGCTCAAGAGCCAGGTGGCGACGGCGGGCCTGGAAATCAGGTTCCAGGCCGGAGAGGTTGCCAAGACGACATCGCCCATGAGTTTGAATACGCTGAAGACATATGCCGAGCGGAACATCCCGGCAGGGTTCGATGGGTTTAATAGGCTTCGAGTTTCGGCCCTGGAGGCAGTGGAAGCTGCCGAACGTAGGGCGGAACGCTCCAACAAACGTACGAAGGTAGGGCTCACCCTGCGCGCAGAGGAGCTGGAGTACAAGCTCTCTGCGCTGCAAAAGACGAACATGGTGCTGCTGCAGGCTCTTAATCGCGCTCTTGATGACATCAAAATTGTTCGAGACGCACCCAGCACGGGCGTAAGGGCGCTACGTGCTACGGAGGCAATCAAGGCGCTATCAGCAATCACCTCGCTCAATGCCCCACCGTTTAACAGGCTTACAAATTCAGATGAGAAAGCCGTCATCGACCTTGACGAGTATCGATGATGAACAAGGCAACCTCTCATCAGCTTTACTCGCTCATTGATGAACTAACACTTTTCTCACACATGGCGCTGGGAAGAATTGAAACCAATACCTTTAACGGCATCCCGTTTGTGACTTGGCCTCACGGGTCGCCATGTATTCCTGCAAATCTCTACATACTCTCTCTGCTTGAGCGTGCAGGGCGTGGTGGTAACCGGGGTCTGTCTACCAGAGGTTCTAAGGGCGGTTCACTTGGAGAGTATGCATCCAAGATAGGACAATTAATCCGCTACTGCTATTACAAAAACATAGACCTCATTCACCTAACAGATTCAACCTTTACGACTTTCATTGATTCATTGAGAGACGAGAAGTCCCCTATCTACCCAACCTCCAAGAAAAAGTCCGAACCTACCATTCTAGCGATTGGTCGCCTTTGCCTAGACTTCATGGAGTTTGTGGGGCGACTTAATGGAAACCCGGAGTTCGTGTCCAAGGGTGGTACGATTCGAATAACCCATGAGACTTTTACCATTACGTCCCGAAATGGTCGAAGCATTAAGAAATCTTACATCCACCATCATTCCCTTAGCCTTGGGGGACGGACACGAAGTGTATTCCCCATTACTGATTCCAACATCAAGAAATTGAACAATGCTGTTGATACACTGCCTAGTTCTCGGTTCGTTAACATGAGGCGGAAGATTATGCTTCTGCTCTTAGAGCACACGGGGGCTCGGCGAGGGGAAATTTCAAGGATCCGGGTCGAGGATATCCTGAATGCACTTAATTCGGATCAGCCTATGCTTCGTTTGGAGACATGGAAGCAGGGAGCTTCAAGCGAGCGGTTGATTCCAGTTCATAAGATGATACTCAGCGATATCATCACCTACATCAATCTTCACCGCAGGAAGGTTGCCAAGAAATTCAAGAAAGGTAAAAACGACGGCTTCCTGTTCATAGGCGAAACAACAGGCGAAGGGCTACTGCCGGATACAATCACCTCTGAGGTCACAGCTCTCAAAATAGCAGCAGGAATTAAAGAGAAGATATCCCCACACATGTTCAGGCACGCATTCATCACTAAGAAATTTGTGAGAATGATTAAAGAGCATGAGATGTCAAACTCCGATGATTTCCGGCGAGCGCTTCTTGACGTCAAAGGCTTTATCGCGGAAGTCATGATGTGGACTGGGCATAAATCGCCAGAGTCAGTAGAGCGATACATTCACCTAGCCTTCAAGGAGATTGCAGGTTATTCCGCAACGGTTACTTCGGTACATCTCACGAGTGCCATGGAGCTGTTTGATCGTAAACAGGAGCAACTTCTACAGCGGTTAAAAACTGATTTGACCGTTGAGGAATATGAGGCTGAGCTGTTGGAGCTGAAGCGCTTGAGAGATGAGGACTTTGAGATTGCGCGCAAGCTCACTCCGGCCTCCTGACCGTTTGGGGGCGTTGGGCCATGCGCTTCTTGGCTTGCCCCCTCCGGGGGACGGCTTTCGTGAACCAAACCCCGGCTGCGCCCGGTTTTGGCCCTGCGGGCGTCCATCCTCAAGCCTCTGGCCCTTCGTGGGCCGGCGCGCTCCGCTTGCGGTCGTTCCTGATACCCGAGCCCCCCCTCCAAGACACTCCACGCGAAACCAACCTGGTGCGCCCTTCCTGCAGACTATTGCAGAGTGAATTTGGCTGACCTATGATCAGGCCAGGCGGTGATGGTCGCCTGGCGCCTGTTTCGCGAAGCAATAGCCCATCGTAGATATATCCCTCGTTTTACATCGGCATGTCCCTACCCAGACGCTGCCCGGTGAACAGGCAATCGGTAACCAAAGCGTCGATGGTTTTGGAGACCTTGCTATGTCTGATTTTTCCCCTCTCGGCATCATCAAATCGCAAGCCAAGCAGCATGCTCGCCAACACGACATGAAGCTTTCTGCTGCCCAAGAAGCGCTTGCGCGTCAGGCAGGGTTCGAGGAGTACCACGAGCTCGTTGTCGTCGCCCAGCGAAACCCCAAGGATCCGCGTTTGATGCTCGCCGCCTTCGGCGTGCGTGACTTCAAGGAAGCGATCCACGAGGACGATGTGTTCTCCGAGCTGGATCAAGAGCTTGAGCACCTGCTTTCCGGCGCCATGGCCGAGACCAACGCCAGTGAATTCTCCATCGGTGATAGCGAGGTGGAGTCAGCCGCCTATGACGATGCGACCGGCGTACTAAGATTGGGTATGTCTATCGCCTGGAAAGGTAGCCAGGATCCTGACCGGGTCTACTACGGCAGGGCTTTCTTCCTCCAAGCGGAGGTTGATCTAATTCGGCGGGATGGAAAATGGTCGCTCGGTGAAGACGGTGTTTCCATCATCAATAGCGAAACGGATGCAGACCGTGATCGCAGGACTGAATGGGAATACATGGAGCACCAACAAGCCGCTGAAAGCGAGGAGCACCGTCCCAGGATGAGCATGGCGCAAGCGCTGGCCAATGAGCTGAAGATATCGCTGGAAGATGCGGAGCTTCTAGCGGATGCTGAAGTGACCGCGAACACCTCGGATGACGGGATGATCTACAGCTACCGGGTGGACGTTGAGCCTTATGCCGAGGGAGCCCTGCGAGCAGATCTGTTGGCCCGGTTCGGCACCTTGGAGATTGAGGTGAACCAAAACTTCTTGGACGACATCCCTGCTGACATGTAACTGAATTAGGGGGTGATTGGCTGCGGATGCTGGCCACCTCCAACTCCGTCCACACGCTCTGCGATGGGGGGGACGCTGTAAGCCAAGCGTAGCGGAGCTTTCAGGGAGTTCTTGAACCCGGAAACTTGGTGGCTCGCCCCTACGGGGACGGCTGTCGTGAACCGCACCCTGGCTTCGCCAGGTTACGACCCTATCGGGCTTCCATCCTCCCGCCTTTGGCCCATCATGGGCCGGCGCGCTCCGCTTGCGCTTGTGACCAAAAAAGGATGGTGACCTTTGTTTAGGCGGTTCCGTTCTGAATATAGCGGCTCTGCCCGTTGGATGAGGCCAAGCCATCTAGGCGTTTAACCCGGGGTGTGCGATAAACCCGGCCTGGCGCCTGACCGCTTCTGTTCGCTGTGTTCACATTGATCAGAGAAAGCCCTAAGAGGTTCAGGCCATCATCTCTGCAAGCTGAGTACACCTGTTTACATGACAACAACAATGGATGACCAAATCACACCGTTGCAAGAGCTGCGAATTCTGCTCTGCCTTATCCGCCATGCGGACGAAAAAGGGGGCGTTGACTTCGACAATCCCGACGTCACGGCTGCTCTGGGTAGCCTTGTAGGTAATCGGAATGCTCTGGAGTACCTGCTCTACAAGCTCGATCAGGCTGGAGTGGTTGACTACTCCGATATTGGTGAGGATGGCTTCAAGCCAATCATCATATGCGTCGTCGACAACGGCACCCATCGCTACATCGCAGCATTGGCTGAGAAGATTGAAATGGAATACGTTGCTCTGGATCAGCGCATCACCGACATTCTGACCTTCAATCCTAGCGCCCTGACCAATCGAATCAGCGACACGAAGCGTCAGATTGATGAGGTCTACAAACACGTAGCATCAAACGAACTCCTCAAGCCTTTATCCGGCCCACTGCGCGAGATTCAGAGCCATTTCGATAGCATCCGCGTGGTCTCAGAGGGTTACGAGCACATCTATAAAAACATCATCCGACCTGTCCAAGAGGAAGGCAGGTCAGGTGTTAAGGCTACGGTGAAGTGGGCCATCCTCAGCATCCTGATTTCCACAGCTATTTCGCTGGTTATCAGCAACTGGTCATTCTTGAAGGATGGAGTTAAGACTTTATTTGCTACCTGATCCCCCTCCCCGGGGAGTCAGGAGTGGTTGGCAATACGGTCTCATAGCTCGCCAAGGCCCAACCACTCGGGCGGACTACCAGTGCTGGGTTTGAACCAGCCTACCGAGTGCGTGCAACTGCTAGTCCATGACAGTCTGATACAGGTGAGCCGCTGGGGCACTGTTGGAGGCTGAATCGGGAAGTGTTTATGGAGGGGATAATGGGCAGTCACCCGGATCTACGAGAAACACCGGGCAGGGTTTTCGACATCCTGCTGTTCATGCAGAACCGGCCAAATCGAAGGCTGATCTTGGCCTTTTCAAGGCAATGAAGGAATGGCAATGGTAGCGCCCCCCTTCCCCGACAGGATTACGAATGCAGCGTTTGGGTACGCTCAACCACAGAGCAAAAGTCATCAGGGTGTGGCATGACAGATAGCGTGAGGACTGACAAAATAAAATCCGCAAGGTTGATCAGGCACGCTCAAAGCGCTGCGAATGCCGGCTTGGCTACCACCGCCCCGGATTCGATCCCGTTGACTGAACTAGGCCGTACGCAAGCCCAGCTTCTCGCCGACCACATTGCATTCCCTCCCGACTTGATCATCTCGTCCCCGTTCGAGCGTGCCATCCATACCGCCCTGGCCTTGGCCAATCGGTATCCCCGCGTGCCTCTGGAGATCTGGGCTGTCGAGGAATTCACATACCTAAGTCCAAGTCGGTTAGTTGGTACCACCCAAGCTGCCCGCAAGCCCATGGTGGAAGCGTATTGGAATGATGGTGACCAAGCAGCAATCGATGGGCCAGGCGCAGAGTCGTTCATTGAGCTCCTCAAGCGAGCCAAAGTGATGCTCGACCGGTTGGCGGCCTCTACGGCCGACAACATTATGGTCTTCAGTCACGGGCAGTTGATCCGTGCGGTGGCGTGGTTCATTCGCCTCGGAGAGGCTGCCGGCACGCCAGAGAACATGAGGCTATTCCGTGAGCTTGATACCAAAGATCCTTTGCCAAATTGCGCAGGGTACGATCTGGAGCTCCGCGATGGCCGGTGGGAAGTGGTGCACCAGATTGCCCAGGATGGTGAGGTGAAGTTTATCGACGAGTTCTGCACGGATCAGGGTATGGCGCCTATTCCTCTTGCGGTGATGACGAGGGAGCGTAGTGATTCACTCGAAGCTATTCGTGCTAGCGCGGATGATAATGAGTAGAACCTTCGTGCTTAGGATGGTTTTTTGGGCACTCCCCTCCGGGGCCGGCTGTCGTAAACCACGCCGCTGGCTGTCGCCAGCATCGTGGCCCGGCGGGCTTCCATCCTAGTGTCTCCAGCCATGCGGCTTGCGCGCTCCGCTTGCATAAATGTCAGCTGCTGATCATCAAGAGATCCTAGCAGCCGGCAGGTGGTATTCTCGGCTACTGCATTACTTCAATCGACTACGCAACATCATCGAAGGTGGCATATGCGTTGGCTGAATGCGATACGGGAGCGCCTCCTCAAGGACAGACGTCCTGAATGGGAAATCCTACGTGAGAGAGAATTCATCCGAGCCGCCAACCAGCTGAAGACGCTTCGGGTTACGCCTAGGGGTGGGATGTCTATTGATCCCGAAGAGATCCGCGATCAGATAATCGCGGCTAGGGAAGAGTACAGGCACCTCGTTCGCAAATAACCCGCTTAACTCGATTGAGCTCAGGGCCAGGCTGTAACCGAGGGTAGGTCGTCATTGATGGGCCAGCTACACACCTGCAAGTCTTGACCCGCAGCTTCTACCCTAGTGCCTAGGCATACTCGCCCTATGGCTCCGAGAAGGGCGACAACCTTTGAGAGCCGCCCGCCTGCGTCTTACTTGTCTAGCTTGCTAAAGCGGCTCGATAGCGTCTGAGGATTTATCATCTGCCAGCCTTCAGGGTCTGCGGTCACGCTGAGCATTTTCCAGGCTGCCCACAGATAAAACCCTGCAGCAAGGCATGCCTCCACGAAAGCGTAATGAGTGATTTGCGACATACCAGTGTGGTTACCCATACCGGTCAGGGCGAGAAGAGCCGCAGATACTGGCCATCCAACGATGAAGACTAAACAAAAAGCCAGAGCCGCAAAAAAGATCATCATCGAAGGAACTGTCCAGCGGTATTTCGTTGCAAACTTACTCTTTTCACCTTCCTTCTTATAGCCGTACAAAACCCCCATATTTTTTTCTTTTTTGTTGGAGTTCTTGCATATCGTGTACAGGGTCACTTCTTCCCCTGGGTTCAACTCTTCAAAAAACTCAGGCTCCATCTGAATATTTGGCAGCGTACTACCATTCAGGGTTATCAAGGTCTTATAACCTTTTGTCATCCGGCCAGTTACTTTAATGGAGTCAATTTTTCCGGAGACTTTTGTACAGTCGAATTTAATCACTACATTCCCTATGAATACTTAGCGAGTCAAAGTTTTGATTGGGGCATTGGGCAACAACCAGTGCTCATTTCCGATATGGCACTGGCCGCTGGGGTGAGCAGCATTCCGCCCGCCAAATCCCGATTGCCCCACAAGGGGGACTATAGCCCGTGGAGTGGGGCATGGCAATGTGACTCCATGCTCGATTTTGGAGCGAGTTATGCTGCCGCACCAACCACTTGCCGCAGTCCTCCGCACGCTTCGGGCGATGAAGGGCGTTACACAATCAGAGCTCCCAGCAGATCGAAAGCACCTCTACAAACTGGAAGCAGGGTTATCCGACATAACCCTTGGCATGATCCTGGAACTGGCGGAAAGCCTCGGCGTTGAGCCCGTTACGCTGGTTATGCTTGTAAGGGCAACAGAAATGGGGTGCTCAAGCCAAGCGTTGCTCGGCCTGGTCGCTGATCAGCTTCAGGATTTCGAGCGCAAAGGAGGGCCTGCGGAATTAACCCGCCAGCTAGATCTGGGGGCCGTTCAAGCTAGAGAAGTCGCCAGAGCTGAACGCTCTTCTGCTATTCAGGCTTGTAAAGAGAGGGGACTCACTCAACGTGAAACAGCAGAGGAGCTGGGTCTCTCAAAATCTACGGTTGCTCGGGCATGGTGAGCCTTCATCAGCGCGCCCGAGTATGCACGGCCAGCGCCGCCAGAGTCCTATCCGCGTTTGGCGCGAACAGATCTGTGCTCTTCTAAATGCAGCATCTCAGCTTTCCATTTTCTGAGAAACTTCTCCCAGTCAGTCGCATATGGCCCCTCAGCCAGGCGAGTCGACCCTACGCTCGCGCACCGAAAACGCTCCAGCCACGGCTGCGGAACCCCCGCCTCTCGAACAATCCGGACTCCGCTCGGTAACGACTCTTCGGGGATGGAACTGGCGACTTCATCGATGCTTATGGCATTGCCGGGCAAATACGAGTTATCGCTTTCCTGGACATCAATAGCATCAAGAACGTCCAAGATGCCTGATGCCCGAGGGTCGCCGGGCTTATAGCGAGCTAGTTCCCAGAGTGATTTTCTCCTGGCCATCTCCCTCTGGTAAATTTTGTCGGTATCCATTACTGCCGCTCGTTGATCTGTGGTTCGAGATAGCCGCGCTCGAAAGGCAGCTCACATTTTCCTCATGAGGCCTCACCGCTCCACCTATGTTCTGCTAGGAGTCGTCACGCTGAAGGCACCCTACGAGCACCTCATTGAGCTGGGCTGTAACGTTATTCTGGAATGTAACATTCACGATGTTACATTTGAAAAAACACGTTACATAGACCTTGGGCGAACAGCGGTGCATGCGTCCGTGCGTCCGTGCGTCCGTGCGGGACTGTAGTGCTCGAGTGCTGTCTATGACTGCTGGGACTGCGGAGCGTCAAGAATGATTTCACTGAGTGATCTTCAATGCCGTGTGGGGAACCAGTCGCCCGATGCGGGCGGGTTCTCGACGAAATCTACCGAATTGGTGAGTTCGTATTGGATGTCCGCAAATACTCCTTCGAGATTCGGATGATTGCCTGATCTCCTAAGCTCAGCTACTAACTGCAACAGCTCTTTCCCTTGCAGCAACGGCATCTGGATGTGGCAGTACACGGTATCGGCATCGTCGAGAGCCATTAATTCCTCCGTGGTGTTTCGGTTTTTTGGGCATGTCCCGATGGGGACGGCTGTTGTTGAACCGAGCTTGCCGACGATGCTCGCCGTCGTCTCGGCCCTATCGGGCTTCGATCCTCACGTCTGCGCGCCCCGCTTGCATTCACAAAACGCCCCGTACCCGCTCTTCGCGCAGATGCTGCGGAATTTACGTGGCAGTTAGCTCTAGTTCTCCAACACCCATTTTGCTTGAAAGTATAAACCGAGACGAGGATGGGCCAAGGTCTGAGGAAACAGCCAACTGATCGGTGCTAAAGAAAATACGCCACTAGCGAGATGCCGGTGTCAGTACGGGCACTTCGATACCCTAGCCGAGGTACTCCAGCGTAGCCATCATCAGGGCTTGGGCATCGGGAAGAGCTCGGTGGGTGTGCCTATGGGGGAGTAGTCGATAGATTTCATCAGCGCCAGACCGGCCAACGAAGCTTTCCAATGGAAGCAACTCGAATGTTGCCTCGACGCCGGCAGCTTCGTAAAGCGTGTCGAGCCAAAAGCCATCTTGAGGGGAGTCGGAGCACAGTCTAGCGCCTTCAAATCTCACGTTGAGTTCAGCAGCAATGAGGCTCGGCTCTAGACCAATCGCGAAAAGATTTTCTCGGGAGATACCGTGCATGTCCTGAGCGTCAAATGACCAATGAGTCCAGTAATACACCGGACGGATCAATGCTTGGTACTCGAAGTCGGCGGCCACCACGGCGATCTCGAGGGGGTAGCTGTCAGGAGCTATTCCCGAAGCTTCGAAATCAACAAACCAACGAGGGCGTTCCAACTGATTTGGCCTCCGAGTCTGTTGGCCTCATTTAGCACGGCGATGCATAACGAGGGGGGAAGCGCACAGCCACCTCAGACAGGTGCCGCCCGCAGTGGGATGAGCTACAGCCAGTCTTCTTCACGGATACGCATGTGGACTACCTGGAGTGGGTTGACAGCCTTAAGCTAGCCCATAGGCAATGCTTGGTCAACGCAGGGAGGGCTATCATAGAGAGCCTCTGAACTCAGTCATGTAGACAGCATTGAGG
>Ga0247805_1000919_pt1 | contig 14635 bp, 7 predicted proteins | sample UWRJL044104R1_FD_180930 | JGI IMG/M metagenome (GOLD analysis project Ga0247805, IMG submission 180930) | Plant litter microbial communities from Arlington Agricultural Research Station in Wisconsin, United States - UWRJ-L044-104R-1 | ecosystem: Environmental > Terrestrial > Plant litter >... | reverse complement strand
GATTTCTCTGTGTTCCGTGTCTATTCATCAACAGGCAACCAGCCTGCAAAGTACAACGTTCAGAATGTACCTTACAAACCAAAGAAATTCCTTCCGGTTTCAATCAAAGGAGTTAAAAATGGCGACTTCTCGATGATTTATGGTTATCCTGGTCGTACAGACAGGTACCTGACTTCTTATGGAGTTGATCTGGCAACTGAAAAGGTGAGTCCGACTATCGTGAAGTTGCGTGACATTCGCTTAAAAGCCTGGAAAACAGAAATGGATAAAGACGTGAGTCTGCGTTTAAAACTGTCTTCTAAATATGCACAAATCGCCAATTACTGGAAATATTTTATCGGTCAGACTGAGCAGTTGAAACGTCTGAAAGTTGCAGAATCAAAAAGAACCGAAGAGAAAGCCTTCACACAATGGGCTGCTCAAAAAACTGAGTTTGCTGGTTTGATGGAGCAATACGATCAGATTTATAAAGACATTGATCCGATTTCTGTACAACGTACTTACATCAATGAAGGTTTCCAGGCTTCACAATGGGCTGCCAATGCAGGTCCATTAGGTAAGGCTTTGATCGCGGTTTCCAAGAAAAAAGATGATGCCGCTTATGTGCAACAGGTTCAGGGTAATATCAACGCTGCACTTGCTGCTTACGAAGAGACTTATACTGAAACGGGAGACAAAAAAATCTTCTCCCAGATACTGGCTTCTTTTTATAAAGACGTTCCGGTAAAATCCCAACCGAAATTTTTTGCAGAAATTGCAGAGAAATATTGGAGTGGCAGCCCGGAGGCTACTTTTGATAAATATGCCAATTACCTTTGGGAAAACAGTAACTTTATCAAACCTGAGAAATTGAAAGCATTTGTGGCTTCAAATCCTTCGGCAGAGGCAATCGCAAAAGATCCAGGATATCAATATGCTTTAAATATCATTCCTGCAGAATACATCAAAGCCAATTTTGGGTCTGTAGTAGCAGATTTTGAAAAGAAAAAAGCAGAACTGGATCATTCTTACCTGAAGGCTATTTTGGAAAAAAATGCTGGAAAGATCATGTATCCCGATGCCAATTCTACCATGCGTTTAAGTTATGGTAATGTGCAGGATTATTCTCCAAAAGATGGTATGGTGTATAAAACGACCACCACTATTGATGGGGTAATGCAAAAATATATTCCTGGCGATAGCGAGTTTGATTTGCCAGCTAACCTGATCGAAAACTACAATAAAAAGAACTTTGGTCAGTATGGTAACGATGGTACACTAACCGTAGGATTTATTACCAATAATGACATTACCGGCGGTAACTCAGGCTCACCTGTGATCAATGGCAATGGCGAATTGATTGGTTTGGCTTTTGATGGTAACTGGGAAGCCATGAGTGGTGATATTGCTTTCGATAAGAAGTTTAAACGTACCATTTGTGTGGATGTACGCTATGTATTGTGGTGCATTGACGTTTTGGGTGGTGCTAAAAACATCATTAATGAGCTTGACATCAGAAAAGCGGGAGTTGAGCCTGTTAAAAAAGTGAAAGCGAAGAAATAGTCAGGATATTGATGAAAAATAGCCGGTAACTTAATACAGTTCTCATGCAGAATACGCGTAAGCAATGAAGCATGGCAGTTGCAAAAGAGGATGATCATAGTCATCCTCTTTTTGCGTTTTTAAAGTGATTAATTTTCTTATTTTTGGTTCTATTAATCATTTGTTAAACATTTATTAATAATCCATTTTAAGTTTGAACTGTAATCACCAACCAAATAGAAATTAAAATATATGCCCGAAGTCATACCAGTTACGCAATCGATTGACTACAGGCTTGTGCCAGCTTCATCACAAATGAAATCTAAACGATAAATACTATGGAGAAAATTATTTTAAGCGCTGATATCGGCGGATCACACATCACTGCCGCACTTATAGATCTGGAAAAAAAACAAGAAGTCAAAGATTCATGGTCAAGATCAAAATTGGATTCTCAAGCTAGTGCAGCAGATATTATTGAAGCCTGGGCCCAAACTTTGGAGAATTCCTGTAAAGGTTATGACATGACTTCGCTTAAAGTCAATATAGCCATGCCGGGGCCTATGAATTATGGTAAAGGAATTAGTAAAATTAAAGACCAGGGTAAATATGAGGCACTTTATAACTTGAATATTAAGGCGCTGCTGGCGAACCGCCTGGGCATAAAGCCTTCGGCCATCCATTTTATAAATGATGCGGCATGTTTTTTAAGAGGTGAAGTTTTTAGCGGAAGTCTGGAAGGCTATGATCACGCTATAGGTTTAACATTAGGGACAGGCCTGGGTACATCCTACCTGGTGAATGGTAAGGCCGTTGATTCCGGCTTATGGTGTATGCCGTTTTTAAAAGGTATAGCAGAAGATTACATTTCTACGAGATGGTTCGTCAACCGCTTTGCGGAATTGAGTGGCATAACGATCAAAGACGTTAAAGATCTGATTGATAACCACGCTGGCACTCCTCATTTTAATGCTTTATTTTCCGAATTCAGTTTAAATCTGGCTAATTTTATCCATAAGTTTATTCGCAAGAAAATGCCTTTAGCAGTAGTTTTAGGCGGTAATATTGCCCATGCTGACGCGCATTTTATAGAAAATACGAGGAGGCACCTGGCTACACTTATGGGATATAGCCTACCCATAAAAAAATCTGTTTTGGGAGAGAAAGCCGCTTTATTGGGGGCAGGGTCGGCGAATTAAAATATCTCTGTTAATCTAAACAGATATATATTATATTCGTAATCCCAACTATGAGAACCAAATACCTGCTATTCACTTTATCCGTTTTATTTGCCTTTTTTGTTAACAAAGGCTTTTCGCAATCCTATGGTCTTGGTTTTTACAGTCATGAAGTGGTTCAGGACCAGCGAACCGGACTCGATTTAAGTCCGGGTAAAACTTTATGCTTCAGTTCTAGTTTTGAACTGACATTTGACCTTAGTTTTATGCCTAACCGGGATGATTATTTCGGTTACATTCTTCGTTTTGTAGATAACAACAATGAAAACATAGATCTGATTTACGATAAGGATCCAAAGGAGCAGAATCATTTTAAACTCATTATTGGCGATAAGTTTTCTAAAATCGCTTTCAACATTCCTGCTGAACTTTTATACAGCTCCTGGAATACAGTAAAGTTTAAATTTGACTACGAAAAGCAAGTCTTACAGCTTTCTTATGGTAAATTCTCTTCAACAAGCAGCTTAGCGCTTAAAACGAGTGACTGTTTCAAAATACTTTTTGGGGCGAATGAATATTTAGGATTCAAAACTACGGATGTGCCCCCTATGAAAATCCGGAATGTTAAGATCTCTGAAAAAGACAATACCAAATATAGCTGGCCACTGGATGAATATGACGGTGCTGCAGTAACTGAAATGATGGGGAATAAAGCTGCGACTGTAGTCAATCCGCTATGGGTAAAAAAATTACACCATGAATGGCAATTGCTTCAGCGTTTCTCTGTAAAAGGTGCTGCAAGTATTGCTTTTGATGAAAAAAATGAAGTGGTAAACGTAGTCAGTTCAGATTCGTTATATAAGTATAGTGTGAGATCAGGAAAGCTGGCATCAGTCGGTTATTTGTCGGGCCCTCAGAATCTGATGCGCGGTAATCAATCCTTATTTGATGACCAGAATAATCGCTTACTGAATGTATATATTGATCAGAAGATCGTCAGCATATTTGATACCGTTGATAAAAGATGGACACATAATTTTAGTCTGAATACCCCAATTACTGATTTTTGGCAATACAATAAATTTTATTCTGCAGCCGATTCATCTTTATACCTGATTGGCGGATATGGGCATTTCTTTTATAAAAATCAGGTTCAACGTTATCATTTTTCGACAAAAACCTGGCAAATCGTAAAAGTATCAGGCAGCACCTTTGCACCAAGATACCTGGCAGCTTTGGGTAGTACAGCTAAGGGGGCTTATGTTTTAGGTGGTTATGGAAGTTCTACCGGACAGCAAATGTTAAATCCACGGAATTTATATGATTTGCTTTATTTTGATGTTAAAAGTAAATCCTTCAGGAAAATATATGAACTGAAAATCGCAGGTGAACATTTCGTATTTGCCAATTCATTGGTTATTGATGAGAAAACCAATAGCTATTACGCACTTACATTTCCTAAGCATAAGTATAAATCGCATTTGCAATTGATTCGCGGTTCGTTACTAAAACCAGAATACCAGCTTTTTGGTAGTCCGATTCCTTTTGTATTTCATGACATTAACTCTTTTGCTGATCTTTTTTACTGTGAGAAAAGCAAAAAGTTTATCGCAGTAGCTTTATTCAGGGATGAAACAGATCATACCAATGTTCAAGTATATTCCCTGTCCAGTCCGCCAATTAATGCGGATCCAAAGCTTAACCTTGGCTCAAATAAAAGTATTTACCTGTTTGTTTCCATCTCATTGCTGGCTATTGCCGCCTTAGGTCTGGTTTACTTTAGAAAAAGAAAAACTGTTCCAAAAGCCGAGCCATTGCTGGCAGAAGTTGTTACAGAAGCCGTTGTAAATACTGCTCCGCCCCAGGTTTCATCTAAACATGTTGTTAAAGCGTTTAAATCTTCCATTTTTCTTTTTGGGGATATGCAGGTTTTTGATAAAGAAGGCCGGGAAATAACGAAACAATTTACGCCATTAATCAAAGAGCTTTTTCTGATTATATTGTTGTATACGATCAGATGGGAACGGGGAATCAGTTCTGAAAAACTTAAGGAACTGCTGTGGTTTGATAAATCGGAAGAGAGTGCCCGAAATAACAGGTCTGTAAATATTGCGAAATTGAAAAGTATCCTGGACAAATTAGACCATTGTATGGTTTCAAAAGAAACCGGCTACTGGAAAATCAATTGTGATTTTGAACATACTTATGTGGATTATTACCATTGTTTTGCGACAATAAAAGACCGGAATAAACCAGATAAAGATAAAGTAGCTGAATTGGCAGAGATCATTAAGCGTGGTGCATTTTTACCTAATGCCAATTATGAATGGATGGATCAGTTCAAGGCGGAAATCTCGAATGAGATCATTGATACTTATCTTCATTTTGCGCATTCCATTGTCATTGCTGATGATCCGGACCGGCTCATCGAACTGGCCAATTATATCTTCTATTTTGACCCGATCAATGAAGAAGCCATGAGCATCACTTGTAAGGCGCTGGTACATTTGGGTAAGCATTCCCAGGCAAAAAATACCTATGAGAATTTTTGTAAAGAGTATAAGCTTTTATATGATGAAGAATTCGATAAAAGCTTTAATGATATTCTTTCCGATCAAACTTAGATCTCCTGATTTTTTGGTCTCTACACTTTATTCTAAACGTTATTTTTGATTAAAAGCATGCAGGAGAAAAGATAAGTGCTGGTATAGCAATTTATGTAACATTTGTAATTTAGTTACAATTAATTGAGGAAATATGGTCTTATTAATGATTTATTATGCATTAATTAATCGGGGATGCGTAATCTTGGTCTACAAACTAATCATGAACCAATTGCATTTGTAAACTAATACTAACCAAATAATAAACACAACTGAAACCAATTACTAATGAAGATTTCTATGAAATGCATTTGTTGTATGGCTCTGCTCAGCCTTGCAACTTATAGTTTCGGACAAACCGGAAAGAAAAAAACAAACCCTGTTAAAAAAGCGAGTCCTGCAACTGCATCTGCCGCAGATATTGAAGCTGGAAAAGCGCTCATCCAAAAAGCAGATTGCATGACTTGTCATAAACTGGATGTTAAATTGGTAGGTCCTGCCTTTATGCAGGTTGCTGCAAAATATCCTGCAAACGACGCCAGTTACGCCTCGCTGGCGGCCAGGATCATAGCTGGAGGCAGTGGTGTATGGGGACAGATTCCGATGGCACCACATGCTACGTTAGCTCCTGCTGATGCGAAGAAAATGGCCAAGTATATTTTATCGCTTAAGTAAAATCGGAACCAAATTATGAAGAGAAACAAGATTTTGGTGCTGAGCATACTTAGCCTGTCCATGCTGGTATATACCTGTAAGGTTTCCATGCCGGTTGTACAACGTGATGCCAACGGGAACATTGTGGTGAATAAGAATCCTTCACCAGCTTATTTATCTCCTCAGGAGAGCTTAAAAACGATGCATATGCCTAAAGGATATCGATTGGAACTGGTGGCCAGTGAACCCATGATTCATGAGCCTGTAGCCATTACCTGGGATGGGAACGGCAGGATGTATGTGGCAGAGATGAATACCTATATGCAGGATGCGGAAGGTACCGGTGAAATGAAAGCAGTATGTACTGTAAAACGACTGGAAGACACCAACGGCGATGGGAAAATGGACAAATCAGTCATCTTTATAGACAAGTTGTTATTGCCAAGAATGATTTTGGCATTGGATGACCGGATTTTGATCAATGAAACAAATTCCAATAACATTTCCAGTTACCGGGATACCGACGGTGATGGACAAGCAGATGAAAAGAAATTGATTTTTAGAAACGACGAGATCAGTACCAGCAATCTGGAGCATCAAAAAAGCGGCTTGATGTGGAACCTCGACAATAAAATATATGTCACTGTGGAGAATAAGCGATATGTATATGAAGATGGTATGCTTAAAGCTGAATATTTACATGAGGGACCTGGGGGGCAGTGGGGCCTAACCAGTGATAATTATGGCAGATTGTTTTTTTCTGCCGCAGGATCGGAAACTCCGGCACTTAATTTTCAGCAGAATCCTTCATACGGCAGATTTGATTTTAAAGACCAGTACGACAATGAGTTTCAAGCGGTATGGCCGATTATCTCTACACCTGATGTTCAGGGTGGTTTAAATAGATTGCGTCCTGACAGTACGCTGAACCATTTTACTGCTTGTACTGGGCAGTCTGTATTCAGAGGTACGGCCTTGCCTGCGGATGCGCAAGGAGATTTATTCATCTGTGAGCCGGTAGGCCGATTGATCAGACGGGCTAAGGTGATCAATACCAATGGTAAAACGACTTTGAAAAACGCGTACAATAAAGAGGAATTCATCGCGTCTACAGACATGAACTTCAGACCGGTAAATAGTGTAACCGGGCCTGACGGGTGTCTTTATATCGTGGATATGTACCGCGGAATTATACAGGAAGGTAATTGGACAAAAAAAGGTACTTACCTCCGGAAACAGATAGATGAAAAGAAATTTGATAAAAATATTGGCAGAGGCCGGATTTACCGTGTAGTTTATGATGGCCTGAAACCAGATCGTAATGTACCAAAGTTATTGGATCTGAGTACCGATAAACTGGTTCCTTACCTGGCGCATGCAAATGGCTGGTGGCGGGATAATGCACAGAAAGTGATGGTGGTTCGGGGCGACAAGTCTGTTGTTCCAGCATTGAAAACCATGGCCCTGAATAAAAATACAAACCAGCTTGGCCGGATCCATGCATTGTGGACCTTAAGCGGTTTAAAAGCCATAGATCAGGAGACTTTGAGACAGGCATTTCAGGACAATGATGCTGCAGTTCGTAAAACTGCGGTCTGGATTTGTGATGATTTGGTTAGAAAAGGAGATGAGCGGCTTGTGCAGCTGATGGAATTTCTTAAAAATGACCCGAATGCCGATGTCCGTTTTCAACTTGCGCTGAGCTTGAGGTTTAGCAAATCGGAAAAAGCCCAGGATATCATTAAGTATATGCTTGCCCAATATCCGGAAAATCAGATGCTGGTTGAATCGCAAAAAAGCTTTGAAAACAACAACAATGCCCGTGCACTAGCTGCTAAAAAGGCTGCAGCAATGGCTGAAGAAGATAAAAAACTGGTGTTGAAAGGTGCAACAATTTTTAAGCAGCTTTGCGCCATTTGTCATGGTGAAGATGGAAAAGGGGTAACGATCGGCGGAAAAGATATGCCTGCACCACCACTGGCAGGTGCAAAAGATGTGACCGGTGATCCGGAAAAACTCATCAAAATCTTACTTCACGGGTTATCCGGACCAGTTGATGGTAAAACCTATGCTGATGCCATGCCGGCACTTGGCAGCAACGACGATGAATACATAGCTTCGGTACTGAGTTATATCCGGAACGACCTCGGTAATAAAGCTGCGGTAGTTAAGCCAGGGGATGTTAAGAAGGTAAGGGATGCAAATCAAGGTCGCACGAAGAACTGGACAATCAAAGAACTGGAAAGTACAAAAAAATAAGAAACCCACATATGATGCGCTGGATGGCCTCTTTTAGGGGCCAAATGGCCATGCTTTGCCTAAAAATAACCTATATATTAAATTTTAAGTATTCAGAATGATAAAGCGTATTATTCAAGTTACGACCAGGAATGCCCTGTTTTTAACCTTGCTGTTCTTTAACAATGGCTGTGCGGTTGGACAGGAAAAACCCTACTCGGGGTCTGGCAATCTAAAATATGTTGATCCTTTGATCGGCAATGTGGGGCACCTGTTGCAGCCTACAAGGCCGACGGTTCAATTGCCCAATCAAATGATCAGAATGTTTCCCCAGAGAAAGGATTATATGGATGATCAGATTGCCAGTTTTCCTTTAAATGTGGTTTCTCATCGTTTAGGAGAGGTTTTTGCCCTGAAACCCTCCAGCCAAAAAATAGAAATCAGCAATTGGAAGAAGAAGATGACTTACGATTATGATCTGGAAATCAATCGCCCCTGGTATTACAGTACCTATCTGATCGATGATGACATCAAAGTCAGTTATACACCTGGTCAGAAGACAGGTTATTACAAGTTTGAATTCCCTGCCAAGGGGCTTAAAAATCTGCTTCTGGAAAATTACAACGCCGGAGCAAATGAGTTCAATTTCATTTCAGCTACAGAAGTAACTGGGGTAGAAATGTATCATGGCAACATTAAGGTTTACCTTTACGGCGTTTTTAGTGATGGCGCCACTGTTGGAACCCTACAGGATAACCAGGTATCCACGCTTCCTAAAGCAAGTGGGACAGCTGCTAAAGCCTGGATCAGTTTTCCACAAAACACGACCGGATTGGTTGAATTTAAGTATGCGATCTCTTATGTCAGTCCTGCACAAGCTAAAAAGAATTATCTCAACGAATTAAAAAATACGAATTTTAATCAGCAGGTGGCGTTGGGAGAAGCAGCCTGGTCGAAAGTAATCAATCAGATTAAAACAACCGGCGCTACAGAAGCGCAACGGCGTTCTTTTTATACGGCTTTGTATCGTTGTTACGAGCGGATGATCGATATCAATGAAGATGGACAGTATTTTAGCGGTTTCGATCATAAAATTCACACGAGTAACCGCCCATTTTATGTAGATGACTGGGCCTGGGATACCTATTTGGCACATCATCCGTTACGGATCATTTTGAACCCGGCACAGGAAGAAGACATGTTAAATTCATACGTGCAGATGTATGAACAAAGCGGTTGGATCCCTACCTTTCCTGTGTTGTTTGGCGATCATGCCTGCATGAATGGATTTCATTCTACAGTCAGTTTTTTAGATGCACATAGAAAGGGATTGAAAAACTTTGACTTGAATAAAGCTTATGCCGGACTGGCTAAAAATGCCAACGAAGCAACCATGTTACCCTGGAGAAATGGCCCGAAAAATGAGTTGGATGATTTTTATCACGAAAAGGGTTATTTCCCCGCTTTAAAGATCGGTGAAGCAGAGTACGTACCGGCCGTAGATAAATTCGAAAAGCGCCAGGCTGTAGCGGTCACTTTAGGCCACAGTTACGACGATTGGGCACTGGGGCAATTGGCTAAAGATTTGAACATGCCGCAGGATTACCAGAAATTTAATCTTCGGGGTGGGAATTACAAGAATCTTTGGAACAAGGAAGCACAACTGTTCTTACCTAAAGACAACCAGGGTAACTGGGTCAATATAGATCCGAAGTTCGATGGTGGTATGGGTGGCAGAGATTATTATGATGAGAACAATGGCTGGACTTACATGTGGCAGGTGCAACATGATCTGGTTGGATTAATGGGATTAATGGGTGGAAAAACTGCCTTTGAAAATCGGCTTGATCAGTTGTTCCGGGAGCCTTTAGGTAGAAGCCAGTATGAATTTCAAGCCAGATTTCCAGATGTAACCGGAATAGTTGGGCAGTTTTCGATGGGAAATGAACCGAGTTTCCACATTCCATACCTATACAATTATACGGCTTCTCCATGGAAAGCGCAGCGAAGGATCCGTTTTCTTTTAGACACCTGGTTTAAAGATGACGTATTTGGTATTCCCGGCGATGAAGACGGGGGCGGAATGACGTCATTTGTCGTGTTCTCTGCCATGGGTTTTTATCCGGTTACACCAGGTATCCCGGTATACACCATTGGTAGTCCGGTATTTGATAAAGTCTCAATCGAACTGCCAAATGGAAAAACATTTCAAGTGATTGCCAATAAAAGTTCAGTAGTTAATAAATATATTCAAAGTGCAAAATTTGATGGTAAAACCCTGGATACGCCCTGGTTTACTCACCAACAGCTTGTGGCTGGTGGAAAACTGGAGTTGGAAATGGGACCACTACCAAATAAGACCTGGGGAACAGGTCAGCGGTTAGAAATTTCAAAATAAATATGAGGCATTTAAAATTATATCTGATTGTTCTTGGCTTAAGTATGACTTTGTATGGTCATGCTCAAAATAAACACGCTAAACAATCCAGGTTTCCGAGTTATAAAGGATTGGTGATGGCTGGTTATCAAGGCTGGTTTAATGCCAAAGGTGATGGTGCGGATCGTGGCTGGAACCATTATGGTAATATCGATAAAGAAAGAATAGGTGTAGAAATCTGGCCGGAGATTGCTGAATATGAAAAAACCTATAAAACGCCATTTAAACTGGCCAATGGAGATCATGCCTATTTATTTAGTTCCTACGATGAGTCCAGCGTAAAACTCCATTTTAAATGGATGCAGCAATATGGCATAGATGGTGTGTTTGTACAGCGTTTCGTCAGTAACCTAAAGTATGCCAAAGGCATAAATCACAATAATAAAGTACTTTCTTCTGCACTTGAGGCTGCAGAGAAATACAAAAGGGCAATTGCCATCATGTACGATTTTTCGGGCATGCACGATGGGGACGAGCAGGTGGTGATTGAGGACTTCAAAAAACTGGTGGATAGCATGAAATTAACCAATCGAGGCAATAGCCAAAGCTATTTGTACCACAATGGAAAACCGCTGGTTGCGCTTTGGGGAGTTGGTTTTAATGACAATAGAAAATATTCCTTAAAAAATGTCCGAGCGATCATCGACTTTTTACAAAAAGATCCGGTATATGGAGGCTGTTCAATTCTTCTGGGCGTCCCAACGCAATGGCGTGAACTTGCCGGAGATACAGAACCAGATCCGGAATTATTGGAAACCTTTAAAAAAATAGACATCATACACCCCTGGTTTGTTGGGCGCTTCATTGAATCCCGGCTTCCTAAAATGATGGAACGTATCCAGGCTGATCTGGCCTGGTGTAAACAATATCACATTGGTTATGTGCCGGTTGTATATCCTGGCTTTAGCTGGCACAACATGAAGCCGGAGTCGCCATTGGATCAGATTCCAAGAAATAAGGGCCATTTTTTTTGGAAGCAGCTTTCAGGTAGCATCCAGATTGGTGCTGAGATGTTGTATGTGGCCATGTTTGATGAAGTAGATGAGGGCACTGCAATTTTCAAAGTCAGTAAAAATCCACCAGTTGGTGTAACGGAATTTGTCAAACCGGAGGAAGGAATCCCATCTGATTATTATTTGTACCTGAGCGGGTATGCAGGTAAAATGCTGAGGAAAGAAATTCCCTTTCAAAATGACATTCCCGCTCCTAAAAGTAAACCATAAATGCAGATGAAACTTATTTATAAACTTAGCCTGGGCCTGTTGTTTTGCCACATGACAGTCAGCGCCCAATTGCGTTTGCCTTCGCTGGTTGCAGATCACATGGTACTGCAAAGGGATGTGAAGATTCCAGTATGGGGCTGGGCTGCAGCTGGAGAGCCTATCCAAATCACATTTAAAAATAAGACCTATACGGCTGTTGCCAATCAACAGGGCAAATGGGAACTGAGCTTAGCCCCGAGTGTCGCTGCAGGCCCTTTTGAATTGTTGGTGAAAGGAACAAAACAACAAATTGTCATTAAAGATGTATGGGTTGGTGATGTTTGGATCTGCTCTGGGCAGTCTAATATGGTCTTCGATTTTAACAATGGCAGGGCCAGAGCCTTATATGCTCAGGATATTGCCGCCTCAACCAATGATCAGATCAGACAAATATTAGTGCCGAGAGTGACCAGCCCTGTTCCATTGGATCAATTTAACAAAGCCGAATGGAAATTAGCAAAGCCTGAGACTTTGAATGGGTTTTCTGCAGCAGCCTATTTTTTTGCAAGGGAACTGTACCAGAAAAATAAAGTAGCCATAGGCCTCATCAATACAAGTTGGGGCGGCACTAAAGCCGAAGCCTGGATTAGTGAGGAGGGAATTAAAGCTTTTCCCCAATTTGAAAATGAAGTCAGACTGTTGAAAGATACAGCTCAAATTGCAGCAAACAGGAAGCAGCGTCAGCTGATGGTGTCGGAATGGCATCTGAAAAACAAAACAGAAGATAAAGGCTACACCGGAAATTATGCGGCCTGGGCAGTTCCGGAATTTAGCGATAAGCTTTGGAAAAGTACACAATTGCCCGTGATGTTCGAGAAAATAGGGCTGAACAATACCTTCGGAGTAGTCTGGTTTAGAAGGGAGATTGATATTCCGGAAAGTCTTAACGGAAAAGATGCAGTCCTGAAACTGGGCAGTGTTGATGATGAGGATGAAAGCTTTGTCAACGGCGTGCGGGTTGGTGGTTATGCGAACAGGGAAAAAGCAAGGGAACACCAGGTGCCGGGCCGACTGATTAAAGCAGGGAGAAACACCATTGCGGTCAGGGTCATCAATTGGAATGGGCCGGGCGGATTTGCAGGTGATATGCCTATGGAACTGGATTTTGGAACTCAGAAAGTGCCTTTGCATGGTGAATGGAAATACGAAACCGGTAGAAAAACCAAAGAACTCCCTGGAAATTATAATGTTCAGGACTTATCTACTTCCATTTATAACGGCATGATTGCCCCGCTTTTTCCATATGCCTTTAAGGGCGTGATTTGGTATCAGGGTGAAAGTAATGGTACACGTGGATTGGAGTACCGCGACTTGTTTCCCGCCATGATCGCAGATTGGCGGTCAAAGTGGAAACAAGGTGATTTTCCATTCATATTTCAGCAGCTGGTGAATTTCAGGCAGGCCGTTCAGCAGCCTGCAGAAAGTGATTGGGCGGAACTCAGGGAAGCGCAATTGCTGACGACCAAACGTTCTCCAAATACAGCCATGGCAGTTGGGATCGATATTGGTGAGGCCGAGGACATCCATCCGGTCAACAAATTGGATATTGGGAAACGCCTGGCGCTGGCAGCGAGGAAATTGGCTTACGGCGAGAAAAAGCTGATTGCTTCGGGTCCGGTTTATCAATCCAGCAAAACTGAAGGCAATACAATCCTATTAACTTTCTCCAGTACTGGCAACGGACTGGCCGTAAAAGCGGGACAGGTTCTGAAACAATTTGCTATTGCTGGTGCAGATCAGAAATTCCATTGGGCTAAGGCCATGATTAAGGGGAAAAATACCATCGCTGTATCTTCAGTAGATGTCCCTTTTCCATTGGCTGTTCGTTATGCCTGGGCTGATAATCCCGAAGGTTGTAACCTAATCAATAAAAGTGGATTACCAGCCAGTCCATTCCGGACTGACAACTGGTCCAGACCAAAAAAATAAACCATTAACAACCAAACTATATGAACGATTTAAAAATTAAGATACCCTTTACCGATAAGAAATTCCTGGTAACGCTGGTCTTTGTCACCTCATTATTTATGTTTTGGGGTATTGCCATTACCATGGCTGATGTATTGAACAAGCATTTTCAGCATACCATGAGCCTTTCCAAAACGCAGTCGGCCTTTGTGCAGTTTGCAGTTTTTGGTGCTTATGCAGTTATGGGAATTCCTGCAGGCCTGTTTATGAAGCGCTACGGCTATAAGCGTGGCGTTTTACTTGGGCTTTCGCTTTTTGCATTGGGTGCTTTTTTATTCATACCGGCTGCGAATATTTCTTCCTTTGCTTTTTTTGGCATTGCCTTATTTATTGTAGGCTGTGGTTTGTCTACCTTAGAGACCGTTGCACACCCTTTTGTTGCTGCTTTAGGGGATCAGCGTACCAGCGACCTGCGCATTAACTTTGCTCAAATGTTTAATGCCGTTGGCGCGATTATCGGGCCGCTGATTGGGGGATACTTTCTATTGAGCAACAATGTTGCCGGTAGCACTGATCTAACTTCTGTTAAGATACTTTACGCAGTAATCGGATCAGTTATATTGCTGGTTGCCCTGTCTTTTTCTTTTGTCAAAGTACCTGCCACAACAGATCCTCATGGCGGTCCGGGAGATGCCGATGCCCTGAATGTAGATCTTGCCCCTGATAAGAAACTCTTTGAGCACAAGCATTTTGTCTGGGCAGTTGCTGCACAGTTTTTCAATGTGGCGGCCCAGGCAGGTACATGGGCATTTTTTATCAACTATGTGCATGAAA
>Ga0247805_1000914_pt1 | contig 14696 bp, 9 predicted proteins | sample UWRJL044104R1_FD_180930 | JGI IMG/M metagenome (GOLD analysis project Ga0247805, IMG submission 180930) | Plant litter microbial communities from Arlington Agricultural Research Station in Wisconsin, United States - UWRJ-L044-104R-1 | ecosystem: Environmental > Terrestrial > Plant litter >... | reverse complement strand
CGCCGCCACCGCAAAAACCGTGACCGGAGACAAATCTGGTCCGGACAACAGTAACGGCGAGATCGGCATCATCGGCTCCTGCCCGCCAATGCAGGACATGTACAGCAAGATCCGCAAAGTCGCGCCAACTGACTCCAACGTGCTGATTCAAGGCGAGTCCGGTACGGGCAAGGAATTGGTGGCGCGCGCGCTGCACAATTTGTCCCGTCGGGCCAAGGCCCCGATGATTTCGGTCAACTGCGCGGCGATCCCGGAATCCCTCATTGAGTCCGAGCTGTTCGGCCACGAAAAAGGCGCGTTCACCGGCGCCAGCGCGGGGCGTGCTGGCCTGGTTGAAGCAGCGGACGGTGGCACCCTCTTCCTTGACGAGATCGGCGAGCTACCGTTGGAAGCTCAGGCGAGGCTTCTGCGCGTCTTGCAAGAAGGCGAAATTCGCCGCGTGGGCTCGGTGCAGTCGCAGAAAGTCGACGTGCGCCTGATCGCAGCGACTCACCGTGACCTCAAGAGCCTGGCCAAAGTCGGCCAGTTCCGCGAAGACTTGTACTACCGCCTGCACGTGATCGCGTTGAAGTTGCCCGCATTGCGTGAACGCGGCGCGGACGTTAACGAAATCGCCAATGCGTTTCTGGCGCGGCAAAGCCTGAAGGCCGGGCGTAACGACCTGCGGTTTGCGCCAGATGCGGAGCACGCGATCCGACACTATTCGTGGCCAGGCAACGTGAGGGAACTGGAGAACGCGGTCGAGCGCGCGGTAATCCTGTGCGAAAGCCCGGACATCTCCGCAGAGCTGCTAGGCATCGATATCGAGTTGAGCGACCTCGACGTCAACGAGTTCATCGGCCTTGCGCCACAGACGTCAAGCTCGTCGAGTTCCACGGCTGGCGAGCCGACGGAAGACTTGTCGCTGGAAGACTATTTCCAGCATTTCGTTCTGGAGCATCAGGACCACATGACCGAGACAGAACTCGCTCGCAAGCTCGGCGTCAGCCGCAAGTGCCTGTGGGAGCGTCGGCAGCGCCTCGGCATCCCCCGACGCAAGACCGGAGTGGCAAGCGAAACCTGAGCAAGCCGTCGCGCAGGCTCTGGCACGCGGGTTACGGGCAATGTGAAAAAACTGTTACCTCCTGAAAGGTGACGTAACAAAACCGGGGCGTACGGTAACGAACCCCCGGTTTTTTTTCGTCCGCACTGAATAGCGTCAATTTGCCACACCCTTGGATTCAGTGGCCTGTAGCGATTTTTGCAAAAGTTGGCACAGGTACTGCTATAGGTATTCGTACAAGAACAACAAAAATCAGTCACCCGAAACACCAACATAATAAAAACAAGACGAATCGACTCACGCATAACAAGAACAACACGGCGGAGGCGCAGCTAACTGATTCTTTTGGAGAGGCGTTGCATTTGGGACTTGTCCCGCAACCAGGCCGAGAACAACAAAAACTACCCTTAGGTAGAGCCTGAACTGGTTGGATCGATAGATCACTGCCGCACAGCGACCAAAGCAATCCGTTTGCTCTTGACTCCCGATTGGGAGGTTTCACAGGCGAAAGCCGTGAATTGGGCGGTCAACAAAAATAAAAAGCCCATCAGACAATAAAAATAAGAGCACGCACTTTGGGGGAGCTTCGGCTCCCCCAGTAGCATCCGCACTAAACCCCTCTCCCGCTCGACACCCGCGCCACGCCGCGCATTCAGTACCCGCACGCACCCATCGCGCTGCCTCCTACACCATCCCCCCACTAAATGCTAGAATCCCCGCCCATCGTGCGGTCACTCTTCGAAATTGGCCGAATATTCCTTCAAACAGTGCCTCCCATGCTGAAGAAGCTGTTCCAGTCATTCCGTTCCCCACTGCGCAAGCCGCAGCAACACGTGCGCACAACGCCTGAGGTGCTCAGTAGCAGCCAGCACTCGTTGCAACGCAATCAATTCAGCCGCTATGCGGTGAACATCGTCGAGCGCCTGCAGACCGCCGGCTACCAGGCCTATCTGGTGGGCGGTTGCGTCCGAGACATGATGCTCGGCATCACGCCAAAGGATTTCGACGTCGCCACCAGCGCCACGCCCGAGCAGATCCGCGCCGAGTTTCGCAACGCCCGTATCATCGGCCGCCGCTTCAAGCTGGTTCACATCCATTTCGGCCGTGAAATCATTGAAGTCGCGACCTTCCGCGCCAATCATCCAATCGACGACGAAGACGAAGACAGCAACCAGTCTTCGCGCAACGAGAGCGGGCGCATTCTGCGTGACAACGTTTACGGCACCCTTGAAGACGATGCACAGCGTCGCGACTTCACGATCAATGCCCTGTATTACGATCCGGTCACCGAGCGCGTTCTCGATTATGCCAACGGCGTACACGACATCCGCAATCGCCTGATTCGCCTGATCGGTGATCCACAGCAGCGTTACAAAGAAGACCCGGTGCGCATGCTGCGGGCCGTGCGTTTCGCCGCCAAGCTGGATTTCGGTATCGAGAAGCACAGCGCCACGCCGATTCGCCCACTAGCGCCGATGCTGCGCGACATCCCGTCGGCGCGCCTGTTTGAAGAAGTGTTGAAGCTGTTCCTCTCGGGTTACGCCGAGGCGACGTTCGAGATGCTCGTCGATCTCGAACTGTTCGAGCCGCTGTTCCCGGCCAGTTCCAAAGCACTGGAATACAACCCGACCTACACCCACACGCTGATCAGCGAAGCGTTGGCCAACACCGATCTGCGCATCAAGCAGAACAAGCCGGTCACGCCGGCGTTCCTGTTTGCCGCATTGTTGTGGCCTGCCCTGCCCGCCCGTGTGCTGCGTCTGCAAGAGCGCGGCATGCCGCCGATTCCGGCCATGCAGGAAGCGGCTCACGAACTGATCATCGAACAGTGCCAGCGGATTGCAATCCCGAAACGCTTCACCATGCCGATCCGCGAAATCTGGGACATGCAGGAACGTCTGCCGCGCCGCTCGGGCAAACGCGCCGATCTGCTGCTGGAAAACCCGCGCTTCCGTGCCGGCTATGACTTCCTTCTGCTGCGCGAATTGGCTGGCGAAGAAACCGACGGCCTGGGTGAATGGTGGACGGATTATCAGGACGCCAACGATTCCGGACGCCGTGACATGATTCGTGACCTGGGCAGCAAGCCCGACGCCACCGGCCAGGGCCCGCGCAAGCGTCGTCGCAGCAGCAGCGGCAAGCGCAAACGCGCCGGCGTCGACGGGGCGGAATAACAGCCGATGATCGAGCGCGTTTACGTCGGCCTGGGTAGCAACCTGGCCGACCCCGCCGAACAGTTGCGCGAAGCGATCAAGGCCATGGGCCTGTTGCCGCAGAGCAGCCTGTCAGGCGTTTCCTCTTTTTATGTCAGCGACTCGCTGTTGCCGGGTCAGCCGCGTTACACCAATGCAGTCGCTGCGCTCGACACCTCGCTCCCCCCGCTGGCACTGCTCGACGCCTTGCAAGGCATCGAAAACGATCAGGGCCGCGAGCGCCTTGAACGCTGGGGGCCGCGCACGCTGGACCTCGACATCTTGCTGTTCGGCGATCGCCTCATCGATGAGCCGCGCCTGAAGGTGCCGCATTACCAGATCCAGGAGCGCGCGTTTGTGCTGTACCCACTGGCCGAACTGGCGCCGGGGATCACCCTCGCAGATGGCCGCGCGCTGAATGATTTGCTGGCCCGATGCCCGTTCGAAGGCCTGGAACGATTGGCGAGCTGACGCCGCTCTGCGGGCACGTTGAAACCGGCAACACCCGGAATTGACTTCCCGCCCCCTCCTCACGAAGATAAGCGTCCCAAAGCCGGACGACCGGCCACAAGGCGCGGATCAGGCCGTTGCAAACATCGCGAAACGACGATGTGCCTGCCTCCCAAGATGAATCACGCGTTGCTCGCCGCAGTATTCACAGCGCCTGAATGAGGACTTTCCATGCCCGATATCACCGTTACGTCCCTGCTGGCCCTGAAGCAGAAAGGTGAAAAAATCACCATGCTGACCTGCTACGACGCGACTTTTGCCCACACCGCCAGCCAGGCCGGTGTAGAAGTGCTGCTGGTCGGCGACTCGCTGGGCATGGTCCTTCAAGGCCACGACAGCACGCTGCCCGTCACCACCGCTGAAATGGCGTACCACGTGGCCGGCGTCAAACGCGGCAATCAGGGCGCGCTGATTCTGGTGGATTTGCCGTTCATGTCCTACGCCACGCCCGAGCAGACCTTCGCCAACAGCGCCACGCTGATGCAGGCAGGCGCACACATGGTCAAGATCGAAGGCGCAGCGTGGCTCGCCGACTCGATCCGGCTGCTCGCCGAACGCGGCGTGCCCGTCTGTGCACACATGGGTTTAACGCCCCAGGCGGTCAACGTGTTGGGCGGCTATAAAGTGCAGGGGCGTCAGGAGTCGCAGGCGCGGCAGATGCGGGCCGACGCGATTACCCTTGAGCAGGCCGGCGCCGCGATGATTCTGCTGGAATGCGTGCCGAGCGAACTGGCCCAGGAAATCACCCACGCCGTGAAGATTCCGGTAATCGGTATCGGCGCCGGCAGCGCCACCGACGGTCAGGTGCTGGTGCTCCATGACATGCTTGGGCTATCGATTACCGGCCGCGTGCCCAAGTTCGTGAAGAATTTCATGGCCGGTCAGCCGGACATTCCGTCGGCGATCGCCGCTTACGTTAGCGCGGTCAAGGACGTCAGCTTCCCCGCTCCAGAACACGGATTCTCGGCATGAACACAGTTAAAACCGTTCGCGAACTGCGGGCCGTCGTCGCTCGCGCTCGCAGCGAAGGCAAACGCATCGCTCTGGTGCCCACCATGGGCAACCTGCACAGCGGCCATATCGCGTTGGTCACCAAAGCCGTTCAACGCGCTGATTTTGTAATCGCCAGCATCTTCGTCAACCCGCTGCAGTTTGGTCCCAACGAAGACCTGGCGTCGTACCCCCGTACTCTGGCTGCCGATCAGGAGCAATTGCTTCAGGCCGGTTGCCATTTGCTGTTTACGCCGACGGTCGAAGAAATGTATCCCCATGGCATGGCTGACCAGACCATCGTGCGCGTCCCGGTGGTGTCCGAAGGTCTGTGTGGCGGCAGCCGTCCTGGTCACTTCGACGGCGTATCGACGGTGGTCAGCAAGCTGTTCAACATGGTGCAGCCGGACATCGCGATTTTTGGTCAGAAGGATTTCCAGCAACTGGCCGTCGTCAACGCACTGGTGCGTGACCTGAACATGCCCATTCAAATCATCGGCGAGCCCACCGTGCGTGCCGCCGATGGCCTGGCCCTGTCGTCGCGCAATGGCTACCTGACTGAAGACCAGCGCACGGCAGCGCCTGCGTTGTACCGCGTGATCAAACGGATCGGCACGGCATTGCAGAATGGTGAGCAGGATCATCAGCAGCTGATCAGCGATGGCGTGAAAGACCTCGAAGCAGCGGGCTTCCGGCCTGATTACCTGGAGATTCGCCATGCAGTGAGCCTGCGCCCTGCGACCCCGGATGATCGTGATCTGGTGGTGCTGGGCGCGGCGTTCATGGGCAAGACGCGCCTGATCGACAACCTGCATCTGGTCAAGGAATAACCTGCCCACCCGGCTGATGGATGCACCGGGTCTCGTGTAAAGCAAAAGTCACGTGATCGGATGACCATCTGCGCCTATGCTCAGGGCGCGAAACCGATAGTGCAGCGCAGGCCTTGGCCTTCGCAGGGTGCTGGCGATGAACTTAGCCACACCCGCAATGCCATACCGATACAGTTCGTGTCAGACCAGCAGCTCTACTCTGTGAGAAAAAGTACCGAGCAAAGGTAAAGCAGGGCGCAGACATCGGCGTTGCCGGGGACTAGTCTCTGATCCGCCCACGAATTCATGTCCAATCCTGCTTTTCAGTGTCCAAAAGGCAGTTCAAGTACAAGGAAACCCGCAGCGATGGCGTACTACCGCACTCCTCATGACGTCACTACCCTGCCCGCCTGGCAGGCGCTCAACGATCACCGCGAAGCGATGCAGAATTTCAGCATGCGCGACGCGTTCAACGCAGACCCGAAGCGTTTCGATGAATTCACGCTCAGCAGTGCCGGTCTGTTTCTCGACTACTCGAAGAACCTCATTACCGCCGAGACTCGCCAGTTGCTGGTCAACCTGGCCAATGAAGTCGGTTTGAAAGAAGCCATCAAGGCGCAGTACGACGGCGAACTGGTCAACGCTTCGGAAGGCCGCCCTGCGCTGCACACCGCGCTGCGTCGCCCTGTGGGCGACAAGCTGTTGGTCAACGGCGTCAACGTGATGCCGGAAGTGCACAAGGTGCTGAACCAGATCACTGATCTGGTCGGGCGCATCCACGACGGTCTGTGGCGCGGCTACACCGAAAAGCCGATCACCGATGTTGTCAACATCGGCATCGGCGGCTCGTTCCTCGGTCCTGAGCTGGTGTCAGAGGCGCTGCTGTCCTACGCACAGAAAGGCGTTCGTTGCCATTACCTGGCGAACATCGACGGCACCGAGCTGCACGAGCTGACTCAGAAGCTGCGCGCTGAAACCACGCTGTTCATCGTTTCGTCGAAGACGTTCACCACCCTTGAAACCCTGAAGAACGCCACCGCTGCCCGCGCCTGGTACCTCGCCCAGGGCGGGTCCGAAGCCGAGCTGTATCGCCACTTCATCGCGGTGTCGAGCAACAACGCCGCGGCGGTTGCGTTCGGGATTCGTGAAGAAAACATCTTCCCGATGTGGGACTGGGTGGGTGGCCGCTATTCGCTGTGGTCGGCCATCGGCCTGCCGATTGCGCTGGCGATCGGCATGTCGAACTTCAAGGAGCTGTTGTCCGGCGCCTACACCATGGATCAGCACTTCCAGAACGCCGAGTTCGAAGAGAACATGCCGGTGCTGCTGGGCTTGCTGGGTATCTGGTATGGCAACTTCTGGGGCGCGCAAAGCCACGCGATCCTGCCGTACGACCACTACCTGCGCAACATCACCAAGCACTTGCAGCAGCTGGACATGGAGTCCAACGGCAAGAGCGTTCGCCAGGACGGCGTGCCCGTCAAAACCGACACAGGCCCGGTCATCTGGGGTGGCGTTGGCGCGAACGGTCAGCATGCTTACCACCAGTTGCTGCACCAAGGCACGCAAATGATCCCGGCCGACTTCATCGTGCCGATCGTCAGCTTCAACCCGGTGTCCGACCACCACCAGTGGCTGTACGCCAACTGCCTGTCCCAGAGCCAGGCGTTGATGCAGGGTAAAACCCGCCCCGAAGCCGAAGCAGAACTGCGCGCCAAGGGCGTACCGGAAGACGAAGTGCAGCGTGTCGCGCCGCACAAGGTCATTCCGGGCAATCGTCCGAGCAACACCATTGTCGTCGAGCGCATCAGCCCTCGCCGCTTGGGCGCACTGGTCGCGATGTACGAGCACAAGGTGTTCGTGCAAAGCGTGGTCTGGGGCACGAATGCCTTCGACCAATGGGGTGTTGAGCTGGGTAAAGAGCTGGGCAAAGGCGTTTACAGCCGCCTCGTCGGCACCGACGAAACGATTGCTGAAGACGCTTCGACTCAAGGCCTGATCAACTATTTCCGCGGTCGTCACCGCGGCTGATCTGCCTTCCTGCAACACACGCGAAACCCGCTGCCCTCTCCCACGAGGCAGCGGGTTTCGTGCGTTCAGGCTGCTCAGTCTTCTATGTCGGGAAGCACCGTCGGATCAAGTTGAATGGTGTGCTGCGCCGGATTGCGCACGCAGATGAATTGATCGTCACGCGCCCCTTCCTTGGGGCCGACGCGGCGCAAATGCATCAATGAGCCGCACCAAGGGCATTGCGCGGTGAGGCGATTCACCCGCAGCCGTCCAGCCTGGCTGATTTCGATATAGTGCCGCGAGCCGAAGAAATGCTCGAATTTGCGTCGACGCAGCACGGCTGACATGGCAACGGCCATGACGGCAACGATGAATGAAAACATGAAGAACGTTGACCACGAGCTCTGCCCGCCCAATGGCGGCTGGAACAGGGTGAAGTACAGCCCGATCAGACTGGCGACACCCGTGATGCCTCCAAAGACAGAGACGTTGCTGCTGTCGACGCTTCGGCCGCCAAATGCCGAATGGCGCTTAATGTGCAATTGCTCAGGGGTGAACGTGGAACGCTCGTTGTGACTGATGTTTACGTTGGCGCCACGGAAATCGCCGACGCCTACGTTCAGGCTGTTGTCGCCGCTTTGATCGCCATGATTGTGGTTAGGCAAAAGAGGGTCTCCTGGGACGTGGACGCTGAAATGGCCGGCGATTGTCACTGCCTTCACCTTCAACGAAAATCAGCCCCTTCCCGGATTCGCGTGGGAACCAGCGACATACCCTGTCATATGTTTCTGTAGGAAGGATCCGCAGTCGGTCGCGGGATGACGGTGGCCTGCGCACCGTTATGATGGGGTTCAGGCGACAAAGGGCTTAAATTATCATCGTCATTCATGCAACCATGCTTCCCTTGATGCGGCTGCCTGCCCTCTCTGTTTAGCCTCTTTACATCCGGTCCGGCGCCATGTCCTACACCACTGAGGATTCGCACCATGCAAGACGTTGTAATCGTTGCCGCTACCCGCACCGCGGTGGGCAGTTTCCAGGGTTCTTTGGCGAATATTCCTGCAGTGGATCTCGGCGCTGCCGTCATCCGTCAATTGCTTGCACAGACGGGTCTGGACGGTGCGCTGGTCGATGAGGTGATCATGGGTCAGGTGCTCACCGCAGGCGCAGGCCAGAACCCTGCACGCCAGGCGGCGATCAAGGCGGGTTTGCCGTTCACAGTGCCGGCCATGACGCTGAACAAGGTCTGCGGCTCGGGCCTCAAGGCGCTGCATCTGGGCACGCAGGCGATTCGTTGCGGCGATGCTGAGGTGATCATTGCTGGCGGCCAGGAAAGCATGAGCCTGTCCAACTATGTGATGCCGGGCGCGCGAACCGGCTTACGCATGGGCCATGCGACGATGGTCGACACGATGATCAGCGATGGCCTGTGGGATGCGTTCAACGATTACCACATGGGCATCACGGCCGAGAACCTGGCCGATAAATACGCCATCAGCCGTGAGGCACAGGATGCATTTGCGGCGGCGTCTCAACAGAAAGCCGCCGCTGCCATCGAGGCCGGGCGCTTCGTGGATGAAATCACCCCGATCCTGATTCCCCAGCGCAAGGGCGACCCGCTGTCTTTCGCCACTGACGAGCAGCCGCGTTCGGGCACCACCGCTGAATCCCTGGGCAAGCTCAAGCCAGCGTTCAAAAAGGACGGCTCGGTCACGGCAGGTAATGCGTCATCGCTGAACGACGGTGCGGCCGCAGTCATTCTGATGAGTGCCCGGAAAGCAGAAGAACTGGGCTTGCCAGTGCTGGCGCGGATTGCCGCTTACGCGAATGCCGGCGTAGACCCGGCAATCATGGGCATCGGCCCGGTGAGCGCCACCCGCCGCTGTCTGGACAAGGCGGGTTGGTCGCTGGAGGCGCTGGATTTGATCGAAGCCAACGAAGCCTTCGCCGCACAGTCCTTGTCAGTTGGCAAAGAGCTGGGCTGGGACATGGACAAGGTCAACGTGAACGGCGGCGCTATCGCCATCGGCCACCCGATCGGCGCGTCGGGCTGCCGCGTGCTGGTGACCCTGCTCCACGAAATGATCAAACGCGACGCGAAGAAGGGACTGGCGACGCTGTGCATTGGCGGCGGACAAGGCGTGGCGCTGGCGTTGGCCCGGTCATAAGAGCCTGGCCGAGACGCAGGTGTAGGACCGGCTTCAGCCGGGAAGAGGCCGGTGCGAACACCCAAGTTTCGCGATGTGACCACTGACGCCTTCCCGGCTAAAGCCGGTCCCACAAAAGCACGTGGTCAGTCAGTGGGGTCGGCGTCACCTGCAATCATTGCCACCCAAACTTGCGCACATAGAAGCCCTTCACCGCCTGGGTCAACGCCACGTAGGCGATCAGGATCAGCGGCAGGATGGCGAAGTACAGCGGGGGCAGTGCCTGGAGCTTGAAGTAGTGCGCCAGCGGGCCCATCGGCAGGAAGATGCCCACGGCCATGATCACCCCGGTCATCACCATCAACGGCATTGCCGCGCGGCTTTGCAGGAAAGGGATTTTCGGCGTGCGGATCATGTGCACGATCAGCGTTTGCGTCAGCAGGCCCACGACAAACCACCCCGACTGAAACAGCGTCTGATGCTCAGGCGTGTTGGCGCCGAACACGTACCACATGACCGCGAACGTGGTGATGTCGAAGATCGAGCTGATCGGCCCGAAGAACAGCATGAAGCGTCCTACGTCCGCGGGCTGCCAGCGCTGAGGTTTTTTCAGCAATTCCTCATCGACGTTATCGAATGGAATAGCGATCTGAGAAATGTCGTACAGCAGGTTCTGCACCAGCAGGTGCATCGGCAGCATCGGCAGAAACGGAATGAACGCACTGGCGACCAACACCGAGAACACGTTGCCGAAGTTCGAGCTGGCCGTCATCTTGATGTACTTGAGCATGTTGGCGAAAGTCCGGCGCCCCTCCAGCACGCCCTCCTCCAGCACCATCAGACTCTTCTCCAGCAGAATGATATCGGCGGCTTCCTTGGCGATGTCCACCGCGCTGTCCACGGAAATACCGATGTCGGCCGTGCGCAGCGCCGGCGCGTCGTTGATGCCGTCGCCCATGAAACCCACCACGTGCCCGTTGGCCTTTAGCAGCCGCACGATGCGCTCCTTGTGGGAAGGCGTCAGTTTGGCGAACACGTTGGTGGTCTCGACCGCGACCGCCAGCTCAGGGTCGCTCATCCGTTCGATATCACCGCCCAGTAGCAGGCCCTGACGTTCCAGACCGACTTCGCGACAGATCTTCGCGGTGACGCGCTCGTTGTCGCCGGTGAGCACTTTCACCGCCACGCCATGCTCGGCCAGTGCCTTGAGTGCAGGCGCCGTGCTTTCCTTCGGTGGATCGAGAAACGCCACATAACCGATCAGGGTCAGGTCGCTTTCGTCAGCCAGGCCGTAGGTGTCACGACCGGCTTCCATGGCGCGCGCCGCCACCGCCACAACGCGCAGGCCTTCTTCGTTGAACGCAGCGGTGACGTTCAGAATGCGCTCGAGCAGTTCAGGCGTCAGCGCTTCTTCGGCATCGCCGTGGCGCACGCGACTGCACACGCTCAACACCTCCTCCAGCGCACCTTTGCAGATCAGCAGATGCGGCTCGCGCTGCTGTTGCACCACCACCGACATGCGCCGGCGATTGAAGTCGAACGGGACCTCATCGACCTTGCTGAACGCGGTGCCGACTTGCAGCTCGCGGTGAATCTCGACGTGCTCCAGCACCGCGACGTCCAGCAGATTTTTCAGGCCGGTCTGGTAGTAGCTGTTGAGGTAGGCCATTTCCAGAACGTCGTCGGACTCGTCGCCCCAGACGTCGACATGGCGTGCGAGAAAAATCTTGTCCTGGGTCAGCGTGCCGGTCTTGTCGGTGCACAGCACGTCCATGGCGCCGAAGTTCTGGATGGCGTCGAGGCGTTTGACGATGACTTTCTTGCGCGACAGAAACACCGCGCCCTTGGCCAGCGTCGAAGTGACGATCATTGGCAGCATTTCCGGGGTCAGGCCGACAGCGATGGACAGCGCGAACAGCAGCGCTTCCATCCAGTCGCCCTTGGTGAAGCCGTTGATGAACAGCACCAGCGGCGCCATTACAAACATGAAACGGATCAGCAGCCAGCTCACTTTATTGACCCCGGCCTGAAACGAGGTCGGCGCGCGGTCGGTGGCACTGACCCTCTGCGCCAGCGCGCCAAAATAGGTGTTGTTACCCGTCGCAAGAACGACGCCCGTCGCCGCGCCGGACACCACATTGGTGCCCATGAACAGGATGTTTTCCAGGTCCAGCGGGTTGCTTGTGTCGACGTCCTGACGCCGCGCGAATTTCTCCACCGGCATGGATTCGCCGGTCATCGCGGCCTGGCTGACGAACAGGTCCTTCGCACTGAGCACGCGGCAGTCCGCAGGGATCATGTCGCCGGCAGACAGCACAATCAGGTCGCCTGGCACCAGTTGCTTGATCGGCAGCTCGATGCGTTTTTGCCTGGCGCTATCGGCAATGTCGAACGTGCTGTCGGCGCGGCGCATGACGGTCGCGGTGTTGCTGACCATCGCCTTCAGCGCGTCGGCAGCCTGATTGGAGCGCGCCTCCTGCCAGAAACGCAGCAGTGTGGAGAGCACGACCATGGAGAAAATCACCGTGGCGGCTTTCATGTCCTCGGTCAGCCACGAGATGAACGCCAGCAGGGTTAGCAGCAGGTTGAACGGGTTTTTGTAGCAGTGCCACAGGTGCACCCACCATGGCAGCGGCTGTTCGTGCTCGACTTCGTTAAGGCCGTGTTGCTCGCGCAGCTCGTGCGCTTCGGTTTCGGTGAGACCGTCGGCGTGGCTGCACAGGCGTGCGAGCAATTCAGGCACATCGCTGCTGGCACCGCGGGTCAGGGTTTGCGCAAGGGTGGGCGGCACTTCGCGGCTGACGGTGGCGTCGGTCACGCTGTCGAGCGTCGCCAGCCGACGAAAGTGCCGGCCAAGTTTGCGAGTGCGGACGAAGTCTGCGAGAAATTCTTTCAGGAGGGTGTACTTCATGGTTATGTCCCCTGGACTGAAGGCTGCTGGAGCTGAAAGCACAGGAACCTGGAGCGGGTACGGCAAGCCTCTGGTGCCGCGCTTATTCTTGAGCAGGCACCGCAGGCTGGCCCGCACAGCAAAAATGCCGCGCGCGTCCGATGCGCAGACGAACGACGGACGCGTCGGTCATCACGCAGGATTGGGCGTCAGGGAAAGGACAGGAAAGCGGGCTCTGATCAGAGTCTGCTGGCACTGCCGCTTCTCACGTTGTCGGCGAGATAGCGGCAGTGAAAAGACTGCGCGTTATCGGGCCGAGGATTGGCCGGTCGTTAGCACCGGCTGACGTCTGTCACTCGAACAAGTACCCACTGTGGGTCTCCGCATTGGTTGAAAACGGGCGAAGAATACGCCCGGGTTTTATGAGAGTAAATCGCCAGTACGTGGGGTGTAAGGGTTATTGCGGATGTCTTCAGGGGAGGTTCAGGAAAGGTTCAGGAAAGGCGGCAGCGGTGCGGTATGTGGCGGCATTTGTGGGAGTGAGCTCGCTCGCGAAGACGGCATTTCAGGCGCTAAAGATGTGGCGGATGTCCCGGCCCTTTCGCGAGCAAGCTCGCTCCCACAATTGGTGTGGTAGCAGGGAGATCTGCAGTGCTGCCAAGGTCGGCCAAAGCAGACCGTATGAAATCGAACTGCTAAACTGCCGCGCCTCATCCCTGCCTAAGGCCGAGCATGTCTTCGTTGAATCAGGCGCTCAGCGTCGCCCTCGATAATCGTCAACCCCTGCTCGCGGAACTGCACGCCCAAGGCACCGATTGCTATCGCCTGTTCCACGGCAGCCAGGAGGGCGCGAGCGGGCTGACGGTCGACCGCTATGGCCCGCAGTTGCTGGTGCAGAGTTTCCACAACAGCCTGGACCTTGATTCGCTGCTGGCGCTGCATACCGCCGTCAATGCACGGCTGGGTCTGGAATTGATGCTGGTCTACAACGACCGCTCTCAGGGCAACTCGCGCGTCGACCGCACAGACCCGATCTACAAAGCCGACGACGCAGCGCTCGCCGATCTGGTCGGCCACGAATGGGGCCTGAATTACCGGGTGCGCGGTCGTCATGCCGGGCAGGACCCACTGCTGTTTCTCGACCTGCGCAACGCCCGTGGCTGGGTCAAGCAACATGCCGCCGGCAAGAGCGTGCTCAATCTGTTCGCCTACACCTGCGGCGTCGGCCTGAGCGCAGCGGCGGGTGGCGCGCGCGAGGTGTGCAACCTGGATTTCGCCGAGGGCAACCTGGCCGTCGGGCGCGAGAACGGCCAGCTCAATCCTCAGCTACCGACGATGCATTTCGTCCAGTCCGATTACTTCCCGGCCATTCGCCAACTGGCCGGGCTGCCCATCGCTTCCCGTCGCGGCCACAAGCTGCCGAGTTACGTGCGCCTTGAGCAACGCCAATACGATCTGGTCCTGCTGGATCCGCCGGCCTGGGCCAAGAGCGCCTTCGGCACGGTGGATCTGCTGCGTGATTATCAAAGCCTGCTGAAACCCGCGCTGCTGACCACCGCCGAAGATGGCGTGCTGATCTGCTGCAACAATCTGGCGAAGGTCAGCCTGGACGACTGGCGCGAGCAAGTGCTGCGTTGCGCGAGCAAGATTGGCCGACCTGTGCGCGACTGCCAGGTGCTGACCCCGGGCGCCGACTTTCCGTCACAGGATCAACAGCCCCCGCTCAAGACATTGATCTTGCAGCTGTGATGCTCAAACGGGCCTAAGGAAATTTCCCACAAGGATTGAAGCGACTGGATTCGGAACCAGATTGGCGTGCCATACTCCAAGGACCTCCCATCGAGAGAGTCGGCGACCTACATGCCCAAAGGATTGAAACGCGCCATCGGCGCCCTGCTGGCCGTCTTCGCCATCTACAGCGTGCTGGGGTTTCTGATCCTGCCAGGCGTTGCAGTGCGAATCATCAATCAACAGCTGGCCAATTACAGCACAGTGCCGGCCAGGCTGGACCGCCTCGAACTCAATCCCTACAGCCTGGAAGTCACCCTTTGGGGCCTGAATATCGGGGTGCCGGGCAAGGAGCAAATCGGTTTCGCACGGCTTTAC
>Ga0247805_1000912_pt1 | contig 14700 bp, 13 predicted proteins | sample UWRJL044104R1_FD_180930 | JGI IMG/M metagenome (GOLD analysis project Ga0247805, IMG submission 180930) | Plant litter microbial communities from Arlington Agricultural Research Station in Wisconsin, United States - UWRJ-L044-104R-1 | ecosystem: Environmental > Terrestrial > Plant litter >... | reverse complement strand
AGAATAAATTTGCTTTTGCTGCACAGCTCGGTAGTGACTTTGACATCGCCAAAAACCTCTTCCTGAATGTCGACGTAAAAAAGATCTGGTTGAGGACAGATGCTACGATAACCACACAACCAAGCGTTGCTGGTGGTGCAACCGTGGTGGCAAATACAAAAATTGATCCCTGGCTGATTAGCATTGGTATCGGAAAAAGATTTTAAACAACTTTTATCATTCCTGTGGCTAATAAAATCCACAGGAATGATATATTTAGGCCATGAAATATGGCTACCTCCTTTTCTTACTACTGATCATTTCATGCTCCGGACCAGCAAAAAATCCAGAGCCCAGTCCTGAAATCATCAACCAGTTTTACGATGCAGTATTTGCCGACCGTACTGCCGAGGCCTTAAAACTCATCAAAACAGGACAATTTCCGGCAGATGCTGAACCCAAAAATAAAATTCTCCCTATGCAGGCTGCCATTTGGCAAAACAACCTGCTGCTTGTCCAAACCCTTGCCGAAGGCGGGGCTAATTTAAACCCTAAAACCCTGTCCCTGGTCAATGTGGCAGCCGAGAAAGGCTTCCTTGATATTGTCAGATACTTACATGAAAAAGGTGCTGAAATCAATAAAGCACCCGCAGGAAGTTTTAGCGCGGCAGCAGCCAGTAAAAACTACGCATGTGCAAAATACCTCCTTTTACAGGGTGCAGATCCGCGACTTGGCGAGCTGAGTAACAAATTGAATTTCTTTTTAACAGCCGTTAAGCAACGCGATTACCAGGTAATTGAGCTGTTGCAGCTTTCCAAATCAGATGTAGACTATAACGACTGTTCGGGCGAGACTGCTTTGATCATCGCCATCAAGGCCAACGATGCCAAAATGGTCGAATATCTCATCCATAAAGGAGCAGACAAAAGTAAACCCGAAACCTTTGACTGCGGTGATACCGAAAGTTTTGGCTTAAAACCCATTCAACTGGCAAAAAAAATGAACAACAAAACAATAATCGACCTATTAAAATAATCATTTTCTGAATCGGTAAGAACGATCAAAACCTGTCTTTAAAGTGCGTTTCAACAGTTTTTTAAAACAACCATTTCCGCTTCCAGAGCGTATCATACCCACAGCCCTAACCATTGGCGCAGGGATCAGTTTACTGATGCTCTTGTTGCAGCCATTTGGCCTTTCAGGCGTTTCGGTTAGTCACCTTGGCTTGTTCCTGGCCGGTTACGGCCTGGTCAGCTGCCTAACCCTGCTTTTTAACGGCTTGCTGGTGCTGAGGTTGTTTTCCGATCTGCACTGGAATGTAATCCGGCAAATTGGCTGGACCTGCTGGTCGGTCTTTTGCCTTGGACTGGCAAATTATGCATATACCTATAGCTTGATCAGCGGTTTTCCATTTAGCCTCTCGGGTTTGCTTACACTTCAGATTTATACTTTTTTTATCGGGCTCATTCCCATCACCATTTTGGTTCTGCTACGGCAAAACAAGCTGCTCCGCCTCCATAAAAATGCTGCCCAGGTTTTAAACGAGCAGGTTCCGGTTGTTCCTGTTTCCGAAGCGCCGGCCCAGGCTGTTGTTTTAACTGCCGAAAATGGCAAAACACAATTGAGCCTCCAGGTTGATGATCTGGCATTTATTGAATCCGAAGGCAATTACATCCAGATTTATACGCGCAAAAATGGTTCAATGGCAGTCACTACCATTCGCAGCAGTATCTCTAACGCCGGAACAGAATTGGCCAGCTATCCGCAAATGATGAAATGCCATCGTGCTTTCATCGTCAACAAGGATTTTATCGAAGGCGTTAAAGGAAATGCCCAGGGTTATCGATTGACAATTAAAGGATCCGACAAGGAGGTTTACGTATCCAGACAGTATACAAAGCTCATTAAAGCGTGTTTTTCGTCACAAAAGCATGCATTTCATCCCTGAAATTTTAGCCTTTCATTTCTTACCGATAACATTGCTCAGTATTTAAAAACTAAGCAAAAATGGACGTACTATTTAAAACATTACTGGTGTTGCACATTGCAGCAGGAACAATTGCATTAACTACCGGAACAATCAACATCATCGCAAAAAAAGGAGGTAAAAGGCATCGCAATGTCGGCCTGGCTTTTCTGTACAGCATGTTGCTGGTAGGGGCAACAGCATTTGTACTGTCGGTTCTGCATCCCAATTACTTTCTGTTCATCGTAGGTGTTTTTACATTATATATGGTGTGTTCCGGTACGCGATACCTGTATCTGAAAAACCTTTCCAATGGGCAGAAGCCCAAGTGGATCGACTGGGTACTGACCAGCTTTATGCTGCTTTTTGGCCTGGCGTTTCTCATTTTTGGCATCTACCATTTGATTCATAAAAATGTATTCGGAGCCGTATTTATTGTCTTTGGAGCGATCGGATTAAGATTTGTGCGCACCGACTTTAGAAATTTCAGCGGTAAGGCTACAGTTTCCAATATCTGGCTCCTTGCGCACATCCAACGGATGACGGGTGCGTATATTGCTACACTGACGGCATTCCTGGTCGTTAACAATACGGCATTGCCGGGTTATGTTGCCTGGTTACTTCCATCAGTGGTTTTAGTTCCTTTAATCGTGATTTGGGTTAGAAAGTATAAAGTTAAACCTGCGAAAATTTAAGTCCTCATTTTAAACCAAATTTTTGAGATATTATTTAATATTTTGCATTATTTGTTAAATTTATTATTGTTTAAGTTTTGTATAATATTTTATTAGTTTAATATTGTTTGTTGTTGTGAATTTTTGCTCGTATTTTTGTGTCAAATCAAATATAGGATGTCTGAGAATTTTACAACACCGGCAAGTTTCCTGGAGGGTAAAGCCGAACCACATGGATTTATTGATCCATATAGCGATTTCGGTTTTAAGCATATTTTCGGTAGGGAGCCTAATCGCGATTTTCTAATTAGATTTCTCAACGAGATTTTTAAAAATCGTAAGGTAATTGTCGATATACAATATAATACGAATGAATATAAAGGACCTGGAAAGGATTACAGAAAAACAATATTTGACCTGTATTGCACTGGTGATAAAGGTGAAAAATTTATTATTGAAATGCAAAATGCAAAAGCCATCAATTTCAAGGAACGTAGCATTTTTTACACGAGTAACCTGATAAACGAGCAAGGACTTGGCGTATTGGCTGATTGGGAGTACGTGCTACCAGAAATTTACTTTGTGGCAATAATGAATTTTAAGTTTGATGACAGCCACCCAGATCATTATATACACGATGTACGTTTGATCGATATCAAGACACAGGAAGATTTTTACCCTAAACTGGCATACATATTTATTGAAATGCCTAAATTTAAAAAATATGCAGGTGAATTATCTACAGAATTGGATGAGTGGTTGTATATACTCAATAACCTAAACAAAAATGAAGAAATTCCGTTATCTTTGAGAAACAAGGCCGAATATAAAAAACTATTTGAAATTGCGGCAATTGGAAATTTAACCCGAGAAGAAATGAATGAGTACGAACAAAGTCTTAAAATCCAGCGAGATAATCTAAGTACGCTAAGTTGTGCAAAAAAGGAAGGACGGGATGAAGGAAAAAACGAGGGACGAATCGAAGGACTAGTAGAAGGACGAATAGAAGGACGGGATGAAGCAAATAAAAAAGCCGCCATTACCTTAAAAAAGAATAATATTGATATAGCACTAATCGCTGAAGCTACAGGCCTTACTATCGAAGAGATCAACGCATTGCCCTAACTAGTACTTTTTACTGGCATTTACTACATTGGTAATTAAAATAAAAAACCCGGTAGCAAAACACACCCCGCCAAGTAAACTGACAATTCCGGCAACAGAATAGTAAAAAGACATTCCCGATACCGGAATATTCCTGTTGTGTATAAAACTGGGCATTAACGTAAAAAACACGGTAACCAGCAAAGCAATGCCCGATCCTGCAAAAAGCAACACCGCATCTGCTTTAACAATTTTAGAAAGGTAAAAACAAGAAGCTATAAATATAAGCAGTGGCGGCAGGATCGCCGAAAAACTTAAAAGGGACATGATTGAATCCATATTTTTCTTTTTACTTTAGTGCTGCAATTTTTCGGCCAGAATTAAAACATACGTTATATATAAAATTGTATGTGTACTTGCAAAAAAATGCTTAGTTTTAGATGAGCTTATATCACAATCATTATGGCTGCTTACGGCACACACACCGACCAGGAACTGTTGGAATTCATGTCTCGTGGAGACGAATACGCATTTACCGAGCTGTACAACCGGTATTGGAAAAAGATGTTGCTGGTGGCCTGGAACCATACCAAAGACAAAGTCAATGCCGAAGACCTGGTACATGAAGTCTTCATTTCCTTATGGGACAAGCGGAACACGCAGGTGATTGAAAACGTGGCTGCATTTTTAACAACCTGCGTAAAGTACAGCATCTTTAAATACTACCAGAAGGAAAAGAAACGTGCGGCGCTGGCTTTAGCCAATTACGAGTACAATGAAATTGCCGACGACGATAAAAAGCTGGATGCCCTTTTTCTAAAAGACTATATCAACGGCATCGTAGAGCAGCTTCCGGAAAAATGTAAGCTTACTTTTCAGTACAGCAGGGTAGATGGGCTGAGCAATGCAGAGATCGCCGAGAAGATGAACATCTCCGAAAAAGGCGTGGAAGCCAATCTGACCAGGGCTTTAAAAGTGGTAAAAGACAACCTCAACCATACCGGGCTGGTCACTTTACTGGCTCCCGAAGTGGTTTCTGAGCTGTATAAAAATATTTTTTAGTACCCATGTAGGGTAAAGTGTTTTTCAGCGTACAACCTTATAAACAACAAGTTTCTAGATTTCTATATGGAGCAGCAGGAAATAAACGGTTTAATAGAGAAGTACAAGGAAGGCATAGCCAGTCCCGAAGAAATGGATGCCCTGCAAAACTGGTACCGGAGCGTGGGTTATGCCGATGGCATTTACCCTGACCATGAAATTACCGTTAAAACCAGGATTCAGGACAGGCTCATCGCTACCATTCACCCGGTTAAACCGAATAAACTCTGGCCACGCATAGCCATAACGGCCGCTGCGGTAGCAGCCCTGATCTTCGGCGTTTGGTTATTTGAAGCCCATTATAAGAACGGTCGTCATCCTGAACTTGTTTCAGGACCTCAATACCCCAACGACGTTGCTCCGGGTAAAAACACCGCCACCCTAACCCTGGCCAATGGCAAAACCATCACCTTAAGCGATACTAAAACCGGTGTTGTCATCCAGACATCCAAACTAACATATACCGACGGAACCGCGGTTTCCGGGCAGCACAGGCCCTCTGGCAGCGATGCCGGAGGCAGCGAGGCTAAAAATCAATTGCTTACCGCGCAAACCCCGCTGGGTGGTACTTACCAGTTCACTTTGCCCGATGGCACACGTGTCTGGCTAAACGCCGACTCAAAAATTTCCTTCCCGATGCAATTTTCTGGTAAATCTCGCAAAATATTGCTTAACGGAGAGGCTTATTTTGAAGTGAGGCACCTTACCCTTGCTACACCCTTCATCGTAGAAACCCCGGGCCAGCAGGTAACCGTATTGGGTACCCATTTCAACATCAATGCCTATAAAGATGAGGCAGACACAAAAACAACGCTGTTACAGGGCTCGGTTAAAGTAAGCCATGGCTCCGCGTTCTCCATCCTGAACCCCGGGCAGCAGGCTACCCTCAGCGCTCAAAATATCAGCGTAAAAGCCGTCAACGTCAACGACGTCATCGACTGGAAAAACGGGGAGTTTATTTTCAAAAACGAGCCCTTGCCCAACATCCTGCGGCGTGTGGCACGCTGGTATAACATCACTGTAACATATCAGGCAAAATACGATCAAATACCTACTTACTCCGGCTCCGTATCGCGTTTAAACAACGTGTCGGAAGTGTTGCGTATGCTTGAAAAAACGGGCGACAGCCGTTTTGAAATCAGGGGTAACCAGATTATTGTGAAACCAAAATAAGAATCATCAATGCCGGGTTTAACCAACCCGGAAATTAACCAAATATAAACCTTAAAATCAGTACAATGCAGCGCGCAATCCGACAGCAAAGCTAGGCCAGCAGGGGAAACAAAAAAGCCGAATAGTGAGTCTAAGCACTATCCGGCGAGTATTGAGTTAACCCAAAAACAAATTTCGACATCAGTTTAACGTATTAACCCAACAAACCAAAGGTATGAAATTAAATCCTTTTAAACCTGGTATGCCCTATGACTGGCTGCCTTCAAAAATTTTATTAATTATGAGACTCGTCATAATTATCATGATCACCTGTTTTATGCAGGTTAGTGCTGCAAGCTTTGCCCAGCGCTTTACCTATGGTCCTAAAAAAGCGACCCTGGCACAGGTATTTGCCGAAATTAAAAAACAAACTGGCTTCAGGGTTTTGTACTCCGACCAAAAACTGGACGACCGTAAAGTCATTGCCGTAAATTTTAAAGATGCAGAACTCTTAGACGTGATGGATCTTTGCCTCAAAGACCAGGAACTTGTTTACGAACTTGACCGGGAAACCATATTGATCAAAGCGAAAGAGCCTTCCTTTCTGGACAGGGTGGTTGCCGCCCTTACTTATACTGACGTTAGCTGCCGCGTGCTGGATGCTGATGGGAAAGCTTTGCCAGGTGCTTCCGTTTCGGTTAAGGGGAAGAACAAAAAGGTAAGTACCGATAAAAATGGAAAGTTTGTGTTAAAAGGGGTAGAGGACAAGGATATCCTGGTGATCTCTTATATAGGCTATCAGCCCCTGGAGATTTTAGTGAAGGATGCGATGGTTCAGGAAAGTATTGTGTTGAAAGAAGTTATAGGGGAGTTGGATGAGGTTAAATTGATAGGATATGGTACGACTACGCAGAGGTTGGCTACTGGGAATACGAGTAGGATTACCGCTGCGGATATTGAGAAACAGCCGGTGGCGAATCCTTTGCAGACTTTGCAGGGGAGGATGCCTGGGGTCTTGGTAACGAATGGGCAGGGATTGCCGGGGACGGAGACGAAGATTCAGATCAGGGGGATTAATTCGATTGATGGAAATAGAGATCCGTTATATATTGTGGATGGGGTGCCTTTTTCGGCGACTGCCCTCTATAGGTTTCCTGATGGTATAGCGGCTTTAACTAGCTTTCAGCATGCTTCAGGTGGTTCATTCACCCCATTTAATAGTTTATCTCCTTCAGATATCGAAAGTATTGATGTGCTTAAAGATGCGGACGCAACCGCTATTTATGGGGCTAGAGGTGCCAACGGGGTAATTCTGATTACGACAAAAAAAGGAAAATCGGGTGTCACTAAATTTGACTTTGATATCAGTCATGGAATTTCACAAGCGAGTCATTTACTAAAAGATTTTTTGCCTACTGAACAGTATATCGCCTTAGAAAAGGAGGGTGCTAAAAATGATAGGATTGACATTAATGACATTAAAGAGTATTTACCTGAAATTTTTAAATATGACCAGAACCAGAATACAGATTGGCAAAAAGTGATTTTAGGAAATACGGCTCATTTAACCAATGCAATCGGAAGTATTTCAGGGGGAAGCTCTGGCACCACATTTCTTTTAGGTGGAAATTACCGAAAAGAAGGTACAATTTATCCTGGGGATCTAGGTTATACCAGGGGCGGTGCACATATTAATTTAAGCCACAAGTCACAGAACAATAAATTCTATACTTCGTTTAGTGCAATCTATACCTCAGATAAAAACGCATTAACTATTCAAGGTTTACCTATTTTTAACCTGCCCAATTTTCCATTGTTTAATGCAGACGGCTCAAGGAATTATGGAGATGGAAATAATTATCAGGCAATATTAGAACAAAAAAGTACAACTAAAACAGATAACCTGGTTGCTAATGGACAATTTGGATACCACATTACTTCAGATTTAAATTTTAAAACCGCATTAGGCTTTAACCGGATTTCATTGAATGGTTTTAGTATAATACCTCTAAGTTCACTAAACCCGGCTAATAATCCTGTTAACGAAGCCCAGTACGCCAATAATACCTCTACTACAGTTAATATAGAGCCTCAATTGGATTATAATAAATTGGTTGGACCAGGGAAATTACAGGTATTGATTGGTGGTACTTACCAATCTACAACATCTCAAGGAAATTTTATTCATGGGCAGAATTATAAAGATGAAAACCTGTTCGGAAATATTGGAGCAGCTGGAAATATTGATATGCAAAGGCAACCACCTATCACCACCTATACACAATATAAGCTGATTTCTGCTTTTGGACGTGTCAATTACAACATGAAGGATAAGTATATTCTCAATGCAAATTACCGGATAGACGGTTCCTCAAGATTTGGTCCAGGCAAACAATTTGGAAATTTTGGAACTATGGGTACGGCCTGGATCTTTTCCAATGAAGAATTCTTGAAACACAATCTATCTTTCATAAGTTATGGTAAACTTAGGGCAAGTTATGGTACTATAGGTAATGAACCAGCCTCAGATTATAATTTTTTACAGTCTTATACTTCTTCTTATTATGGTCCATATCAGGGAAGTCCAGGTTTAGTTCCTTCAAGAATTGGAAACCCTGATTACAGATGGGAGGTCGTGAAGAAACTAGACATAGGTTTGGATGTTGGAGTACTTTCAGATCGGATCCTAATTTCTGCATCTTGGTTCAGGAACCGGTCGGACAATCAGTTAATAAGCTATTCCCTTCCTGGACTAACTGGGTTTACTGGTTATACTAATAATTTTCCTGCCGTAGTTGACAATAAAGGCTTAGAGTTCTCTATCAATACTGAAAATATGAAAACCAAAGATTTCAATTGGCGTACCAGTTTTAATTTATCCTTTAATACCAATACCTTAGTTTCTTATCCTGGACTTGAATCCTCTGCCTATAAATATGATTACGAAATTGGAAAATCTTTAAGTATCGTAAGAACTTATTCGTTTGCTGGTATAGATCCTCAGACTGGTAGTGCTTTATATAATACACATAGCGGAGAGAAAACAACTTCAGTGCAAGCTGTTGTTGATTATTTTGCAATTGGTAAAACGTTGCCGGATTATTATGGCGGGATCAGTAATAGCTTTACTTATAAAGGACTGCAATTAGACTTTTTATTTTCTTTTGTGAAACAGGAAGGCTATAGACCTGGATTCTCACCGGGATATTTACAAGGATATATGCCTGAAGAAGCTTTAGAAAGATGGCAGAAGCCTGGGGATGTAACCAGCGTTCCAAAAGCATCTTTAATAGATTATGAAGGAACAATTTATTATGGTCGATCAAGCTATTTTTGGGGTGACGCATCTTACATTAAACTTAAAAATCTTTATCTAAGCTACAGAATCCCAGATTCCTGGTTGAAGACAGCTAAGATCAGGCAAGTTAAACTCTATGTACAGGGGCAAAATCTCTTGACATTAACCAATTACAAAGGATCTGATCCGGAACTTCTTCCTCGTGGCGGTTTAATGGTTCCAACCCTTCGAACTTTAACTGCAGGTATTCAATTAACCCTTTAATCTTTTTAATATGAACAACTTCAACCTAAGTAAAAAAATGTTCAGCTTACTTATCCTAATGATTGTAAGCGTATTTTTTTCTTGTAAAAAGATGATCGCCATAGACGCACCGATCAATGAAAGTGTAGCTGGTAAAGTATTCAGTTCTGAGGCTTCAGCTAACAGTGCGTTAAATGGACTTTATGCCACCTTTTTATTTAATTTTGATCGTGCATATTTTCTTTTTCCCTCACTTTCTTCTGATGAACTAACTACTAGCTTAGCAGGCTATTTTGATTTTAATACGAATTTCCTAAAAGCAGATAATACTGATAATATAAATCAATGGAATGCCTTTTATAACCTCATCTATCAATCTAATTCTATTATTGAAGGCGTTCAGACCAGTAATTCTTTAAGCTCAGGAATTAAAGACCAATTGCTTGGTGAGGCTAAATTTATGCGTGCTTTTATGCACTTTAACCTGTTGAATTTCTATGGCGATGTGCCTTTGATCACTACTACGGATGTAAAGATTACCTCAATAGCATTTAGAAAACCTGTTGACCTGGTTTATCAGCAGATCATCGCTGATCTTAAGGATGCACAAAGTTTGCTTAAAGATACGTATGCAAGTGCAGATCGGGCACGAGTAAACAAAAGTACCGCAACAGCACTACTGGCAAGGATCTATTTATATCAGAAAGATTACATCAACGCTGAAATCCAGTCAACTGATCTCATCAATAATTCTGCTCTATACCAATTAGAATCTATAGATCAAACCTTCTTGAAATCCAGCAAGGAAACGATATTTCAAATCGCAAATACAAATGGTTACACAGGCATTGCTGGAGAGTTAATAACAGGATTTGGTGCAACTAAAGCAAACTATTTTTATACATCTACCTTTCAAAATGCCATTGAAACAGGTGATCAAAGGATGAATAATTGGATGAAGAGCATAGCAATTAATGGAGTGACTTATTTGTATCCTTATAAATATAGAAAGCTAAGTTCTACGGTTAGTTTGCATCCTGAATACCTTGTCGTTTTCAGGTTAGCAGAACAATATCTCATTCGCGCAGAAGCAAGAGCGCAGCTAGGAACTGACCTGAAAGGAGCAAGAGAGGATTTAAATGTCATCAGAAGGCGAGCAGGTTTACTGGATTATCAACAAGAAACAAAAGGTGAACTGCTTGATGCAATAGAAAAGGAGAGAAGGATAGAACTCAACACGGAATTTGGTCACCGATGGTTCGATTTAAGAAGAACACAGCGGATAGATGCCGTAATGAGTGCTATAAAACCAAACTGGAAGCCGTCTTCTGCTTTATATCCAATTCCAGCTTCTGAGCTTAGGAATGATCCAAACCTAACACAAAATCCAAATTATTAATACAACACACAATGAAATCTAAAATAGAATTATTGCTTATCGCTCAGGTTGCGATTGGAAGTTTTCTTTACGCTCAAAATAAGGTGAATACCTTTATCAAAGGAGATATTGTTCCGGCTCACATAGTAATCGGAAAAATGGTAAATTATAAAATGAACAAGACCAAATTTTCAGATTTTAAAGGAAAATTGGTGATTCTGGATTTTTGGTCAACTCATTGTAGTCCATGTGTGGCAGGCCTTCCACGAATGGATTCTTTACAAAGAAAATATGGGAATAAGATTGCCATAATCCCAATTACCTCAGAAGATTCCCGGACGATTCAGAATTACTTTATTAAAAGAGGATTCAAACTACCTTCAGTTGTAGAAGATAGAATATTATCTAAAACATTTCCTCAAACAGCTCTTGATCTTCATGTTTGGATAGATCAAAAAGGAAAAATCATTGCCACCACAAGTGGAGAGGATGTCAATTTTAAAACTGTAGATGAATTTTTTAAAACTGGAAAAGTAAATGCAAAGGAAAGAATCGATATTGTTGGGGGATTTGACCGCTCTAAACCGCTTTTTATAAATGGCAATGGTGGCTCAGGAGATAATTTTTTAGGTAGGTCAATCATGACAGCTGGATCCATTGTTGGCGTGCAAACGGGGGGAATGGCGTTTCAATATTATCCAGAAAAGAATGGAGAAATTATGCTCAAAAGTATCATGCAATGGAATGGCAGTCCAATAGATCTATATGAACCAATTATTAATGGTTTAGGTAGGATAGATCTTACTTTATTTTTTAAAGAAACGGAAAATGGTCAGATTGTTCCGATAAGTAAAGCTCAGGATTTAGGAAGTGTTCTTAAAGATCTCCAAGAATATACAAATAAGACAAATGGTATTGTTAATTATGAGTTGACCATACCCGCGCCTGGAGTGAAGGAGCATGTTTTTCTTAGAGAATACCTTTTAAATGATCTGAACAGATACTTTGACTACACCGCTAGGATTACAAAAGTTAAGCTGCCCAGCTGGGTTGTCGTAAGATTAAAGGATCATAATATTTTATCAAAAGAAGAAGAAAAAAATATCGGGATGATCTTTAACGATAAAATTGATCTGGCTTATTTCGAGGGAGTGAAATCTATGCCTATGGATGACTTTATTAGGTTTACTAAAGCAAATTATTATCTATCACCTCCAATTTTTAACGAAACAGGATTGTCAAAGGAAAAGATAACCCTTAATAACTTACATTTAAAATTTGAACAAGACAAGGCTAATCGTAAAACTCTAAACCTCGAAGAATGGCGTGCCGCTTTCCAGCGAAACGGCCTGGACATCAAAGTCGAAGACCGGGAGGTAGAAGTCATGGTCTTCAAGAAAAAAGATACTCCTTCTAAATAAACAACGGTCACCTGTTCCGCTCCAGTTCTGGAGCGGAACTACTTAAGAAAACAAAAACAAAACATATGAAACCATCATGATTTTTCAAACCACACAGTGGGATAAATAAATCTGATAGCTTCATCACAAATAAAAAACAAATTATAAACAGATGAAAAAACTATTGATCACACTGCTGGTCTTGCCACTGCTTTGGGCAGTCCATGCCAAAGCCCAGATCCTAAAACCTGTAAAATGGAGTTATGCTGCAAAGAAAACTTCGGATACCGAAGCAATGATCTTATTCAAAGCCGATATTGAAGAAAGCTGGCACATTTACTCTGCTTACCAAAAAGATGGTGGGCCGTTGAAAACCAGTTTTAAGTTCAGCCCATCCAAAGCATACAGCTTGGTTGGTAAACTAACTGAACCCAAACCGCTATCCGTGTTTGATAAAAACTTCGGTATCCAGGTAGACTATTTTGAAAAGAACGTCACCTTTCAGCAAAAAATCAAACTCAAAACCAAACAGACTACGGTAAAAGGCAAACTGGAATTTATGGCCTGTACCAAAGAGCAATGCCTTCCACCCGATGAAATCAATTTTTCCATCCCTATAAATTAGATATGATCAACGAAGAAAAAATATTGAAAGACCTGGACAGGTTGATCCAAAGACACTTTCTGGAAGAGCGGAGCGCCGCATTTTACGCAAAACTGTTGAATATTCCTGCAGGATTGTTAAACAATATTGCTGAAGAAAACCTGGGTAAACGCGTGCCGGGCCTGGTACGGCAATACTTGTTGAAGGAAGCCAAAATCCTGTTGTCCTGTACGGAGAATAATATGAGGCAAATTACCTTCCAGCTCAATTTTGCCTATCCCGCTTGCTTTACCCACTTTTTTAGAAGAGAAACCGGGCTGACACCCACCATGTTCAGGAAGCTACATGCCAAACTGGATGGTGTCACCCTGGACGGTGGAAACTTAAAAGTGAATTTATAAACCCCCATTACATTTTAAGCAACGAGAAATGAAAAGACAGCTCCTATTATTTTTATTTGTGCTCTGTGCAGCCGGGGTTTTTGCCCAGCCAAACACCCGCTGGACCGAAGCACAGGCCAATGCCTGGTACGCCAGGCAGCCCTGGCTGGTGGGCACCAATTATACCCCGGCTTACGCCATTAACCAGCTGGAGTTTTGGCAGGAAGAAACCTTTGATCTGAAAGCCATAGAAAAAGAACTGGCCTGGGCAGAAGCCCTGGGGATGAATACCCAAAGGGTGTTTTTACACGACTTATTATATAAACAAGATAAGGAAGGTTTGTTCGGGCGCATGGATGCCTTTTTAAGCCTGTGTAAGATCCACCACATCAAACCATTGTTTGTGCTTTTTGACAGCTGCTGGGATCCGGCGCCTAAACTGGGTAAGCAAAATGCACCCAAACCACATACCCACAATTCGGGTTGGTTGCAAAGCCCTGGCATTGCGGCTTTGCAAAACCCGGCCGAATATGCCCGGCTGAAAGATTACGTAAAAGGAGTGGTTGGCCACTTTAAAAACGACAAGCGGATATTGGGCTGGGACATCTGGAATGAGCCGGAGCACATCAGCAGGAAACTGTTTCCTGTTGAAGATTTGAGTGAAAAAGTTAAACTGGATTTGGTGCTGCCCTTGCTGGAGCAATCCTTTGCCTGGGCCAGATCGGCTTCGCCGAGCCAGCCGCTGACGGCTGCGATCTGGCAGGATTCGAACTGGTCGGTGCGTGATAGTTTAACGACTTGCCAGAAACTGATGCTGGACAATTCGGACATCATTACTTTTCACAATTACCGGGACGGGGATAAATTTGAAATGCGTGTGAAATGGTTACAGCAGTATAACCGCCCGATCATTTGTACCGAGTATATGGCCAGGAATACAGGCAGCACTTTTGAAGCGGTGCTTCCAATCGCGAAAAAGTACAAAGTAGGTGCGATCAACTGGGGTTTTGTAGCTGGTAAAACACAGACGAATTATCCATGGCAGAGTTGGAGCGGACAGTTTACGGCCGAGCCGAAGTTGTGGTTTCATGACATCTTGCGGCCGGATGGGACAGCCTTTGATGCAAAGGAAACGGACTTGATTAAAAAACTGACAAAGGGGAAGTGACACTCGCGTCATTCCGGCGCAGGCCGGAACCTTACCTGAGGAGATCCTGAGATGAACTCAGGATGACGACAACAACCATACAACCAGAACAACAACAACAACAAAAACACATAAAATGAACAACGAATTTGCAAGATTAGGTCAATTGATTTTTGACCTCCACGCCGGCAAACAGTTTGACCTGAGCGAAGAAGAAAACTTTATTTTTTTAGAAGAAGAATACAAACGGATAACCATTCAACTGGGTGGAGT
>Ga0247805_1000909_pt1 | contig 14704 bp, 13 predicted proteins | sample UWRJL044104R1_FD_180930 | JGI IMG/M metagenome (GOLD analysis project Ga0247805, IMG submission 180930) | Plant litter microbial communities from Arlington Agricultural Research Station in Wisconsin, United States - UWRJ-L044-104R-1 | ecosystem: Environmental > Terrestrial > Plant litter >... | reverse complement strand
GACCTCGATGTCGTTCTTTTCGCAATGAGTTTGTAGTCGTTCTGCCTGGTCCCTTTGGGAAAAGCCTTTGTCTGCCTGTTCATCGGTGCTTACCCTGATGTATAAACACGCTTTTTTCATAGAATTTCTCCTTTCATTTCTTGTAAATTAATCTTTGTCTGAACAGCTTCCGGGGAGTCTTTTTATCCGGCTGGATTTCACTGGAATCCCTGTTAATGACCTGTTCAGCCGATAATTTAGCGAATCCATAAAGGAAGTCCAAAATAAGTTTTGCACGTTCTGGACTAGCTTCTGTACCATGCTCTTTTAATAATTTGACGGCTTTTGTAGCGGTTATACTTCGACTATCGGTAGGAATGAAATTTTTCATAAAACCGAAGTTCTGGTAGTTATAAATTAGAACATCACTAGTAGAGATAAATAATATTTACTATTAGTCAGCTGAAAAAGCAACTTGTCACTACTAGTGATGAACAGATATTTGTGATTTAGGTTGGATAGTTAAATTAAATTACAATTTTCTCGTATGTGAGAAAATTATATATTTGAATAATTTATATGAGTGAAATGCCTAGAAAGACATATCAGGAAGCATCCAATGACAAGGGGCGATCAATCCAAAAACTTATTGATGCTGTAGGAACGGTTATTAAGACAAAAGGATACACAGGATTAACGGCAACCAACATTTCCCGTGCTGCTGGTTTAAACAGGAAGCTGATTATGCTTTATTTTGGCACAGTTGACAACCTGATTGAAACCTATGTACGGGGCAAAGATTATTGGCTGGCTGCCTCGGGAGAGGCGGCTGGGCTGATCAAAGATAACAAAGGTGAAAACACAAAAGATATATTGGAAAGTCTGTTGCATAACCAGATGGAACATATTTTCAATGATCAGGAAATGCAGAAAATAATCCTGTGGCAGATCAGCGAAAGCACCAAAATAATGAAAGAGGTTTCTGAGGAAAGAGAATTGCTTAGTCAGCAGTTTTTTGCCCTGTCTGATCAGGAACTGCAGGGAAAAAATATAGATCTCAGGGCGGTATCGGCGTTGTTGGTTGCAGGTATTTATTATCTGGTACTCCATGCCAAATCAACCGATACACTGGTCTGTGAAATAGACCTCAATACTCCAGATGGCATGTCCAGAATTAAAGATGCAATCAGTTTGATATTAGAGAATATCTATCAAGATAAATTACCACACAAATAAAAGAAATGTCAAAAACAAAAGCTTACCAAATGACAACCGGAAGGAAAAAGTATTTAAGCGTATAACGGTTGTAGCGAATGATCCGCAGTTTCCGTTTTCCAGTTAATCAACGAATACATATATCTATATACCAATTTGATGAAAAAGTCAATTAAATATTTATTAAGCGTAACGGCCATTTTGATACTTGCAGCCTGCATGAAACAGTCAGAGGATGAAATTATTGGTTGTGATCCTGTGATCTCAGCAGCAGGCTTTCAACTGGTGGACAAAACTTCCGGTTTAGATTTATTCTTGGAGAGTACTCCTACCTATAAGCCTGCCGATCTCAGGATTTACCCTGTCAACTATAAAAATGAAACAGATACCTTAGCGTTAAGGCCCATCGTTTCGGGTACGCGACAGGTTTTTGTGTTTGAACTTAAACCGGCCAAAGTTAAAGACACGGTATTGTTAAAGATTGCAGACACGCGAATGGATACCTTGGTATTTACAGTCAAAATGCCGTCTAATCCTTGTTTACGTTCTACTGTTGATCAGGCCTGGTTTAATGGGAATCAGATCATTCGGGACACAGACTTACTGATTTTAAAAAAGTAAGGAATATCAGACAGCAAGTCTTCCAAAAAAGCTGATTAAAAAACACTAAAACACATCAATTAAAAAATAGAAAACCAATTTGAAATTCAGAACAGACATGAAACTTTTACCTTACTCTTCAGTTCCTTATTTACGTTTAATATTAATTTTTAGTTTCTTTTCATTCATCACTGTATCCTGTAAAAAAGAAAAGCATGTGGAAATCAAAGATCTGAAATTTCCGCAATCCACCTATTATGTACCGGAAGGATCCGAAATACAATTGTATATTCAAGATGGGAACCGAAAGTATACGGTAAATGCAGGTGATGGAAGTCTGATAGAGACTACTGTCTTAGCTACAGAATTGCCTGCTGGATATATTCAGCTTAAAGGGTTAAAAAAAGGGAGCACAGAACTGACTGTTACCGATGAAATAACCGGGCAGGAAGCTCATTTGGATATCCATGTCGTAGATCCCTTTTTTGTAATGAAAGTTAATGATCTTATCCCTGGAATATTTGGATCCAAATCTTTAAGTAATTTTAATTCAATCAGGGACAAATTGAAAGCTGAACCTAAATATAACTCAGATTTTTTTAGAAATGGTGAAATTGTGATATTACGCCGCAATGCGAATGAGCAATTTTTGGTTTTCAGAAATGAAGCGGAATTAGAAAGGGGTGTGATTTATAAATCTGGAAACTACAATCTGGATCTTACTGGCAACAGTTCCAGCAAATTGACATTTACCTTTGGTGAAAGCAATAAAACGATTGAATTCCTGATCCACCCTGAAACCACAAGTTATTCGATATTGCTTGATTTCTCAAAAAATAAGCTAGCAGGTCCTGGACAATTCAATCCTCAAAATCCTTATCCCTATGTTTATCTTACTAAGGATTTCACCAAGGAGTTTCAGTTAATCGATGCAGATCTTGAACGTGTTGAATTAAGTCAGGCGATGTTTACCTATCCATATTTTCTTCCAATGAAGTTCGCTGACGGCATTTTGAAATAGTATAAGTGATTGACTGGCATAAAGAGACACAATGCTGTTTTTTTCTTGTCGAATCAGGCATAGCAAATAACAATTTATTGAAAGGCAGTTTTCCTGTAATAGGTAACTGCCTTTTATATTTCACGATATGGTTTTATAATTATTTATCTCTACTAGTGATAAACTGATTTTGCCCCTTTTCACCTTTGGCTATCAAATCATATAGCCATGAACAAGACCATAAAACTCAAAGAGCAGCTGGAGGAAACAAAAGCACATTCCAAAAAATCCAAAGACCCAAACCTCAAGGGGAGAAAATACAAAGGCAGTCCATACCTGAAGCTAAAGAAAGTCAAGGCCGATCCACGTGTCAAGATCCGCCAATTGTTACGGGGTTTCGTTCCACTGGATGAACTGCGGCCATCCATAAAACCGGAACAGACCATTCAATAAATTCACAAACATTCATTCACCAGGAACCAGGGTTTCATAGCAGCCCATGGGAGTACAACGTTGTAGTCCGCCTGGACTAAGCAAAGATGTATTTCCGTCTACGGAAACGCTTTACAGCGGTTTGAAAGGGGGCTGCGGAACTTGCCCCTTTGGGTTTTTTAATCATGTAGCAATGCCAAGAAGAAAGTCAGCTAATCCAGAAGAAGTATTAAGTCATGTCATCAGGGCCAGGGTTACTGAGACAGTTTATAGGCGATTGGAGCAGATAAGTAAGACCAGTGACTGTTATTCGGTTGGAAGGCTAGCCAGAAAAATCCTGAGCAGGGAAAAGATCACCTTATTCCATAAGGACAGGACTATGGATGCTACAATGGAAGAATTGGCCTTGATCCGAAAAGAGTTAAGGGCAATCGGGGTCAACATCAACCAGATCACTAGGAGTTTCAATCAGGATAAAGCTGAAACCCAGCGGGCATTTTATGTGCTGAAAGCCGCAGACCAGTATAAAAAAGTGGATGAAAAAGTAGAACAGTTATTAACGATCATTTCCAGACTCGCAGAACGATGGTTGCAAAAATAAGTACTGGCAAAAGCATCAGGGGAATGCTGCACTATAATGAAAATAAGGTGGAAGAGGGAGAAGCTGCGCTGATAATGGCCAGTGGTTTTGCAGGAGAGATCGATCATATGAACTTCAACCAGAAACTGAACCGGTTTGTTCGTTTGCAGGAATTAAAGCCGGATGTGAAAACAAATGCGGTGCATATTTCTTTGAATTTTCATTCCTCTGAAAGGTTGAATGATGAGTTGTTACAGGATATTGCAGCGCAGTACATGGAAAGGATTGGTTTTACTGACCAGCCGTTTTTAGTTTATCGTCACGATGACGCGGCGCATTTGCACCTGCACATTGTCACCACCAATATTACAGCTGGGGGGGAGCGGATTGATCTGCATGATATCGGTAAGAAATTATCTGAGCCAGCCCGCAAAGCGATTGAAAATGAATTCAAGCTGGTCAAGGCTGAATCCAAACTTTTTAAAGCCCAGTCAGGGATCAAGCCTGCTGATTTGGAGCAAGCAAAATATGGAAGATTGCCTACCAAAAGAGCGATCAGTAATGTCATAACTGCGGTAGTCAGGGATTATAAATTTACCTCCCTTGCAGAATACAATGCAGTTTTAAGGGGATTTAATGTGATTGCCTTACGAGGGGCGGCGCATACAGCGATGTTTGAAAAGAAGGGACTAATGTATGCTTTGCTGGATGAAAAGGGTGTTCCCATAGGTGTGCCGATCAAGGCCAGTTCATTTTACGCAAAAGCCACACTTCGCAACCTGGAAAAGAAGTTTGAGCAGAATGCAGTGAAGCGTAAACCATTCAAGGAGGATTTAAGAGCAAGAATAGATAAAGTCTTTTCTGCTTATAGCAGTATCACCAGGCTAAGGTTTGAGCAGGAGCTGAAAAGCCAGGGGATAGAGGTGCTTTTCCGGGAGAATGAGTCCGGGCAGGTTTACGGGATCACTTTTGTGGATAACCATAACAAAACGGTCTTGAATGGTAGTGATTTGGGGAAAGCCTACAGTGCCAAAGCGATTACAGAAAGATTTACACAGGTAAACAGACCTGTTCAAACAGAAAAAAATCAAACAGAAAAATTGGTGAACGCAGGTTCATCGCAGCATACGCGGAATCAACAGGAAATGGGAAAGGATACAAATGGATCATCCACAGCTAACCTATTAGAGATCTTATTGGAGAAATCGCAGCCTGAATACTTCCCTGGTATTCCGCGCAAAAAGAAAAAACGTAAGAAGAAGGGACAAGCTGCTACTCAGGAATTAAATATCTAAACAAACTAGTATGAATACAGGGGAAGATGCGCAGGGCTTGCGCAAGATTATAGATTTTACAAGACTGATCAGTATCGCAATTTTGTGTATACATTTTTATATCTGCTGTTATGCGGCATTTGCAGCTTGGGGATGGACAGCAGAGATTATCGACAAATTCATTGGGAATATCGCAAAGACGGGTTTGTTTACAGGCCTGATTAGAGCAAAATTGACTGCCTTAATGTTCCTGGGGATAACGGTACTGGCTGCAAAGGGTAAAAAGGACGAGAAGATCCAGAAAAATAGCATAGTTGCATACCTGATATGTGGGTTATTGGTTTATTTCCTTAGTCCGCTGGTGTTTTACCTATCCTGGAGCATACCCCTCATAGCTGGCTTGTATATGGCCTTATCGGGTATAGGGTATTTGCTGATCTTAACCGGGGGCACCTGGTTAAGCCGGTTAATTAAAAGTAGCCTGGTTACTGATGTGTTCAATTCGGATAATGAAACTTTTCCGCAGGAAGAGCGCTTACTGGAAAATGAATATTCTTTTAACCTGCCTACTAAGTATAATCTGAAGGGAAAGATCCGCAATGGCTGGATCAATTGTGTGAATCCCTTCAGAAGTGTGCTTGTAGCGGGCAGTGGCGGAGCGGGCAAGACTTATTTTGTAATCAGGCACATCCTGGATCAGCAACTAAAAAAGGGGTTTTGCGTATTTTTATATGATTTCAAGTACGACGATTTAACGAAGATGGCTTATAACAAGCTGCTGAAATACCGGGGGAATTATCAGGTTAAACCGGCTTTTTACATCATTAATTTTGAGGATTTAAACCGGACGCACCGCTGCAATCCGCTAGATCCTTCGGGTATGGAAGATATTACGGATGCTACTGAGGCAAGCCGTACAATAATGATGGGACTGAACAAACAGTGGTTGAAAAAAACGGGGGATTTTTTCGTGGAAAGCCCAATCAATTTCCTGACGGCTGTGATTTGGTATTTGAGAAAGTACCAGGATGGTAAGTACTGTACGCTTCCTCATGTGATCGAGCTGATGCAGAATGAATATGAAAAGCTGTTTAAAGTTTTGTGGGAGGAGGAAGAGGTTAGGGTATTGATAGATCCCTTTATTTCTGCTTTACGAAATAATGCGCAGGCACAATTGGAGGGGCAGATCGCTTCGGCTAAGATTGGATTGGCGAGGCTGGCTTCTCCTCAATTGTATTATGTGCTTTCGGGTAATGATTTTACGCTGGATATCAATAATCCAGATGAGCCGAAAATTGTGTGTATGGGGAGCAACCCGCAGAAGATAGATACTTATGGTGCTGTGCTTTCCTTATATGTAAATAGAATGTTAAAGCTGATCAATAAGAAGGGTAAACAAAAGTGCAGTCTGATCTTTGATGAGTACCCGACACTTGTGGCGGATTTGATTACGACAATCAGTACAGGTAGAAGCAATTTGATTTCCTGTACGATTGGTATCCAGAGTATTGAGCAAGTGAAGAAGGAATACGGTGCGGAACAGGCGGAAATCATTCTGGGGATTTGTGCCAATATCATTTCAGGGCAGGTTTCGGGTGATAGTGCCAGGAAGCTTTCAGAGACTTTCGGGAAGATCATGCAGGATCGGCAGAGCATGAGCATCAACAGCAGTGATGTGTCTATTTCTAAGTCTACCCAGATGGAATCGGCTATTCCTGCCTCTAAGATTGCTACGCTATCCTCAGGTGAGTTTGTGGGAATTGTGGCCGATAGCCCGGATGTGAAGATCAGACAGAAAATGTTTCATGCGGAGATCCAGAATGACCATGAGGCGATTAAGAAAGAGGAGGAGGCTTACAGGCCGCTTCCGGTGATACAGCAGGTTACTGTGGAAGATGTGCGGGAGAATTATCTGAAAATCAAAAGGGAGGTGGAGGCGCTGGTGAAATTGGAACTGCAGAAAATTAAGGATCGGGAAGCTGGTAATAAGGGCACTAAAAAGAAGAAGAAAAAAAATAAAATGCGGAGTTCTTTGCCACCGGAAAAGTCTGTCAGGCAACAGGATGCAAAGATATTTCCAAGATAACGTTTTTTGATTGCCGAAAACATGGATAAATATGATGTGGTAATTTAATGTTGAATTACTTATCTTAGACTTTGAGAGCGTTAATTTTAAGCCGGGCTTGTCATCTGACAAGTGCCGATTTATTTTTGTGAGGCTTGCAAATGCACTAACAATGTCTTTCATTAATACCACCATGTTAGGTTCGGCTGGCAGTGAATTGGATAGTCTGCATCAGTTGCAAGCGAAATAAAAATGATTTGCTTTATTTTTTAAAATATTCTAGCATAGCAAGACTATAAACCGTCAATAGGACATTTTTTTTAATTGGATTTTGGCTAAAAAATAAATAATGTTTAAATTAGACTTTAACTAAACTTATTTGCTCACCTTTACCCCATTAACGCTCAGTCTGTCAATTACATTAAAATCGTACACAGACTATTATCAGAAAAATAAACAAGCTTTGTTTTCCACCGGAAACTTTTAAAAATGTCACTCGATTGAGCGTTTCAGTTCAGGAATCTGACTTCCTCATGATCGAAATTGATTTAGAAATATGATGCGGAAATAAGCCGCATAATCAATTGCAGTGGGGTGTAGATTAAATCTTCCATTAATTCCCCTGTCGGGGTATTAAGGTTTCCTAATTTGGATTGCGAATTAAAATGAAGACTATGGAAATCGATTTTGAAAAAGCAAGTTTTAAAGATTTTGAAAACATACCAGGCCTGGATCCCTACGGCTGGGCGTCGTTATGGACGGCTTATGTCAATGACAGGACGAAGGTAGGGCAGTTCAATTACCGTCAGGAGAATTTGTCTGGCTGTGGTCCTGAAATGGAATTGGTCATTAAAAATAACCCGAACAGAAATTTTATAAGCCTGGTCTCCAATGATTACCTGGGATTTACGCAGCATCCTAAAGTATTGGCGGCAGCGATCAAAGGAATTGAAAAGTTTGGAACAGGTGCTGGCGCTTCTCCCGCAATCGGAGGCCATTATTCTTTTCATCAAGAGTTGGAGGATAAAATAGCCGCATTTTTTAAGCGGGACAGCGCTATCGTTTTCACTACTGGTTATAATGCGAACAGTTCATCATTGCAGGCGTTGTTAAAGAAGGAAGACCTGGCCATATTGGACATGGCTGTACATGCCAGCGTATATGAAGGTTGCCAACTGACCAATGTTAAGACCTTCCCGCACAATAATGTGGAAGCGTTAGAAAACGTAGTAAATAATACTACGGGAAAATATAGAACCAGAATGGTGGTTATTGACGGTGTGTATTCGCAGGATGGCGATCTGGCTCCGCTTGATGAGATTATCAAATTGACAAAGCACTATGGCGCTTATCTCGTGGTCGATGATGCGCACGGAACTGGGGTGATCGGGGAGACAGGAAGGGGGGTGATAGAACTTTATGACTTGTATAAGGAAGTGGACATCATAACCGGAACCTTCAGTAAGACTTTCGCACATGTGGGGGGATACCTAATAGCCAGTCCTGAACTGGTGAATTTTCTAAAGTTTCAGTCCAGACAACACGTCTTTTCCGCAACTCTGTCTCCTGCTGCGGCATGTATTGCAAAAGCGATAGACTTAGTGGATGAGGAGCCGGTCTGGAAAGACCAGCTTTGGGAAAACATTGAATATTTTAAAAAGGGATTTTTATCGTTGGGATTGGATGTTGGATCGACGAACTCAGCAATTGTGCCTGTTAAGGTCGGTGACATTAACTTGAACGCAAGGATTTGTAACCTGTTGCTTGAGGCGGGTATTTATGCCAACCAGATCAACTATCCAGCGGTATCCAGAAAAGATGCGAGGATAAGAATGAGTTTGATGGCCACCCATACCCAGCAGCAATTGGATAAGGTTTTAAATGCCTGGGAGTGGGTCATAAAAAAAACAGGTTTCACTATTAATAACTAATTTGATAAGGAAACGTAAAATACGGCAACGGGATAGTGAGGCGACAAAAAAAAAGCTTTTGGACGCTGTTGGAGCTATTATGCGTGAGCAGGGGTTTACTGGGCTGAAGACAAATATCATCGCCAAGTGGGTAGGCAAGGATAAAAAGTTGATCCGCTATCATTTTCAGGGGCTGGCGAATCTGCAAAAGGCCTATATAAAGGAGAAAGATTACTGGCCTCCTTTTTTTAAGAAATTCGCGCTTTCCTCTGATGCTGATGCTATAGAAATGGAAACATTATTCGTTGAACTGATGAAAGAAAATCTTCGTTTTTTTTACGGAGATGAAGAAATGCAAAAAATTATTCTCTGGCAGATTTCAGAGACCAATCCGGTTTTAAAAAGTATCTCGCAAGCCAGAGAAGTTGATGGTGCGAAGCTGCTGGATAAGACTGACGTATTTTTCAGGAATACGAATGTAAACTTCCGTGCGGTGACCGCTCTGATGTTAGGAGGGGTATATTATATGGTTTTACATTCAAAAACCGAAAATAGTGTGGTCTGTGGGATAAATTTGAATGATGATAAGGATCGTGAGGAGGTTTTAAAAACAATTGAACACCTGATCTCCTGGTCTTGGAAGCAGGTTGTTAATCTTGGTTCAACAGAGGCAACGTATTTGAAAAGTGACTATGAATTCCAATTGATGGAAAGGCTGGCTAGTAGGTTTCAAAAAAATCATTTAGAGAAAAAAATAGACCTGGCGCTAGTAGATGAACTCAGCGCAGAGGTTTCCAGAGTGTATGCGGTTTTAATGGGGAAATTGCTGGATTTAACCAATGAGACGCAGATCAAAACGTTTTTAAAGGTCAGTCTTTTTCGGTTAGTCCGGATTGCGGACAGCTTTTATCTCGAGAAGGGCTATGATAACCGTGAATCAAAGTTGATCGGAGATATGATCTTACAAATTATTACTCCTGTCTTGGATATGGTTTGGGGCGGACTAGAATTACCTATGGTCTTATGGGAAAGTAATTGTATGGTCTTTGATGAGGATATTCTGTTCCTGGAAGACCGATTCAGGAAGTTGCAAATTGAGACTGAACTGCGTGGTTTGACCTTGATGCCGTTTCATCGGTTTTTAGAACGAAGCTCGAGGATGAAATGGCAGGATTTTTTATATTTAAACCAATACAAAAAACATTTGAGGGAGTTGCTTTCAAATCATCATCTCACTCAGGATGAACTGCTAAATAGTATGATTTCACTCAATCTCAATGATGAGGGTATAATTTCTTATTTTAAAACTAAAATCAAGGAAAAAATCCTTGGTCAGAGCGATCAGCAATTAAAAGAGATCTTGCTAGATGCCAGAAAGTGCATCAGTCAATTGGCATTTTTTCCGGAACTCAGTTTTAATCCTGAAAAGCAGCACGCGGTCGGCGAATTGCTGAAATGGCTGAATTCGGAACTTGATTACTTAAAAGATGAGCCCCTGGATTTATTTGTGAATCCATTAAAAATCAAGACAAAATTCACTGCTCCGCAGCTGGCTGTCTGGCAAAAATTAAAATATGACAATGGATTGTATGATGAGCTGAATCTGGAGGTATTATCTGAAAAAATAGCGGGTAATTTTTCTACCCGGGGCCAGGACAAACTTTCGCCCTTTAGTATCAAGTCTAAGTTCTATGGTAAGGATTCCGCAGTGACCGGTCCGATTGAGACAATGTTACTAAAAATGTTAACCGATTTGCGCGCTGCCAGGAAAGGTATATAAATATTGCTGCATTAATTCCCCACATGCACTGAAAATTGGTTTTATCTTTCTTGCTTAAACCCTGCTTATCGTATTCTTTGCGTCAGATGTAATTTATTTTTGCTGTTTCCGGATACCAAAAGCTTGCATGGAGTATTATAAGCGAACGTTGTTTTTACACTAGCTAGCTTTTTTATGTTTCATTTTGGACAGATGCATGGACTTACGGCGGTATTTATTATTCTGGAGCTGATGATGCTTAGCGTCCAGTTGTATTTTTATTTGGTATGGCCTTACGAAAAGCGCAGGTTTGCTTATTTGCTGCTGCTTGTGCTGGTGATTCTATATAATCTATGTGGCAGTCTGTTCCCTGATCCAGGGATTGCTTGGTTACCCTTGCCTTTTCAGAATATCATTGCTTATGGCTTTAGATTTTTGATAGCGGTGTATTTTCCTTATTATTTTTACAATTCTTTTGATTTGTCAGATTTGAGGTTTCATGCGGTGTATGGTAATTTTTTATTTCTGTTGTTGCCTTATCTGATATTTTTTGTGGTTGTCTACCCGCTTACTGGTGATCTTGATTTATCAATTTCTTATGGGATGATTATCCCGTCTACCTATGGTTTGGTATTACTTTGGTCGGTGTTTCTGGCCATTACCCGGTATTTCAGGTCGCACAAGGAAGTGCAGGATTTTCCAATCCGTATTGAAATGCTGGCAGTATATTGTGCGGTATTCCCCTGTGTATGTATTGCCTTGTTTACTCATGCTGGTGTAGAACAATGGACTAGGGCTTTGTTTGCCAATATTGGATTTGCAGTAATTGCCATCTTATTTCTGTACCAATCTTGCAGGTTTGAACGAATGGAGAGAAGGCGGCTATTGGAAAAAGATGCGATGGATGAAATTCACAGGGCTGATTTTAACCAGACTTGTCATGATTTGGGTTTAAGCAGCAGAGAAACAGAAGTCGCCTTGATGCTTTGTCAGGGGATGACCTATAAGGCGATTGCCGAGGAATTGTACATTTCCGCACGTACGGTGGATACCCATGCGCACAGGATCTTTTTTAAACTGGAGGTTAAAAATAAAATTGAACTGCAGCAAAAGCTGGGGTTCCTGAATTAATGCTTACAAAAGATTATACTTATGCAACGTATCTCAAATGAATCTTTTAATGAATTGATGCATGTGCTGGAAACCTTCATGATATTGGGTTTCAGGGTTAAAATTGCGCTAAAGGAAGTATTGTATGAAACGACCTATGAAAAAGATGCCAGGATATTGAATTTTGGTGATACCCAACAGGTGGTCTGGTTTCTGATGGAGGGATTGCTTCGGGAGATCAGGATGAACCATAAGACGCTAAAGGAAATGACGAGCTGGTTCTGGCCGCCTAGGAGTTTCTGCTATACTAATCCTGGATTTTTCGGACAGCAGGTTTCGGAAAGGGCAATTGAGGCGAGCCAGGGGTGTAAGGTGATATTGATCAGTTATCTGGACTGGTCAGTCTTAAAATCAGCATTTGAGGAGATTGAGGTATTAACCGAGATGATCCGGGGCATGTACAACAAGATGAGGATGGAGCATGTGGAGGATATGAAATTGTTGAGTATTGAAGAGCGTTACCTGGACAAGGAAGAAATACTGGACTACCTGTTTCCAAGAGCACAGTTGAATCACATTGCGGATTATATGGGTATGGCTCCGGACACGCTGGGACGTTTGAGAAGTAAATATTATGGGCGTAAAAAGTAATTATGGTGCTTGGATGACCCGATCTGGATCGTGTTTTTTTCCGATCTAAATCGGGTCTTCCTGGTTTTTCATTTCAGAATTTAGGGGTAATCAAATATTCCTGTTATGAAAGGTTTTAAAATGAATCCCATGCTGGCTTTTATGAGTATGGTGCTGATCATCCTGCTTTTTACTTATACTGCGATCAGTAAACTCATAGAATACGATAAGTTTGTTTTTCAGATGGGACTCTCACCATTTTTACCGTTGAGGACTTTTGCCCCGGTATTAGGATGGCTGGTGCCAATTGTGGAACTGATGATCGTATTGGCGCTACTTTCCCAAGGATGGAGAAGAGCAGGTCTCAGGGCTACTTTAGTCTTGTTATTCATCTTTGAACTTTATATCGGGGTAATGCTGCTGAAGGGGGGGCAGTTACCTTGCACCTGCGGTGGGGTACTCTCTATAATGGGTTGGCAGGCTCACCTGGTCTTCAATGCTTTTTTTATGCTACTCGCTTTTATTGGTCTGGCTTACAGATCGCCTGAACAAAATGGTATTGACCACTTCAACAATAGAATATTCAACGCGTGAATAGATAAATAAACAACCCAATTTTTAACCAAAATTTAAACAAAATGAAAAGTTTAAAAACAACCATCCTCTCACTGGCACTACTTGCTGGTGTTACAGGAGCCTTCGCAACTAAAGCCGTGAGTTTAGCTAAAATCCAGGATCCCACAATTTACAACTGGACTAAACCGGGGTCACCAAACTATCAGGGTACTGTTTCTGCTGCACAGAGCAATTATAATTGTCTTGGTGCTGGGGCGGTGTGTGCTACTGGTACACGTGTATCTGGTTCAGGCCCGTTAACTGCAACGATTCGCTTTAATTAAGCAGGCTTATTAAAAGCTGGTAAAGGATTGAATTTCTTTCCCTTACCAGCTTTTTTTAATTCAGATCCCTGAGTATTAATACGGGGTAGGGTCTTCTCTTTATTATATATATCATTCCTTGCTTTTTCAGTCCTTCCCAAATTTCTGCTTCTGAATAGCTTTCTTTACCATTCAGAGCTGGCAAAGTAATAGTCATATTAATCGGGTAGGAAACTTTGGTGTTGTTGATGTAGGGCTGCTCGTTGCCAAACCAATCATATAGGTACAACATGAGCTCATCAATGGTTTGATTGGTTACAATTAATGCCCCCTCTTTTAATTCGATGGAAGCTTTAGCACTGGCATCGGCTTTGACAGCCCGGTGCGTTGGAAAATAAATCAGACGGCATTCCTTTCTTCGATCTTCAATTTCCGCTTTTATATTAAAATACCGTTGCAGATCATTAAACATATACTCAGCAGCCTGATCATTGCTGACCTCTCGAGGCAAAATTAAATCATAACAAAACAGGTTTTGCTGATCCCATCTCCTGTCATAGGCAATTAAATCACCCCTATACTCCCTGTAGCTTCTGAGCAAATTCCGGTTGTCTCTGGAACGGAAAAATTTAATCGAATCAGAAGTGTGAAGTTCAACTAAATTCCAGTTGATTCTCGAGCTGAGTTGTTTGCAATAGGCCATCCAGAATAACTCAGCCACTCGGGTATTCCATGAAAAATACCGTTTAGTACTGCCGCCGATTTTGTTATTGTAATTTACGCCACTGGTGATTCGTTCATTAAAGCCCGATATTTGTGACCTGTAACCTATCACACTATCTGGGATGTGATAAGGCTTTGAAAAGTCGAATGATAAGTCATCATCTTTCTGATATAGCTTACTGGTTTTTTTGTTTAAAAAATTGCTGATATTCTTTCGGCTGATTTCATCTCCACTGGTGATGGCTCTGACCACTCCGTTATGGTCGATCCAGATGTTATGGGGTATAGACCTGTGGGGAAAGTACTGGTGAAGTAGGGAATCGCCAGCGGTTACGATTAAATTGCTGGATTTTGGTGAACCCGATCGTTTAAGGTGACTATTGACAGGTTCTTCAGCTTCGTAGGTCACGGACAGTACAGCAAAGCGATCCGGATTTTCTGATGCGATGGAGTCCAGTAGTTTGATTTCTTTGATGCAGGGACTACACCAGGTCGCCCAGAAATTGATGATCAATCCGCCTTTGCGATATAAATCGGAAATGGTTGTTT
>Ga0247805_1000908_pt1 | contig 14748 bp, 10 predicted proteins | sample UWRJL044104R1_FD_180930 | JGI IMG/M metagenome (GOLD analysis project Ga0247805, IMG submission 180930) | Plant litter microbial communities from Arlington Agricultural Research Station in Wisconsin, United States - UWRJ-L044-104R-1 | ecosystem: Environmental > Terrestrial > Plant litter >... | reverse complement strand
ATTCGGCTGATGTTCAACATTACCGTCATCTGCATAAGTACTGTCCACCAAAGTCTTTTTACCTGCTTTATCGCCCTTAATTTCATAATACCATAAATACGGAGGCTCAGCTACGAGCGCTCCGTTTTCTATCAGACAAATGGCCCGCGGCAATTGCAGCGAATCCAGAAATATTTTGCGGTTATCTGCAACCCCATCATGATCGGTGTCTTCAAGGATTACTATTTTTCCACTTGGAGCATCTTCTCCTGTACCAAGCGTATCCGGCATAAACCCGTTCATTTCCACGACCCACATCCGGCCACGGTCATCAAAAGTCATGGCTACAGGCGCACTGACCAATGGCTCTGAAGCTGCTAGTTTCACCTCAAAACCCTTTTCAACCTCCATTTTCTTCAGGGAAGCTTCTGCGGACATTTCATCATTTTTACACTGATAAAACAGGCTGCTGATGCAAAGTACTGAACAAAGCAGCAGGCCTTTTCTCCATTTCGATTTTCGGTTAGGTTGTTGTAAATAGCTCATTGTATTAAAATATATATTTGGTATGGAATCCAGAATTCAAATTAGCGACAATTTCTAATAAATTGGTATTTACCGCTTAATAGCCTGGATTTTGTTTCAAGGTAATTTTACCATCTTTAAAACTGTTCTCAACAGCTTGCTGGGGGATGGGGATAACAGCATCAGGCGCACGTGTATAGTTTGCTCCGGAAACAAATCCTCTCAAAGTAGACTCGTACTGAAGATAACCATTCAATTCATCCAGATCTGTTGTCTGATCTTCTGCGCCAAATCTTATTGCATCATAAGCTCTGTGTCCTTCCAGACCTAACTCCAGCGTACGCTCAAAGAAAACAGCTTTTAAAGCATTGGTTTTACTATCGAACGGAAAAGTTCCTGCGCTATACAAGCCAATTTTATAATTAGCCGCCGGTACACCATTCCTCAGGACCCAGTTCTCAGGATCAGCTGTGTTATTTACCATACGATTACGAACCATATTTACATATTCCATCGCCTTCGCCTCACTTCCGATCCGCGCCTCTACTTCTGCTGCCAATAATAAGACATCGGCATAACGAATAATATCAATATTCAGGTTATTGTATGGCGTTCCCGGTGCAGTATCAACGCCTTCCCGAGATTTCAATGTAAAGAATTTCTTACTGATATACGGCCCACCATAAGCCTGATCGCGAATCCAGGCCTTTCCTGGCATTAAACCATAATCAAGATAAGGAATACCACGGCGTCCAACTGTCCAGTCCAGCCTTGGGTCGATCAAACCTGCGTCAGGTGTAAATGGTGCAGTAGATTCAATTCCATCATCATTTTTCACGAAGGCGGCATTACGCGCCGTGTGATTAAAGATAGGCAGTCCATTCGCATCTACTCTGAATTTATTTACAAACCATTGGGAGGGGTTGAAATAAGCATATCCGCGTCCTAAAGTCGGGCCATCACTAGCCTGCAAACCTGTAAAAAGTGTCTCCAAATTTGCGTTTGCCCAATTATTTGTACTTCCGTCATTGACAGAATGCTGAACCTGGAAGACAGATTCAGGTCCGTTCTCTTTCTGTGTATTGAAATTATCATGATAATTTGGGTTCAGCGCATATTTTTGCCCCTTCACATTTACACCATTAGCAATCAAGTCGTCGAATTCTACCTTCGCCAGCGTATAATTCGCATCATCCCCTTCATTACCCATATAGACCAGAGTTTTGGCATAATATGCCTTTGCCGCCCATTTATTCGGTCTGCCGAAATCAGCTTGTGTCTGCGGAAGATTATCCACTGCATATTTGAAATCCGCAGCAATTTTCGGCCAGATATCAATGAAGTTACCACCATCATCAGTGTTGGATACTTTTGGATCATTCAGACTTTCTACGTCCAGCCATGGCGTATTCTTGAATACCCTTTTCATCATAAAATGATAATGAGCTCTTAAAAATTTAGCTTCCGCTTCGATGTTTTTAGCATCCTGCGGATCCATACCTTCTACCTGGGGAAGGTACTTTAACACCAAATTTGTGCGGGCGATTGCATCTGCAAAATGATTGAAAAACAAAAGTACCGAGCTGTTACTTGTATTCACTTCGAAACGTTGTATTTGAGACATCTGAGGCTGCACACCATTCCCGGAACCCCTGTTGGCTTCGCCCCCGCGAATACTGCCAAACAGGGCCTGAGCCGGCGTCCTCTCTAAGCCTTCGGTACCATTCAGCGAGGAGTAAGCACCAACTAATGCTTTTCGGATCCCATCAGGTGTTTTAAGGACACTTTCGGGGAAGGAACCAACCGGCCCCTGCTCTATGAAGTCCTTACTGCAGGAAAAGAACATACTGCAGCAGATCATTATAAATATTATCGATTGAGACTTTTTCATAAAATTATTTTTTGTTTTTCAAAAATTAGAATCCTACACTTATACCAAATAAAACCTGTTTCGGCGTCGGTAAAGTATTGGCAATTACACCCATAGAAGTATCAACATCACCATTTAATCCTGCATCCGGATCCAGTACTGTCGCTTTAGAAACAGTAAATAAGTTCTGCGCCTGAACGTAGACTCTCACTTTTTCCATCTTCAGTCTGCTTACCAGCCGGGTTGGAAGTGTATAACCTACCTGCACAGTTTTTAAACGTAGATAAGAGGCGTCTTCCAGGTAGTAATCTGTCACATTTGAATTCGAATAAGTATCCAGAACATTCAGCTTAGGCAGTTTAGCATTATTACCCAATTCCGGTGTCCATGATTCCTTAAGCATTCTTTCACTTCTGTTAAACTGAAAAGTATTGAAGTCGGTATTGAAACGGCTCAGGTTAAAGATTTGACCACCTTTACTGTAAAATAAAAAGGCTGTAAAATCAAAGTTTTTATATCCCGCCGACAGATTCAGACTGCTTTGGAAATCTGGATGAGGGCTACCGAGAATGGTTCGGTCCAGTGCATTAATAATTCCATCTCCATTCACATCTTTGATCTTCCAGTTTCCTACTTCTGCAGGGATCCATGGTGTAGTGGTACCGTTCGGATTGTATTTTGCATTAAAAACATCTACATCTGCCTGGGAATTATAAAATCCGTCCAGCTTATAGCCATAGAAAGATCCTATCGGCTGTCCAACCATAGTAATACTCGGACTTCCGTTCAAACGCGTCGATTCACCGATTATAGTTGCTAAAGGATTATCCATAACTCGGGTAACCTCGTTTTTGTATTTAGAGAAAGTTAATGCTACATCATAGGTGAAACCAGACTTAAATTCACCGTTCTTAGAAATTCCCAGGTCGATTCCCCTGTTTCGCATGTCTCCTGCATTAAGAAAAGGCTGTACCGCCATCGTACCGGTAACTGGAGCCTGATTTCTAACCAGCAGATCTTTCGTATTCTTCTGATAAACCTCTACTGTAAAGTTCACCGTTCCGTTAAACATAGATGCATCCAAACCAATATTTGTAGTGGTATTCTGCTCCCATTTGGCATTGGGATTACCTACACTGCCCAAAGTATAACTGTCATTTGCGACAGACTGTGCGCCTGTAAGCGGATAGCCCTGTCCTAAGCTGGATACATAAACATTGTATTGATTTTCATTTGGCAGACCGCTTTGATTGCCGATAATACCATAACTACCGCGTAGCTTCAGGTCCGTCAGGAATTTAACGTCTTTCATAAACTCCTCAGAACTAATTCTCCAACCCGCTGCGACTGCAGGAAAATATCCTACGCGATTGTTTTTTGAGAACTTGGATGATTCATCACGACGTACTGTCGCATTCAACAGATATTTTCCGGCATACGAATAATCTACTCTGGAAAACATGGAATATAAAGTACTTCTTCTGAATCCTCCTGAATTGGTCTGCGCACCAACCCCTGCATTAATAATCTGGAAATTCGGATCATCTTCCAGATTCAGGGCTAAGCCTAACCGTTGAGCAAACAGATCTTCAGCATACGATTTAATCGCTTCTGTACCTACCAGGACTTTTAAATCATGCTTTTCTTTAAATGTTGTTGCATAGGTCAGGGTATTTGACCAGGTCCAGGTATTACTGAAATTCTTTCTGTTTGAAATGGAATTTGTCGCCGTGTTCTCCGCGTGTTCATAGGTAACCGGATTTACATCTTTCGCATTTCTGGCAGAATAATCTATACCAAATGATGTCCTTGCGGTTAACCCTTTAATGATATCTACTTCTGTATAAACATTACCGAAAATACCGTAGTTTTCTGTGTTATCGAAACGGTTCCGGTAAGATTCTGTGATTGGATTCCGTCCCGGATCATTAGTAGAAACCAGCTGTGGCGCTGCACTACTTGCCGGGTTGCCCATAATATCATAAACAGGAATCAATGGTTGCATTACCCAGGCAGCGCGCGGGCCTGCCCCATCGGGTCTGCTATTTCCACTCATTTTACTATATGAAATCTGGATGTTTTCACCAAACCTGATGTTTTCCTTAATTTTGAAATTGGAATTTGCCCTTAAGGTATAACGGTCGAAAGTATTGGTTTTAGCCGCAGTATTTTCACGTGTCATATAATTTAAACTCAGCGCATAATTCCCATTATCCGATCCACCTGTCGCACCTACTTGTATATTGCTGATCGGCGCAGGATTATAAACTTCATCAAACCAATCTGTATCTGCAGATCTCACAATCTGGTGTGTCCTCAGATTATAATTAGCTGGGTTCGTCAGAGATGCAAATAAGGCTGGGTCACTGGTTCTCATTTTCTCCAGTGCTGCACCTCCGATACGTGATCCGTTGTTGTTAACTAAGATAAACTCAGGAATTACTGGCCTGGCACCTGACCCGTACTGGTCATGCTTCCAGCTCGCACCGCCCGGCTGATAAGCAGGGTTACCGGTTGAGGCATAGGCCCCCTCCATTTGTTTCCAGTATAAATCTCCCATCTGCTGGGCATTCAGTAACTTCGGGAAGCTGCCCGAACTCACATAGTTTATACCTGTATAAGCATCTACCGATACTTTCGCAGCACCGGATTTTCCTTTTTTCGTTGTAATAATAACAACTCCATTGGCGGCCCGGGCTCCGTAAATAGAAGCAGATGCTGCATCTTTTAGTACCTGTACGGATGCAATATCATTAGGATTCAGATTGTCGATTGCAGAAGTTGTACTCCCTGCCCTTGAACCTGCAGTTGCTGTATTGGGTGAAACAGGAACTCCATCAATTACGTAGAGTGGTTCGGAACCTGTAAAGGACCCAAATCCACGAATACGTACTTTAGCACCTCCATCCAGGCTACCGTCACCACTTACCGTTACACCTGGTGAGCGTCCTTGCAGCTGACTGGTTACGTTTCCGGTGGGTGTAGACTGCAGATCGGCAGCATTAACTATGCTCACAGAGCCCAGAATATCTTTCTTTTGTTCTGTCGTATAACCTGTTACCACAACCTCGTTCAGATTGCCGACATCTTCCAGTATTTTAACATCCAGTGCTGTTTTGGTGCCGACAGTGACTTCCTGAGCAATATAACCTATATAAGAGAAGACCAATATGCTGTTTGGTTGGGCAGCGATACTAAACTTACCGTTCATATCTGTTATAGTTCCGGTTTTAGACCCCTTGATAACCACGCTTACGCCCGGAACTGGTTGGCCACTGCCATCTCTGACGACTCCGGTAACCGGAGTCTGAATATAGAAGCCGCCTGGGTTTGCCGCCCTTACCTGCCCTGTAAATGCTGCTGATATACCTATAATAAATAGGGCAGACATTAAAGGGGATATCGCAACCTTAGTTACTTTAAACCGTTTTAAAGGCTTTTTTAAATTTAGATTCATACATTAAGTTTATTCGGTTTGAGATTAAGAGCGGGTGAGGTGTGGTTTGGAGATCCGGAAAGCACGGAAGAAGAGATTTTGATCGCAGAAGGCGTCGAAATTCCGTCATAGCAAGCATATTAGCTTCAAGGTATAATACCCCTGAAATTCCTTCCTTTTGCATATTGATATCAGCTTATATTTGGTTATTGCAATTGTCTGCAAACGATTGCAGATACATAATTATATAAAAATTTCAGAATAACAAAATTATTGAGCACTTATTTATGTGTCCTATAATCAGCTAATTATTAACGTAACTGATATTAGATTAACATAAAAAACATTAGTTCAGCCAAATCAATCTACAGCGCACATTATGAAGCATGATCAATTTGTGTAACTTTATTTTTATATTTGAATAATGATCGTTTTGAGAACGATTGCATAAATATGAAAAAGCAACAGCAAGTCACCATTAAGGACATAGCCCTGGAAGTAGGGATGTCTGTATCCTCTGTATCCCGAGCCTTAAGTGATCATCCCCATATTAGTGAAGAAACCAAACTTAAAGTAAAAAATGCAGCTGAAAAGCTGGGTTACAGGTATAATGCACTTGCTGCAGCGCTCAGAAGCAGCCGGTCTAAAACCATCGGCCTTATCGTTCCCCGCATCTCCATGTCTTTCCAGGCTGCAGTGATTACCGCGATTCAGAATAAGCTGCACACAGATGGTTATAATTTGATGATATTTCAATCAAATGAATCGCCTGAGCTGGAGAAAACCTTAGTTAAATTATTGATGGCCACACAGGTAGAAGGTTTAATTGTCTCTACCACGCTCTATACTAAAGATTATTCCGTCTTCGATAAAAGTGCTGTAGGTGGTGTGCCTGTCGTATTTTATGACCGGGTGCCTATTGACAAAGCCTGCCATAAAATTGTCGGCGATGAATTTAGTGGTGGTTATCAGGTAACGAAGCATTTAGTGGAACAGGGATGCAAACGGATCGCGCATATCAGCGGGCCACTTAGCTGTAGTATCTACCTGCAACGTCTGAATGGTTATAAAGATGCTCTTAATGAATTTCAGATTCCTTATGATGAAAACCTGGTCTTTTTCCACGAATTAAACAAAGAAAACACCCTGCAGAGCTGCGAAACCTTATTTAAAAACGAACAGGTTCCTGACGCAATTTTTGCCTGTAATGATACTGCAGCACTGGCCGTACTGGAATTTGCCAGAGTAAATGGGATTTCTGTTCCGAAAGACCTTAAAGTGTCCGGTTACGCGAATGATAGCCGTACTGAAATTTCCAGACCCGAGATTACATCGGTGGAACAGTTTCCGCATCTGATGGGCGAAGGCGTCGCTAAATTAATTATGGATCTTATTCATAATCAAGACAATCAACGCAGTTTTCTTTCGCTCACTACACCGGTTGAACTGATCAAAAGAACATCAACGTTTTCGGAGCTATCTTCATAAAGAAACAAAATTTTGTTCCCGATTCTTTTTGATATGCTAATTATTTTACATAATTATGCGTATGCAATCGTTTGCAGTATCTTATGAATACCTGGAATCTGCAAAAGACCCGCATCCATATTGACCAAATATAAAGCTATGAACAAAAGAATCACTAAGGCCGGGATAATTGGGTCCGGTTTTGCCGCACGATTCCACTATGACGCACTTAAACGGGTGTTTAGTACCCAGGTTGAAGTCGCCGGTGCCTATTCTACCGGCACTGAAGAGTTACAACAATTCGCAGAAAAACGGGAAATCAAAGCCTATACAAATCTCGAAGAGCTCATTGATGATTGCGATGTCCTGCACGTCTGTACTCCCCCGGTATCACATGAGCCACTCGTTATAGCTATTCTGGCAAAAAACAAGCATGTTATCGTAGAAAAACCTTTTACCGGTTATTTTGGTGACGGCACTGCAAATTTTAACGGCGATCTGTTTCCAAGGGAAACCGGTCTCTCCCATACTTTAGAAAGCCTGAAGAGAATGCTCGATGCGGAAAAAGCAAGCAGCGGCAAAATCATGTATGCTGAGAACTGGGTTTATGCCCCCGCCATTCAAAAAGAAAGAGAACTACTCGAAAAAACAGGTGCGCAAATCCTTTGGATGCTGGGTGAGCAGTCTCATTCGGGGTCTCATTCATTAGCCTACGGACAATGGAAATACTCTGGCGGCGGCTCTATGGTCGGTAAAGGGTGTCATCCGATCACTGCTGCTATTTATCTGAAACACGTGGAAGGCAGGGTCCGCAATGGAAACCCAATCCGACCGAAAACAGTTTCTTCACGTACACATGCAATAACACGTATGCCGGGTTATCAGGACCAGGGTCATTTGCAAACTACTTATAAGGATATAGAAGACCTGGCAATGGTACATATTGTATTTGAAGACGGAACTGTTGCTAATCTGTTTGCCAGCGAACTTGTACTGGGTGGTGTCAAAAACCGGCTGGAAGTAAACACTAATAATCACAGGACGATTTGCAATATTGCCCCAAATGATGCCATGCAGGCATATACACCGAATGGTACTAATTTTAAGGATGTTTATGTTGTAGAAAAAACCGAAACCAAAGAAGGCTGGTCCTCAATCTCTCCAGACGAAGGATGGTTTAATGGTTATCAGCATGAGATGGATGCTTTCTACCGGTCTGCAGTATACGGAACGCCTATAGAAAGTAACAGCAGTCTCGCCGCCGATGTAATGGCTACCATTTATGCAGGTTACGTATCTGCAGAACGTAAAGGTGCAGAAGTCACAATTACAGATTTGTAATCATCTTTTATCCTTAAATACAGCAACATATCATGGAAAAAGTTAAAACTGGAAATTATCGTTGGGTAGTCTGCGCCTTACTGTTCTTTGCCACAACTATTAATTATATTGACAGACAGGTAATTGGTTTACTCAAGCCAACCCTGGAGAAAGAATTTCACTGGACCGAAGCCGACTATGGTTATATCGTCATGGTCTTTGCCGGTATGTATGCGCTGGGTTATGTGCTCTTTGGCAGTTTTATCGACAAAGTGGGTTCAAAAATCGGCTACGGAGTTTCTGTACTCGTATGGAGCATTGCCGCTATTCTGCATGCTTTTGTAAAAGGCACCGTAGGTTTTGGTTTTGTAAGAGGTCTTTTAGGACTGGCAGAATCAGGTAATTTCCCTGCAGGTGTAAAGGCCGTCGCCGAGTGGTTCCCTAAAAGAGAGCGGGCATTGGCCACAGGTATTTTCAATTCCGGAACCAGTATAGGAGCGGTAATAGCCCCGATAATAGTGCCCTGGCTTCTGGGTTTATACGGCTGGCAGGAAGCTTTTGTGATCACCGGGGCAATCGGGTTTATCTGGTTAATATTCTGGTGGATATTCTACGAAATCCCGACCAAACAAAAACGCCTTAAACAACCCGAATTGGATTATATCCTGAGTGACAATGAAGCAATAGAGGAAAACCCGGTCAAGCTAAAATGGGGTCAATTACTCCGCCTGAAACAAACATGGGTTTTTATAGTAGGAAAAGTGCTCACCGACCCAATCTGGTGGTTTTTCTTGTTCTGGCTTCCTTCTTATTTTGCAGATACCTTCGCCCTGGATCTAACCAAACCGAGTTTGCAGCTTGCCGTTGTTTACGCTGCAACAACCCTGGGTAGTATTGGAGGGGGATATTTGTCTTCTTACTTCATTAAAATCGGCTGGCCGGTACTAAAAGCCCGTAAAACAACGCTTCTAATCGTCGCTATTGTTGTTACGCCGATATTTCTGGTCCGTATGATGGACGATATCTGGGTCGTGGTAGGAATTATTAGTCTGGTTACCGCAGCCCATCAGGCCTGGAGCGCAAATATCTTCACCATTGTATCGGATATGTTCCCGAAAAATGCAGTGAGCACGGTAGTTGGAATCGGAGGTATGTCCGGTTCTATTGCATCTACACTTTTTCCAATCTTTGTAGGAACGCTTTTAGCTTATTATAAAGGTTTGGGCAATATCACAGCGGGCTATAACATTCTATTTATTATTAGCGGCTGCGCCTACTTTTTAGCCTGGGCCATTATTCAGCTACTCACCAGAAATATGAAACCAATTGAAAATTTAAACCCTTAATCAACGAAATATGGACTTCGGATCGTTAAAAGATAAAGTAATAGTGGTCACTGGCGGAACCGGAATTCTTGGTGAATCCTTCGTGAATTGTATTCACGCCATGGGCGGAACAGTTGTAATCATTGGAAGAAACAGCGAAATTGCGAATCAAAGAGCTGAAAAAATTAACGCTGAGGGCGGAAATGCAATGGCCGTTGTGGCCGATGTGATGGACATGGAAAGCCTGGAATCAGCAAAAAAAGTTATCCTGGAAAAATACGGTCATATAGACGGGCTGGTCAATGCAGCAGGAGGCAATATGGCCGGAGCAGTTATAGAGCCCGAAGACAACTTGTTCAGCCTGGATCTGGAGGCTTTCAGTAAAGTACTGAATCTTAATTTATTAGGTACAGTACAAGCAACCCAGGTATTCGGAGAAGAAATTGCTAAAGCGAAAAGTGGAAGTATTGTAAATATCTCATCCATGACCTCGCAAAGGGCTATCACGAAAGTAATGGGCTACAGTATTGCGAAAGCAGCGCTGGATTCCTATACCAAATGGTTTGCCGTAGAACTCTCTAACAGATATGGTGATAAGCTGCGTATGAATGCTATAGCACCTGGCTTTTTTATCACAGAACAGAACAGAAGATTGCTGACGCTCCCTGACCAAAGCTATACAGAAAGAGGTAAATTAGTGATTAAACAAACGCCGTTTAAAAGATTTGGTCAACCTGACGAATTAGAAGGTGCATTGATCTGGCTCTTAAGTGATGCCTCTAAGTTTGTAACGGGGACGGTAATTAATGTTGATGGTGGTTTTGCTGCATTTGGCGGCGTATAAAATAGATTAATATGAGTTTGGAACAAACCTGGAGGTGGTATGGACCACAAGACCCGGTATCATTGAGTGATGTTAGACAGGCAGGTGCTACAGGAATAGTAACTGCTCTGCATCATCTTAAAAACGGAGAAATCTGGACAAAGGAAGAAATTCTGCAAAGACAGGAACTGATTAAGACTGCTGGTTTAAACTGGTCGGTCGTTGAAAGTGTCCCGGTACATGAGGACATTAAAACAAGAACCGGAAATTTCCGCCAGTATATCGAAAACTATAAAACATCTTTGCTGAACCTGGGGGCATGTGGTATTAATATCGTTTGTTATAATTTCATGCCCGTACTGGACTGGACCCGTACTGACCTGGATTATCTGATGCCAGATGGATCTACAGCTTTACGTTTCGAGGCGGCTGCATTTGCTGCATTTGAATTGTTCCTGCTGAAAAGACCCGGCGCGGCAATCAGCTATACAGCGCAGCAAAAAAAAAGTGCAGAAGACTGGATTAAAAGTAAATCGGATGCCGAACAGCAGTTACTGGTCAAAAACATAATTGCAGGTCTGCCAGGATCCGAAGAAGGTTATACTTTAACCGAATTCCTGACCGTTTTGCAGGGTTATGATAAAATTAGCCCGGAAATACTGCGTGATAATCTCATTTCATTCCTGAAGGAAGTTGTTCCAGCAGCCGAACAGGCAGGTGTACTGCTCTGCATTCACCCGGATGACCCACCTTATCCTATCCTGGGTCTACCGCGCGTAGTAAGCACGGAAGCAGACATTCAGGCAATTTACGAGGCTGTTCCTTCGCCCAACAATGGTCTGACTTTCTGCACCGGTTCTTTCGGTGTAAGGGAAGACAACGATTTGCCGGGTATGGTGAAACGCCTGGGTGAAAGAATACATTTTATTCACCTCAGAAGCACCAGCAGAGATGAGCAAGGCAATTTTCATGAAGCTAATCACCTGGATGGCGATGTTGATATGTATGCAATAATGAAAGCTTTACTCGAACAGCAGCAGGACCGGATCGCAGCAGGCCGGACCGATACCCGCATGCCATTCAGACCAGACCATGGACATAAAATGCTGGATGACCTGCATAAGAAAACAAACCCGGGATATTCTGCTATCGGACGCTTAAGAGGTCTGGCAGAATTACGAGGCCTGGAACTGGCTATTAGCCGTCAGCTCAAGTCATAAGACAACGGATTTCATTAAAGCTCAAGAAAAATCAAATGAAAGAATTTTTAGATGATAACTTTTTATTAAAGACCAAAACTGCGCAAAGGTTATATCATGAATATGCCAGCCACATGCCTATTATAGATTACCACTGTCATCTGCCGCAGCAAGATATCGCGAATGACACACGTTATGGCAATCTAACCCAGATCTGGTTATATGGCGACCATTATAAATGGCGTGCCCTGCGTGCAAACGGCGTAGACGAAGCTTATGTCACGGGTAATAAAACAGATTACGAAAAATTCGAAAAATGGGCAGAGACCGTGCCCTATACACTGAGAAACCCTTTATATCACTGGACTCATCTCGAGTTAAAAAGATACTTCGACTGTAAGGAAATCTTGTCTCCGGACACAGCAAAACATATTTATGAAAGCTGCACCGAAAAGCTGCAGTCCCCTGAATTTTCAGCAAAGAGCTTGCTGCTGAAAATGAATGTGGAACAGGTTTGCACAACGGATGATCCGCTGGATGATCTGGCATACCATCAGCAACTAAAAAAAGAAGGGTTTAAAATTGGTGTAGCTCCTGCGTTCAGACCAGATAAATCAATGAATGCAGACGACCTGACGGCGCTGAATACCTATATAGATAAACTGGAAGCAGTCAGTAATATTTCCGTAACGGACTACGATACCTATCTGAAAGCACTTAAATCGCGTCATGATTATTTTGCAGCTAATGACTGTACGGTTTCGGATCATGGTCTGGAGCAGATCTATGCTGAAGATTATACAGACAGCGAGATCAGCAATATTTTTATTAAGATTCGCAGCCAGCAAAGTTTATCGTCTTCAGAAAAACTCAAGTTCAAGTCTGCTATGCTCTTCCAGTTTGCCCTTTGGGACCACGAAAAGGGTTGGGTGCAGCAATATCATTTAGGTGCCCTACGCAATAACAATCTCCGTGCATTGCGTCAGCTCGGTCCAGATACAGGCTGGGATTCAATCGGTGATTTCAGTCAGGCAAGTGCATTATCCAGGTTCCTGGGTAAACTGGATCTGGATAACCGTCTTGCCAAAACGATTATCTATAATTTAAATCCCTCGGATAACGCGATGATCGCTGCAATGATTGGAAACTTTAATGATGGCTCTGTAGCAGGTAAGGTCCAATTTGGTTCTGCCTGGTGGTTTAATGATCAGAAAGACGGTATGATTGACCAGTTAAATGTCTTATCGAACATGGGTTTGCTGAGTAAACTGGTTGGTATGCTAACCGATTCCCGCAGTTTCCTTTCCTTTCCGCGTCATGAGTATTTCAGAAGAATTTTATGCAATCTCTTTGGCGACGATGTGGAAAACGGTGAATTGCCGAACGACATCGCCTGGATCGGTAAAATTGTACAGGATATCTGCTATTACAATGCTAAAAATTATTTTAACTTCCGGGCAGGCAATCCGTCGTCTTAAATATGGTTAATATCTTAAATATGATTGAATTTGATCCTGCTGGAAAAGGGGTCCTATGTTTCGGAGAGCTCCTACTCAGAATGAGTCCGGATGCCGGTGGAACATGGCTGAATACTCATCAGCTACCCTGCTTTTTAGGAGGTGCAGAGCTAAATGTAGCGACCGCTCTGTCTCTATGGGAAATTCCTGTGACCTATTTTACTGCTTTACCCGATAATATCCTGGCCGAACAATTGAAGAATTCAATTGCAGGCAAGGGAATTGGAACCGATAAAATTCTGGCTCGGGGAGAGCGTGTAGGTATTTACTATCTTCCACAAGGAACGGATGTTAAAAATGCAGGTGTCATCTACGATCGTGCAAATTCATCGTTTGCAACGCTTCAGCCCGGTACTATAGACTGGTCTGCGGTCTTTAAAGGAGTTTCCTGGTTTCATTTCAGTGCTATTTGTCCTGCAGTGAGCGCATCTGCTGCCGAAGTTTGTCTGGAAGCTTTAAAATATGCTTCTGCAAATGGAATCTTCATTTCACTTGACCTTAATTACAGGGCCAAACTCTGGCAATATGGCAAACAGCCGGCAGATATTATGCCTGGACTTGCTGCATACTGCGATCTGATTATGGGTAATATCTGGGCAGCAGAACGGATGTTAGCTATTCCGATTCCTCTGGATTTTCAGGATAAGACGAAGGCGGAATATCTTAGCCAAGCAGAACTAAGTTCAAGGGAAATCCGCAGGCAATTTCCGAAATGCAAAGTAATCGCCAATACCTTCCGCTTTGATGCGGGAGAGAAAGGTGTGAAATATTTTACCAGTCTGCATACCGCAAATGGTTCCTATCATTCGGCCACTTACCAGACTGAAGAAATTGTAGATAAGGTAGGCAGCGGTGACTGCTTTATGGCAGGCCTGATCTACAGCATCAATCAACAAAAACCAGCGCAGGAAAGCCTTGACTTCGCAACCGCAGCTGCCTTTAACAAATTGTTTATAGCCAGCGATGCAACAAGCACTAGGGCTGCCGACATTTACGATTCAATTCTTCCTCATGAAAAAAAATAAAGAAGCTATTTTAGCTACGCTTAAACAACAGGGCTTATTGCCGCTATATTATCTGGAGAGTCAGGAAGAGTCGGCTGCAATACTTCAGGCAATGTACAATGCAGGGGTAAGAATAGTAGAATATACAAATCGCGGACATGCGGCATTGAAAAACTTCAGCTACCTGTCCGGCCTTGCAAAGCGTGAAATGCCAGATTTGCATCTGGGTATCGGCACCATCAAAACTCCGCAGGATGCCGAAGCGTTTATTAACGCAGGCGCA
>Ga0247805_1000907_pt1 | contig 14755 bp, 10 predicted proteins | sample UWRJL044104R1_FD_180930 | JGI IMG/M metagenome (GOLD analysis project Ga0247805, IMG submission 180930) | Plant litter microbial communities from Arlington Agricultural Research Station in Wisconsin, United States - UWRJ-L044-104R-1 | ecosystem: Environmental > Terrestrial > Plant litter >... | reverse complement strand
TTTAGCTTTTCTGGCTTGCATTAATTGGTACAGCATAAAAACAATAATCACTACCAGAAGTAAGATGATGATTAAAAAAATAAAAGTAATGTTATCGCTTTTTTGCATAGTGTATTACAGTTGGATTTATTAATGACTCGACACAAATTTAAGTCCGATAATAGAGGAAATAAGGGTCATTATAAAAAACAATCTCCAGAAAGTTGCTGGCTCTTTGAATACTAAAATCCCAACAAGAACAGTACCTACAGCGCCAATTCCTGTCCAAACGGCATAAGCAGTTCCAATAGGTAATTCCTGAGTAGCTTTGTACAACAAAAACATACTCACCGTTAAACTCACTAAAAAACCCAACATCCAATAAACCGATTCAGCTCCTGTAGTTTCTTTTGCTTTTCCTAAACAAGAGGCAAAAGCAACTTCAAACAAACCTCCTATGATCAATAATATCCAACTCATTTTTTAGAATTTCTAATTAAAATAGAGAAAACTGTTTTTTACTTTAAGGTAAAAAAACACTTAATTTAAAAGCTACACAAAGATGCTAAATTCTTTACTAGTATTCGCATTGCCAAAATTAACTTTCATATTAAGAAAAACACAACTAAAAAACCTAAATTTAATTTAAAATTTACAAACAAAACCCTTCATTGCTATGGTTTTTAATACATTTGCAGCCTTTTAAACATGAATTATGATTAAGTGGTTTAGTTTGGGATTCTGGGAGTTAATTGCTCGCGTTGTTCTTCGAAATAAAATTTTAATGTTATCAGTTATTGTTGTAATAACTGTTTTTTTAGGAATGCAATGGAAAAACATTCATTTCACTTTTACAGAAGCTAATATGTTGCCTGAAGACAATATTGCAAATGTAGAATACAATGCGTTCCTGGATAAATTTGGCGAAGAAGGAAACCTCATCATCATTGGTGTAAAAGACAGTACTTTTTTTACTCCAAAAGCCTACGCCGCCTGGAATACTTTGATGAATAGCATCAAAAAAGACAAAGCCATCGATTTAGTAGTTTCGCTAAACGATTTAAAAAAACTACAAAAAAACGATTCACTTCAAAAATTTGAATTAACTCCACTTATTGATCAAAGCAAGACGGTTGACAAAGCTTATCTGGAAAGTATTAAAAAAGAACTTTTCAATAACATGCCTTTTTACGAAGGACTTTTATTCAACAAACGTTCTGGTAGTATACGTTCGGCTATTTACATGGACAAAAAAATTGTAAATACTAAAGAGCGCAAAGATTATGTCTTGGATAAATTAGTTCCTGCAATAGATAAATTCGAAAAAGAAACTAACATTGATTTGCGTGTTTCGGGAATGCCATACATTCGAACGCTAAATGCTAAAACAATTACAGACGAAATAAGCATTTTTATTGGTGCTTCGTTATTAGTTACTTCGTTGCTGTTTTTCTTCTTTTTCAGAAGTTTTAGAGCCACTTTAATCTCCATTGTTATTGTAATTATTGGCGTAATGTGGTCGTTTGGATTTTTAGGATTATTCAATTACGAAATCACTGTTTTAACGGCTTTAGTTCCGTCGCTGATTATTGTTATTGGAATTCCCAATTGTATTTTTCTGACCAATAAATACCATCAGGAGTACAAAGTGCACCGAAATAAAGTCAAGGCTTTACAAAGGGTTACTACTAAAATTGGTATGGCTACCTTGATGACGAATGTAACTACCGCAATTGGTTTTTTTACTTTTGTTTCTTCCAATAATAAATTACTAATCGAATTTGGAAACGTAACCGCCATTAATATTATGGCATTGTTTTTCTTGTGTATTATTGTAATTCCAATTTTCCACAGCTACATTCCCGCGCCAAAAGACCGCCACATTCAGCATTTAGATCGTGGATCTGTAAAAAGTTTTATGGATTGGATTTTGCATAATGTAAAAACCAATCGTTTTTCCATTTATGTTGTTGCTATCTCATTGCTTGTTATTAGTATTATCGGAATTTACGAAATGCGTATTTCAGGAAGTTTGATTGAAGACATGCCTAAGAAAGAAGCTTTTTTCCAGGATATTATTTTCTTCGAAAATGAATTTGATGGTGTAATGCCGCTCGAAATAATGATTGACACCAAACATAAAAAAGGTGTTATGAAATTATCGACGCTAAAGCGAATGGACGAATTAGAACAGGCAATAAATGAAATTCCTGAATTGTCTAAACCCATTTCGATTGTTAATTTAGTCAAATATTCGAAGCAAGCTTACTATAACGGAAATCCAGAATATTACGATTTACCAACTTCGCAGGAACAAGGATTTATCTTAACGTATGCTAAAAATGCGACTAAAAACTCCAAAGACAATTTGATGAAAAGTTACGTAGATTCGACTGGTCAATATGCCCGAATCACGACTTTTATGCGAGATGACAATGGAGGAGCAATCCCTAAAATTGAAGCTGAAATTAGAAAAGAAGCCGATAAAATATTCCCTTCAGATCGATACAATGTAACGATAACAGGAAAAGCATTGGTTTTCCAAAAAGGAACAGGTTACTTGCTGGACAACTTACTTTCATCATTAGTATTTGCGTTTTTCTTAACCGCAGTTTTAATTGCTTTTATGTTCCGTTCGTTTAAAATGGTATTGGTTTCTATTATCCCAAACCTATTACCGTTAATGCTGACAGCAGGAATTATGGGCTTTTTAGACATTCCGTTAAAACCGTCAACGATATTAGTTTTCGGAATCGCATTTGGACTTTCGGTGGATGACACCGTTCGTTTCCTTGCTCAATATCGCGAAGAATTAAAGAAAAACAACTGGAAAATCCGCAAGTCCGTTTATGCTACTTTCAATGATGCTGGTTTGAGTATGTTTTATACTTCTATTGTTTTGTTCTTTGGATTCTCGGTATTTATGTTGTCTAGTTTTGGTGGAACAATCGCACTTGGTGGATTGATTTCATTGACTTTGTTATTCGGAATGTTATCTAACTTAATGTTATTGCCTTCTTTAGTTTTAACCTTAAATAAAACATTAGCAAACGAGCAAGAATTTATTGAGCCAAAAATTGATGTAATCGGACATAGTGACGAAGAAATTGATGCATTGGATCATTCGAGAGAAAAAGATAAAAAGTAATAACTATTACAAATAACAAAAGCGCCCGAGAATTACTTTTCGGGCGCTTTTGGTTATAAATAGAAACGAATTCAATTCACTCTATTGCATTATTAATTTTCTTTAGAAATAATCAGAGTCGAAGGAATATTAGCAAGCCATGGACTTTTAGATTCTACTAAACGTTTCCAGCCGTCTATTGTGATTAGCATTAGATTTTGCTGCTCTAGAAAATCCTTTTCAATAATTCTTTCTTTCTTTAGTACAATTTGATTGGGCGCAGCCTGCTCCATCAGTCTAATATTTTCTTTAACTTCTAAATCATTAGTAAGTTTTCCTTCTATATCAAAAATTATAATTCTTGCTCCAATGTTGCGAATGAATTTTTGAACATAATTCTGCATCATTTCCCAATCTTTTATTGTAAAAACAGGAATAAAAATAGTCGAAATATCCGTTAGATTCTTATCAATCAAAATTCCTACTGGCACTTGCGATTTGGCTAATATTTGTCTGGTACCATCATCAAAAGGAGCCGATTCCAGTATGCTTTCCTTACCTGTAACGGTATTAATCAGTTTTTCAGGATTAATAATACGAGTTGTAAACCCGAGTACTTTTCCAAGTAAACTTCCTTCGTAGATAGAGTGTCCTAACCCAATTAGCAATAAATCGTGTTTGCTTTTATTAGCAGTATTTACAATTTCACTATCAATATCAGCAGATGCCTTAAACATCGTAATAATATGTCTGTTCAATTCAACCGATTCCTGAATTACTTCTTTAAAACGTTCCGCTTCATACGTATCCGTATTGTAATGATGTAATTCTTCTGTTGGCAGAAAATGCATAGCAGTAATTTCAGAACTTTCAGGTCTTTTATTAGTAAGACCATCCGCTACTTTAAGCAATGCCCTTCCAGATTCAGGTCTGTCAAAGGATAATAAAATTCGATATTTATTTTTTAATACGGTATCTTGTTCTGTTTCAACATTTGATGATTTAAAAAGCCAGTTGATTAAATCCAGCATTGGTCCTGTCATAAATGTAGTAGCAAGTGCCATAATTACCATCATAGAAAATAACTCAGGGCTTAATACACCTAAATCATAACCAATATTTAAAGCCACTAATTCGGTTAATCCTCTGGTATTCATTAAAGCTCCAATGGACAAACTATCTTTCCAGTTTTGCCCCACAAACCTTGCTGCCAAAGCACTACTAACAAATTTACCAATAACTGCTACCAGAAAAATTAATCCTGCAATTTTCCATAAATAAGGTTCGTTTAGTAATCCTATTTGAGTTCTCAATCCCGTAAACACAAAGAATAACGGAAGTAATAATACCAATGCTACGTCTTCTACTTTTTCTATAAAAAGATTTCTAAATCGGATGTTTTCAGGCATAATTGCTCCAGCGATAAAAGCTCCAAACAAGGCATGAATTCCAATTATTTCTGTTAAATAAGAAGATACAATAAGCGTTAGAAAAAATATAGCTACAATTGGTTTACTTAATTTTTCGCTAGTGGCATACAAATCTCCAATTCTCTTCAAAAACGGACGAACTACTTTTATCATTAAAAGCACATAACCTAATGCTAAAAGTACAGTGTAAATAGCACTTCCAAAAGAACCTGCTTTTACAATAGCAATTACTACGGCCAGAATACACCATGCAGTAATATCATCGGCAGCAGCACAGGTAATTACAATAGTTCCTAATCTTGTTTTATGAATGCCTCGTTCCTGTACAATTCTGGCAAGAACTGGAAATGCAGTAATACTCATGGCAATACCAGCAAATAAACCAAATGAAGTAAACTGAACATCAGCAGGAGCAAATTCATCATATATAAAATAAGCTAATCCCATACCCAGAACAAACGGAATAATGATACTGGCATGACTAATTACAACGGCATCATGCGCCTTATTTCTTAGAATTTTCATGTCAATCTCCATCCCTACGATGTACATGAAAAGAATTAGTCCTATTTGACTTAAGAATTGAAGGTTTCCAAGAGATTCTGTAGGAAACAATACAGCGGAAAATTCGGGAAGGTACATTCCAACCAACGAAGGTCCCATAACAATACCCGCAATCATTTCTCCAATAACAGCAGGCTGTTTTATTTTAATACAAATCCATCCAAAAATACGAGCAACAAAAATTATCGTAACAATCTGAGCTAATAAAAGGGCTAACGGATGGTGTAAATTTTTAATCAATGAATCCAAAAATTCGTTCCACTCACTTTTATCTGATGTTGGGATTTTAAGATTTCTTCCTGTTTCCAATTTTACTCCCATCAAGATAATCCAATACATTAAAACCGAAAATCCCCCAATAATACCTACATAAAAAATACTGTTCCTAAATTTTTTCATCTATTTTTAATTTAATATTCTCATTATATTACCTCCTGTTTTATGCTAAAAAAAGCAACAAAAACAGCGTAGATTAAAGCGTTTAGCCAATAAAATCAAGGCAATTTTAAAACAAAATCAAGTTAACTACAAGGACGGCACTCCAATTATGTAATAACATAGAAAAATTTTGTAATGAAACCCGATTTACAATTATTTGTCATGTTAATATTACCTAGGTATCTTAGTTTGAAATCTATTTTTTCAAAATAAAATCTATAATTATAAATACAATTCATTGAAATTGAAGATATTTCACTAAATCGAAAGTATTTTTATCCTCGAATTTACTACAGAATTATTACTTTTGCATCCACTAGTAATTAAGCTATAATTGGTATTTAAAACGATACAATTGAAGCAAGTAATTCTGGAAAAAGTACTGAAATCACTAAAAAGCAAAGTAGAATTTAAAAAGTTTAATCAATATTAAAATGTTAATAGATCAACAAGTTTCGTTAGTAAACAAATACATAGAAAAATCAATCGATTTTGGTTTTGAATACGCCCCAAAATTAGTAGGTGGAATTATAGTGCTCGTGGTTGGTTTGTGGTTTACTAATATAATTACAAGAGCTGTTGGAAAATCATTAGAAAAATCAAAAATTGATCAATCTCTGGTTCCGTTTTTAAAAAGTTTAACCAACATCACTTTGAAGGTCTTAGTGGGTATTACCGTAATGGGAATGATTGGTATCCAAATGACTTCGTTTGTGGCTATTCTTGGAGCCGCTGGTTTAGCCGTGGGTATGGCATTATCAGGAACACTTCAAAATTTTGCCGGAGGTGTTATTATTTTGATTCTAAAACCATTTAAAATTGGTGATTTTATAGAAGCACAAGGATTTTCCGGAACGGTAAAAGAAATTACCATTTTTTCAACAATGCTTAACACTGCCGATAGAAAATTAGTCATTATTCCGAACGGTCCTCTTTCCACTGGTGCATTGACAAATTTCTCAGCCGAACCTACAAGAAGAGTAGACTGGACCTACGGAATTTCATATGGTGATAATGTAGAAAATTTCAAAAAAGCTCTGAATGATTTCATTGCTCAGGACAGCCGAATTTTAAAAACTCCAGCCCCTTTTATTGGACTTTCGGCACTTGCAAACAGCTCTGTTAATTTTACAGTAAGAGTATGGGTTAACAGCTCTGATTATTGGAATGTATTCTTCGACATGAACGAAAAAGTATATACTAAATTCGCTGATTACGACCTTCATATTCCGTTTCCTCAACCGGATACTCCAAGTAAACCCGTTTAAGATTGTCATTCAAAAATATAAGAACTTCCCAATTTATTAAAGTTGGGAAGTTTTGTTTGAAATAGTTTTTTCTTACAAATAAGATTTAAAATTGATATATTTGGAATCGATTAAAACCATAAAACCAATTCCAAATGACCAAAAACTTACTCTTCCTTTTTTTATTAGTTAGCATTATTTGCAATGCACAAAACATAACAATTACAACAACTGTAAATGACTCTATCTTAATTTGCCCATTTCCAGAAAATTGTGGTTACTATAAAGGTGAAATTACAGATCAAAACGGAATTAAAAAAGCAAACGGAAAAGGGAGAGCTAATTTAAAACATGGAATAGGCGAAGGAAACTGGAAAAACAATCGACTAGATGGTTATGGTTCTTTTGAACTTAAAAATAAAAATAAGTATACTGGTGAATGGAAAGATGGTTTATCACATGGAAAAGGAACTATAATTTATAACAATGGTTCCTCCTATATTGGAGAATGGAAAAACAACAAATTTGATGGACAAGGAACCCTAATCCTAAAAAATAATTATACTTATAAAGGGAATTGGGAGGACGGAAAAAAAACGGGACAAGGAACTATGACTTTTGCAAGTGGAGCTAAATATGTTGGCGAGTGGAAAGACAACAAATTTAACGGTATAGGAACTATGACTTTTTCAAATGAAGCTAAATATGTTAGCAATTGGAAAGAAAATAAATCCGATGTCCTTGGCGCTTTTCACACTCCAAATGGAGAAAAATTTGATATCAAATTGACGGATGAAAAAATAAAGAACACTGCATATATAACATATGCAAAAGATTTAAAATATCCTGAAAAATTCAAATTAAGAGATGAAAAATTTAATGGTCAAGGAACACGAGTATTCTTAAATGGAAATGTTTATGTAGGAGAATTCAAAAACGGGACATTGAATGGACAAGGAATTTTATCTTATTTAGATGGCTGGAAATATAATGGCCAATGGAAAGAGGGCAAATTCGAAGGGAAGGGTACAACTACAAATAGCATTACAGGAGAAAGTTACATTGGCGATTGGAAAGATGGAAAACGTACCGGTAAAGGAACTTCCATAAATACGATACGTGGAGAAAAATATTCCGGCGAATGGAAAGAAGGCTATAGAGCCGGACAAGGAACTATAGTTTATACAAATAAAGAAAAATATTCCGGAGAATGGAAAGAAGGCTATCGAGCTGGACAAGGAACTTATACTTGGCCTAACGGAGATACTTATACTGGTCATTTTGAAAAAAACAAACAACAAGGTCAGGGAACTATGTTTTATGCCAATGGAGAAAAATTTGTAGGCGAATGGAAAGACATGGAAGTATTCAACGGAATTCTTTACAATAGCAATGGAACAAAAAAATCTAGCTATCGTGATGGTGCTTTAATCGAATAAAATCAATATTACTTTCATCAAAAAAATAACATATTTTTTTTCGAATAATAAAAAGATTCTTAACAATACCAACAATTAGACAATACTTCTTCATCGAATGGGCTGTTGTGGAAAAAAAACTTATTTTTACTCATGACCACGTAGAAAATCACATTAAAAAGATGTTTTTTTTAATAGGTTTTAGTATTAATAATACCACTAACTAGTATAGACAATATGGGGCATACCAATTCGGAAACAGAAAAATTAGCCGTTGCTAACAACTACAAAAATTGGAAAAAATGGGGACCTTATTTGGCCGAAAGACAATGGGGAACTGTTCGTGAAGATTACAGTGAATATGGAGAAGCTTGGGAATACATTGATCACGACAAAGCACGGAGTAATGCCTATCGTTGGGGCGAAGAAGGAATTGGTGGGTTTTGTGATTCTCGTGAAATTTTATGTCTCGCACCTGCTTTTTGGAATGGCAAAGATCCTATCTTAAAAGAACGCTTATTCGGTCTTACCAACAATCAGGGAAACCATGGCGAAGATGTTAAAGAGCTCTACTTCCATCAACTTTCTACACCTACACACACCTACAACAAATACCTTTACAAATACCCACAAAACGAATTTCCGTATAGCGATTTAGTCAACAACAATAGAAGAAGCCGAGAGGAAACTGAATTTGAATTACTAGATAGCGAAGCCTTTAAAGACAATAAGTATTTTGATTGTTATATCGAATATGCCAAAGCAGATATTGATGACATTTTGGTAAAAATTACTGTAGTCAATAGAGCAGCTAATGATGCAAGTATTCATGTTTTACCACATATTTGGTTCCGTAACTTCTGGAAACACAACAACAGACATCCACGTCCTAATATGGAATCGATTTCTGATAATACGTTGGTTTCTAAAAGCAGCAGAAACGGAGACTATTATTTCTATCATGAATATGGTGAGCAGTTATTTTGTGAAAACGAAACCAATAACGAACGTATTTACAATGTTCCTAGCGAATATGAGTATGTTAAAGATGGAATCAACAATCACGTTGTAAACGGAAAAGCGACAGTAAATCCTAACAAAACAGGGACTAAAGCAGCTATTTGGTACAAATTTGATTTAAAAGCTGGCGAAGAAAAAAGTATTAATCTTCGCTTAAGTAACGTTGCTTTAGAAAATCCATGGGCCGATTTTGAAAATTTATTTGACCAAAAGAAACAGGAATGTGAAGCTTTTTATAATGAAATCATAAACGAAAAAATACCTGAAGCACATCGAGCGATTGCAAAAAGTGCTTTCTCAGGTTTGTTGTGGACCAAGCAATTTTATTATTTTAATATCCACAAATGGCTATTTGGCGGAACCGAAGAAAATCCAGCCAACAGAAGCTTTCCGCGTAATTTTAGCTGGCAACATCTTAATAACCGTCACGTGATTTCTATGCCGGACAAATGGGAATATCCTTGGTATGCGGCTTGGGATTTGGCTTTTCACATGGCGTCTTTTGTAGAGATCGATCCTTATTTTGCTAAGCAACAATTGCTGTTAGTTTTACAAGAAAGTTATATGCATCCTAACGGACAAATTCCTGCTTACGAATGGAATTTTAGCGATGTAAATCCTCCTGTGCATTCCTGGGCAGTTTGGCACGTTTACGAAAAAGACAAAGTTCGTACAGGCAAAGCCGACACACCATTTCTGGAAAAAGCATTCCAAAAACTGCTTATCAATTTTACCTGGTGGGTAAACCAAAAAGATACCAGCGGAACCGATTTATTCGAAGGTGGATTTTTAGGTTTGGATAACATTGGGGTTTTTGACCGCAACCACATGCCAGAAGGAATTAAAAAAATGCAACAGGCCGATGCTACAAGTTGGATGGCCATGTTTTCGTTAAATATGCTTCGAATGTCACTAGAACTGGCAAAAACCAACAAAATATACGAAGAAGTATCTGCTAAATTTTTCAGACACTTTTTAAATATTGCCTGGGCCATGCACCACATTGGTAAAAAAGACATTTCACTTTGGGACGACGAAGACAATTTCTATTATGATGTTGTCGAATTAGCAAATGGTAAAACTGAGCGTTTAAGAGTTCGTTCTTTAGTGGGCGTGATTCCAATGTTTGCTGTCGAAATCATGCATCAGGATTTATTTGATGAGTTAAAAGATTTTAGAAGACGAGCTAACGAAATTATAAGAACACGTCCAGATTTAGCTTCGTTAATTTCTAATTTAGAAAAGACCAATGAAGACGGTAATTTTCTATTCTCAATCATGCGTGGTTTTAGGTTAGAACATTTGTTAAAACGCTTACTGGATGAAAATGAGTTTTTATCTGAATTTGGAATTCGTTCGCTTTCTAAGTTCCACAAAGATCATCCATACGTATTTAATAATTCGCACCAAATTCAATATGAACCTGGAGAAAGTCGTTCGGCTATGTTTGGCGGAAATTCAAACTGGCGAGGTCCTATCTGGATGCCAATAAATTATATGATCATTCAATCGTTACGAAAGTATTATACTTTTTACGGTCCAACTTATGTCTATGAATTCCCAACAGGTTCAGGCAATAAACTAAATCTAAAAGAAATTGCAAACGAACTGAGTAAACGACTCATCAAACTTTTCGAAAGAAATCCAGAAGGTAAATTTCAATACCATGCTGACGACCATGAAAAGCATTTCACTCACAACGAACATTTTAAAAACGAACACTTTTTCTATGAATTTTTTGATGGTGATAATGGTAAAGGACTCGGTGCTTCACACCAAACCGGATGGACAGCTCTTATTGCTAATTTGATTCTGGAATTAGAAGATAATAGTTAATTAGTATTTACTAAACATCATTAGAAATACAAGCAATATAAAGCAATCAAATCCTCAATTTAGATTTGATTGCTTTTTTAATTTACCAATATAACATTATTAATTCCCAGCTTCTAAAACACTTAAAACTCCCATAATCCACAAAATAGGTTTCCATAATAAAATAAAACCTATTATAGATAAAATTGAAAATACCGACCAAAACCAAAAATCTAAATCTTGGCTAAATACAGGAAACATATCATTTAATAATAGAAAAACGCCAAAAGGTACTGCTGCCAATACGAATACAACCCTGACAACATATTTAATAAAAAAAACGATGATATCTAATAATATTTGAAATAACATAATCTTGATGTTTACGACTTTCGTCCGATTAGAATGATCTAATTATAAATCTATACCTAGTTAGTTTTTAGAATCATCATAAGAAATTTCGTCTTCTAAAGCAGTCATTAATCCCGTTACCAATAATGAAAGTCCAACACCTATAAGACCTCCTATTTGTGGATTTTTACCCATATGATTTGCAATTGCCATACCTGCAGCAGCTCCTGATGTCAAAATAGTGCTTAAACTACTAAAGTCCATTTCGGCGTTTTGTTTTTTGAATAGATTTTTCATGATAGTTGTTTTAAAATTAATATTGCAATACTAAGTCAGCAGACTGTCAATTTATGTCAGCCAATAATTTACTTTTAAAAAAACCGACTGACATATTTTGTCAGTAATAAAAAGTATTTTTGTTGAATAAAAGAATATAGATATGGCAAATACAAAACAACTCAACCTTACTCAAGTTCGAAGAATAAGCCTATTACTAGCTTATTTAAAACGTAATCCATATAAAACCAAACAAGATATTTTAGACTATTTTGAAGATAATGACAAGGGTTTCAATGAACGCACTTTGTATCGACTTAAAGAAACACTAGCTCTAGATTTCGGGATTGAAATTGTATTTGATTATAACAATGGTGGTTATTTCTTTGATGAAGAAAACAGCACTAATCCTCAATCATTCTTGAGTTTATTAGAAATCCTGACTACTGCCGAGCTTTTTTCTACCAATTTCAAAGAGAAAAATAATGCTTTATCTTTTGTTGAATTCGAAAACAAAGCTGCAATAGAACACATTCCTAATTTCAAGATTGTTTTGGATGCCATACAACAACAATTGCCTATAACATTTAAACACAACAGCTTTTATCATTTAAAAGAGCAACAATATACGCTAAAACCTTATTTCCTGAAACAATATCAAAATCGTTGGTATGCTATTGGAAAAACTGAAAAAGGCTATCGCACTTTTGGAATTGACAGAATAGAAAACATTATTATTGGAACTAAAAAATTCAAAGCCAAAACCGAAGAAGCCAAAGATAAGTTCAGCCAGGTTATTGGTTTAAATTATGTAGATCATAAATTGGAAAAGATACAATTGTCCTTTCACATTTCTCAAAAACCTTATATTATCTCCCTTCCTTTACATCATTCTCAAAAAGAAATCAATCTTAACAATAACGAAACCTTTGATTTAGAATTATTGATTCACCCCAATTTTGAGTTCAGACAACAAATTTTGAAATATGGTAGTTTGGTTAAGGTAATTGAGCCAAAATGGTTAGCGGAGGAGATTAGAGAGGAATTTAAAAAAGCATTTGAGAGTTATTAAATATCCTTATACTTATTAAAAAAACTTACATTTGGTTAATGTGTTTTTGCCTTATTAATAGTTACCCTAATTTTAAAAAACAGAAAGATGGATTTTGAAAAAATTGAAATAGATTTAAATAATGAAGATGTTCATTTAATTGAAGAAATACAAAAACTCCAAAAAGAAATGAATAAAATTGAAACTAATAAGATGAACGGTGATCTATTAGATTCAATTAAAAATATAGCTATCGAATCAATTGCAACATCTCTTGGTTTGTCTGATATTTTAGAGAATGGAGCTCACAATACAGGATTAGATTACGACAAAGAATACAAAAGATATCAGGATTGGAATAAGAAAACTATGGAAAGAAAATCCGATTCATATAAGGCAAAATTCGTGCCCCAAAATGAATTTGACACAATGATGTCAGATGCAAAAGATCTCAAAAAAAGTTATGACAGAAAGCATTTAACGAGTGGCGCATTTAAAGAAGCGCATGAAAAATTAATAGACAAAAACCCAGATGGATTTACGTCAATATACACCGGTAAATTCTTAAAACACGGAGAAGTAAACTATGATATGGAACATAAAATATCTGTTCATGAAGTACACACAGATCCTGTAATAAACAAGTTTTTCACAACCGAAGTTAAGAAAGAATTTCTTCACAGCGAAGAAAATTTTGGAGCTGCCGAAAAAAAAATAAATATGTCAAAAAACAATACAAAAATCCAAGATTTTGACAAATGGATGAATAAACCATCAAAAAAAGATCCATCAAAATCGCATGGTGAATTTTTAGATATTGATCCTGAAAGAGCTAAAGAGGCTATGGATAAATCCTTGAAAAAAAAGGAAGCTATGTTGAAAGCCAAAACTACCCATTACGACATTAAGACTACTAGTAAAATAGCTTTAAAAAATGCAGCCAAAAGTGCAGCCAAAGCAGCCTTAGGTAAATTATTATCAATAACTATTGTTGAAATCGTTAATGAATTCAAAATTGAAGAAAAAAATGAATTATCCGAAAAAATAAAGAACATTGCAAAAAGGATTACTGAAAAAAGTAAAGATATTTTAAACACATTCAAAGATCATTCTATTAACGCTTTTATTTCTACTCTTTTGGATGCAATATTGACTAGTCTTTTTAAAATTGCTAAAAATATTTTAAAGTTTGTAAAAACCGCTTTTAATTCCATATTAAAAGCAGTTAAAATAATATGTTCGAGCGAATTTTCTTGGGAAGTTAGATTAAAAGAAGCTCTAAAAATATTGGGAGCAGCTGTAGTTATTTTAATTGGCGTAGCATTAGACGAAATTATTGAAAAATCATTAATAAGCGCATTTCCACCTATCGGATCATTAGCAGGCTACATATCTCCAATTTTATCTGGACTAATTGTTGGAATTGGTTCTGTATTACTTATTCAAGCTTGGGACAAATATAAAGATAGATTTATCTTAAAAACTGATGAAAACATCTTTAAATTAGAAAACCAAAAGTTACTTGCTAATAATCTATTAATAAACAATAATCTTACTCGAGCCAATATTTCATCATTCAAAGCTGATGAAAGTACATTTATTACAAAAAAGATGTTCAGCAATAGTCTGCCAATTTTTGAATCGCTAAAAGCTCAAATGGAATCAACAAGCCAAAATATAACTCAATTGAAAATTGAAATAGAAAAAAAACATAATGAAATAAGCCTATCATCTGATGAAATTCAGGATAAACTAAACCGATTAAACTTAATATAAATGCCTGAAAACAACTTTACAGATCAAATCAAAAGCCTCGATATTATAGAAAACAATAATGAGAAATCAAAAAAACAAATAATAAAATTAAAAGATAATCTTGATAGAATGTCAAGGCAATTAAAGTGTCTTTCTGATCAATCACAAAAAGATCGCTTGTTTGGTCTATATAAAACTATAGATTCAGAAACATTGTTAAAAATGATTAATTCACAAACTGAACACACATCAATATTAATAAATTCAATTTCACAAATATCTTC
>Ga0247805_1000903_pt1 | contig 14823 bp, 10 predicted proteins | sample UWRJL044104R1_FD_180930 | JGI IMG/M metagenome (GOLD analysis project Ga0247805, IMG submission 180930) | Plant litter microbial communities from Arlington Agricultural Research Station in Wisconsin, United States - UWRJ-L044-104R-1 | ecosystem: Environmental > Terrestrial > Plant litter >... | reverse complement strand
GCCGGAACGGTCAACGGGTTGAGGTCGACGCCGTCGACCGCCTCGATCGAGAGAACGGCATCCTCGTCAGTGGGGTTGAAGAAGTGCAGCTGCGGCCGCGGCCCGGTCGCCACAGTGAACAGGGCGCGGTCGTGCAGGGCGTTCACGCTGGAGAGCCACGCGAAGTCGCTGCCGCTTGACCCGTTGTCGCCGGACTGCGGGACCGTCGACACCCGGAGCCCCGACACGACCGGGCGCTCGGAGGTGACGGTAACGGTGTAGTTGCCGTCGCCGAGGCCGTCGACGGGCACGTCGGTGACGACACCGGGCTCGAGGAAGATGGAGAAGGAGCTGTCCTCCCCGCCGAACTCGGAGACCAGGTCGACGGTCACGTCCGAGCCCTCATCGCCGGGCAGGTAGACGCGCAGAACCGTATCAAGGTCGGCAAAGCCCTCTTCACCGAGGCGCGACTGCAGCGTCGCCGAGTTGGCGACGACAACGCCGGGGATGATCTGCCTGGTCGATGGCGCGTTGGTGGATCCGATGATGTCGACTCCGCCGGGTTCGAGCCCGCGCACGGTGGCCTGCTGCAGATTGGCGACGATCTGGCCGCCCTTGCTCAGCACCCGCACCACCGGGGCCTCGATACCCGGAGCGAATCCCGCCAACGACAGCACGCGCTGGCTGTGCGGCTGCACGACGATGCCCTCGGCACCGGGAGCAGAGACGGCGCCCGCCTCGCCGACGATCGCGATGTTGACGGTGGACGAGGTATCGCTCGGGTTCACCAGTGTGACGAGGGTCGTGCGCCCGGTCGCGGTCGATCCTCCGACCAACCAGGTCTCGGTGACGGCCTGGGTGCAGTTGGTGGCCGCGAGACCACGGAAGTCGCCGCGTGCGGCCTCCTGGGTCTGTGCTCCCGATATGAGCACGTCGTCGTCCACCGAGGTGTCGCCGACGGGCGAGCTGAGCACCACCGGCTCCCGGGTGTCGGCATCGGCATCCGCTGTCGAGTCGGCGAGCGGGTTGGCCGTCACAGCGCCAGAGGTGGAGTCGAAGTCGATCGACGACGCGCCGATCGACGAGGCCGTTGTCGCGTCCTGGCCCGTCTCGTCGCCGAGCTGGAACAGCGATCCCGGGCACACCAGCTGTTGAGCGGTGGGCACCGGGGTGACGGTCACAGGAACCGGCGATTGGGAGACGGTCGGGATCGGGACGAGCGCGGCGGCGGCGATCGCGGCGGCGGCGACAGCGATGCCGATGGTTCCCGCCAGAACGCGTACTCCCACGATCGCGGCGCCCTTGGCGGTGCGCTTCGGCTTCTGGTCCTGTTCGCCGTCGTCGTCGACCGGGTAGTCGTCACCGACGGGCTCGATGTAGTCAGTCATTGTCGTCCTGCTCGAAAGTGGATGCCGGCTCGCCGAGCACGTTGGTGCTGCTGGCGCGCGGGCGTCGTCTGGAGCCCGTCGGAACCGCGAGCAGCAGTGCCGTCAGGAGCACGAGCCCCTGCGCGATCCCGACGACGATGCCGAGCGGCGAGCCGAACGGTACCGGCCCGCCGGGCGCGGTGCCGGGCTCGAGCGCTGCGAGTCGCCAGAGGAAGCCGTAGTCGGTCTCGCCGATCGCGGTGAGCTGGCCATTGCCGTCAAGCGCCTCGCCCGCCCGTTTGCGGGTCTCCACGGCCTCAGCGGTACCATCGGCCGCCTCCGGGGACACCACGAAGCCGATGTGCAGCTCCTGCATCTCGGCGATCGAGTCGAACCCGCTCTGGGAAGCGAGGTTGCCGGCCAGCGTCGCGATGCGGCGTTGTTCCGCCGTGGCCTCGAGGCCGGTCGCGTCGAGGGTGGACTGCGAATCCAGGCTGGTGCCGTCGCCGCGGTGCAGCACCGCCGAGAGCGCACCGTCCTGCTGTGCGGTGAGCACGAGCGTACCGAGGTCGGGGTCGGTCACGGCCTGTGCCGAGACATAGGCCGGCAGGCTGTGCCCGGAACTTGCCGACACGTCGGAAGTGCCGAGCAGCGTCGCGCCGAGCAGCGGCCCGGCCAGCACCGCGGAAGTGGCGGCGACGATCAGCGCGGGCAATACGGCAAGGCGCCCGACGGCCTCGAGTGCGACCATCACAGCACCGACCAGTCCGAGCCAGAACAGACTGAGCCCTGCGCCGGGCCAGAGCGGCACGGTCGTGTCGCCGATGGAGGCGACCTGTACGTGCGAAGCGGCGACTGCGGTCAGGAAGCCGAACAGGGCGATCACCATCGCGGGGATGGCCCGGCGCGATCCGGGGAGGAACAGCGACAGCAGCGCAAGAACGGCGAGCGGGGTGAGCAGAGAGGCCACGATCACGGGCGCGGCGATTCCGTGCAGGTTCAGGGCGGTCGCGACCTCGCTCCAGCCGTTGTAGCCGTTCTCGGCCGAGCCGAGTGCGAGCTGCCAGCCAGAGGTCGTCCCCGCCACGTAAGGGACTCCGGGATCGGCCACGATGCCGAGCCAGTTGTCGCGTAGTACCTGCTGGATCACGACGGGAGCGAAGAGCGCGGCAGTGGGGATGACGATTCCGAATAGCCGGTGGATGCTGGTCGGTCGCGCGACCATCCAGGCGAGAAGGGCCAGTAGCAGCGCGGGCGCCAGCGAGGGGGCGGAGGCGAGGGTCGCCGCGAGGAGCAGTGAGGCGGCGGCACCGGCGGACCAGCTGCGCACCGCGTTCACCGTTGTGAGCACCAGCCAGGGCAGCAGCAGGTGGGCGACGACGGCGCCGAGGTGGCCGCCGCCGAGCGCGGAGAGGAAGGGAGGGGCGAGCGCCCAGAGCACCGCGGCGATCGCCGGCGCCCAGCCGCGCTCGGAGAACCGGGCAGCGCACCACCACGCGCCGAGCGCCGCGAGGGGCAGCGCCACCGCGTAGAGCACGATCACGCTGAGCGACGGCTCCCAGAAGGTGAGGCTGCCGAGGATCGCCAGGCCCAGTGCGAAGGGGTCGGCGGCACCGACGAATCCGGCGCCGATCTCGCGCCAGCCGAAACCGACGTTCGACCACAGCTCCCCCAGCGAGCCGCTGAGCGGGGCGAGTGCGCCGCCCGCGATGGCGGACGCGGAGAGCAGCGGCCCGAAGGCGACGGCGCCGATCGCCGCGCAGAGCAGCACGACCCACGCGCCGCCGTGCGAGAGGAAGCTCGGACGCAGGATCTCTGGCCCCAGGGCGACAGCGGCGGACGGGGCGGCCCGGATCGCGCGCTGACTCGCGCGCAGTTCTCTCACCTGGCGCGCGGGCATCCGCAGCGGTGCGATCGCCTTCCAGCCGAGTACGCGGGTGCGTCGGAAACGGCGACGGGCCTGCCCCACCCCGCCGGCGAAGGCGGTGCCGAAGGCCGCCGCGAACTCCCCGGGGATCGACCCCGGGTGCTTGCCGACGAGGTGCCAGAGCGAGCGGATGAAGGCGAGCGGCACCAGGGACAGCCAGTGCAACGGAACGGCCGGGGCCGGCGCGTACACGAGGCGGCGGTGCAGCTGGGCGCGACGGTGCAGGCTGTTCCTGGCCCGCGGCGGAACCGATGCGCGGCCGAAGAGCTCAGGTCCGCCGACGCTGGCCACGGCGGCCTCCGGCACGCCGACGATGCGGTGCCCGGCGAGGCGCACCCTGATGCAGAAGTCGAGGGCAGCGTCGACCGTGGGCAGCGAAGGGTCGAAGCCGCCGAGTGCGGTCCAGACGCTCTCGCGCACGAGCATGCCGCCGGCGCTCACCGCCAGCATGTCGTTGTGCCTGTCGTGCTGGGCCTGGTCGAGTTCGCCGGAGACCAGGGAGATCGAGGCGCCGAGAACGCTGATCGTCTCACCGTAGGAGTCGATGACGTCCGGGCTATCCCAGCGCATGAGCTTGGGGCCCGCGACGGCCACGGAGGGGGCGATCTCCACAGCACCGAGCAGAGTGGCCAGTGCGCGGCGATCGGGCGCGTTGTCGTGGCTGAGCAGCCAGATCCAGTCGTCGTCGCCATTCTCGAGCGCTGCCGAGTGCAGGCCGTGCGCTGCGGCCGAGCCGAAGCTGCGCGGCGTCTCCGATCGCACGAAGGTGGTCGGACCGGCCGCGGCGAGCAGTGCGGCCGAGGTGTCGGTGGAACCGTCGTCGATGAAGATCGTGGCGTCGGGACGCCGGGACTGTTCCTCCAGCGCCGAGAGGGTTCGCCCGAGGTAGTCGGCCCCGTTTCGGGCGACAAGTATCGCTGTGACTCTCGGTTGCATCGTGGTGAGCCTAGGTCTCCTCGGAGCTCAGAGGCTCCAGACACGCGCCGGAAGGGCGCAACTCACAGCATCGCGCGCGGCTGGAACGCGGGTACCGGTGTTTCGTCGACTACGCGCGCTTGCGGATTTTGCGACGCTCGCGCTCGGACAGGCCGCCCCAGATGCCGAAGCGCTCGTCGTTCTCGAGAGCGTATTCGAGGCAGCTGTTGCGCACCTCGCAGGACCCGCAGATCTTCTTGGCCTCGCGGGTGGATCCGCCCTTCTCGGGGAAGAACGCCTCCGGGTCGGTCTGTGCGCACAGCGAATCGGTCTGCCACGCCAGCGGGTTCTCTTCGGTCTCCGGCTTGCGGACTCCGGGGACGCCGAGGCGTACCGGGTCGACGAACCAGTCGTCGGGGACGTTGGCGCGGTATTCGCTATTCGCCATGGTTTCGTCCCTCCACGCTCGACCCGATTGACCGTAATGCGTTAGAGATAATTACACCGGTGTAGTTCGCCAGAGTCAAGTCGGTGATGATAAAACCCTCAACCGATTAATGAGTGCTACGACGCGCGGCGAGTTGCATCCCATGCGCTGGAGACCATTTCGCGCAGACTGTGGCGCATTCTCCAGTCAAGATCGCGCGCGGCGAGGTCTCCCGCCGCCACGATCCGGGCCGGATCGCCCTCCCTGCGGGGTGCGATCTCCGGCGTGAAGTCGATTCCGGTGACCTCGGCCACCGTCGCCATGATGTCTCCGACGGAGCTGCCGGCACCGCTGCCGAGGTTGTACGCGGGCTCGAGGCTCCCCCCCGCGTCCAGTCGTTGCGCCGCCGCCACGTGGGAGACGGCGAGGTCGGCCACGTGGATGTAGTCGCGCACGTTGGTGCCGTCGGGCGTCGGGTAGTCGTCTCCGTTGATGCGCGGGGTCTTCCCCGCGGTGAGAGCGGCGAAGACGAGCGGGAACAGGTTGTGCGGGCTCGCGTCGTAGATGTCGGGGTCGCCCGAGCCGACCACGTTGAAGTATCGCAGGCTGGTGTGACGCAGGCCCGCGGCGATGCCCTGGTCGCGCAGCAGCCACTCCCCGATGAGCTTCGACTCGCCGTACGGCGACTCGGGGCTCTTCGGCGTCGTCTCGGTGACGAGCTCAGTGGGCGGCGTGCCGTAGACGGCTGCGCTCGACGAGAAGACGACCCGGTCGACACCCTTCGCCGCCATCGCGGCCAGGAGCACCGCGGTTCCGGTGACGTTCTGCTCGTAAGTGTGCAGTGGTCGTTGCACGCTCACGCCCGCGTACTTGTAGCCGGCCACGTGGATGACGCCGGTGACGCCGTGCTGCTCGATCGCGTTCTCCAGCAGCTCGCCGTCGAGAATGGTGCCGAACACGAAGGGCACCGCGGCGGGCACGAATTCGCGGAATCCGCTCGAGAGGTCGTCGACGACGACCGCGTCGAGGCCGGCCGTCACCAGCGCCCGCACCACGTGAGATCCGATATACCCTGCGCCACCCGTTACCAGCCATGTCATGCCTTCAACGCTAGCGCCCCGGGCGCGCCCGCTTCCGCGATTCGACTTCCGAGCCCTTCCGGTTGCGAAGGTGCGGCGCAGTCTCAGCCGTGCAGGGCGTGACGGTGCAGGTGAACTCGCTTGCGCTCGCCTTCACCTGCGTAAGCGCGCTCGGGTCGGGCGGGTACCCGACGGTAGCCGTCCCGCGTCACCGAGACGACGGATGCGATGACCGCCCAGAGGGACAGTCCGGTCAGAATCACCAGGAATATGAACATGGCAGTAAATCTACGACTGGCGATAAAGCGCCGACAGTGGCAGAATCGACAGCAATCAGTCCATTTCTGCCATTGGAGTCGCCGGTGCTCAAGAAGATCGTCCTCCTCGCCATCCCGGGCGTCGCACCCTTCGAGTTCGGCGTCGTCTGCGAGGTCTTCGGGATCGACCGCAGCGACATGGGCGGGCCGAAGTTCGACTTCACGATCGCCACCGCCGAGCCGGGGCCGGTACCCACGAGCCTCGGCTACGACATGGTGATCTCGTCCGACCTCTCCGTCGCGGCGGACGCCGATCTGATCGCCGTCTCCGCCCACGTCTACGAGAGCGTCGACGAGCGCTACCTCGAGGTGATCCGGGCCGCTGAGGCGCGGGGCGCGTGGGTGCTGAGCCTGTGCAGCGGCGCCTTCGTGCTCGCGCAGGCGGGCATCCTCGACGGGCGTCGCGCCACCACCCACTGGATGCACGCCGACGAGCTCGCCCGCGAGTTCCCGATGATCACCGTGGATCCCGACGTGCTCTTCGTCGAGGACCGCACGGTCGTCACGGGAGCCGGCACGGCAGCGGGCATCGACGCCGCGCTGCACATCGTGCGAAACGAGCTGGGCGCATCCGCTGCGAATGTGATCGCTCGACGCATGGTCGTCCCCCCGCAGCGCGACGGCGGGCAGTCGCAGTACATCCAGTCGCCCGTGTCGCCGGTCTGCGCCGACTCCTTCGCCGCCGTCGCAGACTGGATGGTGCAGAACCTGCACGAGGACCTCACCGTCGACCAGCTTGCGCGCAAGGCGCTGATGTCGAGCCGCACCTTCGCCCGGCGCTTCCGGGCGGACATGGGCACCACCCCCTCCGCCTGGCTGAACCGCCAGCGCATCATCCGGGCGCAGCAGCTGCTGGAGAGAACGGATGCCTCGCTCGAGTCGGTCGCGCAGGACACCGGCTTCGGCACGGCGTCGGTGATGCGCCACCACTTCGTCAAGGTGCTGCAGACCACGCCGACCGCGTACCGGCGCACCTTCGCGGTGCGGGTGGCGCAGTCGGCGTAGTGGGCGATTGCGCGAACGGCGCCTAGAGCGCTGTCCGACGACGGCGCGCCGCAAGAAGCAGCAGCCCGCCCACGAGGAGCGCCGATCCGAGCCCGATCTGGCCTGTGGTGTCGACGCCGGTCGCGGCGAGCTGGACGGGTCGCACAGTCGCGGCGTAGGTGAACCGCACCTCGTTGGAGTAGGCGGAGAGCGCGTACTCCGTTCTCAGGTCGACGATCAGCGCTCCGGCGTAGTAGCTTCCGGTCTTCGGAAGGGCGATGTCGACCGCCCAGTTGCCCGCCGCATCCGCGGGGGTGGGCGGAGCGATCAGGAAATCGGACTGGTCGAATTCGTAGTCGTTCCAGAAAGCGTCCGTCGCGTCGTGAACCCGCGCGGAGGTGAGGGAGGCCTGCACGTACGCTCCCGGGTTTGCCGTTCCCGAGACCCGCACCGTGCCCCCCGCATCAACAGTCGCGCCGGAGACCACGGGTGTGGGGAATGCGACCACGAAGCTCAACGCCTGCAGAGGGAAGGACGAAGGAGACGTCTCCACGAGCTCGCCGGTGGACGGGAGCCGCTGCGCGTGCTGGGCCGCGATGTAGTAGAAGCCCGGGTCGAGATCGGCCGTCACCGACCAGCCGCCGAGGGCGGAGACCTCCGTCTCGATGCTCGGTACCGGAACCGACGTGTCGTAGCCGGGAGGCGTGTCGTAGAAGCCCAGCGGCGGGAAGGTGACGACCACGAGCTGGCCCGCGACACCGGTTCCGGAGACCGTCACCGTCTCGCTGTCGTCGAAGAAACCACCGTCTGGGAACAGCGATTGCTCGTCGACGACGGGCGCGCTGATCGGCAAGACCACGAAGGCGCGGACTGCGGGTGCGAACTCGACTCCGTCGAGCGAGCCCGTGAAGGTGATCGACTGGGAGCCGACCCGGCTGTAGTCGAAGCTCACTTCGATCGAGAATTCGCCCGAGGCGCCGGCGGTCGTGGTTCCTAGGACCAGCGGATTGGCCGCAGCCTTGGCGTTGAGCACGGCCGTGATCGTCGCGCCGACGGGAGCGGTTCCGGCGAACACCTGCACATGCGACTCGAGACTCGCTCCATCCGCCGGAGTGAGGATGGCGACCCCTGGGGCCGCGGCGACGGCGGCGCTCGGAGCAGCCTCGGACTCGGCGGGAAGAGCCGACTCGGGCTCCACGGACGGAGCCGCTTCGGTCACCACTATCGGGGCGGCTTCGACGACCGGCGCCGGGATGGATTCGGCACTCGCCGGAACGGCGACGAGCAGCGCACTCCCCAGCGCAATTGCAACTACCGCGGGTACTGCGACGAACGTGCGCCAACCGGTCATGCGTGACACTCAGGTCTCCTCGAAATGACAGCCCCCACCGGGCTGTTTCGAGAAACGTAACATAACCTCAGAGCATTGCACGCAACGGATCGGTAACGGGGCTATCCTCGTGCATCGAGCTCAGCGATCAGGGTCGTCGAGACGAGCTCGACCAGCTCCGGGGCGAGTGGCGCTTCGTCAGTGCTGCCGGACAGAGCGAGCCAGTTCTCGCCGTCGAAGAGGTGGGTGACGCTGTCCACCACAACGGCCGAATCGACACCCTCGATCATCACCGGCTGGGCTCCGTCGCGGGCGGCCATCTCATCGGCAATCCACGCGCCGCCGGGGAGGATGCTGGCGTTCAAGGTCGCTGAGACCGGCCCCCACACGCACCGGACGGCTCCGGCCGCGACGCCCGCCGCATAGAAGCCCGGATTGGGCTCGGCGTCTCCGCCCGTGGCGGCTCCGTCGATCGACGCGTCTCCGAGCGCGGCAGCGATGGCGTCAGCGGGGTCGAGCGTCGCGCAGTCGATCGGGAACGCCCATGCGGATGCCGGCGCATACGCCGTCGGGACGGCTTGCGCCGACACCGCCGCCACGAAGGCGTCCTTCACCGCCGCGACTCGGGCGAGGCCTCCGCCGACCGCCGAGTCGTTGGTGACGCCATAGAGGTCGAAGTCCGCGGCTGTAGCGAAGAAGGAGCATCCGAAGTCCGGATCGCAGTAGTCCTCCACGAGACCGGCTCCGGCCCGCGAGGGCAGAACCACCAGGCTGATGAACTGGTCGGCGGCCCCTGACTCCTCTACCCAGGCACAGAACAGGCCGCCGAGCTGGCGGATCGCCACGTCGCCCGCCTCGTAGTAGCGGGGCGCGAGCTCGGTCTGCGCGCCCGTGAGCGCGTTCACTGCCTCCAGTGTCAGCAGCTGCCCGCAGTCGCCGCCGAACAGGGTCTGCGGCTCCGACTCGACCTCCACCTCCTCCAGCGGGGTCCGAGTGGGAGTGGGATCGGGACTCGCGGACGGTGCGGCGATCTCCTCGGCAGCGCAGCCCGAGAGCGGCAGTGTCGAGACCAGCAGGGCGGAGAGCACGACTGCATTGCGGGGAAACCTCATGAACCCCACGCTAAGCGAGTCACGCGTGCGCCACCACGTCGTCGTGGTCGTCGTTATGCAACAGCAATCGGCGTGCCGGGGCCGGCGATGAAGAGGTCGCCCGAGCCGGTGATCGCGAGCCGCTCCTCATCCGCTGTCACGAAGACGGAGTCGCCTCGGTTCAGGGTGACGGTCGCACCGGCTCCCGCCAGTTCGAACGAGCCGGCCGTGCAGATTGCGATGCTCGGCCCAGCGAGGGGGTACTCGGCCCCATCGGCCGTTCCGGAGACGACGGCGAGCGCGAAGTCGGGCACGTCGGGCGTGTAGACCGCGATGCCGCCGCTCAGCACCGTCGGCGCGAGATAGGGCACGGGCACCGGCGAGAAGTCGAGCACCGAGAGCAGTTCGGGCACGTCGACGTGCTTCGGCGTGAGTCCGCCGCGCAGCACGTTGTCGGACGCGGCCATCAGCTCGATGCCGAGACCCTCGACATAGGCGTGGATGTTTCCGGCCGGGAGGTAGAGCACCTCGCCGCGCGCGAGGGTGACCAGGTTGAGCATCAGGGAGACGACGATCCCCGGGTCGCCGGGATAGGCACGCGCCAGCTCCGTGACGAGCTCGAAGTTGCCGCCCTCGAGCAGCGCCGCCGAATCGACGACCGCGTGCACCAGCTCGGGCACCGCGTCTCCGCCGCCGACGAGCCACTCGAAGGTGTCGCGGATGTCGTCGTCGCTCTCGAGCCGGTCGGAGAAGGCCGCGAGCGCCGGGTCGCCGGGAAGGGCCGCCTGCATGCGGTCGATCGTCGACGAGATGGCGTGGGCGGAGCGGAAGCCGCAGAGCGCGCGGAAGCCGTCGCTGAGGGCGTAGATCAACTCCGGCTTGTGGAAGGCGTCCTTGTAGTTGCGGTTCGACGCGTCCAGCGGGACACCGAGTGCGTTCTCCCGTTCAAACCCTGCGGCGGCCTGCTCCATGGTGGGGTGTGCCTGCAGTGACAGCGGAGAGGCCGCGGCGAGCACCTTGAGAAGGAAGGGGAGGCGTCCGTCGACGACGTCGGAGAGCGGCGTCCCGTCGGCCAGCAGGCTCGGGGAGCCGGGGTGGGCTCCGAGCCAGAGCTCGGCCTCCGGACCTCCCGTGGGGGCCGATCCGAGCAGCTCCGCTATCGCGGTGTGCGAGCCCCATGCGTAGTCGCGGGGCGTATTGGTGATGCCTACAAACATGGGGCCTGTCCTCGTCGTCCGGTTAGACCAAAGTACCAACCGTCTAGGAGGGGCTCGAACGGCGGCCGTAGTCTTTCGGAGGATTCCGACAAGCAATGGAGCATTTACATGTCATTCGAGTCACTCAGCAGCGACTTCTACGGGTACGAGAACGCACTCACCGACCAGGAGAAAGACCTGATCATGCGGCTGCGGGCCTACCTCGACGCGGAAGTCCGCCCGATCGTCAATCAACTCTGGGCAGACGCAGAGTTCTTCCCCCGCAAGATCGTCACCGATCTCGCCGAACTGGGACTCTTCGGACAACCGTGGAAGGAGACGCAGCGTTTCGAGAACTCGGCGGTGTTCCGCGGCTGGGTCGCCCTCGAGCTGGCCCGCGTCGACGCCAGCCTCGCCACTCTCGTCGGTATGCAGAACGGCCTCGTAATGGGTTCGATCGGCGTCGCCGGCTCGCAGGAGCAGCGCGACGAGTGGCTGCCCAAGCTCGCGAGCGCCGAGCTTCTCGGCGCCTTCGGCCTCACCGAGCCGCTCTCCGGCTCCGACTCGGCTCAGGGGCTGCGCACCATCGCCAAGCGCGACGGCGACAACTGGGTGATCAACGGCGAGAAGCGCTGGATCGGCAACGGCTCGATCAGCGACGTCACCATCATCTGGGCGAAGGACGCCGACGACGGCCAGGTCAAGGGCTTCATCGTGCCGACCACCACGCCGGGCTACTCGGCGAAGCGCATCGAGAACAAGCAGGCGCTGCGCATCGTGCAGAACGCCGACATCGTCCTCACCGATGTCGTGGTGCCGGAGGCCAACCGCCTGCAGAAGTCGAAGTCCTTCCGCGAGACGGCATCCGTTCTGCGGCTCACCCGCGCGGAGGTGGCCTGGGCCGCAGTCGGCAACTCGGTCGGCGCGTACGAGGCTGCCGTTGCCTACGCCGGCGAGCGCATCCAGTTCGGCAAGGAAATCGGTGGGCACCAGCTCGTACAGGACCTGCTCGCCCGGAGCCTCGGCAACATCACCGCGTCGATCGGCATGGTCACGCGGGTCTCCCAGATGCTCGACGAGGGAACCCAGCGCGACGAGCACGCCTCGCTCGCCAAAGCGTTCACAACGGCCCGCATGCGCGAGACGGTGGCGTGGAGCCGGGAGATCTTCGGCGGCAACGGCATCGTGCTCGACTACGACGTCATCCGCTACTTCGCGGACGCCGAGGCGATCTACTCCTACGAGGGCACCCGCGAGATGAACACCCTGATCGTCGGTCGCGCCATCACCGGCAAAGCTGCGTTCGTCTAGTCACGGTCCGGCGGGGGCGCCCAGCCCCCGTCGGTAGTGTTGCAGTATGAGAGCACTCGACAGCAGCCGATTCAGATTCGGTGTGCTCACTCTGGGGCTTCTCACCGTGCTCGCCGGCGACATCTGGCGCTACTCGATCACCTGGTTCGGCTTCGGCATCATCGTGCTCGGCGTCTCGGTGTTCTCGGTCGCCCTGCTCGTGCGCAACCGGGGCGACTGGCGCATCGGCTCGCTGCCCTACCCGCTCCTCGCCTTCCTCGCCCTCACGACGGTCTCCATCCTCTGGTCGTTCTACCCGAGCGCGACGGCGGTCGGTCTCGCCGCGAACTGGCTGACCGTCCTCTCCGGCGTCGCCTTCGCCGTCTCCTTCGACTGGGCCACGCTGCTGCGCGCGCTGGGACTGGCCCTCCGCATCCTCCTCGGCGGATCGCTGCTCTTCGAGCTCATCGTCTCGATCTTCGTGCGACAGCCGCTGCTGCCCTTCTGGTACTCCTACCCCGAGGGTCCGCTGGCGAAGTCGCTCTACTGGTCGCGCGACCTGCTGTTCGAGGGCGGCAAGATCCAGGGACTTCCCGGCAACTCCGCCCTTCTCGGCTTCCTCGCACTGCTCGGGCTCATCGTGTTCGGCGTTCAGCTCGCGTCGTCGAGACGGCGGCGTGTATTCGGTGTGCTCTGGATGCTCGTGGCCGCTGTGTGCGTGTACCTCACGCGGTCCGCCACCATCACCGTCGCACTCGTGGCCGTCGTTGTGGTCGCGCTCGCCGTCGTGGCGTTCCGCCTCACGGACAGCGGACGCGCGCGCGGCGCGCTCTACGGGCTGTTCGCCCTTGTGGTGGCCGGTCTCGTGCTGGTCGGCACCCTCCTCCGCTCGCAGTTGCTCTCGCTGATGGGCAAGGGCGACACCCTCACCGGCCGCACCGACATCTGGGCCGATGTGACCGCACTGGCGCAACAGCGACCCGTATTCGGCTGGGGCTGGGTGAGCTACTGGGCGCCGTGGGCAGAACCCTTCGACGACCTCGCCTTCGAGGGCGGCGTACACCAGTACCAGGCGCACAACGCCTGGCTCGACCTCTGGTTGCAGATCGGCATCGTCGGAGTGATCGTGTTCGCCGCGCTCTTCCTCTCCAGTCTGGTTCGCTCGTGGCTGCTCGCCACCGACCGCCCGCAGTTCGAGCCGGGTCGGCCCGGTCGCTACAGCGCACTCTCCGCCCTCCCGCTGCTTCTGCTCACCGCTCTCGCGGTGCAGAGCCTGGTCGAGAGCCGGCTCATCATCGAGTACGGAATCGTGCTGCTCGTGGTCATCGCCGTGAAGACGAAGCGGGGTGAAGTGGGTGAGCGGCTCGGCTAGACGCCACACGCCCATCGACGCCGCCGTGGGGTTCTTCTCCACGACGCGCCTCGCGCACGCCATCGCCACCGTCGCGATAGCCGTGTCCATTCTCGCGCCCACCATCCGGGCGCTGATGGGCTGGCCCGGCCTCATCGCCGTGGTGATAGTGCTCGTGGTCTTCGCGGGCCTCTCCCTGATCGCGCGACGGGAGTCGATCGACTACCAGGGCATACTGCCGCTCACCCTGCTCGTCTTCCTCGGCTGGGCCGTGATCTCCCTGGTGTGGAGCGAGTATCAGTGGGCCACGCTCGCCGGACTCGGATACCTCGGTGCATTCACCGCGCTCGGCCTCTACGTGGCGCTGATGCGCGACACCATCCAGATCGTGCGCGCCTTCGGCGACGTGCTGCGCGTTGTGCTCGTGGCCTCGATCGCGCTCGAGGTCTTCTCCGGCCTTCTCATCGACAGCCCCATCCGCTTTCTCGGCATCCAGGGCCACCTCGACCTCGGGGGCCCGATCCAGGGCCTGCTCGGCAGCCGCAACCAGCTGGGCGTCATCGCGCTGATCGCGGCGGTGACCTTCGGCACGGAGTGGCGCACCAAATCGATCCGCCCCGGCCTCGCGATCGCCTCGCTCGTGCTGGCCGGGCTCACCATGGTCTTCACGCGCTCGCCGCTCATCGGCGGTGCCATCGTTGTGCTCGCCGTGGCGATCGTCTCGCTGTACGCGCTGCGCCGGGTTCCGCCCGCTCACCGCACCGTCGCGCAACTCGGTCTGCTCGCCGCCGTCGCCATTGTGGCGCTCGTCAGCTGGGGCTTCCGTCAGCGCATCATCGGGTTCAGCAACGCCGGTGGCGAACTCGACTACCGGCTGCGGCTCTGGAATGAGATGACCGCGCTCATCCGCATCAACCCGCTCGAGGGGTGGGGGTGGATCGGGCAGTGGCGCAACGGCATCTCGCCGTTCCAGGCCTTCACCAGCGGAGAACGCATCCCCCAGAACGGCGCGAACGCCTACCTCGATGTGTGGTTCCAACTCGGCATCGTCGGCATCGTGATCTTCGTCGGGCTCGTCGGAATCACCTTCGTGCGCTCCTGGCTGCTGGCCGGGCAGAAGCGCAGCATCGTGTTCGCCTGGCCCGCCCTCGTGCTCGTGGTGCTTCTCTCCAGCGCGCTCTTCGAGAGCTCGCTGCTCATCGAGTACGGATGGCTCACCTTCGTGGTCTGCTGCGTGAAGGCCTCGCAGAACCTCAGCTGGCGCACCGCCTTCGCCCGGCCGCTGGAGCAGGAGCCGCTCGACTGACGGCCGCTGGCGCGCGTTCAGGTACGACCGGTACGGCGTCGTCGTAGAATCGCTTCGGCGCACCGGCCGAGCCCGGCGGACGCCCCAACCCTGTCCCCGCGCCGAGGAGATCATCATCACCACCGACTTCCTCACGTCGCGCCCGCGGAGGCCGATCGTCACCGGCACACGGAGGCGCTTCCTGACCGCGACCTTCGGGGGTCTGGGGGCCGGCGCTCTCGTCGCGGTGCTGGTGGCGCTCGGCGTCGTCACCGGTCCGTTCGC
>Ga0247805_1000899_pt1 | contig 14852 bp, 13 predicted proteins | sample UWRJL044104R1_FD_180930 | JGI IMG/M metagenome (GOLD analysis project Ga0247805, IMG submission 180930) | Plant litter microbial communities from Arlington Agricultural Research Station in Wisconsin, United States - UWRJ-L044-104R-1 | ecosystem: Environmental > Terrestrial > Plant litter >... | reverse complement strand
TCATGCTCTTCGACGAGCCGACCAGCGCACTCGACCCAGAAATGATCAACGAGGTGCTCGACGTTATGGTCGGCCTCGCGAAGGAAGGCATGACGATGGTTGTCGTCACGCACGAGATGGGCTTCGCCCGAAAGGCCGCACAGCGAGTGCTGTTTATGGCCGACGGTGCGATTGTCGAAGAAGCAGAACCCGAGTCATTCTTCACCAACCCCCAAAGCACGAGAGCGAAAGATTTTCTCTCGAAAGTACTCACCCACTAACCGGTGGGGGAGCATCACAGCACAAGGAGGAACCATGAGACTCAACAAGGGTTTGATGATTTCAGCGCTGGCCGTTTCCGCGGTTATTGCGCTTGCAGGATGTACTGACTCGAGCGCGCCCACGCCCGGTACCGAGGTCGACGAAGAGATCAGCTTCGACGCTGGCACAACGATGGCCGAGCTCAACGAAGCTGGCACCATCACGATCGGCACGAAGTTCGACCAGCCGCTCTTCGGCCTTGCTGGCCCCGACGGCACTCCCGAGGGCTTCGACATCGAGATCGGCAAGCTCATCGCGGCCAAGCTCGGCATTCCCGCCGACAAGATCGTCTGGAAAGAGGCAATCTCCGCTAACCGCGAGCCTTTCATCCAGTCGGGTGACGTCGACCTCGTGATCGCGACCTACACGATCAACGATGACCGCAAGAAGATCGTCTCGTTCGCCGGACCGTACTACGAGGCTGGCCAGGACATTCTTGTTCTCGCGGGCAACGAAGAGGGCATCGCCGGCCCCGAAGACCTCAAGGGCAAGAAGGTCTGCACCGTCACGGGTTCGACGTCGGAAGACAACATCCTCGAGTATGGCGCTGACGTTCTGCCGGCCGCTGGCTACAGCGAGTGCCTTGAGCCGCTCCGCACGGGTGCAGTTGTTGCAGTCACCACCGACAACGTCATCCTCGCCGGCATCGCCGACCAGAACGAGGGTGAGTTCGAGGTTGTGAACGCACCGTTCACGCAGGAGCCCTACGGCATCGGCCTCGCGCTCGATGACACCGACTTCCGCGACTTCATTAACGATGTTCTTGAAGAGTCGTACGACGACGGAACGTGGGAAGCTGCCTGGGAGGCAACCGCCGGAAAGGTCCTCGACCTTCCGACCCCTCCCGCGGTCGACCGCTACTAGCTAGACAACGAAGCGGCCCGTGCGCTCGGCGCACGGGCCGCTTCTCCGCAGCAACACATGCGTTGCAACAAACGAAAGGACGGTGAGACATGGATGCAGTGATTGAGTTTCTGCCCGTGCTCCTCCGCGGCTTCGGCACGACCCTGCTTCTGCTGCTCATCTCGGGCGTCGGGGCTTTTGTGGTTGGCCTGATCATCGCCGCGATGCGCATCTCACCGGTCGCCTCGCTGCGCGGTTTCGCCACCGTCTACACCGAGCTGTTGCGCAACACGCCGCTCACCCTCGTCTTGTTCTTCTGCGCCTTCGTGCTGCCGTATCTCGGTGTGCGAACCGAGTACTTCGTTCTCGCCTGCATCGGGCTCACCGCATACACGTCGCCGTTCATTGCCGAAGCAATTCGCTCGGGCGTCAATGGTGTCGCCATCGGGCAAGCCGAGGCCGCCCGCAGCCTCGGCCTCGACTTCGGCCAGACGCTGCGCCTCATCGTGCTTCCGCAGGCCGTGCGCATGGTGATCCCGCCGCTCATCAACGTCTACATCGCCCTGACAAAGAACACGTCCGTCGCCGGCGGGTTCTTCGTCGCCGAGCTCTTTCTTTCCGGTCGCGACATCATCAACTCGCGCGGTTCCGCCGTCTTCGCGATCCTCATCAGCGTCGCATTCCTCTACCTGATCATCACGATCCCACTCGGTCGCATCGCTGCGCTCGTCGAGCGTAAGGTGGCGATTCTGCGATGAGCACGTCCGTACTTTTCGACGCCCCCGGCCCCAAGGCCCGCCGTCGCGCACGCATCCTCTCCATCGTCGGCATCATCGCGATCGCCGCACTCGTTGCCTGGATCCTTTACACTCTCGCGAGCCCGCGGGTCACGGCCAACGGTGTTGTGCAGCCGGGCGTCTTTGACCCGAGCCGTTGGGACATCTTCAATGACCTCGCGCTGTGGCGCGGCGTCGGCACCGCCGTGATCAACACCCTGCGTATGTTCGGGGTCGGGGCTGTGGGTGCCATCACCATCGGCATTCTCTTCTCGTTCGGCCGCACGGCAAACACCGCGTGGGTGCGAGTGCCCGTGACTGTTGTGCTCGAGTTCTTCCGCGGCATGCCCGTGCTGCTGATGATGCTCTTCATCCTGCTGGTGTTCCGCACCGGGTCGTACTGGGCAGGCGTGCTCGCCCTCGCGATCTACAACGGTGCGATCATCGGTGAGATTCTCCGTGCCGGCATCGCTTCGCTGCCGAAGGGGCAACGCGAATCCGGCCTCGCTATCGGACTCACTCCGGTGCAGACGCGCATGCGCATCGAGTTTCCGCAGGCGTTCCGCCAGATGCTGCCGATCATCATCGCTCAGCTTGTTGTGCTTCTCAAAGACACCTCACTCGCGTACATCATCAGCTACCCCGAGATTCTGCGTTTCATCACAAACAACCTCGCCAACTACTACGGCAACCGCTACTTCTTCCCGTTGTTCTTCCTCTGCTTCGTGATCTACCTCGCGCTCAACCTCACGCTGTCGTACATCGCGCGCCTCGTGGCAAAGCGCACGGCGGGCGGTTACGTCAAGGGCGGCAAGGCCAAGTTCGAAGATCCGAACCTTGGGCTGGCAAAGGCACCCGATGCCGGAATGGGCGGCGGCGCCGGTCCTCTGTAGCCCCCGCTAAACTCGGTACTTGTGTCAGAACCTATCGAGATTAACGAAGAGGCAGTCGCTGCCGCGGTCGATGCAGCCCTCGCGGCCATCAACGCGACGACGACGGTCAGCGAGCTGAAGGCTGCGCGCAATGCGCACGTGGGGGAGACCTCCACGATCGCCCAACTGGGTGGAGCCCTGCGCAGCGTGCCGAACGACCAGAAGGCCGCGGCCGGCAAGCTCGTCGGACAGGCGAAGGCCCGCGTCACGCAGGCAGTTGCCGCGCGCGAAGCCGACCTCGCGGTAGCAGAAGAGGCGGCTCGCCTCGCAACCGAGACGGTGGATGTCACGGCTCTTGCTTCGCGATTCACGCCGGGTGCGCGCCATCCAATATCTCTCATGATGGAGCAGATGAGCGACATCTTCATCGGTATGGGGTGGGAAGTCGCAGAGGGTCCAGAGCTCGAGAACGAGTGGTTCAACTTCGACTCGCTCAACTTCGACGAGGATCACCCCGCTCGCGCGATGCAAGACACCTTCTTCGTCGATCCGGTCGACTCGCACCTCGTGCTGCGTACGCACACGAGCCCGGTGCAGATCAGGTCGCTGCTGAGCCGCGAGCTGCCCGTTTACGTCGTCGCGCCCGGTCGCGTCTACCGCACCGATGAGCTCGACGCGACGCACACTCCCGTGTTCCACCAGATCGAGGGCATCGCCATCGACAAGGGGCTCACGATGGCCCACCTGCGCGGCACGCTTGAGCACCTCGCGCGCTCGCTCTTCGGCGAGGGCGCGCAGATTCGCCTGCGCCCGAACTACTTTCCTTTCACAGAGCCAAGCGCCGAGATGGATGTCTGGCAGCCCAACGCCAAGGGCGGTGCCCGCTGGATCGAGTGGGGCGGCTGCGGCATGGTCAACCAGAACCTGCTGCGCGCAGCGGGGATCGACCCCGAGGTCTACCAGGGCTTCGCGTTCGGAATGGGTGTCGAGCGCACCCTGATGTTCCGCAATGCGATGACAGACATGCGTGACATGGTCGAGGGCGATGTTCGTTTCTCACAGCAGTTCGGAATGGTGGTCTGATGCGCGTCCCGCTTAGCTGGCTCGGCGAGTACGTCGACCTGCCCGATTCCGTCACGCTCGAGCACGTTCACGAAGCGCTTGTGAAGGTCGGCTTCGAAGAAGAAGACGTTCACACCTTCGAGGTCACCGGACCGGTCGTTGTCGGTCGCGTTCTCGCCTTCGAGCCAGAACCGCAGACCAATGGCAAGACCATTAATTGGTGCCAGGTGGATGTCGGTGAGTCCGAGCCGCGCGGAATCGTCTGTGGCGCGCACAACTTCTCTGTCGGCGACAAGGTCGTTGTGTCCCTTCCGGGAGCGGTGCTGCCCGGCCCGTTCCCGATTGCCGCGCGCAAAACGTACGGTCACGTCTCTGACGGCATGATCGCGTCGGCTCGTGAACTCGGCCTCGGCGAGGAGCACGACGGAATCCTCCTGCTCTCGTCGCTCGGCCTCGACCCCGAGGTCGGCACCGACGCGATTGCGTTGCTCGGCCTCGACGACGCTGCAGTCGAGATCAACGTGACGCCCGACCGCGGGTACGCATTCTCCCTGCGCGGCGTCGCACGTGAGTACTCACACTCGACGGGTGCGGCGTTCCGCGACCCGATCGATGCGATCGATGTCGTCGAGGGCAGCGGCTTCTCTTTCTCGGTCGAAGATGGCAACCCCATTCGCGGCAAGCTCGGCCTGACCTCGTTTGAGACGCGCGTTGTTCGCGGCATCGACGCGACCCGCCCGACCCCTCCGTGGATGGTCTCGCGCCTCGCACTCGCGGGTGTGCGCTCTGTTTCGCTGCCCGTCGACATCACCAACTACGTGATGTTCGAACTCGGTCACCCGACGCACGGCTACGACCTCGCCACCCTCACCGGCGGCATTGTCATCCGTCGCGCGACTGAGGGCGAAACCATCGAGACGCTCGACGGCAAGGTGCGCAAGCTCTCGACCGAAGACCTGCTCGTGACTGACGGATCCGGCCCGATTGGACTCGCCGGCGTTATGGGTGGCGCGGCCACCGAGATCTCATCGACGACGACCGACGTGCTCGTCGAGGCCGCGAACTGGGAGCCGGTCTCGATCGCGCGCACCGCTCGCCGCCACAAGCTTCCGAGTGAGGCGGCGAAGCGCTACGAGCGCGGCGTTGACACCGCGATCTCTGCGGCCGCCGCGTCGCGCGTCGCACACCTGCTCGTTGAGCTTGCCGGGGGAACCCTCGACACCCTCGGTTCGAGCTGGGGCGACCCCGTCGCATCCACGCCGATCTTCTTGAAGGATGGCTACGCGGCCTCGCTTATTGGCGTCGACTACACGGCCGATGAGGTCTCGAACTCGCTCACGATCATCGGTGCTGCGGTCTCTGCGACCGACGGCGGACTCACCGTCACCCCGCCGAGCTGGCGCCCCGACCTCACCGACGCGCCCACGCTCGTCGAAGAGGTTGCGCGCATTGTCGGGTACGACCGCATTCCGTCGGTGCTGCCGGTCTCGCCTCCCGGTCGCGGACTCTCGCGCGAGCAGAAGCTGCGTCGCGCCGCCGCCCAGGGTCTCGCGTTCGGCGGACTCACCGAGGTGCTCGCGTACCCGTTCCTCACGCAGAAGGCGACCGACCTGTTCAGTGCCGCCGGTGCGCCGACGATCAAGCTCGCGAACGCTCTCGACTCCGAGGCATCGATCATGCGTCGCTCGCTGCTTCCGGGGCTCATCAGCATCGCTCAGCGCAACCTGTCGCGCGGACTCACCGATCTCGCAATCTTCGAGATCGGGCACGTCTTCTTGCCCGGGGTGGATGTCGCGTACGGCAGCGGCCCGCTGCCCGTCGGTAACGCGCACCCCGGTGACGCGGTTCTTGACGCGCTCAACGCCGGTATCCCGCCGCAGCCGTGGCACATCGCAGCGCTCTTCGCGGGTGACACCGTCACGAAGCAGCCCGGTCAGCCTGCCGTTGCCAGCGGCCTCGCCGACGCGCTCGACGCTGCCCGGCAGCTGGCGTTGTCGCTTGCCGTGAGCCTGCGCTTCGAGCAGGGCTCGCACGACTCGCTGCACCCCGGACGCACCGCCGAGGTCTTCGTGGGCTCGCGTTCCGTTGGCTTCGCCGGAGAGTTGCTGCCGGCCCTTGCCGACGAGCTCGACCTTCCCCGCGTTGTGGCCGTGCTCGAACTTGACCTGGATGCGCTTTTCGAACTCGCTTCGGTGTCGATCGAGCCCCAGCCGATCGTGGGATTCCCGGCTGCGACGCAGGATCTCTCGCTCGTCGTGCCTGTCACCGTGCCTGCGGGCGACGTGCTGGCGACGGTCATCGAGGGCGCCGGCTCGCTGCTCGAGGAAGCGCACCTCGTCGACGACTACCGCGGCCAGGGCGTGCCCGAAGGATTCACGTCGCTCACGTTCGCGCTGCGCTTCCGCGCGCCGGATCGCACGCTGACGGCCGCTGAGGCTTCCGAGGCGAAGCTCGCGGCCGTTGCGCTCGCGACGTCCAAGTTCGGGGCGGCGCTGCGCGAGTAGCTTGGTCGGTTTCGATACGCTCGCTGGCGCTCGCACTCAACCAGCGGTGATCGAGCGAAGTCGAGATCAGGCCGAGCGCAGTCGAGGCTTCTTTGCGCACACTCCAGTTAAACAGGCCACTCGCGAGCGGCCTGTTTAACTGGAGCGTGCTAGGTGCGACAGCCGTCTTGAGCAGACTCCTGTTTCTCAGGACGGCACGCGCCGCGTCCTGAGAAACGGGAGCGTGCGCAAAGGGCGACCGGCGCCCCGGGTTTCGATACACTCGCTGGCGCTCGCACTCAACCAGCGAACATGTCGTTGGTTGAGTAGGCCGCCCGCGGCCGTATCGAAACCAGAATCCCCGGGTTTCGATACGCTCGCTGGCGCTTCCTCAGTCGCAGGCTCCTTCGGCGCTGGGGTCGCGCAATCGCTGGCGCGATTGCCTTAGCTCCACCGCGCTCAACCAACGACAAAACGCGAAAGCTCGACCAACGGACCTAAACGTGAGATACGATAGAACCCCGTGGTGGACAATTCTCAAGCGGGCGTAACTAAGCACATTTTCGTCACCGGTGGGGTCGTTTCGTCCCTCGGTAAAGGCCTTACAGCGGCCTCTCTCGGCAATCTTCTGACTGCACGCGGTCTTCGCGTTGTTATGCAGAAGCTTGATCCGTACCTCAACGTTGATCCTGGAACGATGAACCCGTTCCAGCACGGCGAAGTCTTTGTGACCGACGACGGGGCCGAGACCGACCTCGACATCGGGCACTACGAGCGTTTTCTCGACATCAACCTCGACCAGGCCGCGAATGTCACGACTGGTCAGATCTACTCGAACGTCATCGCCAAGGAGCGCCGCGGCGAGTACCTCGGCGACACCGTGCAGGTCATTCCGCACATCACCGACGAGATCAAGCGCCGCATGCGCCTTCAGGCGACGGCTCCAGAGGGCGAGCTCGCCCCCGACGTGATCATCACCGAGATCGGTGGAACCGTCGGTGACATCGAGAGCCAGCCCTTCATCGAGTCGGCGCGCCAGGTGCGCCACGAGCTCGGCCGCAAGAACGTGTTCTTTGTGCACGTGTCGCTCGTTCCGTACATGAACGCCTCGGGCGAGCAGAAGACGAAGCCGACGCAGCACTCGGTTGCAGCGCTGCGCAGCATCGGCATTCAGCCCGACGCGCTCGTTCTGCGTTCAGACCGCCCCGTGTCGGAGAGCAACAAGCGCAAGATCGCGCTCATGTGCGACGTCGATGAGCAGGCAGTTGTCAACGCTGTCGACGTTCCAAGCATCTACGACATCCCGACGATGCTTCACGACCAGGGCCTCGACGCGTACATCATCGAGCAGCTCGGCCTCGACGCTCAGGACGTCAACTGGGACGGCTGGCGCGAGCTTCTCGAAACAGTTCACGACCCCAAGTTCGACGTCACGATCGGCCTCGTCGGCAAGTACATCGACCTGCCCGACGCCTACCTGAGCGTCACAGAGGCCCTCAAGGCCGGCGGTTTCGCGAACAAGGCGAAGGTCAACATTCGCTGGATCGCCTCCGACACGTGTGAAACGCCCGAGGGAGCCGCTAAGGCTCTCGCAGACGTCGACGGCATTTGCGTTCCCGGCGGCTTCGGCGTGCGTGGCATCGAGGGCAAGCTTGGCGCTCTCAAGTTCTCGCGCGAGAACGGCATCCCCGTGCTCGGCCTGTGCCTCGGACTGCAGTGCATGGTCATCGAGTACGCGCGCGACGTCGTCGGACTCACGGGCGCCAGCTCGAGCGAGTTCGACCCCGACACCGAGTTTCCGGTCATCGCAACGATGGCCGAGCAGGTCGACATCATCGCGGGCGGCGACCTCGGCGGCACAATGCGCCTCGGTCTCTACGAAGCGGCTCTCCAGCCCGGCTCGATCGTTTCGGAGACCTACGGGTCAGAGACCATTGCAGAACGCCACCGTCACCGCTACGAGGTCAACAACGCCTACCGCCAGCAGATCGCCGACGCCGGCCTCGTGTTCTCGGGTCTCAACACGGCGCACGACCTCGTCGAGTTCGTCGAGCTGCCGCGCGAGGTACACCCGTACTACGTCGGAACCCAGGCTCACCCAGAGCTGCGTTCACGCCCGAACCACGCCCACCCGCTCTTCAAGGGACTCATCGCCGCGGCTCTCGAGCGCCAGCAGGCCGAGCGCCTGTTCGAGGTAGCGGTTCCGGCAGATGTCTGATCTGAAGGACGACCTCGTCGACCTACCGATTTCAGAGTCTGACGTCGTCTTCGACGGCAAGGTCTGGAACATCCGCCGCGAGCGTTTTACCCTCGGCGAGGGCGAAATCACCCGCGAGTTTATGGATCACACCGGCGCCGTCGCGGTTCTCGCTCTCGACGAGAACGACCGCGTCTGCCTGATTCGCCAGTACCGGCACCCGATTCGCGCACGCGAGTGGGAGCTGCCCGCCGGCCTTATGGACATCACGGGGGAGTCGGCACTCATCGGCGCCCAGCGTGAGCTTGCCGAAGAGGTCGATCTCGTCGCGAGTGACTGGAAAGTTCTCGTCGACTTTCAGACCTCGCCCGGCGGAAGCAACGAGGCCCTGCGCATCTACCTCGCGCGAGGGTTGAGTGATGCAGACGAGATCTTCGAGCGCACTGACGAAGAGGCGGAACTCGAGAAGACCTGGGTGAGCCTCGAAGATATCGTCGACGCGGTGCTCAGCCGCGACATCCAAAACTCGATTCTTGTGATTGGCGCCCTTGCCGCCGTCGCCGCACGCGAACGCAACTGGGCGACCCTCGCACCGGGTGACGCACCGTGGCCGAGGCATCCGCTCTTTCGGTAGCGATTGATCGCTACCTGCGGCACGTCGCTATCGAGCGCGGGCTGAGCAAAAACACGATTGCCGCGTACACGCGCGATCTTGCGGCGTACGCCGACTTTCTTGAAACGGTGGATGTCGCGAGCCCCGAGTTTGTGACGAAGGCCCATGTCTCGGACTTCGCTCAGCACCTGCGCACCCGCGAAGAGGGTGCGCTCGTCGCGTCGTCGCTCGCGCGTATGTTGTCGTCGGTGCGCGGATTCCACAAGTTTCTGCTCGGCGAGGGTCTCGTCGAGGTGGATGCGACGTCAGAGACGACCCCGCCGAAACTCGGCACGAGGCTGCCGAAAGCCATAAGCATCGAGCAGATGGGTGCGCTGCTCGCGGCGACCGACGGCGACGACCCGCAGCAGTTGCGCGACAAGGCGCTGCTCGAGCTGCTCTACGCGACGGGCGCGCGCGTGTCTGAGGCCGTGGCGCTCAACGTCGATGACGTTCTGACTGATGGCGGAGCGCAGGACTTTGTGCGGCTCTTCGGCAAGGGCAACAAGCAGCGCATCGTGCCGGTCGGCAGTTTCGCCCGCTCGGCGCTGGACGCGTATCTCGTGCGTGCGCGACCGGTATTTTCGGCGCGCGGGCTCGCAACACCCGCGCTGTTCCTTGGCGCGCGCGGCCAGCGGGTGTCGCGGCAGAACGCCTGGCTCATCATTCGCGCGGCGGCAAAGCGCGCACACCTCGATCTGGAGATCTCGCCGCACACCTTTCGGCACTCGTTCGCGACGCACCTTCTCGCGGGCGGCGCCGACGTGCGCGTTGTGCAGGAGCTGCTCGGGCATTCGAGTGTCGCGACGACGCAGATCTACACGCTCGTGACGGCCGACACGCTGCGAGACATGTACACGACGGCTCATCCCCGAGCGCGCGGATAGAATCGCTGTATGAACGCTCAGAACTCCGACGACGCCACTCTCGCAGGCTTCGACGACCTGGTTCTTGGGCCGACCGGTCGCCCAGTGACGGTCTTCGCAGAACCCAAGCCGCTCAAGGGCCACGGCCCCGCGCGCATCATTTCGCTCTCGAACCAGAAGGGTGGCGTCGGTAAGACAACGACCGCCATCAACCTCGCCGCGGCTCTTGCCGAATACGGCCGCAAGGTTCTCGCCATCGACTTCGACCCCCAGGGTGCGCTGTCTGCGGGTCTCGGTGTTCCGGCGCACGATGTTCCGACGATTTACGAGCTGATGCTCGGCACCGTCAAAGACCCTCGTGACGCGATCATCGAGACGGCGTTCGAGAACCTTCACGTCATTCCCGCGAACATCGACCTCTCGGCGGCCGAGGTGCACCTCATCAACGAGGTCGCCCGCGAGACGATACTTGCGCGCATCATCGCGAAGGTCGCCAATGACTACGACGTTGTTCTCATCGACTGCCAGCCCTCGCTCGGCCTGCTTACGGTCAACGCGCTGACCGCCGCTCACGGTGTGCTCATCCCGCTCGAGTGCGAGTTCTTCGCGCTGCGCGGTGTTGCCCTGCTCGTTGAGACGATCGAGAAGGTCAAGGATCGCCTCAACCCCGCGATCGAGCTCGACGGAATTCTGCCGACGATGTATGACGCCCGCACACTGCACTCGCGCGAGGTGCTCGAGCGTGTTGTCGAGACCTTCGGTTCGAGCGTCTTCGAGACCGTCATCGGTCGCACGGTGAAGTTCCCCGACGCGAGTGTTGCCGGGGCGCCGATCACCTCGTTCGCGCCCAATCACTCGGCGGCTGACGCTTACCGCCAGCTCGCCAGAGAGTTGATCTCCCGTGGCGCAGTCGCCTAGCGGCGCAGCCGAGCTCGAGGCCGACGCCAGCGGTTTCTCCGTCAGCCTGAGCAACTTCAGTGGTCCGTTCGACCTGCTGCTCTCGCTCATCACCAAACACGAACTCGACATCACCGACATCTCGCTGAGCGTTGTCACGGGCGAGTTCATCGCATACCTCAAGCAACTCGACACGGTCGAAGAACTCGACCAGGCGAGCGAGTTTCTTGTTGTCGCGGCAACCCTTCTCGACCTCAAGGTCGCCGGGCTTCTTCCGCAGGGTGAACTCGTTGATGCAGAGGATGTCGCGCTGCTCGAAGCCCGCGACCTGCTCTTCGCCCGACTGCTACAGTATCGCGCCTTCAAGCAGGCAGCGCAGTGGTTTGCGACGGGTCTCGACGCCGAAGCGACCCGGCACTTTCGCACCGTGCGACTCGAAGAAAAGTACCGTCAGCAGACCCCAGAACTCGTCTGGACTCTCACGCCCGACGACTTCGCGGCTCTCGCTGCCCTCGCCATGGCGCCGCGCGAGATTCCCGTCGTCGGACTCGACCACCTGCACGCGCCGCTCGTGAGCATCCGCGAGCAGGCCGCTCACGTGATCGCGCTTCTCCGCCGCGGCGAAACCATGTCTTTTCGCCAGCTCATCGCCGGCGCCGACGTCAAGGGTGTTGTGATCGCGCGCTTTCTCGCTGTGCTTGAGCTCTACCGCCAGGCCGCAATATCTTTCGAGCAGCTCGAACCGCTCGGCGAGCTCAGCATCCGCTGGACGGCCGAGCAGTGGAGCGATGACAGCCTCGCCAATCTGGGAGCCGACTATGACAATTGACGCCGAAACGCCCGACCTCACTGATCAGTCGGTCAGGGCTCGCCACGTCGCCGAGATCACCGATCTCGAGCGCTCACTCGAGGCGATCTTTATGATCGCCGACGAGCCGCAGACGCTCGTGAGTCTCGCGACGGCGCTGGGCGTGCCGATTCCCGCAGTGCGGCAGTCGGTCGAGCGTCTTGTCGCCGACTTCGACGGTGAGCCTGACGAAAACGGCAATGGCGGCGGCATTCGCCGCGGCTTCGAGCTTCGGGAGGTCGGCGGCGGCTGGCGCATTTACGTGCGCGCAGAGCACGACCCGATCGTGCGCGACTTCGTGCTGACGCAGAATCCGTCGCGCTTGAGCCAGGCAGCACTGGAGACACTCGCGGTAATCGCCTACAAGCAACCCATCTCTCGTGGGGCTATCGCATCCATTCGCGCTGTAAATGTCGACTCGGTCGTGCGCACCCTTCTCGGTCGCGGACTCATCACAGAGGCATTTACCGACAGCGAGACCGGCGCGATTCACTACGCCACAACAGACATGCTGCTCACGCAGCTCGGGATCAATTCCCTCGATGAGCTTCCGCTCATCTCGCCTCTACTTGCCGACGGCTCGGACGGATTCGATGAACAACGCTGAAACACCCACAACAGGTAACCCCGAGGGCGAGCGCCTGCAGAAGGTTATGGCCGCCGCGGGCGTCGCGAGCCGCCGGGTCTGTGAAGACCTGATCGCCGCGGGCCGCGTCGCCGTGAATGGCGTGCGCGTCGAGGGAGCGGGGCGTCGTGTGCTGCCGACCGACGAGGTGTCGGTTGACGGCAAGGCGTTCCAGCTCGACACCACAAAGATCTACATCATGCTGAACAAGCCGACGGGCATCGTCTCGTCGCTGCGTGACGACCGCGGTCGCCCCGACCTGCGCCGCTACACAAACGAGTTCGACGAGCGCCTGTTCAACGTCGGCCGCCTCGACGCGCAGACCTCTGGCCTGCTGATTCTCACAAACGATGGCGAGCTCGCGCACATTCTCGCGCACCCCTCGTTCGGCGTGCTCAAGACCTACATCGCCAAGGTCGAGGGAGTTGTCACGCAGCACACCGTTAACAAGCTCGTGGGCGGCATCGAGCTCGAAGACGGACTCATCGAGGCCGACAAGGCGCGCATCATCGGCACCCCTTCGGCGACCGAGACCGTCGTCGAGGTCACCCTGCACTCCGGTCGTAACCGCATCGTGCGACGCATGCTCGAAGAGGTCGGCCACCCGGTCATCGACCTAGTGCGCCGCCAGTTCGGCCCGCTGCACCTGGGCAGCCTTGCTCCCGACGCCATGCGCGACCTCACAAAAGAAGAGGTCGGCGAGCTGCTGACCATCGCGCGCGCCTCGAGCGTGACGTCGAAGACCGCCGTCGGTGAGGACAGCGATGACTGATCGTCGCCTCGAAGGACCGGTGCGCATCGTCGGCGCCGGACTTCTCGGCGCCTCGATTGGCCTCGCGCTGCAGGCGAAGGGCGTCGACGTCTCGCTCGCCGACAGCTCGCCGTCGAACCTCAACCTCGCGATCGACTATGGCGCCGGCCGCGCCGCGCAGCCCGGCGACGAACCCCAGGTCATCGTCGTCTGCGTTCCGCCGGACGTCACAGCGACGATCGTCGCCGCAGAACTTGCCGCGTACCCGAACGCGATCGTAACGGACGTCGCGAGCGTCAAGCTCGCCCCCCTCGCCGAACTGAACGCGCTTGGCGCAGACGTGTCGCGCTACATCGGTTCGCACCCCATGGCGGGCCGCGAACGCGGGGGAGCGGTCTCGGCGCGCGCCGACCTCTTCATCGGCCGCCCCTGGGTTCTTGCCGGCCACAACGGCATCAGTTACCGCACCGCTGGCCCCGTCGAAGACCTCGCCCTCGACCTCGGTGCAATTCCGATCGAGATGGATGTCGCGGCTCACGACGAGAGCGTCGCACTTGTTTCTCACGTGCCGCAGGTCATCGCGTCGTTGCTCGCCTCACGCCTGCGCGGCGCGACCGACTCCGCCGTTGGCCTCGCCGGCCAGGGCCTGCGCGACACAACCCGCATCGCCTCGAGTGCGCCAGAGCTGTGGGTGCAGATTCTTGCGGCGAACGCGGCGCCGGTCAGCGACATCCTCACCGCGTTCAAAGCCGATCTCGAGGGCGTGATCTCCGCGCTCGACGACGTGTCTGCGACCGGATCGCGCCGCGCGATCGCCGAGGCCCTCGCGGGCGGCAATGCGGGCGTCGCGCGCATTCCCGGCAAGCACGGGCAGGCCAAACACTTCAGCCAGATCACGGTCATCGTCAACGACAAGCCCGGCGAGCTCGCCCGGCTGCTGACCGAAATCGGCGAACTCGGGGTCAACATGGAAGACCTCAGACTCGAACACTCGCCCAAGGCACAGATCGGTCTCGCCGAGATCTCGGTTGTGCCAGAGGCAGAAGAATCTCTCGTGCGCGAACTCGAAGCGCGCGACAGGAAAATCGCAGGAGCACTGGCATGAACGTAGCCGTAAACACAGCCACAACAGTCGTCGCAATCGATGGCCCCGCGGGCAGCGGCAAATCGAGCGTAAGCAAGGGCGCGGCGCGCACTCTCGGCTTCGCCTACCTCGACACCGGGGCGGCCTACCGTGCCCTCGCGTGGCGCTGCCTCGAAGAAGGAATCGACACCCTCGGGCCGGCCGAACTCATCGAGTCGCTGCCGAGCTTCGACTACGAGATCGGCACAGACCCGGAGCAGTACTTCGTGCGGGTCGGCGGCGTCGACGTCGTCAGTGCCATTCGTGAGCCTCGTGTGACTGCCGTTGTGAGCGCAGTCGCGCGCGTTCCCGAGGTGCGTGCGCACGTGACATCCATCTTCCGTTCGATAATTGCGGCGACAACCCTGCCCGGCATCATCGTCGAAGGGCGCGACATCACAACCGTCGTCGCACCCGACGCGCAGGTGCGCATTCTGCTAACTGCCAGCGAAGAAGCTAGAATGGCGAGGCGTTCTGCCGAACTTTCCACGGAGTCGGCCGCGACCACCGCCGAGGCACTCAGCTCGCGCGATGCCCAGGATTCCCGGGTCGTCGATT
>Ga0247805_1000897_pt1 | contig 14861 bp, 9 predicted proteins | sample UWRJL044104R1_FD_180930 | JGI IMG/M metagenome (GOLD analysis project Ga0247805, IMG submission 180930) | Plant litter microbial communities from Arlington Agricultural Research Station in Wisconsin, United States - UWRJ-L044-104R-1 | ecosystem: Environmental > Terrestrial > Plant litter >... | reverse complement strand
TGGCGACATTAAACCAGGTACCAAAATGATTGAGGCTACTAGCGGAAATACAGGTATCGCTTTAGCAATGATTGCCAGTCTTTATGATCTGGAAATTGAACTAGTCATGCCCTCAAACTCTACTCGTGAACGTACGTTGACGATGGAGGCTTACGGCGCGAAGGTTACGCTTCTTGACTCTATTGAGATCTGTCGTGATTATGCGGAGGAGAAGGGTGCTCAACCTGGATATTACCTGATGAACCAATTCGCAAATCCCGATAATTATCTTGCGCATTATAAAACAACTGGTCCTGAGATTTGGAGAGATACTGAAGGAATGATTACCCATTTTGTCAGTTCTATGGGTACAACAGGGAGTATCATGGGAAATTCCATGTACCTGAAAGAAAAGAATCCAGATATACAGATTGTAGGGTGTCAGCCTACAGAAGAATCCTCAATACCTGGAATCAGAAGATGGCCTGAAGCTTATCTTCCAAAAATCTTTGATGCGTCAAGAGTGGATCGCACCATGGATGTTTCCCAAATTGAAGCTACAGAGATGGCTAGAAAAATGGCTAAGGTGGAGGGAATATTTGCTGGGATGAGTAGTGGTGGTGCACTGTCTTGCTCTATAAAATTGGCAAGCGAACTGGAGTCTGGATTAATCGTATTTATTGCCTGTGATAGGGGCGACCGTTACTTAAGTAGTGATCTTTTTGGATAGTCGTTAGCGATAACGATTGCGTGAATAATTTCGTGGTTATACATTCATTCTATAGTATTATTATGTAGACTTGTTTAGTACTGTATGAACTTAATGCATGATTTTATCTAAACAAATCCTAAGCGATATCGGGTCTGCTGATCTTGATCTTCCTCAATTATCTAATTTTGATCTCCCTGAGAAAATCCTTCAATTTGGAACCGGGGTGCTATTACGTGGACTCCCAGACTACTTTATTGATAAGGCGAATAGGGTTGGGAAATTCAATGGCCGCATTGTGATGGTGAAGTCTACGAGTAGAGGCAGCATAGCTAGTTTTGAAGCGCAGGATTGCCTTTATACAATTAGCATCAGAGGGATTGAAGGCGGAAAAGAAGTTTCTAAAAATGTTGTTTCTTCTGCTATTAGTCGCGTGCTGGATGCTAATCAGGAATGGGATTCGGTACTGGAAGTTGGCGCTAGTCCAGATTTAAAGCTCATTGTATCAAATACTACAGAAGTTGGATTGGTCTTGCTTAACGAAGGAATTCATGAAACTATTCCCAAATCTTATCCGGCAAAACTATTAGCTGTCTTATATTCACGGTACAAAGCTTTAGGAGATTCTAGTGGCAAACTTGTCGTAATTGCTACGGAGTTAGTTCCGGATAATGGTAAAGTATTACATAATATTATAGTTGAACTCATCAGTTATAACGCGCTGGAAGACAAGTTCTCAACATGGCTTGAAAGTAATGTCTCATTCTGTAATTCTTTAGTGGATAGGATTGTACCAGGAAAGCCTGAGGCTGATAAATTAGAGATAATTGAGACGGAAGTTGGCTATAAAGATGACTTACTTATCATGGCAGAACCTTATGGTTTGTGGGCGATAGAGGGAGATCAAACTGTAACTGATTTTTTAGAGTTTGAAGGTATTGATGATGGACTGATTGTTAGATCTGATATCGAAATTTATAGAGAACTCAAGGTCCGACTGCTCAATGGTAGTCATTCATTGGCTTCAGGAATCGCTTATTTAGCAGGTATTGAAACGGTAGCTGATTCGATGGTTAATGATGACTTACTGCATTATATAAATGAAGTAATGCATAAAGAAATTATCCCTGCTATTCCGTATTCAGTGTCGCCAGGCGAAGCAGAGACATTTGCTAAAGCAGTTTTAGATCGTTTTGCTAATCCTTTTATCAAGCACTTATGGGTCAACATCACTTTCCAGTATACGATGAAGTTGAAAGTCAGGTTAGTGCCTGTAATTAGTCAGCATTATGCTTTGTTTGCTGCTGTTCCTGAGCGAATAGCGTTTGGCTTTGCAGCCTATTTAGTTTTCATTACAACTGCTGAAACCAATGCTAAGGACTTTAAGATTACTGATGACAAGGCAGAATACATCAATGCAATTGATAAGACGGATTTTGTTTTCAGCGTTCTTAGCGATGAAAGCCTTTGGGGATTAGATCTAACTGCCTTTGGAGGCTTTAAGGTGGCAGTAGAAAGATATTTTAATTATATTACAAGCAATGGAGTCATCGCCGGATTGGCTTCGATTAAATAATTTCAAAAAATAACCAAATATAATGACCGGGAAAAAAGTAACCAATTATAGGTGGACTATCTGTGCACTATTATTTTTTGCAACGACTGTAAATTACCTGGATAGACAAGTTTTAAGTCTCTTAAAGCCACATCTAGAGGATGTATTTGGCTGGAGTAACAGCGACTATGCCAATATTGCCTCAGTTTTTCAATTTACTTATGCGATTTCAATGCTTTTTGCAGGTCGTGTTGTTGACAAATTAGGCACGAAAAAGGGTTACATATGGGCGATTGTTATTTGGTCAATTGGCGCCATAGTACATGCCCTTGCAATTCCTATAGGGGAAGGTATTGCAGTGATCATGGGGTTTGTTGGCGTTGCCAGTATCTCTGTCTCTATTGCCGGTTTCATGTTTTCAAGAGCATTACTGGGCTTTGGGGAAGCAGGAAACTTTCCAGCAGCTATAAAAGCAACAGCAGAATATTTTCCAAAAAAAGAACGCTCCTTCGCTACAGGAATCTTTAATTCAGGTACAAACGTGGGGGCCGTACTTGCGCCTTTGACTGTACCATTTATTGCAAAACAATGGGGCTGGGAAGCAGCTTTCCTATTAATTGGCGCAATAGGGTTTCTATGGCTGATTTTCTGGTACAAATTGTACGATAAGCCTGAAGCACAGAAAAGAATGTCTGCCGAAGAACTGGAGTACATCAATAACGAAGAGGTACAGGAATTTGAACCCATTAAGGAAGCAGCTTATGCGGATGGAAAGGTCTCTTGGTTTAAACTGTTAAACTACCGTCAGACCTGGGCTTTTGTAGTTGGTAAGTTTATGACTGATGGTGTTTGGTGGTTCTTTTTGTTTTGGCTTCCGGCTTACTTGAAAGATCAATATAATATGGTCGACACACAGGTAATGGTGCCATTGGCAGTGTTGTATAGTATGACGATGATCGGAAGCGTTGGGGGAGGCTGGTTTCCAATGTATTTCATTAATAAAGGTTATGCACCTTACGATGCCCGTATGAAAGCGATGTTATTAATTGCTATTTTACCATTAGTAGTTTTGGCAGCACAACCTTTAGGTCACATTAGCTTTTGGATGCCTGTAATCTTGATTGGTATTGGCGCATCAGCCCATCAGGCTTGGTCTGCTAATCTCTTTACAACTGTTTCAGATATGTTTCCCAAGAAGGCAATTGGATCAGTAGTAGGCATCGGCGGTATGGTTGGCGGATTAGGAGGCGTGTTTATCACTAAACTTGGAGGAGCTCTATTTGATAAGTATAAGGCCTTAGGACATATTGAAACTGGTTATACCATCATGTTTAGCATTTGCGCAGTTGCCTATCTAATCGCTTGGGTAATTATGAAATCTCTCGTGCCTAAATACAAATTAATAACAAATTTATAAGCCGACGGTACTTACGCTTAATGAAATGACAGTATCATAGAATTTGAAACAGCTATAACTCATTACTTTGGTGTAGGTAAAATATCAGGTCAATGAATACAATATATAAAAGGTTTTCAATAGGGTTATTAATGCTTCTGGTGATTTCTATGAAGCTTAATGCATCGGTTGCGGCAAAGGTGATTAGCATCCCTTATGGACCTAGTTCTAAGATAATTTACGACCAGACTACTGGTCTTTACAACCTTTATCATAATAAACAGCTGATTATCAAAGATGCTTTTGCTGAAGTAAAAAGCGGCACTCAAGTAATTAATAGCACGGATTTTAAAGAGATCAGTTTTAGGGTTGAAACTTTAAAGGATCAATTTGGCAATGGTAAGAAGTATGTTTTTACATTGAAGAAGGCGGGTGTTCCTACATTGCAACAGGTATTTTATGTTTATCCTCGCTTACCTTATTTCTTCACGCAAGTTTTGCTTCTAGGCAAGGAGGAAAAAAGCAACTATATGTCCCCTTTAAGTTCCAATGAAGTCCAATTGCATTCCAAAGGAGACAATAGAAATCTTTTTGTGCCTTTTGATAATGACACTTTCATTCGTTACGATGCCAAATCCACCTCATCTAATGTTAAAAACGTGAGCGCTGAAGTGGGGGCATTTTATGACAATACCAGTCGCAAAGGTTTGATTGTCGGCTCGGTAGAACACATGGCATGGAAGACAGGCGTTTCAAGCGAAGGGAAAGATGACGAGCTGAAAGAATTAAAGGTTTTTGGTGGATATTCAGATAAAGAAGTTACCAGAGATCAGATACCACATGCCGCTATTTCCGGTGATGTACTTAATTCTCCTAAAATATTTGTAGGCTACTTTGAAGATTGGAGAACAGGGTTTGAAGCTTATGGAAAGGTAAACAGGCTATCAGAAGCTCCATTCGTATTTAATTGGACTAAACCTGTTCCTTTTGGATGGAATAGCTGGGGGGTGATCCAGGAGAAGTTAAGTTATGAGAAAGCTATAAGAGTTGTTGATTACTTTGCTGAGAAACTCCCTGATTTCAGGAACGGAGAAACTGCCTATATAGATCTTGATTCCTTTTGGGATAACTTTACAGGAGGAATGAAAGGTGACTTTAGTAAACTAAGAGAGTTTGCTGATTACTGTAAAAGTAAAGGTTTAGAGCCAGGTGCCTATTGGGCTCCCTTCACAGATTGGGGATTTAAATCCAGAAATGATCGTGAGGCAGAAGGAAGTACCTATAAATTCTCCGAGATGTGGACTAAAGTAGGCGAGGGCTACCATGATTTTGACGGTGCCAGGGCTTTGGATCCTACGCATCCCGGAACACAGCGAAGGATTGATTACATCATTGATAAGCTTAAAGCATGTGGTTTCAAGATGATTAAGATAGATTTTCTTGGGCATGCTGCAGCAGAGTCTACAAAATTCTATGATCCCAAAGTGAGTACTGGAATGCAGGCCTATAGGGTAGGGATGGAGTATTTAGTTAAAAGGCTGGACGGTCAGATGCTTATCTATGCTGCAATCTCACCAAGTTTAGCGACTGGCCGGTATGCCCATACAAGGAGAATTGCCTGCGATGCCTGGAAGACTATGAAAGACACAGAATATACCTTGAATAGTGTTAACTATGGCTGGTGGCAGACCTATCTCTATAACTTTATTGATGCCGATCACGTTGTATTTTCCACTGAAGATTTAGGAGTAAATAAAGCTAGATTCGCTTCCGGACTGATAACAGGTACGCTAATAAGCGGGGATGATTTTTCGATAGATGGCCAATGGGATAAACCGGCACAACAATTATTGCAGAACAGGGAGCTATTAGCTATTGCAAAATCTGGAAAGGCTTTTATGCCTTTGGACGGAAATACCGGAGCGGCTGCAAACGCTGTTTATTACAGGACTATTAATGGCTTCCTATTTATAGCACTATTCAATTATTCTAAAAAGGATCAAGAGTTTAATATTCCCTTTGCAAGAATGGGTCTTTCCAGAACAGCATATGTTGGAAAAGAACTTTTCGATAATAAAGATATAAAGCTAAGCACATCATTAAAGTATAGCTTAAGTGACCATAATGCAGCGATACTTAAAATTAAAGTAGGTAAATAGCGGGCTGAAGTATTTAACATTAAATTAACATTGAAAGTGCATCTTTGCATATGTTTTTATCGAGCCTGGCGTCCGTCTTTTTATTATTCGCATTAATTGCAGCGTTTAAAATGGAATCCCTGTTAAAGGGTACATTATTTATACTTGCGCTGATAGGCGTATGTGGTGTACTTTACTTATTTATTCTGTTTCCTGGAATATCTGGCTTGTCGGTTGCCGCAATGCTAATGATCTTTATTTTAAGGCAGAGTAAGAAATAACGTTTCCTTATATTCCTGACAACACAATATTATTTATTTGCTTGCATCTCTCTGTCAGCCAAATATGATTATCGCTTTGCGATGGGGGGGCAAAAAGCTTGGATCCAAAACCTAAGGCAGTAACTCCGGCCTGAAGCCAGCCTGTTATATTCTCAGCTGAGATATCTACTCCTCCAGTCGGCATAAACTTAAGATCTGGAAACAATGGTTTGATTGCTTTAAGAAAAGAAGCGCCCAATACATCTCCTGGAAATAGCTTCACTAGAGTTGCTTCCAATTCTTCGGCTAAAGCAATCTCTGATGGAGTCATGCATCCTGGTATCCAAAATACGCCTTCTTGTTTAGTCAAGTGCGCTAACTCTTTGGTCACTATCGGGCTCACAATAAAATCCGCGTTAAGCTTTAGGTAAGCATTGGCTTGTTTAGTCGTCTTAATTGTTCCTATTCCTAAAAAAAGATCAGGATATTCTGCATCTCGTTTTTGTTGTAGCGCTTTAAAATTAGCTAATGCTTTTTCTCCGCGATTAGTAAATTCAAATACCCTGATGCCGCCTTCATAGCAAGCGCTCATGATTTCCAAACAGGTTTCCACATCATCATTATAATATACAGGAATTACTGGGTGTGACACGATATGGTCCAGTGCATTTATTTTTAAGCTCATAATATTTTTATTTTAAAGAGAACCGTTACCAAAATCACCTTTTGTAAACAACTTCTGAAAACCAGCTGCTGTAGCCTTATCAACTACCGACTGGCCATCCTCATTGTCAGCTATTGCTAATATTAAACCAGCCATGAAGGCATCCCCACTTCCTATACGATCAACCACTTCGTTCGTTTCTCTTATCTTAGATATGTAGTTGGCTGATTTAGTATGATAAGTTCCGTAGAAGAGATTATGCTTTGGGTTGTCCATGAATCTGAAGGTATTTGCTACATGTTGGCAGTTAGGATAGTTCTTAAAGATATTTTGGGCGGAAGTTGTTGCCTGCTGGTAGTATACCGATGAAGGAGTTTCTCTGTCAAGCATAGGGTCAACGCCTGCACCAAGCATTTTATCTGCGGCCCAGATGTTACCCATGATTACATGACAGTATTGAACCAATGCAGGCATGACTTCAATAGGTTGCTTACCATAGTCCCAGAGCTTACTTCTATAGTTGAGGTCTACAGAAATTTTCATTCCCTTTCTGCTTGCTGCTTCTAATGCCTCCAACATAACTAGCGCAAGATCGCCATTTAACGCAGGCGTGAGGGCTGACCAATGAAACCAGGTATGACCAGTTAATAGATCATCCCATTTAATCATCCCAGGTTTCAGGAAGCTGAAAGAGGAGTATTTCCGGTCGTAGACTACTTCACCATTACTCAAACCATTTGCCGAAAGTAGAAAATAAAGACCCAGCCGGTCCCCCTGATTAATTACTTTACGGGTATCTACAGAAATATCTGACAGGTGTTTAAGGGTGGTTTCTGCTAAGACATTGTTTGGAGCTACTGTTACATAGGAAACTTGCTTTCCGAAATGTGCTAAAGACGCTGCTACATTGGCTTCTGAACCCCCAGGGTAAAGCGTAACACCCTCGGTTGGATCTAAAAGATCATTTGTTTTTGAACTGAGTCTGATTAACAATTCACCGAAAACTAGAATGTTTTGATTCTGCTGCATTGTAAAAATATACTTAATACAATAATACAGCTATAAAGTGTAAAGTTTAAGCGTTCTTTAAGCTAAGAACGCAATCGTTTTCGGGTTGAGTTTCTGACATGTACTTCAGTAGGCAACATTATGGTTTCGAACTCGAAGTCATCGTGCTTCCTTTCTATCAGTTCTATTAGTTTTCTTGCCGCAAGTTCACCTATTTGAAAAGCTGGCTGATATACGGTACTTAATGAAGGGTTTAATGCTTCTGCAAGATCTGTATTGGTGAAACCTATTACCGCAATATCCCCAGGGATGCTGTATCCTAGTTTTGTTAAGATTGCCAGACATTTAGTAGTGATTTGATCTGTAGCAGTGAAAATCGCATCCGGACGGTCTTCTAAGCTCATGTAAAAGTTTAGCGCAGCTTCCAAATCATCTGTTAATTTTTGGGAATCTGTATAGTCACATGACCTCAATAACTCAGGTCGAAAGCTAATCTTGTTATCATTCAAGGCTTTTTTGTATCCATTTAGGCGATCTGTCGCAATGCTTAGCTTTGTATTGGTATTCAAATGAGCGATCGTTTTGTATCCCTGAGAGATTAAATGGGCGGTAGCCTCGTAAGCGCCACTAAAATTGTTCGAGCCAACTTTATGAGTTTCTATGTCGTCGCTCAACCGATCAAACAAGACGATGGGTAAGCCTTGTTTTTGCAAAGACACCAAATAGCTGAAGTCTACATTTTCACAGGCAGGAGATATTAAAATGCCATCAACGCCACCAGCGTAAAGCAATGCTAAGCAGGCGCTTTCCTGCTCATGAGACTCTTTGCTTTGCATGATTATGATCTGATAATTCTTATCCGTGCTATACTTATCAATCCCATCCAACATTTGAGCAACAAAATTATTCTCCAATGAACAAACAACCACACCAATTGAACGGGTTTTACCTTCTTTCAAACCTTTCGCCAAACGATTTGGGGAATAATGGTTCGCTTTGGAAAATTCAATCACCCTCTTTTTAGTTTCGGCACTTATCTCATAACTGTCATTCAATGATTTAGAAATCGTGGAAATAGACAGGTTAAGCGCCTTGGCAATGTCTTTAAGAGTGATACTATTGTTCATAATTTATACCTTTTTCCAACCCATATTGTATTTGACAAATATATGATACATAATATAATTAGCCTTTATACATTTGCTTAACAGTGTTAGATTATTTATAAAGAATAATTATGGGAAGCAAAGAGCGTATAGCCAGGTTAAAAGAGGAGACCAGAGAGAACATTCTGGACGCCGCTTTAGAGATCGTGAAAGAGGAGGGATGGCAGTCTTTGAGCATGAGAAAGATTGCAGATAAGATTGAATATACAGCCCCAATAATATATGAATATTTTGCCAATAAGGAAGGTATTCTATTAGAGCTTACAAGAACCGGTTACATCATACTAGGCGCTGATCTGCGGACTACAATGGCAGCAACGGATGATCCGGCTGAACAATTAGAGGCGATGTGGATTTCCTATTGGAACTTTGCTTTTAGCAATAAAGAGCTTTATAGATTAATGTATGGTGTGGATATGGTCTGTTGCGAAATGACTAAGTCCATGCCTGAAGCTGAATCTAGTAATAGGCTTTTCTTTGACGTTATTGAAAAACTCGTTACTCCTAAAAATAATACCGAGGAGTTTGTTTGTCGCAAGTTCTATACCTTTTGGTCGATCATACATGGTTTGATCTCCATTAATCTGGTAAATAAAGGACGGGGACAAGAAATGAACTCATTGATTTTGAAAGATGCTATTAAAGGAATTATCAGATACATAAACGACTAATATTACACATGGGCTCATTGGAAGAGCCTTTTTTTACCGACAGTTACTTAACGCTGTTAAATTAATTAAATACGTTACAAACAACTATTATTACAATAATCATGAAAACTTACCATTCTTACACCCAGCTATTTAACAGTGTTAAATCATATAATACCGTTATGGCTCTTTTATCGATTGTTACTGTGTTATCTTTCTCTGGTTGCGGAGAGCCAAATAAGATGCAAGTAGCAGCACCACCGGTTCAAACGCTTCCTGTTGTAGCCATTAACAACAGTTCAGAAACAACTTATATTGATTATCCAGCAGCTATTGAGGGTGCTGTAGATTTAGAGATCAGACCTCAGGTATCTGGATCCTTAGATAAAATCTATGTTAATGAAGGAGCACAGGTTTCGAAAGGCCAGATCTTATTTAAAATAAACGAACAGCCCTTCAAAGAAGCTTTAAATAATGCCAAAGCATCATTGATGTCTGCAAAAGCAGCACAATCAAATGCACAGTTGGAAATTGATAAACTCACACCGCTTGTTGCCAATAAGGTGGTGTCAGAATATCAATTAAAAAGTGCTAAAGCTACCTACGAATCAGCTCTCGCCAATGTGGAACAGGCTAAAGCGGCAGTTTCTACAGCTAACATCAACTTGGGATATACGCTTATTAAAGCGCCCGTTAGTGGTTTTGTTGGTCGACTACCTAAAAAGCAAGGAAGTTTAGTGAGCAATACGGATTTAGCACCGCTTACATTATTGTCTGACGCCCATGAGGTTCACATTTACTTTTCTCTAAGTGAAGAAGACTTTATAGGATTTAATACAAACTACGCAGGTAAATCAATGACGGACAGAATAAATCATCTGCCTGCTGTATCCTTAGTGTTGACAGACAATACCGTTTACGCTCAACAGGGCAAAATTGATATGGTAGATGGTCAGTTCGATAAGAGCACAGGATCTATCTCGTTAAGAGCAACTTTTCCTAACTCCAAAGGGCTTTTAAGATCAGGAAATACAGGTAGAATAAGATTAGGGTTAGTACATGCTGATGCGTTAGTTGTCCCTCAATCTGCAACAGTTGAGATGCAAGACAAAATCTTTGTTTTCACTGTAGCTGATAGCAATAAAGTTAGAAAAATGCCAATTACTATTTCGGGTAAAAGTGGTCCGAATTACTTGGTTAAAGATGGTATAAAAGCAGGCGACCAAATCGTGTTGAGTGGTCTGGATAGACTTAAAGAAGGTGAGGTTATCAAACCTGAGAAAAAAGCTGATAAGGTTGCGAAATTAGTTACACAATAGTATATATTATAATGTTTAAGATCTTCATACAGAGGCCTGTATTGGCCACAGTTATTTCCATTTTACTGGTAATACTCGGTATACTTGGGCTCTCTAAATTACCTTTACAACAATTCCCTGATATTGCTCCGCCTTCAGTATTGGTAACAGCGGTTTACCCTGGTGCCAATGCGGAAACGGTGCTCAGGTCGGTTGCTCCCTCGCTCGAGGAATCAATTAATGGTGTAGAAAACATGAGTTACATGAGTTCTACTGCAAGTAATGATGGCTCTCTTGCGATCACCGTGTTTTTTAAATTAGGGACAGATCCTGACCAGGCAGCTGTGAATGTGCAAAATAGGGTTGCACAAGCTACCAGTCAGCTTCCTGCAGAAGTTGTTCAGCAAGGTGTAATTACCGCGAAACAACAAAATAGTTTTATCATGGCTATAGGTATATACACTGAGGATGAGTCAAAGTACGACCAGACTTTTGTAGCTAACTATGCTCAAATCAATATCATTCCTGAGATTAAGAGGATTCCTGGAGTTGGTGCGGCCACCATATTTGGAGGTGTAAAGGACTACTCAATGCGTGTGTGGTTGAATCCAACGCAAATGTCTACCTATCAGGTAACGCCAGCGGAAGTAATGGGTGCTATCCAGGATAAAAGTTTAGAAGCAGCGCCAGGACGATTTGGTGAAAAAAGTAACGAGGTATTTGAGTACGTAATTAAATATAAAGGAAAGCTTACTAAGCCAGAGGAATATGAAAATATTGCGATCAGAGCAAATTCAGATGGCTCAGTATTGCGACTGAAAGATGTAGCGCGAATTGAATTTGGCGCTTATTCCTACTCAAGTCTAACCCGTTTAAACGGGAAAAAAGGAATTGTTATTGGGGTGATTCAGCTGGCAGGTTCCAATTCAAATGAAATTCAGGTGGCAATCAACAATTTGCTGGAAAAATCTGCTAAAGATTTCCCAAGTGGTATTAAACACAATGTGTTTTATAGTACTAAAGTTGCGCTTGATCAATCTATTGACCAGGTAAAACATACCCTATTAGAAGCCTTCTTATTGGTCTTTGTGGTTGTGTTTATCTTTCTTCAAGACTTCCGTTCAACACTAATACCTGCCATTGCGGTACCAGTGGCAATACTTGGAACATTCTTCTTTATGCAGCTCTTTGGCTTCTCAATCAATCTACTAACGCTCTTTGCTTTAATCTTAGCTATTGGTATTGTGGTGGATGATGCGATTGTGGTCGTAGAAGCAGTTCATGCCAAGATGGAACGAAAGCATATGGATGCTAAAAATGCCACTACTGAAGCCATGCATGAAATCACAGGTGCCATTATCTCTATTACGCTGGTCATGGCAGCAGTATTTTTACCTGTAGGTTTTATGGAAGGGTCAACGGGGGTATTTTACAGGCAATTTGCATTTACGATGGCCATAGCTATTGTTATCTCAGCGGTAAATGCGTTAACATTAAGCCCTGCACTCGCAGCTTTGTTTTTAAAGAACAACCATACTGGTAAAGAGGATAGAAAGGCGACTTTCTCAGAAAAGTTCTTCTCCGGCTTTAATCGGAGTTTTGATTCCCTGACTACCAGATATGTTGGCTCATTGAAATTTCTAATCAAGAATAAATGGGTAAGCATTGGTGGATTAGTAACGATTACTTTAGGTACCATATGGATGGTTAATACGACTCCATCAGGATTCATACCTACAGAGGATCAAGGGTTTATTGCTGTTTCAGTGTCTACACCTTCGGGAACATCACTGAACGGAACTCAGCAAGTTATGACCGATGCAGAGACTAAGCTTAATGAATTGCCGGCTTCAAGGTTCGTTACAGCAATCTCTGGTTTTAATTTATTAACTAACTCGACAAGTCCTTCGTCGGCAGTTGTATTTGTACTATTGAAACCAACAGAAGATCGTGGTGATGTAAAAGATATTGATGCCATTATGGAGCAAGTGCGTGCTAAACTTGGCGGCATAACAGGGGGGCAGTTCTTTGTATTTAGTTTCCCGACAGTTCCAGGCTTTAGTAATGTGGAAGCACTTGACCTTGTTTTGCAGGATAAAACGGGAGGGAAGCTTGACAAATTCAGTGGTATCGCAAATGGCTTTATTGGTGATTTGATGAAACGTCCGGAAATTGCTTACGCTTTTACAAGTTTTAAAGCAGATTATCCGCAGTTGCAATTGGAGATTAATGATGAGAAAGCAGATCAGTTAGGAGTGAGTGTGAAAGATATTCTTCAAACTATGCAGACTTATTTTGGTAGTGCACAGGCTTCCGACTTCAATAGATTCGGTAAATATTACCGTGTTATTGTTCAAGCCGATGTTGCAGACCGTGCTGATCCTACTTCAATTGACAGAGTCTTTGTTCGTAACAAAACCGGAGAAATGGTTCCTATTAAGACTCTTGTGAAGTTGAATAGGATTTATGGGTCAGAAACAGTATCGCGATATAACTTATTTAATTCAATTCAAATCAACGCTATTCCTAAACCTGGATATAGCTCTGGAGATGCCATTAAAGCGATTCAGGAAGTCGCTGCTCAATTGCCTTCTGGTTTTGTTCAGGAATTCTCCGGACAAACCAGAGAAGAGATATCATCTGGCGGCCAGTCTACCGTGATTTTTCTACTGTGTTTAACCTTCATTTACTTCTTGCTTGCTGCACAGTATGAGAGTTATATATTGCCATTAGCAGTGATATTATCGATCCCTGTTGGTGTCTTTGGTGTTTTCGTAGCAATCGGATTAACCGGTATTGTAAACAACATTTACGTACAGGTAGCATTGATTATGCTCATTGGCTTGCTCGCTAAGAATGCCATTCTAATTATTGAATTCGCTGTGCAAAGGAGGAGGGCTGGTCAGCCTCTAGTTTCTGCCGCTCTTGAGGCAGCGAAGTTAAGACTAAGACCGATCATCATGACTTCATTGGCATTTGTGGTAGGACTTATTCCTATGATGAATGCATCGGGACCGTCCGCACAAGGAAATCATTCCATTAGTATTGGTGCAGCTGGCGGTATGATCTCAGGTGTAATATTGGGTTTACTGATAATTCCAGTGCTGTTTATCATCTTCCAATATTTGCAGGAAAAAGTTAAGCCAATCCCACCAAGACAAGTCAACAATCCAAATCACGTTAAAGAACTTACTCATGAAATCGCCTAAAATATTATATTTATTCATTGCCTTTTTGCTGATCCTGGAGGGATGTAAGGTGTCTAAAGATATCGCTGCTCCAACAGATGCTGCTCCTCAAGTATTCCGTGGGGCGGCAACAGCTGATAGTACCAGCATAGCATCCTCAAAAATCAAAGAGTTTTTTAAGGATGAGGATATTCTTCGCCTTATCGACAGCGCTTTGTTAAGAAATCTGGATGTACAGGTGGCTATTAAGAATATTGAATCTGCTGAATTACTTTTTAAACAAAGTAGGTTGGGAAACCTTCCAGCGGTAAATTTTCAAATCAGTGCAAGCTCTAACCGTCCATCAGACAATAGTTTAAATGGTTTAAGCACCAGCCAATTTCTGGGCACTAAACACATTGAAGATTATAATGCTGTTCTGGGTTTAAGCTGGGAGGCCGACATCTGGGGTAAAATTAAGAGCCAGAAACAAGCAGCTTTAGCTACTTACTTACAGACTGCTGAAGTTAAAAAAGCACTTCAAACCCGTATTGTTGCTAATGTTGCTCAGGGGTTTTACCAATTATTAATGCTGGATGCTCAAATGGGAGTTGCCCGAAGGAATGTAGCGCTTAATGACAGTACCTTAAACATGATCAAATTACAATTTGATGCTGGACAGGTAACCTCTCTAGCAATTCAGCAAGCAGAAGCTCAACGTTTGGTAGCAGCTGGGATTGTACCTCAGTTAGAACAGGCAATAGCAATACAAGAGAATGCTTTGAGTGTATTGGCAGGTAAAGTTCCGGGCGCAATTGCACGTGCATCTAGGTTGGAAAATATCGCCATGCCAGAAAGATTATCGGCTGGT
>Ga0247805_1000894_pt1 | contig 14894 bp, 10 predicted proteins | sample UWRJL044104R1_FD_180930 | JGI IMG/M metagenome (GOLD analysis project Ga0247805, IMG submission 180930) | Plant litter microbial communities from Arlington Agricultural Research Station in Wisconsin, United States - UWRJ-L044-104R-1 | ecosystem: Environmental > Terrestrial > Plant litter >... | reverse complement strand
GCCAATGATCAGCCATTGATCGTTTTAGATAATTTCCCTTTTAATGCCGGCTGGGATGCCTTAAACCCAAATGATGTGGCCAGTGTAACCGTATTGAAAGATGCTGCGGCAGCTGCAATCTGGGGAGTGAGGGCCGGAAATGGCGTGATTGTCATCACCACAAAAAAGGGTAAAAACAAAATGCCCCTGAATTTGAGTTTCAATAGTAACCTGACCTTATCCGGGAAGGCCAATGTATTTTACAATCCCTATTATTTGTCTTCTTCGGATTATATAGATATTGAGACTTTTTTGTTCAACAATGGTAAATATGATGCCGCCCTGGCAGATCCGGTGAATCATAATGAGCTTTCACAGGTTGTCCGATTGTTGGATAAACAAAAAAAAGGCTATTCTTCCTCAGAAACTGCCATCCAGTTGAATGGCCTGCGGGCTAAGGATTTTCGTGAGGAAGAACTGAAGTATTATTATCAGAAGCCAGTTTCACAACAACATTTTCTGAATATGAGTGGTGGTACTACAAGATCCACGCATTACCTGTCGGTAGGATATGACCGTTCTTTGTTGAGTCTGAGAAACAATGAGGACAACCGGATTACGGTCAATACGCATCATACCGTAAAAATCGGAAAGCATCTGGAGTTGACAGGTGGTTTATATTATGTTGGAAACATTGGGAAAATCGATAGTTCAATTTTCAGGACAATGAACGCCGATCCCTATTACCAGTTCAAAGATCAAAATGGCAAACCAACAGTTTTTAATTGGAGCCGCAGTGCTGAATTCCAAACCAAGGCACATTCGCAAGGTTTTTTGGATTGGACTTATGTTCCTCTGGATGAGCTGGACCGAAATATTTCAAGAGTCAACAATAACGATTACCGGGTGAATTTGGGCTTGAAATACACCATCATTGCGGGCCTGAATGCTGAAATTAAGTACCAAAATGAGCAAATCAAAAATATTGTTGAATCCATCAATGACCAGGAGAGTTTTTTTACCCGGGATGTAATCAATCGATATTCTGAAGTACAAGGCGGGAAAGTCGTTGGTTATCATGTTCCTCTGGGGGCGATACAAATTCAAAACGTTGACAGAATCAGATCGCAGAATTTTAGAGCTGAATTAAATTATCAAAAAAGCTGGGAAAAACATGAAGTAGATGCCATTGCGGGATATGAGCTTTCAGAATATGATACTCAAAAATACGGATATTGGAAATATGGTTATGATCCAAGAACAGGCCAATCCGTAGCGGTGGATACTTCAACTTTGTTTAATTTAAATCCATCGGGCAGAACGAATATTTCCACAGTAACTAATTTATATGGTAAATTAGATCGGATTCTTTCTTCTTTCGCTAAGGTATCTTACACTTATGACAGTAAATATATGTTGTCTGGTAGTATGCGTACAGATGCCTCAAATTATTTTGGTGTAAAAACGAATCAGAAGTATGTGCCGTTGTGGTCTGCGGGGTTTTTATGGCGTCTGGATCGGGAAGAATTTTATCGGCTGACATGGCTTCCTGTTCTAAAAGTCAGGGTGTCTTATGGTTTTAATGGGAATCTGGATAAGAAAAATACAGGAATCACCACGTTTGCTTACAATGGTTTACCTAGTACCAATACCAATTTGCCTTATGCAAACTTTGGAAATATTGGCAATCCGGAGTTGAGGTGGGAAACGATCGGTATTGCCAATTTTGGAATTGAATTTGGGCTTAAAGAACAGGTTCTTAGTGGTAAGATAGAATATTACCAAAAAAAAGGAACTGACATAATTGGGGATAAGGCTTTTCCGGCAAATACGGGCATCAAGGTACTTAAGGGCAATTATTCAGAAATGAAGTCGAGCGGCTTGGACATTTCCATTCATTCACAAAATTTATGGGGTAGGGTTAGCTGGCAAACTGATTTTCTATTCTCAATGTCTAAGGATAAAGTAACCAGGTATGATTATCTGCAAAGGGGTAATGATTATTACGTAGCTCAATATAGTATATGGCCCGTATTAAATAAACCTGTTTACGGGATTTACAGTTATAAATGGGCGGGATTAGACCCTTCAAATGGTGATCCAAGAGGCTTTTTTAATGGTGAGATCAGCAAAGATTACGGACGCATTATTACTGAAACAGGTGTTGGGGACTTAGAATATCATGGACCAGCCCGGCCTACCATTTTTGGAGCATTTAACAATACCATTTCAATCAAAAGATTTACCCTTGGTATCAATATCAGTTATAAGTTGGGGTATTATTTCAGAAAACCCTCAGTAAATTATTACAGTATGTATGAATCGGGATTAGACCAAGACAGAAATATAGACTTTAGTCGACGCTGGCAAAATCCCGGAGATGAGATGACTACCACAGTTCCATCAATGGGAATATATGGGGCTGATGCAAACAGAGATCGATTCTACAATGGATCTTCCGCTACGGTGGCTAAAGGAGATCATATCCGCTTGCAGGATGTTAGTCTTAGTTACGATTGGAACCTTAGCAACGGAAAAAAAATTCCATTCAAGCAAATTCAGTTGTATGTTTATGCCAATGAGCTTGGAATCCTGTGGAAAGCTAATAAATTTGGACTGGATCCCGATCTGGTTAATTTCAGATACTTAAGGTTGTCCAATCCCACAGCTAAAAGCATTTCTTTTGGCGTTAAAGCAAGTTATTAATTTGATAAGCTCATGAAGAAAAAAATTAGCATCGTTTATTTATGGTATGGATTATTTTCCTTGCTATTGTTTCAGTCTTGTGGAAAGGAATGGCTTGATGCCAAGCCTGATAAATCATTGTTAATTCCTAAAAGCATTGAAGAGTACCAGGCCCTGCTGGATAACTTCACTGTTTTCAATTCTACCCAGGTATCAAGTTTGGCAGAGATCGGTTCCGGAGATTTTTTTCTGAGCACAGCTAGCTTTCAGTCTCTTTTTTCAGTTCAGGAAAAATCAGCCTATATATGGGCACCAACTGCTACGTTTTATGTTGGAGAGCTAAGTGGCGATTGGGCGGCAGGATATAAGCGGATTTTAAATGCCAATCTGATACTTTATGGAGTTGCTCAGATTAAACCCAGTGCTGCCCAAGAACAAAGCTGGAAAGAAGTAAAGGGAAGCGCGCTGTTTTTTAGGGCCTTTAATTTCTTTAACCTGGCCCAGGAATATTGTGTGGCTTATGTCCCTGCTTCAGCAAGTACAGATCTGGGTTTGTGCCTCAGATTGGATTATGATGTCAACATAGCTAGCAAACGGAGCAATCTGCAGGAAACCTATGACCGCATTTTGTCTGATTTGGAAGAGGCGGGTCAGTTGATGAATGCCAATGCTCAATTTAAGAGCAGGCCCTCTAAAGAAGCTGTTTATGCCTTGATGGCCAGAGTATACCTTGCAATGGAAAATTATGAGCGTGCCGGGTATTATGCAGATTTGGCTTTGCAGATTCAAGCTGGGCTGATTGATTATAGCAAGTTAACTGCGGGGGGTTCTTATCCCATCTCAAAAGTTAATGCTGAGGTGATTTTTCAAGGTGTTTTTAGTTACGGCATTTTTACCGCATCAAAATTGACTGTTGTACCTGAACTTTTTAATGCATATGATCCCAAAGATTTGCGGCGGCCTATATTTTTTACATCAAATGCAAATGGTATGACCTTTAAAGGGAATTATAGTGGCGATAAAAACCAATTTTGCGGGCTTGCTACGGATGAAATGTATTTGATTCGTGCAGAATCTGCAGCCAGATCTGGTCATGTTTCAGCGGCATTGGCAGATTTGAATTATTTGCTAAAAAACCGCTGGATGGGCAACTATGTTCCAATCAATATTTCTGATCCCGTACTTGTACTGGAGTATATTTTAAAGGAAAGAAGAAAAGAATTGTTGTTTCGGGGGCTTCGCTGGCAGGATTTGAGAAGACTAAACAGGGATAGTCGGTTCGCCAAAACCTTGTCCCGGGTTTTAGATGGCAATACTTATGTATTGTATCCGAATGACAGTAGATACGTTTTTCCTTTGGATGAAGAAGAACTTCGCATGACTGGAATACAACAAAACATCCGTTAGATCAAAAAGGGCTACTATTTAAGTAGCCCTTTGATTTGACTGTTATTATTCAAAATGCCCATCGGTTATGGTATTTACTATAAGTGTTACTCCCACAGTAGGTAACGCATCACCTTCAGAAGGGGCTGGATTTGAACCTATATTCCAGTTCGCTGAACATAAATTTCCTATAGATTCACATCTGTCACCTGAATAGTACTTATACCCTCTGGGATCGTTTGCATTTGGAAAAGTCATGTCTGTTTTGTAGTAAGTTAAAATGCTTTGTCTTTTAACTGTTGTGAATGCGCTGAACCCAAAGGCAAGACCAGCAACGAGAACGCCAAATACTGCTTTTTTAATTTTGTTCATCTTAATTTGTTTAGTAAGTTTTTGCTATGTTTATTTATACAGGTCACCGCATTTACCTGTGTTACGCGCGTAAGTTTTTTTATTTCTTTTGGGATTGTAAACCCGTAAGGGCCAATAGTATAAATCCTATATTAAACCAGATGTGTTGTTGCCAGCTCATTTTACTGATGACACCACCACAATGGCAAGGCAATTTGCTGCTGCTCAGAATCATATAACTGAGGTATATGGTGAAAATGGTCATCAATAGCAGCGCAGCACGCATACCTGTTTTTCTGTACTTTGGGATGATCAGTACCAGGCTAATGGCAATTTCAACCAGGGGAATAGACCAGGCCACGAACATGTTCAAACTGCCTATAAGTGGTGATTTGGCTAAGGTTGAGGCAAATGATTTAATCGTGAACAATTTACTTGCCGCGGTATACATAAAAAGTATAATGAACAAATAAACTGCGATATCCATGATCATTTCCCTGGACTTTGTGTTGAGGCGAAAATTTGAAGGTTTGTTTAATGTATTTTCCATGCTTTTTGTTATTGTATTCATAAACCCTGAGTTTCTATATCCCAAAATTGGGGTAGATTTCTTCATTAAAAAATGGAGGATCCTGCCAAAATTTTAATAAAAAAGCAGGCAGGATTTTACCCCTATTTCGCTGTTTTATATGGTCTGGATACGGTTTTTGGTGCAATGCCGAAATACTTTTTAAAGACTTTACTAAAGTAATGCGGCTCTTTGTAACCACTTAACTGCGCGATTTCTTTAATGGGTTTGGCTGTAACCAATAATTGTCCAAGTGCAAAATGAATCCTGAGTTTGGTAACTTGTTCATGAAGTGGAATTCCGAATGCGATTTTGGCCAGGCGGGCCATACTACGCTCTGATACCATAAATTGCTCAGATAATTTAGGCAGGTCATTGACAATTTCTGCATTGAAATGTTCCGTAATAAACAAAGAAATTGCTGTTGCCTTTTGCCGGTGATAAACGGAAGATTCCTTCTTGCTATTGAGCTTGTTGTGGTATCTGTCAATACAGTTGTTGATAAAAATGTAACTCTGGTTGTCTAACCTGAAATCGTCAACCACCTGATCCATTTTTTTTAACGATTTAAACAGACTTTGAGCGATGTCAACATTGGATAGGTTTAAAAGCTGGTCATCGGAGTGACGAAAATGTGTGATGAGTGATTTGAACCCGGCTAAATGCTGACATTTTTCTAGAAACCAATCTGGTCTGAAAGTAATCAGCAGGATTTGATTTAAGCCGGTTGATAATGTTTTTTTATATTTCCCAGCGGGCCTGTAACCGAGATGACAGGAATCTTTATTGAGATCTACAGATAAGAAGAAGGTTGGTTTAAGAATGGAAAAATCAACCTGGGTTTCCTGTTCGAGTGTGTATTGAAACAACTCAATATGGGCTAGAAAGTGATGGATTTCCTGGTGGTACAGTATGTTTCCATTGACTAATTTTAAAAAACTAGCTTTAGCCATTCGTAGGGACAGCATCTTGTTTAAAAGTGTGTCAGTACCAGTCGCGGTTACTTTTTTTGCTTGTGCAAAATTAAATTTGATGTTTGATCGCATTATTTATCTTATTTGAGAATAAGATGAAATGATGCAAAAAAAGGAATACTTTTAGGGGCTTGGGATATAGATGTATTTTGTTTTTAATGGTTTATTCCTTGTGTAAAAATAGTTTCATTTTTTTGTAGTCGACCGAGGCCTGATATTTCAACAATAAATCGCTGCCGATAATCGCCACAATTGGCGGGTGGCCCAGGCCATCGTAAGCCTCGTTAACAGCAGTTAAATCCAATCCTACGGTTTCATATTCCAGAAGCAGCAAGCGACCAATCTTAAGCCTCGGGATGGTTGCCTGTACAGTGTTTGAGGTGGTAAATAAAGTAGTTGCCTGTGTTTCTTCGGTCTGCACAATATCAGTAAGATGAGTTTTGATAAAAGTACTGTCAAATACCGATCTGGATGCGCCTGTATCCACAACAGCCATTAATTTTTGTCCAAAAACAACAATTTCCACCAGGAGGTGGAAACCGTCGTCTTGTAAGTTTATTAAAATTAGCGGAACACCAATTGTCCTCATGCGTTGTTAGATCAGATTCATGTCACTCAATACGGCATTCATGCTGCGTACGGCATCAGCACTTTTAGCAAACGCAGCCTGTTCATCATCACTCAATTTAAAATCAAGGATTTTTTCTGCTCCATTTTTACCTATGATTACCGGAACAACCAGGGAAATGTCTTTTTGTCCATATTCGCCATCCAGGTAAACGCCCGAAGAAATTAATTTCTTTTCATCGCGCACAATGCTTTCAACCATAGCTGCGGTACCAGCCCCTGGTGCATACCAGGCAGACGTACCAATCAGGCCAGTAAGTGTTGCTCCACCGACCATCGTTGCTTTAACAACTTTATCCTGCTGTTCTTTACTCAACAACTGAGTTACAGGAATGCTGTTCCAGGTCGCATGTTCAATTAAAGGAATCATGGTCGTATCGCCATGCCCACCAATTACAACCGCATTCAGGTCGGCAGGTGAACAACCCAGCTCCTGGCTCAGGTAATATTTGAACCTGGATGAGTCTAAAGCCCCACCCATACCCAGAATCCGGTTTTTAGGTAATCCTGAGGTTTTTAAGGTTAAATAATTCATGGTATCCATTGGGTTTGAAACCACAATGATGATGGTATTTGGAGAGTATTTTAAAATGTTTTCAGTTACACCTTTAACGATATTTGCGTTGGTACCAATCAGCTCTTCGCGGGTCATTCCAGGCTTACGTGGCAAGCCAGAAGTAATGACAACGACTTCAGAATCTGCTGTACTTGCATAATCGTTGGTAACCCCTTTTATTTTGGTATCAAATCCTAACAAAGCGGCAGTTTGCATCATGTCAATTGACTTGCCTTCAGCAAAACCTTCTTTAATGTCTAATAAAATCAGTTCTTCTGCTAACTCTTTCCTGGCAATATTATCTGCACAAGTAGCGCCTACAGCGCCGGCACCTACAACGGTTATCTTCATGAGTATATTTTTAAGTGATAAGCTTTCTCGAGCTTAATTTAATATGGTTACCTTCAGTCGAAGTTATAAAATTAGGTGAGTTTAAAAAATGCTTTTTAAAACTTTATTCATCCTTGCTGGTTTTATGATAAAGAATTTACATTTGCCTAATAGTAGATAATAGAGGAGAACTTTTATGGACAATCAACCTGTACCAAATGTAGATATTATGGCATATGCGGGGAAATGGTACTCGTTATATTCCATCCCGACTTTTATGGATAAGCATTGGAAACAAACGGCTGAAACCTATGTGGTTCATCCAGATGGTTTTTATGCTGTTTTTACCACCTATAAGCTTTCCGGAGATGACAAACAACATTATGTAAGATCAAAACTCTTTGTTGTTCGTGGCTATAAAAATGCAGTATTTAAAGCGCAGTTCATTTGGCCTTTTAAGGTCGATTATTGGGTAATTGAGCTCGCGGAAGATTATTCCTATGTAGTGGTGGGGCATCCCAAGCATAAGTATCTGTTCATCATGGCAAGAAAGCCGGAAATGGCTCAGCCTTTACTTCAGGATATCATTGCCCGTTGCAAAAAAAGAGGATACGATACCTCCAGACTGGTTTCCCAGGAGCATCAGCAAATGCAACCTGTTCTGCAAGAGGAAACTGTTTAAAATTTCACATCGCATTTATAAAGGCCGTTAAAATTCCGTATTTTTGATCACTCATTTTTGATTTCTGAAACGAGGATTAATTGCCAGCTATGTATTTAATATTTGATACCGAAACCACAGGTTTACCCCGGAATTGGAATGCACCAATTACTGATACAGACAATTGGCCAAGGTGTATTCAAATTGCCTGGCAATTGCATGATGAACTGGGAAATCTGATCGAACATCAGGACTTTCTGGTTAGACCTGACGGTTTCAATATTCCCTACGATGCAGAACGGATTCACGGTATTTCTACTGAACTTGCGGATGAGCAGGGTATTCCTTTAGCCGAGGCGTTAGAGAAGTTTAATGCCGCATTGTCCAGATCTAAATTTGTAGTGGGTCAGAATGTTGGCTTCGACGTCAACATCATGGGTTGTGAGTTTCACCGGATGGGTGTTGAAAGTCCGATGGCAAGCATGCCAGTGCTGGATACCTGTACCGAAACCACAGCCGAGCTGTTAAAATTACCGGGAGGAAGGGGCGGACGTTTCAAACTGCCTACGCTAACCGAACTCCATCAATACCTGTTTGGGGAGCCTTTTGCTGAAGCACACAATGCAACAGCCGATGTGGAAGCAACCACGCGTTGCTTTTTCCAGCTCCTTAAAATGGAGGTCTTCAGGCCAGACCAGTTACATGCTGACGCAGGTTACTTAACCCGTTTTAAACAAGCCAATCCAAATGTCATCCAGCGCATTGGATTAAAGAATGTTAACCTTAAGGCAGCATCTGAAGAAATCAGAAAGCGTTTACAAAAAACTGAAGCGCCAAAGATTTCTAAACAAGCACTTGAGGAGAATAAACAGGAACTTGCTTCGGCAAATTTTGTGCATTTGCATAACCACACGCAGTTTTCTGTATTGCAATCTACCATCAATATCCCCTCGCTGATCAAAGCTACTGCAGGTTATAAAATGCCGGCTGTGGCCATGACCGATCATGCAAATATGATGGGGGCCTTTCACTTTGTTGCCCAGGTACTGAACCACAACAAGGGTGTGGAAGCCCGGAATCAGGCCGCAATGGAGGAAGGCAAAACGCCTGAGGAATCGATCATCAAACCGATTGTGGGTTGTGAGTTTTTTGTTTGTGAAAACCACGAGGATAAGTCTGTAAAAGATAATGGCTACCAGGTTGTATTGCTTGCAAAAAACAAAGCAGGTTATCATAACCTGGCAAAAATGTCGTCCATTGCTTATACCAAGGGTTTTTATTATATCCCCCGTATAGATAAGGCGGTTATAGAACAATACAAGGAAGATATCCTGGTGCTTTCCGGAAACCTGTATGGTGAAATCTCAAGCAAACTTTTGAATCTTGGCGAAAAGCAGGCTGAGGAAGCATTGATCTGGTGGAAATCGCAGTTTGGAGATGATTTTTATATTGAGTTGATGCGGCACAACCAGCAGGATGAGGATATTGTAAATACCTCCCTGATTGCCCTGGCTAAAAAACATGATGTAAAGCTCATCGCAACGAATAATACTTATTACATCAATAAGAAGGATGCCAATGCACACGATATTTTATTGTGTGTAAAAGATGGGGAAAAACAAGCCACCCCAATTGGACGCGGACGTGGTTTCCGTTTCGGCTTACCCAATCAGGAATATTACTTCAAATCGCCGGAGGAAATGAAAAACCTCTTTGCCGATTTACCGGAGGCAATTTTAAATATCCAGGAGATCATCGATAAGATCGAGATCTATAAACTTGCCCGGGAGGTACTGTTACCTAAGTTTGATATACCTGATGAGTTTTTAGTTGCAGAAGATGAAGCCGATGGTGGCAAAAGGGGGGAAAATAAATTCCTGGCTCATCTTACTTATGTTGGTGCCAGGAAGCGTTACGGGGAAATTACAGACGATATCAAAGAACGCCTGGATTTTGAGCTGCAAACCATTGAAAAGACCGGTTATCCAGGATATTTCCTGATTGTACAGGATTTTATTGCTGAAGCAAGGAACCTGGATGTGTCTGTAGGGCCGGGACGGGGCTCTGCAGCCGGATCTGCTGTAGCCTATTGTTTGGGGATTACCAATATCGATCCCATTAAGTACGATTTGCTATTTGAGCGTTTCTTAAATCCCGATCGTGTATCCATGCCCGATATCGATATCGACTTTGACGACGAGGGCCGCGGCCGGGTAATGGACTATGTTATCAAAAAATATGGCGCCAATCAGGTAGCACAGATCATTACCTATGGTACTATGGCGGCCAAATCTTCGGTAAAAGATACGGCCAGGGTATTGGATCTGCCATTGTTTGAGGCAGAGAAGATTGCCAAGCTGATTCCAAACATGAAGCTGGCCAAGATTTTTACTTTAGATGAGAAGGCTTTAAAAGATGCGCTTCGTGCTGATGAGTATGAAAAAGTATTGGAGCTTAAAAATCTAGCCGGTGCCAAAGATCTGGGTGCTAAAACATTGGAGCAGGCCCAGATACTCGAAGGCTCTTTGCGAAACACAGGTATTCATGCCTGCGGTGTAATCATCACCCCGAGTGACATTACCAATTTTGTGCCGGTTGCCACGGCCAAGGATTCGGACCTGTATGTAACCCAGTTTGACAACTCGGTAGTAGAAAGTGCCGGATTGCTGAAAATGGATTTCCTTGGACTGAAAACCTTAACCCTGATTAAGGATACCGTTAAACTGGTGAAATTCAGACATGACATCGACCTGAATCCGGATAACTTTCCAATCGATGATGCCAAGACCTACGAGCTTTTCCAGCGTGGGGAAACGATAGGGATTTTCCAGTACGAGAGTACAGGTATGCAGAAGTACATGAAGGAACTGAAGCCTACGGTATTTGGGGATTTGATTGCCATGAATGCGCTGTACCGGCCGGGACCGCTGGAGTATATTCCTAGTTTTGTACGCAGGAAGAACGGTGAGGAAGAAATTAAGTACGATTTGGATGCCTGCGAAGAATACCTAAAAGAAACCTATGGTATTACCGTGTACCAGGAGCAGGTGATGCTTTTGTCGCAAAAGCTGGCTGGTTTTACCAAAGGTGAGGCCGACGTTTTGCGTAAGGCCATGGGTAAGAAACAAAAGGACGTACTGGATAAGATGAAACCGAAGTTTGTTAAACAAGCGGCGGAAAAAGGCCATGATGCGGCAACACTGGAGAAAATCTGGAAAGATTGGGAAGCCTTTGCATCTTATGCCTTCAATAAATCCCACTCTACCTGTTATGCCTGGATCGCTTATCAAACGGCTTATTTAAAAGCGCATTTTCCGGCAGAGTACATGGCTGCGGTATTGTCGAACAACATGAGCGATATCAAACAGGTGGCTTTCTTTATGGAAGAGTGTAAACAAATGGGCGTTCAGGTTTTGGGTCCTGATGTGAATGAGTCGGGAACCAAATTTTCTGTCAACAACCAGGGCGAAGTTCGTTTTGGCTTGTCGGGAATTAAAGGTGTGGGTGATAAGGCTGTAGAAAGCATTATACAGGATAGGTTAGAGAACGGAGCTTATAAAGATTTATATGATTTTGCCAAGAGGTCAAATACCAGGACTGTCAACAAAAAAGCTTACGAGAGTTTTGTATACAGCGGAGCGTTTGATGGTTTTGGCAACCATCGTGCACAATACTTTTTTGTAGGTGTCAATGATAAATACAATGGCATAGAAAAGCTGATCAAATATGCCAACGACTTCCAGAGTAACGAGTCTTCTTCACAATCTTCTTTGTTTGGGGGCACCGTTGCTGATTTGATTTCTGAGCCGGCATTGCCTGTTGCACCAGAATGGAGTTTGATCGATAAACTGAAATACGAGAAAGATGCGATTGGGATTTTCCTGTCTGGCCATCCGCTGGATAATTACAAGCTGGAGCTGAAAGAATTCTGTCAACATAAGGTGAAACATCTTTCTGTGGTGAACAAGGTCAGGATGGGCGATACCAATGAAGAAGTACTTGCAGAATTTGAGGCCTTAAAAAACCGGGAGCTGGTGATAGGCGGTTTGGTGGTCATCGCTGCGCAACGCATGACAAAAACCGGTAAACCTTTTGGAACGATGGTTTTTGAAGATTATGACGATACCTGTGAACTTGCGCTGTTTGGTGACGATTTCATTAAGTTTAAGCAGTTCCTGACGGATGGATACTTTTTACAGATCAGAGGTCGGGTAGGCGAGCGGTTTAGAAAAGAAGGGGATTGGGAGTTTAAAATTACCTCCATCAATTTAATGTCTGAATTGCGCGACAAACTGGCTAAAAGTGTAACCATCCAGGTACCTATAGAACGGGTTACTGACGATTTTATGAACCAGATTTATGCTATTTTGGAGGAGAATAAGGCGAGTACGGAGCAACAAAACTGTCAGTTGTTGTTTGATGTTTACGATAGAGAACAGAATGTGATGGTTAAACTGCCCTCTAAGTCCTTTAAAATCAATCCTAACAATGATTTTTTAGCACAGCTCACTGCGTTAAATGTGAGTTCAAAGTTGAACTAATGTCATAATGGCACCGGTAACGTTGATGGCATTACAATTGATGATATATTTGTAGTCTGCAAGAGTTTGATGCTCTGGCACACTAAACTTGATAACTAATATAAAAAATAGAATTATGGCTTTAGAAATCACAGATGCTAACTTCGAGGAATTAGTATTAAAATCAGATAAACCCGTTTTAGTTGACTTTTGGGCAGAATGGTGTGGTCCATGTCGCATGGTAGGTCCTGTAGTTGACGAAATCTCGAAAGAGTATGACGGAAAAGCAATTGTTGGAAAAGTAAATGTGGATAACAATCCTCAGATTTCAACGCAGTTCGGAATCCGCAACATTCCTGCGTTATTGTATTTCAAAAACGGTGAAGTTGTAGACAAACAAGTTGGTGCTGTACCTAAGTCAGTATTGGCTCAAAAATTAGACAAACAATTGTAATCAATATATCATACCCATAAAGGAAAGCGTTCATAATTATTATGAACGCTTTTTTTATATTTACAGGATATGGATTCGCCAATTGATGAACAAGATTTACATTTCAACAGCAACCTGGATTTACTGGCCAGGCAAGTTGTAGAAGGTTTCATTACCGGTTTACACAAAAGTCCTTTTCATGGCTTCTCTGTAGAGTTTGCCGAGCACAGGCTATACAACCCGGGCGATAATGTGAAGAACATCGATTGGAAATTGTATGCCCGTACAGATAAGCTTTTTAGTAAACGCTACGAAGAAGAAACCAATTTACGCTGTCAGTTGATCATCGACGTATCTTCTTCCATGTATTTCCCCATAAAGGGTTACAATAAGCTGAACTTTGCGGTACAGGCTGCTGCAGCCTTAATTTACCTGCTAAAAAGACAGCGGGATGCCTTTGGGTTAAGTCTTTTTACCGATCACTTACAGCTCAATACAACGGCCAAATCGACTACTGCACATCAAAAGTACTTGTTTACACGTCTGGAACAAATCCTGCAGTCTGAACAGATGAATCAGCAGACCAATCTGGAATCAGCGCTTCACCAGATTGCCGATTTGATTCATAAAAGATCCCTGGTGGTTATTTTTAGCGACATGCTCAATACACTTCAAAATGAAGATCATATTGAAGGATTGTTTTCTGCCTTGCAGCACTTGAAATTCAACAAGCACGAAGTGATCATATTTAATGTGACAGATAAGGCAAAAGAAGTTGATTTTAATTTTGAAAACCGTCCCTATGAGTTTGTTGACATGGAAACAGGAGCTACCCTAAAAACGCATACCGCTAAAGTTAAGGACGCCTATTTATCCAGAATGGCCGGGTACCGGCAAACTATCCAGCTAAAATGTACACAATATAAGATCGATATGATTGATGCGGACATTGCAGCAGGCTTTTCGCCAATATTGCAGGCTTATCTCATCAAGCGGCAAAAGCTCAACTAGCCAGCCAGCTCATTGATGTTTTTTAGGATAATTCTGCACGCCGCTTCAATTTCAGCTTCTGTGATGATCAGCGGTGGTGCCACACGCATGGAATTGCTGCAATGTAAAAACCAGTCGCTAATCAAGCCATCGGCAATACAAGCGTCAATGATCTTTTTGTTCAGCTCAAAGCTGCCAAATTCGATGGCTATCATCAGGCCAATACCCCGAACCTCTTTGATTGCAGTATGTTTGAGTAATTTTTTAAACAGCAAACCTTTCTCCGTTACCCCTTCAACCATATTTTCGTCAACAATGGTACGTAAAGTAGCCAAACCAGCTGCGCAGCTTACCGGATGTCCACCAAATGTAGTGATGTGACCTAAAATCGGATTGCTTGCCAGGGACATCATGATTTCATTTGAGCTGATGAAAGCACCAATAGGCATGCCGCCGCCAATGCCTTTTGCCAGTAACAAAATATCCGGCACGATGTTGAAATGCTCAAAGCCAAACATTTTACCCGTACGGCCAAAACCACATTGTATTTCGTCTAGTACCAATAGCGTACCCGTTTCAGTGCAACGTTTTCTAAGCGCTTCAAAATAAGCCTGGTCGGCAATTCTGATTCCCGCTTCTCCTTGAATGGTTTCAATAAAAACTGCCGCGGTATGCGTTGTGATCTGGCTCAAATCAGCCATGACATTGTAATTGATAAATTTGATCTGGGGTAGGAGCGGGCGATAGGCTTGTTTAAACTCCTCATTGCCCATCAGGCTCAATGCACCTTGTGTACTGCCATGATAGGAGTTGGTGCAGGCAATAATTTCTGAA
>Ga0247805_1000892_pt1 | contig 14901 bp, 9 predicted proteins | sample UWRJL044104R1_FD_180930 | JGI IMG/M metagenome (GOLD analysis project Ga0247805, IMG submission 180930) | Plant litter microbial communities from Arlington Agricultural Research Station in Wisconsin, United States - UWRJ-L044-104R-1 | ecosystem: Environmental > Terrestrial > Plant litter >... | reverse complement strand
GCCGATAGCTAAACCCATAAACAACCGCACCTGCTCAATATTTCCTCCGGTACTGATTCCTTTGGTAAACTGATTGTACAAATGGTACCTGCTTAATGGGTAGAGTATTGGTGAAGCCTTTGATTCCGGGGCATTTTTTGTAATCAGGTCCTTAATGCTGCGGTTAATCTGGGCAACATCAGTTCCCGGACTAACTTTTACTATTGTAGCCCAGTTGTTATTTGTCCAGCCCAGTGTTTTGGCCCAGGATTCATTATGTTCATATAATGCCCATGTCAGCAAAAAATCAAACCGGAAAGATGAATTTTGTGGCAGATCTTTAATCACACCAGTGATCTTAAGGTTCATTTTATTTTCATATCTCACTGCCCTGTTCAATACATCTGTAGTACCAAATAAGACCTTCGCAGTAGACTCAGTAATGATTACATTTTCAGGTGCATCCATGGCGGTGCGCTTGTCGCCATAAATAAAGGTATAGTCAATGATATGGAGGATATCTTTATCTGCGGATATAGCTAATTTCTTAAAGCTGTTTTGACCATTGGCAATCAGCTGATCCCATCCCCAGGTCATTCTTGCGGCCGCCTCAATACCTGGAAAATTTTGTTTTAACACGGGGCCTATCGCATTTCCGGTTCCGTTACCTGTACCTGTAATCTCTCCGTTGGAATCCCTGAAGTTTGTTAACACCTGGTAAACCTGACTCGCATTTTTACCTTGTTTATCAAAACTCCATTCATAGGAAACATAGAGCAACAGCAATAAACAGGCAGCCAGTCCAATGCCCAGCCCGCTGATATTGATCAGGGAAGATGTTCTGTTTCTCCAGATATTCCTTAAAGCGATTTTGAAGTTAAGTTTAAACATGGTGGTTACAGTTAGGTTTGAGGTTATATAAAGACGGAATGCTGCTAACGCTTCGGAAGAAAAATACTAAATCAGTTCTTCCGTACGTGTCTTATTGATCTTCTCAGAGATCACATGACCATCTTTCAGGTTAATGATCCTGTTGGAAAAACTTGCGTCATGCGAAGAGTGGGTAACCATCACAATGGTTGTACCCTGCTCGTTCAGTTCACAAAGCAATTCCATCACCTCATTACCGTGCGAACTATCGAGGTTACCCGTAGGCTCATCCGCAAGTACCAGTTTTGGTTTGGTCACCAATGCACGGGCAACGGCCACACGCTGTTGCTGACCGCCGGATAGCTGCTGTGGAAAGTGGCCGCTCCGGTTCACAATGTTCATCCGTTCAATAATCTCATTAACCAGCTTTTTACGTTCCGCTGCCGGAACTTTATTATAGATTAACGGCAGTTCTACATTTTCAAAAACAGTCAGCTCATCAATCAGGTTAAAGTTCTGGAACACAAACCCCATATGCTGCTTACGAAAATTTGAACGTTCACGATCATTCATGGTCAGCAGTTCCGTTTCCATAAACTTATAACTACCGCTCTCCGGCTTATCGAGCAAGCCCATTACGTTCAGCAAAGTAGACTTACCACAGCCTGAAGGCCCCATGATCGAGACAAACTCTCCTGCCTTCACATGCAGATCAATCCCGTTTAATGCAGTAGTTTCTATTTCTTCTGTTTTGTATACTTTTTCCAGGTTTGAGATTTTTATCATGGTTTTATATTTTTAGGATTAATATCTTTTTATCTTAATTGAATAACTGTTTTGCTCTATTTACTAATATCGATGATGTCATACTGGTTAAACTGATCGTAAGATGAGGTAATGACCTCTTCCCCTTTTTGCAATCCTTCCATAATTTCATAATACTGGTAATTCTTACGACCGATCTTAACATTTCTCCTCTGGGCCTGACCGTCTTTTACGACAAACACCCATGAACCACCGGTACTCTGAAAAAATTGTCCCTGCGCCAGTAACAGTGATTTACTATTATCCGACAACGTCAGCTTTACTTGTAAAGACAAACCACGGCGCAATTCATCCGGCGACTTGCCTTCAAATACCATCTCTACCTGGAACTGTCCCGCCGTAACCTCGGGGATAACCTTTCTGACAGTCAACTTATAAGTTTTTCCATTAAACTCGCAATTCGCAGATTGTCCTTCTTTTACACGGTTAATATAATATTCATCCACTCCGGCCTGCAGCTTATACCCTTGCAACACATCGATCTTTCCCAGCATTTCATTTACGTTATATGATTTACCGATCACCGGGTCATAAGAAGACAACCTACCCGATACCGGTGCCTTGATAGTCATATTGGCGATGTTCTGCCTGATAGTTTCCAGGCTTTCGTTCATCCTCGCCACAGAAACATCAATTTGTCCCAACTGCATCACCCGGCTCTGGTTTTCCTGTCTCACTGCCTGTTTCATAATATCTTTTCTGCCCTGGTTGTAAGTATAATCCTGTGTCGAATTATTAAACTCTTCCCTGGTGATTACTTTTTTAAGAAATAACACACTATCTATTTTATACTTACGACTGGCTGTTCTGAGTGTATTTTCAATGACCATCATTTCCTGCGCCATCACACGCTGGTTCTGCTCTAAATCCAGTCTTACTTTGCGCAGCTGGTTGATCTGCTCAGTAATACTTGTTTCGCTGGTGGTGTAATTTGATAAAGCATTGGGGTTAGAAATTCTCAGCAGTGGTGTGCCTTTAGTCACTGTGGCACCGTTTTCAGTATAAATCTCTGCTACTGTCCCTCCTTCTGGGGAACTTACAATGACCGAGGTAAGCGGTACAACACTTGCATTTAACAGCACCACATCTTCAAAATCACCAAACTGTACTCTGCTCACCGTTAATTTATCAGCATCTGCTTTATATACCTTACTTAAAGAAAGTTTATATCCATAACCTACCAGTGCAAAAAGCAATACACCTCCCGCAACCATAAATATTGTTTTTTTACTAAATCTCTTTTTCGCTATAATCTTATCCATGTGACTGCTTTGTAATCTGTTATGCCATAAGCCAAGGATATGCCAAAGGAGAAAACAACATTTAAACACATGATTTACAGAGATTTAATTATTTACAATCAAAAACACTGTTCGTTACCGGACAGTTGATGTACAACATCGGACAATTAATTTATTTTTGAATAAATTTTAGAGGAATGACCGAAGCAAACGTATTAGTAATTGATGATGACGATGATATCCTATTGAGTGCAAAACTATTTTTGAAGCAGCACTTCAATCAGGTAGTGACTTGTAAATCCCCGAAAGAAATCAATGTGCTGCTCAGCCATAATGAAATAGATATTATTCTTCTGGATATGAACTATCAGAAGGGGGCCAGCAATGGCAGGGAAGGATTATATTGGTTGGAACACATCTTATCTATTGATAAAGATTACGTTGTAATTCTGATGACAGCTTACGGGAATGTAGAACTGGCAGTGCAGGCGATAAAAAAGGGGGCGACTGATTTTATCCTGAAACCATGGGAGAATGATAAGCTATACGCCACACTTTCCGCAGCCTCCAAACTGAGACAGTCTACCAAAAAGGTGAAAAAACTGGAGAAGATTACTTCTTCAATTCACGGTGATCAGGCAAGAAAATTTGAAAATATTATCGGTACTTCAAGCCCGATCAGGCAACTGCAAAATACACTGGTTAAGGTTGCTCCTACTGATGCCAATGTATTGATCCTTGGCGAGAACGGGACGGGTAAACAGGTTTTTGCCTATGAACTGCATAAACACTCTTTGCGTAAAAACCATATCTTTATGCATGTCGACCTCGGTTCGCTAAATGAGAACCTGTTTGAAAGTGAATTGTTCGGTTATGCAAAGGGTGCGTTTACCGATGCGAGGGAAGACCGCCCGGGGAGGTTCGAGCTGGCGGATAACGGTACTATTTTCCTGGACGAGATTGGTAACCTCACTCCCCCGCTTCAATCAAAACTGTTGACGGTCCTCCAAAACCGTACAGTTACACGTCTGGGGGAAAGTAAAGAGCGTAAAGTTAATGTAAGACTGATTACGGCAACGAATATGCCGCTGAACGAAATGGTAGCAAAAGGCACATTTCGCCAGGATCTTCTCTTTCGCATCAATACAGTAGAATTAATGTTACCTCCCCTAAACCAGCGTGCGGAAGATATACTGATCCTGGCCAACCATTTCCTCCATACCTTCAGTACTAAGTACCATAAAAATATCCTACATATCAACGAAAAAGCTGGACATACTTTGTTGAATTACCATTGGCCGGGGAATGTCCGTGAACTGCAGCATGTAATAGAGCGCGCAATTATTATGGCCGATGGTTCGGAGATTACTGAGGCGGACCTGCAACTAAGCCCGCAGCGTTTTGGCAGTACCAGTGCGGTACCTGCGAACATGGACCTGGAAGAGATGGAAAAAATGATGGTTCAGAAAGCAATTGACACTCACAAGGGAAATATCTCCCGTGCTGCGGCAGAATTGGGTTTAACCCGGGCGGCATTATACCGCAGGATAGAAAAATTCGGACTATAGGCTTATGTTTTATCAGCGCTTCACTTTCAGACTTATTTTCAAATTGCTTTTTATTAACCTGGCGGGGATCTTATTAGGATACCTGATCTTGAATACACAGCTGTGGTTTACCATTGCGGGGGTATCCTGCATTTTTATCTCCGCCATCTTCTCTTTATATAATTATATCAACCAGATCCGGGCAGATATCAAACGGTTTATAACTGCCGTTAAAACAAGGGACCACACGCTGAATTTCAGAAATAAAAGTACGAAGGGCAGTTTCCCTGACTTGTACAATTCCTTTGATGATATCATCAAAACGCATAAAGACATTCAAATGGAACAGGACGCTATGTTCCAACTCATCAGGGCCATACTGCAACAGGTACCTGTAGGTGTAATCGTGGTTAAAGAAACAGTCACCGCAGAGGCAAAAGAAATCGCTTTTTTTAACGAAGCCGCTGCTGCGTTGTTAAATGTTCCGGCGTATAAATACTGGCACCGTTTACAGCAGCACCTGCCACAATTCGCAGCTGAGATCGAAAGTATCAGAAAAGGCGGAAAGAGGTTTCTTGAACTAAAAATACAGGATAAATTAACACAACTTTCAACAGAAGTCATCCCCCTGAACCTCTATGGTTCAAATTATATTATCATTTCATTTCAGAACATTAAAGACGAGATCGAACAAAAAGAAATCGAAGCATGGAACAGATTGATCGGAGTCATTTCACATGAAATCCTGAATTCTATTACACCAATCAGCTCCCTGTCAGATACTGTACATAGCATGGTAGCGAATAAGGAAAGTTTAAATAAAGAAGATCTTGAAGATCTTAAACCTGCCTTGCAGACTATTAAAAGGCGATCTGAAGGACTACTGGGTTTTGTAAAGGATTACCGGCTGATCGCAGAATTACCTACACCGGAACTTGAATCACATAGCATCGGGGGTATTTTACAACACATCCAGGTACTGATGCAGCCTTTTGCGGCAGTAAAAAAAATTAAAATGCAAGTTGGACAAACTTCTTCAAAAATCTCTGTAAACGTGGACCTGAAACTGGTGGAGCAGGCACTGATCAACCTGGTTACAAATAGTATCCATGCTTTAGAAGACATCACTGATCCGCTCATTCAAATTGATTACCGGCTGGAGCAGAATAAATTGTTTATCGATGTAACAGATAATGGCAAAGGGATCGAAGCGGATCAGCTGGAAAAGATTTTTGTGCCTTTTTTTACTACCCGCAGCAATGGCTCCGGCATAGGCTTAACGATTACAAGAAACATCATGAAAATGCATTACGGCAGCCTGGAAGTCTACTCCGTACCTCATGAAACGACAACTTTTTCGCTGGTCTTCAATTATGTTTAAGGGAATTCTTTAAATTTACAGCGTATGACCACTTTCCAAATCAGGATTACTGAAATTTCTAAGCAACCAGGCGACAATGTTTTAATCCAGCTGGAGCCTGTAGCCGGGACAATACCAGTTTACAAAGCAGGACAATTTTTAACGGTATTATTCCAGTTGAAGGGGAAAGAAATCAGGCGGTCTTATTCAATATGCAGTTCACCTGCGCTTTCAGAACCACTGAGCATTGCGGTAAAACTGGTTGAGAATGGAGAAATTTCTAAACATCTGCACCATAAAACTGCTGTCGGTGATATCCTGACTGCTTTATATCCTACCGGGATCTTTACGTATAGTCCGGTAGCAAATATCAAACGTTCTGTATTTCTTTTCGCTGCCGGAGTAGGTATAACACCTATAATATCCATTTTAAAAACTGCGCTAACTTCAGAAAGATTTACAAAAATTGTATTGATCTACAGCAACCGTTCACAGGACAATACGCTGTTTTTTGAAGAATTAAACGATTGGCAACAACAGTATCCGGAAAGATTTAAACTTATCTATTTATTCAGCGATGCGAAGCGACTTCAATTCGCCCGTCTAAACAGCTTCCTAATCCAGGACCTGGTAGAAGCAAACCTGGAGTTTGACCGTTCGGACGCTCTCTGTTACACCTGTGGACCAATAGACTACATGGTAATGTGCAGGATTTCTTTACTGTCTATGGGATTCCGTCTTGATCAGATTAAAAAAGAAACTTACTTCATTCCGGAAGACGAAATGGATGATGATGACATGACGGAAAAAGAAGTAAGGGATAAAAACACTTATACTGTACTGCTTGATTTTAATCACAACACTTATCAGCTGGAAGTGCCCTATTACAAGAGAATCCTGCAAGTGGCATTAGAACATGACATTAATGTTCCTTATAGTTGCCGTGCGGGAATTTGCAGCTCCTGCGTCGCCACCTGCACTGAAGGTGGGGTCAGAATGGATTATAATGAGATCCTTACTGATCAGGAGATCGGACAAGGTCGGGTACTGATTTGCACAGGTCATCCCACGGCAAATAATACAAGGATTGTTATATAAAATCTATTAAAAACAGCAACGGGGCAACGTTATTCACACTGCCCCGTTTCTGTTTTTATATATTATTTTATCCAATCACTGTGCCGCTTGGTAAAATCGCACCTTTCTTTACTACGACAATACCATCTTTAACAGCATAAGTATCAAAGTCGCCATCCGGCAGGTGTTCCCCACCATTAATGTGTACATCATTTCCGATCCTGCAGTTTTTATCAAGGATCGCATTGACAATCCTGCAACGGTCACCAATACCAATAAGCGGATTTCCTGCAGCATTTTCTTCCGCAATTTCAGTTAAAGTCTGATACCTGTCACTACCCATAATGTATGCGTTCTCGATAGAAGTACCGTTACCAATCCTCGAACGGATACCAATCACGGAATGCTTGATATAATCGGCATTTAAAATACATCCTTCAGCGATCACCGCCTTATCCAGTGAAGTACTGAGTATTTTTGTTGGCGGCAGCATCCTTGGACGGGTAAATATACTCTGGTGACTATCAAAAAGATTAAATTCAGGAATATCATCGGTTAATCCAAGATTTGCTTCAAAGAAAGATGAAATATTACCTATATCCGTCCAGTAACCTTCATATTGAAAACTCAATACTTTCTGCTCCTGTAAAACACGCGGGATAATTTCTTTACCAAAATCTTTTTCATCCGGGTTTTCAGCAAAAATCCTTACCAGCAGATCACGGTTAAATATATAGATCCCCATTGATGCCAGGTAATTACGGCCCACTGCCTGCATTTCAGGTCCCGTATCAGATGCCCAGTCCACTAATAAATCCGAACTTGGTTTTTCAATAAACGAAGTAATAATGTTTTCCTCGTTGGTTTTCAGGATACCAAAACTTGTTGCGTCTTTTGCTGTACTCGGAATTGTTGCCAGCGTTACTTCCGCACCACTTTCTTCATGTGCAATCAGCATCTCATTAAAATCCATCTGGTACAACTGGTCACCAGACAAAATCAACACATACTCAAACTCATGCTGTAACAAATGGTGCATGGTTTGTCTTACCGCATCAGCAGTTCCCTGGAACCACGTAGGGTTATCAGGTGTCTGTTCAGCAGCAAGGATGTCTACAAAGGCATCACTGAAATGACTGAAATGATATGTATTTTTAATGTGTTTATTTAACGAGGCTGAGTTGAATTGCGTCAGTACGAACATACGGTGTATACCCGAATTCAGGCAGTTCGAAATGGGAATATCTACCAAACGGTACTTACCCGCAATTGGGACAGCCGGTTTAGAGCGTGTTTGGGTAAGTGGTGACAATCTGGAACCCTGGCCACCGCCAAGGATAACTCCTAAAACTTTTTCAGTCATATTATTTAATAATTATATTTGGTACAGATCTATATATTGTTGAGCGGCCTTATCCCAGGAATGGTCCAACTGCATTGCATACTTAAGTATCTCTTTCACTTGTTTTTTATTCTGATAAAGGTCATATGCCCGGCCAATAGCATGTCCTACATCTCCCACACTGGTCTGGTCATGGCAAATGCCAAACCCTCCGTCACCCACATCAATTACCGTATCACGCAGTCCCCCTATCCTACGTACAACAGGAATCGTTCCATAGCGTAAGGCGTACATCTGGTTTAAGCCGCAAGGTTCCACCCGCGATGGCATCAGCAGAAAATCCGCGCCCGCATAAATCTGATGTGAAAGCTTCTCGTTATAACCAATATAAGCATTATAATTTCCAGGAAACCACAATTTCAATTCTTCAAGTCTTTGTTCCACAATAGGGTCACCTGACCCTAATACGAGAATATTTATATTCCCATGACTATGCGCTAATGAATTATGAAATATATCAGGAAGGAGGTCCGCCCCCTTCTCTCCGACCAACCTGCCGATAAAAGTAAACAGCGGTTTTGAAGGATCTAAATTAAAAACAGCGCATAGCGCCGCTTTGTTTGCTTTTTTACCATTTGTTACAGTTGTTACAGAAAAAGTCTTCTCTAACATCGGATCATTTTTAGGGTCCCATACGTCATTGTCTATACCATTTAGTATGCCTGCGGATTTACCGCGCTCAGCAGCAAGCAGGCTTTCCAGTCCGTTTGCCTTATGGCTCAACTCTTCAAGATAGGTTGGTGAGACAGTAGTAACACGCCAAGCACATTTGATGGCGGAAGCCAGCGGGTTGATACTTCCTTTCCATTCCAGTAAACCTGATTTCCAAAGATCAAATGCCGGCAGATAACTTAACTTATCCCAGCCAAACTGTCCCTGATACTGTGCATTATGGATGGTCAAAATAGTAGGGATCTGCCGCAGACTTTTATACCGCTCGCAATTCGCAGTCATAAAAGGTACTAAACCGGTATGATGATCATGGCAATGCAACACATCAGGTGTGTGCTCCCACTGGTTTATCCAGTCCAGCGTAGCAATCTGGTAAGCCAGAAACCTTTCGGTATCATCGTCATAACCATAAACCCGTTCACGGTCTGTCAACCCGGAAATATGGACGAGGTACAGGTCAAACCCCAGTTTATTTGTCTTTTCACGGAAAATCCGCACAGGAAAATGACGGGTCCCCAGATTTCCCCAGGCATCATAAACAACCTCAAACTCATTATCCCGCATAAAGGGAGTATTGTAGGCAGGCATGACCACCTTGGAAAAATGGCCAAGCTTATTCTGATATTTTGGTAAAGCGCCGACAACATCACCCAGTCCGCCAACTTTAGCAACCGGGTAACATTCCGCACTCATATGAATTATTTCCATTTTATAACATTGGGATTGGAGCAGTAGAATAAATATTGATTAAATACGAGTATAACCCCAATAAATATAGTTTGTTTTTTATTATTTTAAAATAATAATACAAGGATTTGAAAAGAAAATTTTAGAAAAAAAATTAATTAGATTACCAACTAAAGAAATATCAGGATTACGTTTGAAGTGTAATTAAACCTTTAATTAATTGTCCATGAAAATTCAAACCAACCTCCTGTTTGTCCTCATTTTATCAGGACTATGCGGCGTAGTTTCCTGCAAAAAAGATAAAGCAACACCTGAAAACAATTTAGCCGGTCCCGGGCCGTCGGCGCAACCGGAACCGGGAATTTACATTCCCGCAAAACTCACCTCCGGAAAATCAAACATCATTTTCAGTTATACCAAAGCAGCTGCCCTTACAAAAATAGACTATGAAAACGGCGACAGTACAATACTGAAATTCAATACTGCTGGTAAACCTTTAGAGTTCCGGTCTTATGAAAGTAGCAAGATCGTTTCTGCCAGTTATTATTCACGTGACCTTAACGGATTGATCACTAAGGCGCAAGTGTATAGGTTTGTGGGAAAAGATGAGTTTAAGACTGGTTCTTACACGATCACCTACGGGAGCGATGGAAAGATCACAACCGTGGCCTATTACGATAAAGAAAACCGTCTGCTGGAAGAACAGCAATACGGGTACACAGCAGAGGGTAACCTGGCTACACAGAAAAGTGCCCTGTCAGATGCTGCCTACAGTTATGATCTTAAAAATGGATTGTTCAAAAATGCCGGGTATGCCTGGCTGTTTGCGCTGGAAAAAGAAAACAGCCTGTTCCTTTCTATCATGAATAATGTTGAACGCTGTACCTTCCCTCTTGAAAATAGTGGCAACCAGCTGATGAGTTATACGTATAATAACGCAGGGTATCCCGCAACCATCACCAGTACTGTTTTGGGGATAACAGCAACAGCAAAGGTTACCTATCAGTAAGGAAATAGATTAGCGGATCATTTAGCCGGGATATAAACCGGCTAAATGATCATACATTAAAAGTTAAAACCAATGGAAATATATGGCATAGTACTTTCTTTGGAGAATCCAACCGCAGCCTGGATCAGTATCAGGTCGGCCGGCACCACGTAAATCCCGCCGCCATAACCATAATGCACGGATTTCGATGACTCACCTTTCTGCCACACACGGCCAATATCATTAAAGCCTAACAGGCCAAACGAACCGGGAACCAGGTAGGAGGTAAAATCAAACAGCTTCAAACGCAAGTCAAGGTTATAATATGCCATGGTTTGACCTGTAAAACGGTTTGTATGAAAACCCCTCAGGTTATGGATTCCACCCAACTGCATCATTTGAAAGAATACAGGGTCCCCAACGGTAGTTCCTCCCCCAAGCCTGTTAGCAATAACCAGCCCCCCATGTCCCGGGTTCAGATAATACCGAAATTCTGTTCTTATTTTGCCATAACGTTCATGCCCATGGTTTACCTGCTGGTTAGCTGTAATAACTGTATTCCAGTAAATCCCCTTTTTCGGATTAGTCACATTATCTCTGGAATCATAGTTCAAAGTTCCGATCAGTCCGGCATATACCCTGTCGTTAAAAACCTCTTCTTCAGGGTTCGTCAAGTTAAAGTCGTGCAGAAACCTTTCATCGTTTCCTGATCGGCTGCTGGTATAATACTCAGCATCAATACCGCCTCCAACCGTCCATTTATCAAATTTCTGGTACAATTGAAAATCAGTAGTCAGGTAATCATAACGATTCCTGTAATACGACATCCCTTTATCATCATCGTCATTATCATCGTCATCATCATGTCCTTCACGCTCCTCGTGGTCATCATCGTCATCATCGATGAACTGCGAATTGTTTCCTAATCCAAAAAAGTTGCTGAGGTTGTTTGGTCCCATCAGGTTTGCATTAACCATCAAATTGGTCTTACTACCCATCACTTTTTTAAAATCTCCCTTATAATTTAAAATAAAAGAGCTTCTGCCGGTCGAATAATCTACCCAGAATTCCTGTTTTGAAGCATATGGATATCTCCTGAAACCTTGTCTCTCCAGAATTAGCCCCGCCCCTGCCTGTATACCCTGATCAATATTATAATTCACATGGAACAATGGGCCAAACTGGTCGTAGATAAAACTTTTCCCGTTGTATTTATTCACCGCAGTATCAGTAGCTAATCTCAATCTTGCCGCGTACGCTGAAGGCAGTACATTAGGCTCATCAGAGCGGTCGTAAATATAAGTGTTCGCAGCTCTTTTTAATTCAGGGCTAACCTGGAAGCGGTCCTTGTCATCCCCCCCGATCAGCCTCACTATAATTGGTGACTTTGCCTGGCCGGTTACGTCAAAAAAATCTTCCCCGCCTAAACCGTAAAGCCTGATCTCTTCAGTCAGCTCATGGTTAAAATTACGGTGATAAAGCTTTCTGCCCTGGTCCCCGTTCTTTTTAATATTATGAATCGTTAATTCAATGTCGCCGTTAAGTTTGTGGTGCACTTCAAAATGTTCTTTTTTATCTGATGTCGGCACCTCAACTACTTTTGAGATGAAACGATAATAATCCATAGCATTCTTATCCAGGTTACGCACTCTGGCAATCATCATGGTTAAAGACTCCTCACCACCTTCTGTGAAGATACTTGCGGGCATCATTTGCATCGCTTTTCTAAGCAGTTCAGGGGTAAATTTTTCCTGTACAAACTGAATCTCTTTCTTCCAGTCATCTTCACTCAACCCGTTTAAGAAATAACGGTCAAAATACCGCTGGTTATAGTTCCATTGGTCAACCGCCCTGATTGCTGGTGCAAACGGCTGGTGTTTCGCCTGCAACCACTGATGTGATACAATCCAGGGAAATACACCCGAACTTTTATACAATACCATATCCCTGTCACGTGGCACCGGAAGGTATACTTTTTCACCTTTTTTATCCACTTTCACCCATCTCCAGTTATCCTCATGCCGGTCCCAGTCGCCCAATACAAAATCCAGTAACCTAGCTCTCAATACCAGCTTCTCATCAACCTGCGTGTCATTGTCTTCAGCGGTTTTACGTTGTACTTTCAGCGTATTATCGCTTTCTTCATAACCTGCAGGTGATCGGTCTTCGAGCAAATAAACTGCATTCGCAAAATCTTTACGGTATGTTCCCAATGCGGGGTCATCTCCGATATAAATAATTTCAGGATTGGCATGAGGAACCCCAAGGGCTTCAGCTAAAGGGGGAACGATAAGGGAAGAAAAGGGGTGACTGGTCACAATCTGGTCCCTGACAATATCTTTGGCAATAGTAGCTCTTAGTTTTTCTGGTAATGCGCGTTCCGGGTATTTCTGCACAGTTCTCAATGCCCATTCCCGTCCTGAAGAATCCTGAAGGCGCAAAGAGCGTGTCTGCTGCCCTCCTCCCATCTGGAGAATCTTCATTCCGCCCCGCTCCGTACTCAGGCTGGCTACCCGCAATTTCACAGGTGTCGCCCACAATTTCCTGTAGCCCTCGCCCAGAAAAAAACGGTGCGTTTTTGTTACAGAATCGTACCCGGGAGATATGGCGACCGTAATAGAATCCGGTAATTTAACCTGCTGTGCAACAGCAGCAAATGGAAAGGTAATGCACCACAAAGAAGCAGTTACAAGTACATTGATTTTGGTCTTTCCTGAAAACATATGAGCAATTAATTTAAACTATTGGCCGCAGCCACTTCTACACGAAGTGCTTTTAGCCCTTCAACACCCTGTAATTCTTCCACTTCAATATATTCAACACGTTCAGTCAGCAGGTGCTGCGCTTGTAATTTACGAATATAGGTCATATATTCCTGCGCCTCTGTATTGTTAAAATATACAATAGCGATTTTTCCAGGCTGTGTCAGCCGCTCTGTACTATCCTTCACATGGGCCTTGTCTATTCTTTTCTTGACCATCTGATACCTGATGTTGTAACTCCCTTCCACATCAAAACGCTGCTCATCAATCCTGAAACTAATATCAATCAGTTTACCATAAACAAAAATCAGCTGCGTAGTCTCCAATTGGATCGGCAAATGTGGTGTGAGGCTTGTTGTGATTCTTGCTATTTCTGCTATCACTTTCAACTGCCTGTACCGGAAGTCCGCTAACAATGCATCGCTAAAAGGCCGGTCAGGCGAAATAGACTGTCCGATGTATATATCAAACTCTACCCCGTCAGTCCTGAATTTCTCAAAATAACAAGGATAAATCTCCTGCAATTCCAGGTTAAATTCGTCCAGGTGCCGGTTTACGGCATGGTTGATCATCTGCATGCTGAGCTCATAATTCTCCCTGTTCTGATAAATCTTACCTCCTTCACGGGTGATATCAAAGTAACTATCAATAATTTCCTTTACTTCCGGATGTTCGTCTTTCAGCAAATTTAGGTATGGAGGCAACTGACGCTGCAGGTAATCGTCAGTTTTCATGATTTCGCGGTCCGACAAATCTTCAAAGTTCTTTAAACCTGCTGCGGACTTCTGAGTGGGAAGTCCTTCCTCGAGGTTACCTGGTACCTTTTTCTTGATATTGCCTAAGGTTGTTTCCAGCAATTCAAAATGAGTATACAGGTCCTTTCTGATCATCAGATTCCGCTCAATACTGGAGTTACGAATGTCAATCGCCCCATAAAAAGGATGAACATCTTCAAAATAAACCGGATCAATAGGCAGGTCTTTCTCCCAGCCGCCCGATTTCATATAGTTGTAGGCCGACTCGTAAAAGCGCCATTGTACGGATGTTTGTAATGCGGTAAATTTATCCGTAACAACAGTCATGATTTCATAATTGAAATCAACGATAATATTCTGGTACAACTGGGCCAACAGCGGCAGTGCACTTTCAATTTTAGATAATACGTTTCCGGTAAATGCTTCAGGATTATAGGCATACATTTCCAGGCAGCCCACCAGTTTAGCATTATAGTATAACGGGAAAAGTGCGTATGATTTCACTCCGCTGTCATGGATCAGTTGCAGCATAGGGTAAACTTCCGACTGACTGAGGTTGATTTCCGGAAATATAAGTCTACGGGGATTAACCACAAAATCGTCCACCAAGGTAGTATATTCGGTTTCCGGAACCCCATTTGCCTTGGCCTGCTGAATGATCACACTTTCAAAACCCTCATGGCTGTACAGCAGCGTTTTGTTATTCAAACGGATATAAGGCAATAAACCAAAGTCC
>Ga0247805_1000891_pt1 | contig 14934 bp, 15 predicted proteins | sample UWRJL044104R1_FD_180930 | JGI IMG/M metagenome (GOLD analysis project Ga0247805, IMG submission 180930) | Plant litter microbial communities from Arlington Agricultural Research Station in Wisconsin, United States - UWRJ-L044-104R-1 | ecosystem: Environmental > Terrestrial > Plant litter >... | reverse complement strand
AACATCTTTTTTCTCTACTTCACGCATGTTTTCAAGATTACGCTGTTCTAAGAAATAATTGATATCACCCAAATATTCTTTGATTTTTTGATCCTTGAATTCATAAACAATATTCGACATTCCCTGAAGAAAATCCCTGTCGTGCGAAACCAATAATAAAGTTCCTCCAAATTTTTGAAGTGCCGCTTTCAATACATTCTTAGATTTTATGTCTAAGTGATTCGTAGGCTCATCCATCAGCAACACATTGATAGGCTGCAACAATAATTTACAAAGAGCCAAACGGTTACGCTCACCTCCTGAAAGTACTTTTACCTTTTTCTCCACATCATCGCCACGGAACAAGAAAGAACCTAACATGTCACGAACTTTAGAACGGTTTGTATCCATTGCAGCGTCTTCCATGGTTTGAAGCAAAGTGATTTCACCATCCAGATATTCAGCCTGATTTTGGGCAAAATATCCTAGTTGAACATTGTGTCCTAATTTGATATTACCCTGATATTCGAATTCGTTTACAATGGCTTTAATGAATGTAGATTTTCCCTGACCATTTTGACCCACAAAAGCAATTTTACTTCCGCGCTCAACCAATAAATCAATATCTTTCAAAATGACTTTATCGCCATAGGCTTTGGTCACATTTTCTGCTTCGACTACTACCCTTCCCGGTTCTTTTGAAACTGGAAAAGAAATATTCATAACCGAATTGTCATCTTCGTCAACTTCAATTCGCTCTACTTTATCTAATTTTTTAATCAACGATTGCGCCATTGAAGCTTTGGAAGCTTTTGCACGGAATTTCTCGATTAATTTTTCTGTTTCTTCAATTTTTTTCGCCTGATTCTTTTGCGTTGCCAATTGCTTTTCACGGATTTCATGACGCAATTCTAAATATTGAGAATACGGTTTATTAAAATCGTATGCTTTTCCTAATGAAATTTCGATGGTACGATTCGTAACATTATCCAAAAACATTTTATCGTGCGAAACAATTACGACAACTCCGGGATAATTACGAAGGAAACTCTCTAACCAAATGATACTCTCGATGTCTAAGTGATTGGTTGGCTCATCCAGAAGCAATACATCATTTGATTGCAATAATAATTTTGCCAATTCGATACGCATTCTCCAGCCTCCTGAAAATGTTTCGGTTTGATTATTGAAAACATCTCTTTTGAAACCTAAACCTAAAAGAATTTTCTCTGTATCTCCCACATAATTGTAACCTCCAAGAAGTTCAAAACGATGTGTATAATCCGATAAATCTTCAATAATCTGACCGTATTCTTCACTTTCATAATCGGTTCTGGTCACCAATTGATGGTTGATTTCTTCCAGCTTTTTTTCTACAACTTTAATTTCTGTAAAGGCTTCGTAGGCTTCTTCCAAAACTGTTCTTCCCTGCTCAAAATCAATATCCTGGCGTAAAAAACCCATACGGATATCTTTCTCTTGTGAGATAACCCCTGAATCAGGAGCAAAATCCCTTGCTAACATTTTAAGCATTGTCGATTTACCTGCTCCGTTTTTACCAACAAGGCCTACGCGGTCGCCGGCACCTAAACGAAAAGTAACTTCTTCAAATAAATATGTTCCTCCAAAAGAAACCGAAAGATTGTGTATGTTAAGCATAATTTCTTGACTATTATTACAGGAAGTAAAGGTTTTAAGTATCTTATTTACTTTACTTTTTGAAAGTGCAAAAGTATGACAATTAATTGAAGTTTTGGCTGTCGTTTTAAAAACAAAAAAACGGATGAAAATCTTTTGACTTCCATCCGTTTTTTTGTTTTGAATTATTTTGATTACGCTTCTTTCGGCTCTGGAAATAAAACCGATAAAAGCACGGAAATTACAAGAATTCCACCAATAACGATTAGGGAATAAATAGATTCGATATGGTAAAACGGAGCAATAATCATTTTGATACCGATAAAGGCAAGTATAATTGCCAGTCCGTATTGTAATTTACTGAATAAGTGAATGAAATTATCCAATAAAAAGAATAAAGCCCTTAATCCTAAGATGGCAAAAATGTTTGATGTATAAAGGATAAACGGATCATTTGATATGGCGAAAATTGCCGGAATAGAATCAACCGCAAAAAGTAAATCCGTAAATTCTATTACTGCAACTACAACCAAAAGTGGTGTAGCCAATTTTTTTCCGTTTTCGTATGTAAAGAATTTATCTCCATCGTATTTATCAGAAACGCTGAAAAACTTTCTAATCAGCCTTGCTCCTCTTGTATTGTTGTAATCCTCATCATCATCTTCATCACCCGCAGACCAAGACTTGATTCCTGCATATACCAGGAACAATCCAAAGGCAGTCATGATAAGATTAATATCGTATTTAAATCCTTCAAGTCCCGCAAGATTCAATAATTTATTTAAATAGGTCAGTTCTATTAGGAAAGCTCCTGAGAATATAAATATTGCTCTTAAGACAAGGGCTCCGATAATTCCCCAAAACAACACCTTGTGTTTGTTTTCGTTTTGTACGTCAAAGAATTTAAAAACTAATATAAAAACAAATAAATTATCTACAGAAAGTGCTTTTTCTATCCAATAAGCAGACTGAAATTCGTAAAATTTGGCAGCACCGGCAAAGTGATAAATTAAACCACTGAAAATCATAGCCAAACTTATCCAAACCAATGACCAGGTTATGGCTTCTTTGTTACTTACTACATGACTTTTTTTGTTGAAAATTCCCAAATCCAGCAATAGCATGATCACAACTGCGACTGCAAACACTATTATAAGTCCTGGATGTTCTGAAAAAATAGGGTGTTGATTCATTTTTAAATATTAATTAGGTTAGATTTTAAATTATTTATTGGCCATTGTAACTACTATAACACGTCCTCCTTCTTCTTTTGACAGTAGTATTTTTTTACCATCCGTAAGCTCCAGCATTGATCCGACAGGAATTTCTTTGTCTTCGGTAACATCTTTTAATGAGGTTAATTTTTGATTGACAAATACCCACTTATCATTGTAAAATGTAAAATAACCAACAGGTATTTTTTGTTCGTCTGTCAGCTTTTCATTTCTGGCAATATTACGATTAACATGCCATTGAAACAAGTATTGATCGTGATAAACCATGAGCCTGTGATTTTCCGGTTTCCAAACGGTATCCTGAAACTGATAATACAAGTCCAAAACCGGAAGTGTTCCTTTATGTGAGGTATTGCAAAATGGGCATTTTGGCGTATTAGTGTTGTCGAAAACGTACCATTTTTGCTCGCAGGAAACATTGTGGCATTTTTGCATTAAATCGGTTGTTTTGAGCAATGCGATTTCCCATTCTTCGGCATTTGGCCTCTGCATTGGATTGTGTAATCCATCTATAAAAACTTTATCGAACAATGCTTTTAAATAGGGACCTGTAATCGTATAAGGCAACTTTGTACTATCTGCCCATGGCAACTCCCATTTCGATACCTGACTGATTTTTGGTCTGTTCATTGGGTCTGTCGGATGTTCTATAAACATTGCTTTTTCGCCCATTGACAGCAAATCATCTTTTTCTGTATCTAAATGATGAACTTTTCCTCCTTTTAACGGATGCCTGTGCAATAAAAACATATAAATTAAAACCGGTAAAGCATGTAAATCCGTTAATCTGCTTGGTAATTTTCTCTCTTGATCAGTTTTATTCAAATGTTTAGTTGAAAGCACTTCCGGAGCAATAAATTCTGCTGTACCTATTACTTCTGCGGGAAATAATCCAGGAACAACTAATCCGTCCAAATCAATCATACAAGCCGATTTAGTAACTGGATCGATCAAGACATTGTTATATGACAAATCAGAATGTGCCAATCCCATTGCGTGCATCTTTTTTACCCCACGGGTAAGATTAACACAAACCTGAAAATAACTCAGCCAATCGCCTAATTCTGATTTTGCTACACGAAGGGGAAAATGCGCGTTTCTAAATTTAGAACCTGCAAACCATTTTCCGTTCTTTTCTTTCCCCTGAATCAAATCGCTGGTTTCGTATCCCTTTTTAAAGAAAAACTTTGAGTTGTAAATCGGCACAACGATTCCGGTTAAGCCATTGTATTCAATGACGTCTGTAGGCCATCTGTAAACTTCATTCAGGTAATAATCACCGGCATCACCGTTTTGAATCTGAGTTAAATATTTATTCGTAATTCTTTGTAATCTTTCTTTTTGATTGGAATCTAATTTATCCCTAAAAATGGCTACCACATATTTTCTGTCAGGACTAAAATACACATCTTTTACACCACCGCGCATAGGCTCACCATTATCAATAAACTGATATGATTTTGCAACGTCATTAATTGATCTTACTGTAATTGTATTCATCCTTAATAAATTATTGCAAGAGTTCTGTCGTCGTGATTTCCGGGACTCCAAAAATCCATCCAATTCGAAAGCTGCTGCGCAATTTCAGTATTTTCTTTGTCAAAATCAACCTTAATCCCATCCTCATTTTTGCCTTTTAAATCATCTAGAAATTCGTTCCATTTTTCGATTTTTTCCAAATTGGCTTCAACCACAAATTTAGGATCGTAAATTCCGTCAGTCATAAGCATTAAATAAGAGAAATCATCCACAAATTTAAAACCAAATCGTGTCGGAAATTTTTCGTTTTGAAAAATTTCAGGCATAGTGATAAAGCGTGTACCTCCTCCATATTCACCAACATCGAGCCAGTTCATTAATTTGATTTCTGTAAGATCTTTGTTTAATAATCCGATTGGACAATCGCCGATTCCAAAAGTTAGGATCGCATATCCAAAATCATATTTTTTTACCAAGGCAAAAATCAAAGTAGCATGAAAATCTTTCAGCTCAGTCTCATTTTTTATCGCAAATTCTTCTATTTTTTGATGTGAAAAATGTGCTGCTTTTGAAAGATTTTGATATACAAAATGACTTATTTTTTCAGATGTTTCGTCAGTTTGTTTTTGATGGTGTTCTACTGCGATCTGATCAAATTCATTTAGACTTTCGGAATTTAAATTTTCTTCAAAATACTGAATAACTGCATTACAAGCTATATTTGAACCTTTTCTTGATAATTTTGCAGAACCTGCACCATCTGAAACTGCCAAAATACTCCAGCCAATTTTTTTCAGGTTTTTAAATGCAAAATCATCTTCCCTAAACGAGCCTACATTAGCATGACTTCTTCCTCTTTTAGAAGCTATTACAATATTTTTATCTGAAAATTTATCTGAAACTGCTTCGTTATCCGCTTTCCAGAAAGCATCGCTTTTATCGCTTTCTAAATTTTTCCACAATGATTTTGGATCAGGATTTATGATGAGCGTTAGTGTTTTTTCATTTAAAGGAGAATCTTCTGTTTCCCCTTCAACCCTAAATAACATTGTTATTTTTAAATCACCACTTATACAAGGAGTTCCGGTTAATTCATCATTTTCATTAAATTCAAGACCTGTATTTTCTAAACCTTTAATTTCAAAGGAAACAACGTCATCCCATCCTAAAGTATTGAAATCAATTTTTGCATCATATTTTTTATTTACAGTTCCGTTAGGTATTGAGACAGTCTGCGTCAAAATATCGTCAATTCTGTTTTTCAATATCCAGTTCTGCATAATCATTTTTTGGTTTTCCTGAATTATTTTTACTGCATTCACATTTTTTTCATTCGCAGCAAAGTCAGCAAACAGAGCTTCTTTATGAAAAGGGATGTCTATTTTCTTTTGAGCCAGAAAAGACTGAATATATCTTTTGGTTTCTCTCACAATTATCCCTGCGTTCTGCTTATATCAAAACCACCTTCACCATAGCCATAACTTCCCTGATTATTGCACCATGGGCAGGTATTAATATCATCCTCTCCAATACAGTGTATCTTGCCACAGACACAAACTGCAAAAGCAATTTGGTTGCCGCAACAAGGGCAATGCGGACCGCCTATTAGTTCCTCTGTATTTACTTTATTACTAAAATTTGCTGAATCGGCCAGTTCAAAATAAGAATGGTCAACCTGATATGCACCAACTAACTTATAGCTTTTAGACGACAATTCGATTCCGGCATAAACGGATTCTGCAATTGTTTTTCGATATTTCATTAAATACGGTCTTTTAGTATTTTGACACTTTCCGTTTAAAACCACAAAATTGTCATCGACATATTGACGGTTTGGTTCCACTTTTGTTAAATCTATTTTTGAAACTGTTTCCCCGTCTAATTTCGCTAATTCGAAACCGCTTGAATTATTTTCGACACTTACACTACTGGTTTTAATGGAATCTGTTACCCATTTAAAAAATTCTTTGTACGACTGCACATTTGTGTTTTTAAAATGCAGTACATTCTCTGTAAGTTCCCCTAATAATTTTGTATCTGTTTCGTTTCCGAAAGAAATCGCAATTAAATTGGCAGTTCTCTCCCAGTTTCGTTTCCATTCATTTATAGCAGACTGGCTGTCATCTGTTGGAACTCCGTCTGTAAATAAGAAAATGATGGGCTTCCAGTCACCTTTTACTTCATAAGTGGTCTTTACTATATTACTTCTCAATTCATACATTAAATGACCTAATCCTTTGCTCAAAGAAGTACCGCTGCCGATTGGAAACTTTGGAGGATAAAAACTCACTATTTCCTGCAAAGGAACTAGTGTTTTGGGCTGTCCTGCAAAAACAATGATAGAAACAAAAACAGTTTCCAGAGCATGTGGATCTGTTTTTAAAGCCTGAATAATAGTCGCTAATCCTTCTTCAACCTGTTGAATAGGCTCTCCAACCATTGACTCCGAAATATCGATTAGAAAATATATGGGTAATCTTCTCATTTAAAAGGAATTAAATCATTAAAATAATATAAGTATCATCTGCCTCCTATAATCGCTAATTGAATATTATCATTTTTTTAAATCATGGATTGTGGAGAGTATATTATTAAAATTAATGGGAATTTTCTATACTGAAGTTCTGGTTTAAGAAGATAAACTTATTCCTAAATAACTACAATTATTTCACTTGGCGGTGGTGGTAAGACTACATTTTCTCCCGTTCCCTGACTTTTATTTCCTTGTTCTATAGTTTCAGAAACCCATTTAAAAAATTGTCTCAATGCAGCGCTATCCGCTGATGCCAAGTGTACTACGTTATCCGTTAATTCTTTTAAAATTTCATCATTTGCCATGTGTCCGGCAGCGCAGCCTACAACAGCTCCAAAACTCAAATTTCGTATTTCCTGGACTTTCTCTCTGTACAACTGAATATCAGAAGGCTTTCCATCTGTAAAAACGAACAATAACGGTTTCCAATCACCCTTTTGAGTAGCTGAACCTTTTATCACATCCGTTTTTACTTTTTGAATAACAAAATCCAAACCTGCTCCAGTATTGGTTGGGCCGCTTTGAGGACAGGTGATTTCCGGAAGCTGAAAATTTACCAATTCTGTTAAAGGAACTATTTCTTTAACTTCCCGATCATACGTTATGATGCTAATCCAAAGAGAATCTAAAGCCTGAGCATCTGAACGTAATGTATTAACCATACCACTTAAGGCGTTATTCAAAGCCTGAATTGGTTCTCCATACATAGAACCTGATGTATCCAATAAAAAATAAACGGGTAGTCTTCTCATATTATTCTAAAATAATTAATTATTGAAAAATGATGTAGAACAGATTTATGAATGGAGAATTAAAATCTAAAGATAAGACTGAATAATTTTATGAATTGTCTGTCCCAGGAAAGTATCGTCTGTTGGATCTCCGATAGCACTGAATTTCCATTCACCATTACGTTTATACAATTTACCCATAATAATGGATCGTTTGTTTACGTATTGTGAATTGGCAGAAACATTATAGGAAGCAAATTCAGAAACTACTTTTGTTGGAGTGCCTTCATACATTCTGATTTTTGCATACGGAATTTGAGAAAAATCTTCTTTTCCTGCATTGTTCAAAAAGAAAAAAATCTGATTCACTTTAGCATCAACTTTAGAAAGATCTACAGTAATAATTTCATTATCCAGACCGTCATCTCCACCTGTATCACCTGCAAGATCGTCACCCGTGTGTTTTAGGGCACCATCAACACTTAATAATTTACCTTTTGGCAGGCCAAACTGCTGTAAAACTTCTTCTCTGTATAATGGCGAATATAAATGATCACAAAGTTTATTCTGATCATCAATCAGCACACAGCTTAAATCCAGGTCAATTTCGGTTACGTTTTTTGATAATCCTAAAAATCCTTTTGTTTCTATTGCTCCCCAGTTTACACCAACACAAAAATTGATTAGTGATTCCCCGCTCGATTTAATTAAATCAATTTTTTGTCCTTTGGTTAAGTTAATTGCCATAGATTAATGGGTTTTAATTAGTTATATTTATTAAGATAATCCTGCAAACCACCTTTCATTCCTATTCCTACTGCTTCAAATTTCCACTCGTCATTTCTTTTGTAAATTCTTCCAAATTCAACTGCTGTTTCAATAGAAAAATCTTCATCAAGCTCATACTTCACCAATTCTACATTTGCCTGATCTAAAATTCGGATATATGAATTTCTGATCTGACCAAAATTTTGTCTTCTTGTGTCAGCATGGTGAATTGTTACCACGAATGAAATTTCATTAACCTCCTGAGATATGTTTGACAAATCAATTTGTATTTTTTCATCATCTCCATCTCCTGCACCTGTTAAATTATCTCCTGTATGCGTTACTGCTCCATCAGGTGATTTCAAATTATTATAATAAACAAAATGGTTGTCATTAGGAATTTTACCATTAGCCCCAACCAAAAAAACGGAAGCATCTAAGTCAAAACTTTCTCCTGTACTGCTCGAGTTACTGTCCCAGCCAAGCCCAACGGTAAATTTTGGTGCACCAATACTTTGTCTTTGACCTTTTTCTAAATTAATTGCCATTCTATTTGTCTTTAATTAATATTAATGTTCAACATTGTTTTTAAAATATTCGTCTGCTCATCTACATTTTGTAAATCCTCTAAAAAGTCTACAGATGAAATTTTATTCAGGTAATCTTTTAATACCTCCTGCACACTTTCAGGAAGAGATGTTTTTATAGTGCCCAATTCTAACTCCAGCAAGGCATTTTTTTCTTCCAGTTCTGCAATTATTTCACCTTTTGCCGAGTGGTTTTTTGAGATATTAATATCTTTTACCATATCTGCTTCGATAAAATGAAAAGACTTTTCGTTTCCAATAAAAACAAATTTATCGTTAGAATCCCGAAATTCATACACTTCAATAATCTCATTATTACAGACTAAACCGCATAAAAATTTAATTTTAAATTTAAGTATATTCAATCTGCCCAAAAGCTTTTTCTCAAACTTAACATATTTGTTCTCATAATTCTTTTTATTGACAACGGTAAGTCTTTCATACTGATCAATGCTAATTTCCCTGTAAAACTCTGATTTAATTCCGTCAGAGAAAGACATGATTTCACTCCAATCAAAAAAGCTGTGACTGTCTGATGCCAGAATCTGGTACAGTTCTTCAATTTTTTTTGACATCTTTTGCCCATGCTGTTTTGTTAAATCAGCAAATTTTTCTTCTCCAATTTCAAATTTCAGCTTTGCAATGATATCCTTATTGATGTAAATTTCATCTGAAATAAGCGTGTAGTGCTGTTCTTTAGATTTTTTAATCTTTTGAAACAAATCAATAAGACTGTTAGTGAACTGAATATGAAACAATTCTAACTTATTTATGTCTAATGTTTGATTCTTTTGAAAAAGAGAATGAATTACTTTTGTTCTTACCAAAACGCCAACAAAATCCTTATGGTTAAAAAAATTGGACAACAATTTTAAAACCACCAGTTTTCTGTTACTATCTTTTATTATCTGAACGTACCTTTCTTCTTCCTCTTGCATTCAATAATCCTTCCTTATTCAAATTAGCTTACAACACCTTTTCTTAATTCTGTCTCCAGGCTTTGCAATCCTGCATCAAGCTGCCTTCTGGTTTCGGTACCCTGCTCGTGTATTTGTTTAACCTCAGTCAGGGTATCGATTAATGATTTTGTAGTCATTTTTAAGGTTTCTAAAGAAACGATGGTGTTCTCATTTTCCTTAGCCACTTCAATACTGTTTTGTTTCAGCATTTCGGCGTTTTTCTGCAAAATAGTATTGGTAGTTTCAGATACTCTTCTTTGAACCTCAATATTTTGCTTTTGTCTTTGAAGAGCTACAGCAAGTGTCAGTTGGTTTTTCCAAACCGGCATTGTCGTAGTCAAAATAGACTGTGCTTTTTCAGCAATTGATGTGTTGTTGTTTTGAACCACACGTATTTGTGCCAGAGATTGCAGCATAATGAAACGAACAATCTTCATATCAGCCAGACGTTTGTCAAGACGGTTTATGAAATTTCTTTTGTCTGAAATTTGATAGTCCTGATATTGTGTCGGATTCCCTTCCATTACAGCAAGTTCTTCATTTAATTCCTTAAAACGAATCTGACCTGCAATAACATGTTTTTCCATTTCATGAATTAACCCGACATTTCCATCAAACATAGTTTGAAGAGCACTGTTATCCTTAACAGAATTAATCATTCCTGCTTTGACCTTATTACTGATTTTATCAATGTTTACAGTAATCTTATCATATTGCTGGAACAGCTTTTTTACATCTATGACAAATTTATTCAGAAGTGGGATTTTAGAAAGGAATCTTTTAAACGGTCCCTGATCAAGCTGGTCTACATCTACATAATTTAATTCTGTCAGTAAATCATTAATCAAAGTTCCTACTTCGCCTGAATTGTATGTTCGAACGTTGGTTAAAAAAGTATCACTTTGCTTTGCTATCGAATTTTGAATTTCGGCACCATAATTCAGTATTGAATTGGCATCATTTTCATTTAACTGATTGGAAATAGATTTGTAATTACTTGCTTCGGCTTCAGTGATAGAAGCAAGATTTACATTACCGTCTTTATCAATTAAAGCAGTATTCTCCTGAGGAACTAGTTGATTCTCTACCATAACTGATTTTATAAATGATTCTGTTGAATTGTAACAATCGTTTGCTCTAGTTTTTTATCATTTGTAGGAACTCCGACAGCACTGAATTTCCATTCTTCGTTTCTTTTATAAAAAACCCCAAGTACCATAGAAACATTTCCTGAGAAAGAAGCATCGTTTGCAATATCAAAACGGGCAAATTCCTGGCTTACTTTTGTTGGAGTTCCTTCATAAATACGAATAGATGCAAAAGGAATATCTTTAAAATCCTGACCTCTGAAACTATTAATAAAAAAAGCAACGTGATTAGCAGCCGGCGTTAATTGTGAAAAGTCTAATGTAATAACTTCATTATCCAATCCGTCATCTCCGTTTAAATCACCTGTCAAATCATCTCCACTATGCTTTATGGCACGATCATTTGATATTAATTTCCTGAAATTCACAGAATCGATATGGTTTTTCTTGTCATCATAAATGGCACAGCTGGCATCAAGATCTACAGGTTCTTTTTTGGTCCCGAAAAAACCTTTTTTCTCAATTGCTCCCCAATTTACACCAACACAAATGTTTTGTAGTTTTGTACCGTTACTTTTTTCAAGATTAATACGTTGTCCTTTTTCTAAATTAATTGCCATGTTGTTAATTATATTTGTTTAAGTAATCTTCTAATCCGCCTTTCATTCCAACTCCAATAGCTTCAAATTTCCATTGCCCTTCTCTATTGTATATTCTTCCAAATTCAACTGCCGTTTCTATTGAAAAGTCTTCTTCCAGTTCATATTTAACGACTTCAGTATTATTACTGTCATCTACAATTCTGATAAATGAATTTCGAACCTGACCAAAATTTTGTTTTCTGTTTACTGCATCATGAATAGTAACAACAATACAGATTTCTTTGACAGCCGGGTTAATTTTTGTCAAATCTATTCTTATTTGTTCATCATCTCCTTCTCCTTCTCCTGTCAGATTATCACCGGTGTGAATTACAGCATCATCCGGAGATTTTAAATTATTATAAAAAACAAAATGAGAGTCAGAGATTATCTTTTTATTGTCTCCCAATATAAAAACAGAAGCATCAAGATCAAAACCTGATCCGGTGCTGCTATTATTTGTATCCCATCCTAAACCAATTGTAAATTTTGGAGCGTTTATATTTTCACGCTGTCCTTTTTGCAAATTTATAGCCATGTCCTAATCTATTTTTATTACATTAATGTTTGTTTTGTATTCCAGAATTTGATGATAATTATTACTTATAGCCAGATGAAATAATTCGCTGCTTTTTTTAGCAGAAATATTGCTTACCAATAAACTAAATTCATCTGCGTTTAAGCTCAATATAAACTTTACTATTCGTGTATTGTATTGAAAATGTTCACTATTAATTATTGAAACGATATCTGCTACATTTTGAACAGCATAATAATTATAATGATTTTCAATTTTAGGATGAATCTCCTTATTAGCAAGTTCTGCGAAATAAACAAAAATAAAATTGCCTTTCACATCATACTGATTCAAAATTTTATTTACTGTATGTTCATGACTCCCCGTTATCTTTATGTCGTCAACAAAAATGCAAAGTTTATCGTTAATAAAATTTCGATCAATATAATAGGTGTCATTTGAAATTAGATTCACCCTTTCATTGAAATCTAAATTACCATAATCTGTAACATAAGTTTGATTTCTGTAAATCTTCGATTCGATCGTTGCTTTTTTTCCATTTTTAAATAAAAAGCTGTTTAATTCTTTTTTAAAATAATAACACAAAAAATTGGATGCTGTTGGTATTGATAAATACGGACTTGGCAAAATAACAATTTCCTGGTTAGAAAGAAGTAATTGCCTAAACTCATCAACAAATCCGGCAAATAAATCCTTTGCAAATTTTTCAGCATAGAACTTATCCCCAAATTTAAAATGACTGTATTCTTTTTCCTCAAATGGACAATTATCCTGACTAATAATCTTATGTAAACTATAACTTTTATTCACTTTTAAATTTTTAATAGATGCGCTTCAAATCCAAAATTAACTGCCCCATTATAATCAGCAATACTATTATCACCAATATGCAGTATATCTTTTTTTTCTGTTTTTCTTAATTTATTAACCTGATCAAAGACCAATTGAAACATTTCATTGTTTGGCTTTGAAAACCCTACCTCATCAGAATATATCTGAAAATCTATAGAACTATCTAATTCATAATACGAAATAATTTTCCTCAAACTTTTTCCTTTTATAAATCCAGTATTACTCAATATGTTGATTGATTTCCCTTCGTTTACAATTTCTTCAAACTGAAGTTTAATATGCGGAAAAATCAATTCAGGTTTATAATTAAAGAACAAAGTCTCTGTCTCCTGATAAAATTCTCCTAGTCTATTGACATCATTCAAACTTAAATCAACTTCAAGAGCGTTTAAAATTAGGTAATAAATTTCATACGTACTTAAATTTAGTCCTGTTTTTTCGTTAATATTATTGCATAATACATCATAGTACCTAACAACTTCACTTACTCTTTCAATTGAAGAATCAATCTCAAAAAAATCTTTAAATAATAAATTCCTTTTATTCTTAAATTCAGGATTGGACCTGATTAATGTTAGCCACAAGTCAAAAGAAAAATGGCTGTAATTTTTATAATTTATTTTCAAAATATACTTTTAAAACCAAAATATTAGTTCATTAATATGATGGACTATTCATTAATAATTTAATTATTCCTTAAAAGCTGCAAAAAAACTACGCGATCAATTACTTGAAAAAATTAAAATCTTCTTCAAATTTTATTAAACCGTAAAAAAGTATTGCTCTATAATCCTGTATACTGTTTTGTCATTTTTATAATTTATTAATAACAAAACTGTTTTTTACTAAATTTTCACTTCTACAATGATACAAAAAAGCAAACTAAGTAAAATGTGGGTTGCATCAAAAGCGAAATTATTTATTAACAAAATTTATATTTATCAAAAAAAAATCAACATACTATCATTCACATTAAAACAGCATCAACACAATAAACAAAGCTGTATATTTGCATATCAATTTGGCAAAATAGATAATGAATAGTTGAAAGATTCATAAATTTTACGATAGCCAAACATTTTGAATTTACAGATATAATATTGTTTGACTATGCTAAAAAGAGGATCAAAAATAAATAGTATTTTAACCGGAAGTTGTCCCAGATGCCAAAAAGAAAGTATGTATTTCGACAAAAATCCTTTGCATTTGACTAAAGTTCTCAAGATGAATGAAAGATGTCATCATTGTGGATTAAAGTACCAACTTGAACCTTCTTTTTTTTATGGGGCTATGTATGTAAGTTATGGTTTAAATGTTGCTATAGGAATTGCTACATTTATTATTTCCTTTATATTTTTTAATGCCACAATAGGATATTCATTCATAGCAATAATCGTGACACTAGTTTTGTTGTTTCCGTTTATACTACGCCTATCCAGAAATATTTATATTAATATGTTTATTTCTTACGATCCTAACGCCGGTCAAAAATAAGGGTCTTTAAATATCTTTTGTGAAATCTCTTAATATCTATTTCCGGATTTAAAGGAACGTTATCTTCAATTTTATCGAATAAAGCTTTTGCCATTGCGGGTCCTAGCATCACTCCTCTCGTACCTAATCCGTTAAGAATATGAAGTGATTTACGCTCGTAATGAGTACCAATCAATGGTCTTCTGTCTTTTACTGTCGGGCGAACACCTGCAAAATGTTTTACAATTTCAAAATCACATAACAAAATTTCTTTTATACGCTCCAAAAGTTCCTTTTTACCTTCCTCTGTGGGTAGATCTGTTTTATCCTGCCAATTATATGTAGCGCCAACTTTAAATAAATCACCGCCTAAAGGCAATATAAAAACACTGGTATTAACAATAACATCTAAATCTAATTTAGGCGCTTTTAT
>Ga0247805_1000890_pt1 | contig 14941 bp, 11 predicted proteins | sample UWRJL044104R1_FD_180930 | JGI IMG/M metagenome (GOLD analysis project Ga0247805, IMG submission 180930) | Plant litter microbial communities from Arlington Agricultural Research Station in Wisconsin, United States - UWRJ-L044-104R-1 | ecosystem: Environmental > Terrestrial > Plant litter >... | reverse complement strand
TAGGTCAGAAAGGATTCGGTCGCGTAAGCATGTTTGGTTTCAGAATGATAGATTTTCAGCAAATGCTTTTTTTCTAAAGGCAAATCTGCACCTTCAATCTCTTGATAAAGTTTGTCGATCTTATCCTGAAAACCATCCTGTAAATTCTTTTCTCCAACTGAAGTCGTGAACTCAAACCACAGCACATTTACATCGATAGTCAGCTGATTTTCCAAACTATTTCCGTATTGAGACAAAGCCCTAAATCGCTCCAAAAACTCCTGATAATCAATATTGCCTTTCAAAAAATCTATTCTGATTTCCGAAAATGCAATAATGCCGTTTTTCTCTTCACCCAGTGATGAAGCAACTCGTTTGGCCTTTTTGATGAAATACTCTGCCTCAACGATGTCACCAACCTGGGTATTGGTTATTGCCGATAGAAATATCAAGTCGGAAGAAGAGTCTATTCTAAGCTTAGGCACTATAGACAGCATTTGCCTTAACATCGCATACTCATTCTCATTGAATAGCATGGTCCCATGTGTTTCCAGAAATGAGGCCACCTTCTGCGGATCCCTGAAGTCCAATTTTTCAGTACTGGTAGGAGTTTTAAGTTCCAGGTAGGGAATTCCGAAGCTTTTGCCATGTTCTTGTAACATGAGTCGGCTATTTTCTACCCTGACGCAGTATTTCTGATGAATATCTGGCAACTCGTCTTTGCTCAGTTTATTTAAGGGTATAAGAATATTGACATCGGTCTGATCACGCCAACCTGTACGATTATTCAGTCCGTCAAGTCTACTGATAATCTCCTCTACATAATCAAAATAACAAATCGAGCTCGCCTCATCGTAAACAACAATGATCCCATAGTTAGGCCCCCGACGGGCTAAATATCCCAGACGAGAGGTTCTAAATTCCAAGGAAATATAACTTACACCATCGTAGGTTACCGTGCCGACTGAAGCCGTACTTTTGATCTGAATAGCGAATTTTTTTGACGAGGCTTTAGATTCATCCAGGACAAGTTCAACATCGAGATCAACTCCGTAATCTGGAAACTCTTCACGGGATATGAACCCATTCTTGCGGGTAAATAAACTTTTGACAGCATTTACAGATTCCTCACTGCGTTTGGAATTACTATCAACTATCGGATCATCATAATAAGCCATCTTGACTTCAGATTAATTTATATTGCATCTAATATCCTAATTATTTAACATTTTATTAAACTTTTCGATCACGAGGTATGCACTGATCAATACCGTCCAAACGAAAAAGCTATCGGTTTCCGAGCCTTCAATTCCTAAAACAGAAAATACTATTATTTACCTTCTTTATTCTTTAATTCAATTACCTTGTTATGGCCAGCTGAAGCCAAGTTCTTGATTTCCATATAAGCTTTGCCCAAACTGGTACTAAGTCTTGTTGTTTTCAAGATAAAAAACGTCATTGTCCTTTTACAGCCATCTGTTCATATTTAATTATTTATCTCTACTAGAGTATTTCCCAATTTGCTATATAGTAATCTTGCCAAGATTTGGCAAATGCCTATCGCTGTATAATCATTGCAAGAAAATTAAATTATGAAAACAGCAATTTTATACCTCCGTGTAAGTACAGATGAACAGGCATTAAGGGGTTATTCATTAAGAGCTCAGCAGGAGATGCTAACAAACTACTGCAAACTGCATGGCATTAGCATTTTAAAGATTTTCACAGAAGACCATTCTGCAAAATCTTTCAAACGACCAGAATGGATGAAGCTCACTACCTATTTGCGTAAACACCGGTCGGATTTCCTCCTCTTTACAAAATGGGATAGATTTAGCCGCAATACCTGTGATGCTTATCAAGTGTTGGCAAACCTAAAAAGGATGGGAACTAACCCACAGGCAGTAGAGCAGCCATTGGATTTAAATGTTCCTGAGAACAAATTAATGCTTGCATTGTACTTGGCTATACCGGAAATCGAAAATGATCGACGAAGCCTTAATACTCAAATGGGCGTGAGGAGGGCCAAAAAGGAGGGAAATTGGTCTGGCAGGGCACCACTGGGATATAAAAACAAGACATACGAAGACGGCAAGAAATACATTGCACCAGAGGAGCCATACGCTTCCGCCATCAGGTGGGCGTTTCAAGAGCTTTCTTTAGGTATGTCTTCAATGGCGGAAGTTCATAGAAAGGCGTTTAAACTTGGACTTACCTGTAGCATTAATAACTTTCATTCGCTCGTCCGCAATCGGATTTATTGTGGAAAGATCAGAGTTCGAGAAATAGATGGAGAAGAAGAACAAATCATAAAAGGTATGCATGAACCATTGATAACCGAAAAGCTATTTGACAAAGTTCAAAATGTATTGAAAGGAGACATCAAACCTAAAAAATCTGCGATCGCTACACCAGAAGACTTACCGCTTCGAGGTTTTCTGAAATGCCCTAGCTGCCATAGAATGCTTACAGGGAGTGCCTCAAAGGGCCGTAAAACCCATGTTGCTTACTACCACTGTAAATCGCCATGCAAAGTAAGGTTCAATGCCAAACAGGTAAATCAGGAATTCATCGAAGAACTAAAACTCTTTAGGATCGCTAAAAGGGATCAACCAAAATTATTGCAAGATATCATAAGCGCTTATAACGAAGTTAGAAATACGGCTTCCTCCATGAGACAGAGCTGTATAGATGAATTGCATATATTGGATGATCAGATTATTAATGCTAGAGAACTTTTGCTCGCCGGAAAGATCGAACCATCTGATTTTAAAATCTTGAAAATAAATTAAATGCAATAAATCTTCAGTTAACAGCACTTAAAGAGCGATTTAAGGATAAAATTAATATTCAACCGATCGTTATCAATGCAATAAAAACACTGTGTAATCTTCCTCGCCTTTATCAAACAGCAACTATTGAGGACAAAAGATACCTAGTAGAGACAATTTTTAATGGAATGTTGTTTTATAACAAAGATGGGTATCGAACCACGAATCTCAACAGCATCGCAGCCATAACTTACCTGAAAAACAAGGAGTTACAAGGGCATAAAAAAGGGGAAAAGTGTCTTTAAATGACTCTTTTCCCCAGTGATGGGTGGAATATGGGGCTCGAACCCACGACCCTCGGTACCACAAACCGATGCTCTAACCAACTGAGCTAAAACCACCATGTTTTATTTTTTGATGTCACAAAAGTACAACTAAAAACATTTTATTCAAATATTTTCAGTCATAATTCTTCATATTTATTTTAATCAACTATATTTCAATCAAATAAATTTTCAATAAAACTTTTACAGCCTCGTAAAAATTGCTTTTAAGGCGTAAAAAGTTAGATTTGCTGCAAATATGATTGAAATATATACAGACGGAGCAGCAAGTGGAAATCCCGGACCGGGCGGTTACGGTGTAATTTTACGATCGGGACAACACTATAAAGAATTGAGCGCAGGATTTAGAATGACAACCAATAACCGGATGGAGCTATTGGCGGTTATTGTTGCCCTTCAGGCTTTAAAAACGCCAGGTCAGCAAGTCACCATATTCTCCGACTCCAAATATGTGATTGATTCAATTGAAAAGAAATGGGTATTTGGCTGGTTAAAAACCGGCTTTAAAGGCAAGAAAAACAAAGACCTCTGGATGCGTTTTTTAGGCGTATATAAATTGCACGATGTGAAGTTTGTTTGGGTAAAAGGGCATAACAATCATCCCGAGAACGAACGTTGCGACCAGCTCGCTGTAGCAGCTTCTAAAAACAGGGCTGCACAAGGCATCGATGCCGAATTTGAGGCAGAAAGAAATAACCCCGGAATGCTATAAGCACCCAGGGTTATCCTATTATCTCAAAACCAATTATCAATAATCTTTTTAAAAATCTAGCTTGCCACAGCCGTGCCATTCAAATTAATGGCGTGATTTAAGGGATTGTTCTTTTCCGAAGAAAACTCAACCATAAAATCTTCAGCTACTTTAACCATATCCGGCGATCCGATAAAAATCGAGGTACGCTGATGCAATTCAGTAGGTTCAATATCCAGAATCCGGTTAAAACCATCCGAAGCTACACCGCCGGCCTGCTCTATAATGAAGGCCATTGGATTACATTCGTACAATAACCTCAGTTTTCCATTTGGAGAACTTGCGGTTGTCGGGTAAATATAAATGCCACCTTTAATCAGGTTTCTGTGAATATCGCCTACCATAGAACCGATATACCTTGAAGTATAAGGTCTGTTGCTGCCTGCATCCTCTTCCTGGGCATATTTGATGTATTTCTTAACACCTGTAGGAAAATGAACGTAATTACCCTCATTGATGGAATAGATATTGCCGTTTTGCGGAATTTTCATATCCGGGTGCGACAAACAGAATTCACCAATTGAAGGATCTAAGGTAAAGCCGTTAACCCCCTTACCAGTGGTATATACCATCATAGTTGATGAACCATAAATGACATAACCGGCAGCAACTTGCTGTGTTCCTTTTTGCAGTACATCTTGCAAAGTAGCTACCCCATCAACAGATTTACGCCTGTAAATTGAAAAAATAGTACCGACTGCAACGTTTACATCAATGTTTGAAGAGCCATCAAGCGGGTCAATACACACAATATATTTCGCATTTTTGGATACTGGCGAATCGATCGGCACAAACTCATCCTCTTCTTCAGTAGCGACAATACAGCATTCACCACCACTGGTTAAGGCGCTGATGAACTGTGTATTTGCAAATACATCCAGCTTTTGCTGACCTTCGCCCTGAATGTTAGTCGTACCTGCCGAGCCTAAAATATCAGCCAAACCGGCTTTATTCACCTCTCTGTTAACAATTTTTGCTGCAATCCCGATATCTCTGAGCAGTCTGGAAAGCTCCCCTTTTGCATAGGGAAAATCGTTCTGTTTTTCGATGATGAATTGGCCCAGTGTTTTTATGCCTTGCATATACTTAGTGTACTTTATACGTTATCTATTACCTATTTCTATGGCCTCTAAGGTATGTATTTTTTCTTCCGAAATGCAAAATCTAATTAAAGTTTTTATTCTGTGCCAGCCAGAATTTCCCGCTGCACCGGGATTTATGTGCAAACAATTTATTTTTTTATCAAACATGACTTTTAAAATATGCGAGTGACCGGTGATGAACAACATCGGGGGCTTAGTGTAAATTTCACCCTTTATACGCGGCGCGTATTTTCCAGGATATCCACCGATATGCGTCATCCAAACCGCTACATTTTCGCAGTTAAACCTGAGGTCTTCCGGATATACCGAACGGATCTCCTGATCATCGATATTTCCATAAACCCCTTTTAATGGCTTAAAAGCGGCAAGTTGCTCAGCCACCCCCTGTCCAAAATCGCCCGCATGCCATATTTCATCACATTTATCGAAATGTTTAAACACCGCGTCATCTAAAAAACCATGGGTATCAGAAATCAGTCCTATTGTCTTCATCTTATGTCATTTATTAAAAGTATCTGGCGCTAAAAAGCCAAAAAGAAATCGCGCAACAGCGCCTGATAGCTGGCTGTATATACCCCTTGCGCCTCGTATATATATAAGTATTGCTGCTCCGTTTCAACTGCACTATCGTTCAAACAAACAATCTGTCTGAATTCTGGTTTGCTTTCATCAGAATGTAAATGAATAATTATTGCAGGCTTCAGTCCATAATCTGCAGCAATCTCAATGGTGCTTTGGGCTTGCTTTACCGGTAAGATCAACCAGAAAGACCCTTTAGGCCTTAACAGCGCCGCCACACGTTGGGTCATTTGCTCAAAAAACAACAAATCGGTATGCCTGGCCATTCCTTTTTTCGGTTCCTGGTTTTTCAGGTCATTCACAAAAAAAGGCGGATTGGAAACAATCAGATCGTACTTCTCTGGGGTCTGGTAATTTTCTATCGCCGTATGGATCACCTTAAAGCGTGAAGCATAGGCTGATGCAGCTCCATTTTTTGCCGCAGCACTGGCCGCCTGTTCCTCAATCTCTACCGCATCAACCCGGGCATGTGGAAAACGCTGGGCCAGCATCAGGGCAATAACCCCGGTCCCGGTACCAATATCAAGTATATTTTTTGCATCCATCTGAGTAGCAATCGCGCCCAGCAATACCCCATCGGTATTGATTTTCATTGCGCAACCAGACTGGTCTACCTCAAACTGCTTAAATTTAAAAATACTCCCCATACGTTTTTGCGAATATATTACATTCTATGCTCACGGTTTTAAAATTTTAACGCTAAATTTGCATCTTCAAAAAAAAAGCATGATCTATTTCTTCTCAAGCCTATCCAATACGGTTTTCGCTTTACAAACGGAGCAAACCTTATCCACTACTGATATTACGAAACTTCAATGGCTGTTTGGCGGTGCGCAATTAAAGCAAGAAACCGTGTTGACAGACTTTTTTGTTGGTCCACGTGCGGCAATGGTTACGCCATGGAGTACCAATGCGGTAGAGATTACACAGAATATGGATATCCAGGGGATCATCAGAATTGAAGAATTTACCCGGGTAGCGGCAGATTTCGCGGATTTCGATCCCATGTTATCCCAAAAATACGATCAGCTGGATCAGGAAATCTACAGCATCAACATTAAACCAGAACCGATCCTTGAAGTAACCGATATTGCGGCTTACAATAAACAAGAAGGTCTTTCATTGAGTGATGAAGAAGTAGCATACCTGAATAATTTATCAAAAACACTGGGCCGGGCCTTAACCGACTCTGAAGTATTTGGCTTTTCACAAGTCAACTCTGAGCACTGCCGCCATAAAATATTCAACGGAAAATTTGTTATCGATGGTGTAGAACAACCTACATCATTGTTTAAACTGATCCGTAAAACATCAGAAGAAAACCCGAACGATATTGTTTCGGCTTATAAAGATAACGTAGCCTTTATTAAAGGCCCAACTGTACAACAGTTTGCACCTAAACGTGCCGATGTACCAGATTACTATGCGATCAGCGATTTTGAATCGGTGATTTCCATCAAAGCGGAAACGCATAACTTTCCAACTACGGTTGAACCTTTCAATGGTGCGGCAACGGGCTCTGGTGGTGAAATCAGGGACAGGCTGGCTGGCGGACAAGGCTCATTGCCTTTAGCTGGTACCGCTGTATACATGACTGCTTTATCCAGACTGGAAGAAAACCGTCCATGGGAACAAGGCGTAGCAGAAAGACAATGGTTATACCAAACCCCAATGGACATCCTGATCAAAGCCTCTAACGGTGCTTCAGATTTCGGAAATAAATTCGGCCAACCGCTGATCACAGGTTCGGTACTCACCTTTGAGCATGAAGAAGATTCCCGTAAACTGGGCTTCGATAAAGTGATCATGCTTGCCGGTGGTGTAGGTTATGGAAAAGCCAGTCAGGCACAAAAACAAAAACCTTCAACAGGCGATCAGATTGTGATCCTTGGTGGAGAAAACTATAGAATCGGAATGGGCGGTGCCGCTGTATCTTCTGCAGATACCGGCGCCCTGGGTACTGGCATTGAATTAAACGCAATTCAGCGTTCCAATCCGGAAATGCAAAAAAGAGCGGCCAATGCCGTTCGCGGTATGGTAGAGAGCGACCACAATACCATCATCTCCATTCATGATCATGGTGCGGGTGGTCACCTGAACTGCCTTTCAGAACTGGTTGAAGAAACAGGTGGTAAAATAGACCTGGATAAACTTCCGGTGGGCGACCCTACCCTTTCGGCTAAAGAGATCATCGGCAACGAATCTCAGGAACGTATGGGTCTGGTAATTGGCAAAGCACACATTGACACTTTACAAAAAATTGCAGACCGTGAGCGTTCGCCAATGTACACTGTAGGTACCGTAACCGGCGATCATCGTTTCACTTTCGAATCGGCAACCACTGGAGTTAAACCGATGGACCTGGAACTGAAAGATATGTTTGGCAGTTCACCTAAAGTAGTGATGGAAGATCAAACGATCGACCGCAAATACCAATCGGTAACTTATGATGCCAGCAAATTAAACAGCTACCTGGAGCAAGTACTGCAACTGGAAGCTGTAGCATCTAAAGACTGGTTAACCAACAAGGTAGACCGTTGCGTGGGTGGCCGTGTAGCCAAACAACAATGTGCAGGCCCTTTACAATTGCCTTTAAACAACTGTGGCGTAATGGCCCTTGATTTCCAGGGAAAAGAAGGTATCGCTACTTCAGTAGGTCATGCACCCGTATCGGCATTAATTGATGCTGCTGCCGGAAGCCGTATCGCCATCGCAGAATCACTTTCCAATATCGTATGGGCACCTTTAAAAGATGGTTTAAAAAGCGTTTCGCTTTCTGCCAACTGGATGTGGGCCTGTAAAAACGAGGGCGAAGATGCCCGCTTATACGAAGCTGTAAAAGCCTGTTCAGATTTCGCAATCAGTTTAGGAATCAATATCCCAACCGGAAAAGATTCCCTGTCGATGAAACAGAAATATAAAGATGGAGATGTGATTGCACCGGGTACAGTGATCATCTCCGCAGGTGGTAATTGTGATGACATCACCAAAGTGGTAGAGCCTGTATTGCAAAAAGACGGTGGCGCCATTTATTACATCAATTTATCTAATGACAGTTATAAGTTAGGTGGTTCCTCATTTGCACAGATCTTAAACAAAGTGGGTACTGAAACACCTGATGTGAAAGATGCAGCAAAATTCAAAAATACGTTCAATACCCTTCAACAATTAATCAAAGCGGATCAAATACAAGCCGGGCACGATGTAGGCAGTGGTGGTTTAATCACTACCTTATTGGAGCTTTGCTTTGCCGACCGTGATTTGGGTGCAAACTTAGATCTATCTGCTTTAGGAGAACAAGACATCATCAAATTGTTATTTGCCGAAAACATTGGTATTGTATTCCAGGCTGATCCAGCTGTTGAGGCCGTATTTGCAGCAAACGGAATCAGTGCTTTAAAAATTGGTGAAGTACAAACTAAAGCAACACTGAGTATCAAAAACAACGCAGAAAGCTTTAGCTTCGATATCGATCATTTACGTGATGTATGGTTTAAAACCTCTTACCTGCTTGATCAGAAACAAAGCGGAGCAGTAAAAGCAAAAGAGCGTTTTGACAATTACAAAAACCATGTATTAAAATATAATTTCCCTCTTACGTTTGACGGTAAAAAACCGGTTATTGATGCCTCAAAACCGCGCCCTAAAGCAGCCGTAATTCGCGAAAAAGGAAGTAACTCTGAGCGCGAGCTTGCCAATGCAATGTACCTTGCCGGCTTTGATGTTAAAGATGTACACATGACTGATTTAATCAGCGGCCGCGAAACATTGGAAGACATTCAATTCATTGGCGCTGTTGGTGGTTTTTCTAACTCTGACGTTTTGGGATCAGCCAAAGGCTGGGCAGGTGCATTTATGTACAATGAAAAAGCCCGCATTGCTTTGGAAAACTTCTTTGCCCGTCCAGATACCCTATCTGTAGGAATCTGTAACGGTTGCCAGCTATTTGTTGAGCTTGGCCTGATCAATAAAGACCATGCAGAGAAACCTAAAATGCTGCACAATGAGAGTCATAAACACGAAAGTATATTTACTTCATTAACCATACAGGAAAACAATTCTGTGATGTTATCTGGCTTAGCTGGCAGCACCTTAGGGGTATGGGTTTCACATGGTGAAGGCCGTTTCCAATTGCCATATGAAGAAACGAAATACCGCATTGTAGCAAAATATGCTTATGAGAGCTATCCTGCCAATCCGAACGGATCAGACTACAACACGGCAATGATGTGTGATGAATCTGGCCGTCATTTGGTGATGATGCCACATATTGAGCGTTCCCTGTTCCAATGGCACTGGGCAAATTACCCACAAGGCCGTAAAGACGAGGTAAGTCCATGGATGGCTGCTTTTGTGAACGCCAGGGTATGGTTAGCAGAAAATGCCAAATAAAATAAAAACAGGCTGCATCAAAAGTGCAGCCTGTATCATTTAGGAAATTAGCTTCAACGCTCTTTTCACTAAGTTATCCACCGTAAATCCGTAGGCTTTCATCAATTCCGCTGCGGGTGCAGATTCCCCAAACTTATCAATTCCAATAATATCCCCATCATCTGTAACATATTGATGCCAGCCTAAAGGCGAACCCGCTTCTACAGCAAGCCGATGCCTTAATGCCTTAGGAAAAATCTTTTCCCGGTAAGTCTTATCCTGTTTTTCAAATAATTCCCAGGATGGCATACTCACTACCCTCGCCGCTACATTTCTAGCTTTCAATTCTTCCTGGGCAGCCAATAACAGCTGAACTTCAGATCCCGTACCGATTAAAATCAAAGCTGGATTTTCATGCGCTTCCGAAAGGATGTACGCTCCTTTTTCCAGGCCTGCAGCTTTACCATACTTTTCCTGATCAATCACAGGTAAATCCTGCCTGGTTAAGATCAGTGCGACTGGTCCACCCTGATGCTCCAGGGCCACACGCCAGGCTGCAACCGTTTCATTCGCATCGGCCGGACGGATCACCAGTACATTGGGTACAGATCTCAACCCGAGCAACTGCTCAACCGGTTGATGGGTAGTTCCATCTTCACCCAGCCCAATGCTGTCGTGCGTGTAAATGAAGATCGGTTTAATTTTCATGATTGCCGCCAGGCGGATTGGTGGCCTCATGTAATCAGAAAATATCAAAAAAGTAGCGCCATAAGGAATAATGCAATGACTTAAGGCCATCCCGTTTAATATCGCTCCCATGGCATGTTCCCTGATCCCAAAGTGAAAAATACGACCCTCACGGTTATCCGCAGAAAATGACCCGTAATTTTTCAAATCGGTATCCGTTGAGGGCGAAAGATCTGCAGAACCACCCATTAAATTCGGAATCTGATCTGCTATCGCATTCAACACCTGTCCGGATGCTTTACGGGTAGCCAATTTATCCCCGGCTTTAAACACCGGCAATTTATCTTTCCAGCCATCGGGTAATTTACCGCTTTTCGCCAGCTCATACTCCGCAGCCAGATCTGGATATTTCTTTTTATACGCACTATATAAGGTATTCCAGTCTGCCTCTAGTTTGGAGCCCCTGCTGCCTGCCTCGCGGTAATAGCTCAATACTTCAGCAGGTACTTCAAAGTTCTTATCCGGGTTAAAACCAAAATTCTCTTTAACCAGTTTTACTTCTGCTTCACCAAGTGGCGCACCGTGTGCGGCGGCGGTGTTGACCTTATTCGGACTACCAAAACCGATGTGGGTACGTACCTTAATCAGTGAAGGTCGTGCGGTTTCTTTTTGCGCATTTTTGATTGCGGCAGACAAAGCCTCCAGGTCATTTCCATCCGGCAGTACCTGCACATGCCATCCATAAGCCTCAAAACGTTGCGCCACGTCCTCATTAAAGGCCAGATCTGTATTTCCTTCAATGGTGATGTGGTTATCGTCATAAAGGTAAATGAGATTGCCCAACTGCAAATGTCCGGCTATAGAAGCCGCTTCGGAAGTCATGCCCTCCATCATGTCACCATCACTGCAAATGGCATATATTTTATAGTCAAATAACTCAAATTCCGGTTTGTTAAACCGTGCCGCCAAATGCTTTTGCGCAATGGCAAAACCAACACCATTGGCAAATCCCTGCCCCAAAGGCCCCGTAGTGACCTCAATGCCATCCAATAAACCATATTCAGGGTGTCCGGCAGTCTTGCTGTTCAACTGTCTGAAATTTTTCAAGTCATCCAGGCTCAGGTCATAACCTGTTAAATACAAAAAGCTGTATTGCAACATACAGGCATGTCCTGCAGAGAGTATAAATCGATCCCTATTGGCCCATTCCGGGTTCTTCGGATTGTACTTCATACTTTCAGTCCACAACACATGTCCAATTGGCGCAAGGCCCATCGGTGTTCCCGGGTGCCCCGAATTCGCTTTTTGCACCGCGTCAATAGACAATACACGCACGGTATTGATGCCCAACTGTTGAATAGAATCTTCCTTTACACTCATGGTCAAATAAATCAAATGATATTGATTTAGAACAGTTGAGCTTCCCAAAAGTTTGCAAAGCAATCGGATCATCGATTAGACTTTATGTTAATGACAAAAGCGAAGTCACAGCGCTCTTCACCTCCTGCCTTACAGCGAAAGACCTGAATGACATTGAGCGGTCCTGGATTATGACACAACCCTTGAGCAAATACGTTCCTTAAAAAGCAACATTGAAAATCCCCTTAATGGAGGGTTATTAGTATCACTAATAAATTTCATATTTTTGTGAAACAAATCCTTAATGAAACAAATTAAAGATGAACTACAAACTATCATTATCGGAAATGGACAGGATGGCTTCACAAGCCAACTCAAAAAAGTCCACAATTTCCTTAGAGGAAATGAGAAGACAGGCTCAAAACTTGAAGAACAAAAGCGTATCAAAAGTGAAGAAGAACAACTCTTAATTTCTTTTGCTCAAGAAGAAAATCTTATCTTTTCCGATGCCATATCAGACAACTTATTCATAAGTGAGGGGGCCAAACAAAGGGTTTATCGCTTTGATGATCATAGTGTAATCAAACTTAATGGCAGCATATTTTACGAATACTAGCTAGATTATTTTAACAGTTTATTGATTCATAATTATTTCTTTAAATCAACTTTATATGAATTTCTAGGGTTTAAAGTAATTGAGGGTACTCTTTTTGCTGTAGTCAAACAGGATTTCATCCTAGCAACGGAGACAACTGACCTAAACGCACTCAAAGTTTTTCTTGAATATAATCAGTTCACCCACATCAGGAATAATGATTGTTATAATACCAAATTGGGGATTATTTTTGAAGATCTGCACGATGAAAATGTTCTCTGTCGCGATGGTCTACTATATTTCATAGACACCGTATTTTATCTTACCCCAAATTTCTACGAAAAATAGCTCCTAATTATCAGCCTGGAATCTAATGAAATTTCTGATGCCATTGCGGATATTTGTCCAGCACTTGCTGGGGCGCATACGTATACCAGGCATAGCCATCACGGCGTTCCCGGCCAATATCAGCCAAAGCATACACAATTTTGCTATCGCGATCGCAAAATATAGGCTTATGCGTTTTCAATTCGTAATAGCGTGTCCAAATTGCTGGTGCTGTGCTATCCGTTACCACGATACGGTCTGTATTGGACACCCGAAAAGGCGTAATGAATTTTTCGGCAGGAATGACTTTAACCCTCGTATTCAAGATTTTTGATTCCTCAAACCAGGTCACTGCATTTTCCACAGCCGTAACAATTTCTTTTGAGGGATGTTCCAGGCTCATCAGGAACAGCACCAGATCTGCGCTTTCCTTATTACAAATGCTTGGCGGTTCAAATTTGCGTGCCCATGCAGGCTGTAAAGTAACCTCATCATATTGCTGGCACCAGGCTGTTGGTTTCCCCGCGTCGTTGATCTGTGTTTTCAAAATACAAGGAAAAGCCCTTTGATACGCCTCTTTTAACTTTTTGCGATGTGTATCATCTAAAAAAGCGTATTGCGGCTTGTCATCGTCGATATCTTTCAAAAGCCCCATAATGCCTTCAAAATTTCCATCGTTGTAGGTAACGTACCTGCTGTAATTGGATTCCAAGGGGTAAAACTGTGGCCAGCCGCCATTCTTATATTGAGATTTCAATACGTAATCCAATCCTTTTAAAGCGGAAGCTTTATATTTCTCTATTTTAGTAACCGTATACACATTGGCAAGTACGGCAATTTGTGTATAGGTACTTCCATTATCGTAAGTGGTGTTTAAAACCGATTTTGCACGGATCAGGCTGTCTTTTTGATCACTGGTCAATATCGCCATCACATCGTAGTTTTTAGGCCAGCCACCATTGTCTTTTTGAAACAACAGGATGTTATCCGCAATATTGGTCAATTCCGTAGCTTGGTATTTGGGCTGATTGGGTTTGCAATTGATGACATTGTGCTTATCAAAACCAAAATACCAATGGTTGGCATTGTCGGCGAAAGGACGCGGATCCACTGCTGTATATTTAAAGTCATTGGTTTGAGCCTTTGCAGCAATGGTTAAGCCTATGAAAAGTATCCATAAATATTTCATCTGTTCAAGGTATCAATTAAAATGTCAGAGTGACGGATTATCCTTGTAACAATTTACTTAGATAGACTTAATATAGAAAGCCAAACAACCACAACGGAATTTTATTGCCAAAACCATATTCAAGCTCATCCGCCACGATGAATGCCTGTTCATGCTCCTTTATCTGCTTGCCAGATTTATTCTTTCCTCCTATTTCCATCAAATATTTTCCATTTACCATAAAATCGCCAACCTTAGGATAGGTCACCACTGCTCCGGAATTTTGTAACTGAGAAAGGAAAAAGGTTTCCCTTAAATTGCCTGTATCTGGCTTTCCCTCTGCCAATGCAGCAATTAAACTGGTATTGTGCAGAAAGATCTTTTCAGGTTTGTTCATCAAGCTTGTCCCATGCGATGCCGAACGTAGGTTGTGGATCAATTGAGCCTGTTCCAGGATATGAAGCATCTCCAGTAAACGCCCCCTGGAAGTGTCGACCTGTTCTGCGAGTTTGGTTATATTTGGAGTAAAAGGGACCGAGGTAGAAATAACATACAGCAGTTTCTTAAGTTTAGCTAGCGTTGCAACCTCAATCGCTTTTGCCTCAGGCAAATCATAGTCGATAATTACATTGATCAATTGGTTGATTCGCATAAAATAATCAGATTCACCTTCTTTAAAAAACGGATATGCCCCATAATTAAAATAATCAATTAGCGATTTTAACGGCGAGGGAATAATTTGATGTAGTTCTTGTGCAATTTCACTATGATTGCTCAATATATCTTCTAAACTATAAATTGGAATTTCTACCGAATCTTTTAGAGAAACATACTCTCTAAGAGACAATTCCGGTAAATGATAATTCAGCACACGCCTGCTGAGGTCAACTCTGGATTGTTGCAAAGC